>Ga0335083_10000431_pt1 | contig 64844 bp, 59 predicted proteins | sample Lox_Sample_42_FD_206716 | JGI IMG/M metagenome (GOLD analysis project Ga0335083, IMG submission 206716) | Soil microbial communities from Loxahatchee National Wildlife Refuge, Florida, United States - Lox_Sample_4.2 | ecosystem: Environmental > Terrestrial > Soil > Wetlands | place: USA...
CGGGTCCTGCCGAGCTTCCGCTGATGGCCGTCTCGATCAAGAAGGACCGCCTCGTCGATTGGGCGAGCCAGGCGATCTCGATCCCGAGCTTCACCGGGAGCGAGGGAGAGATGGCGAACTTCATGGCGAGGACGTTCTCCGAGCTCGGGCTGGCGGTGCAGTGGCAGCAGGTCGAGCACGGCCGCGCGAACGTGCTCGGCACGCTCTCCGGGGCGGGCGGCGGGCCGTCGCTGATGTTCAACGGCCACATGGACACGTCGTACTCGGGCCGAGAGCCGTGGCTCGCGCACGTGCCGGGGTTCCAGCCGGAGCCGTTCGTTCGCCAGGGCCGCCTGTACGGGCTCGGCATCTCGAACATGAAGGGCGCGCTGGCCTGCTACGTCGAGGCGGTGCGGGCGCTCCTCGACGACGGCGTGCGGCTGCGCGGCGACCTGCTCGTCGCGGCCGTGTGCGGCGAGATCGAGAAGGCGCAGTTCGGGGAGGCGCAGGGCGCGGAGTTCCGCGGCTATGCGACCGGCACGCGGCACCTCGTCATGCACGGCGGGCTCGCGGACATGTGCATCCTCGGCGAGCCGACCGAGGAGAAGATCGTGCTCGGCCACTTCGGCTCGCTCTGGTTGCGGATCTCCACCGAGGGGAACTTCATCCACACCGCGTTCAGCGAGGGGAAGCGTGACCAGAACTCGATCCTGCGCATGCGCGAGGTGCTCGACGCGGTGCTCGAATGGATCCCGACCTGGGAGGACGATCCCGAGAACGCCTACGGCGGCGCGAAGGCGATCGTGAACGTCGGCGCGCTCCAGGGCGGCTTCGGCTGGCGCGTCTCGCGCACGCCGCACCGCACCGACCTCTTCCTCGACGTCCGCGTGCCACCGACGAAGCCGATGCCCCTTGCGCGGCGGGAGGTGCTCGACATGGTGCGCGGGCTCGCTAGGCGGTTCCCGGAGTACGGCGTGGAGGGCGAGGTCTACGTGTCGGCGCCCGGAGCGGAGATCGCCGAGGACCATCCGCTCGTGGCGGCGATCGACGAGAGCCACGCGGAGGTGTTCGGCTCGCCGCCGGAGCGGGACGTCACGCGCTGGTTCTCGGACGCCTCGGCGCTGACGCGGTACGGGGTGCCGACCGTGAACTACGGCACCTCCACCGGGCTGCTGGACACCGAGTACGGCGAGAATCTCGACATCGACGGCCTGGTCAGGATGGCGAGGGTCTACGCGCTCGCCGCGCAGCGGGTCTGCGGGGTCGCATGAGCGATCTCTACACGCTTCCGCAGGGACTGCCCGTTCCCTGGGACGACGGCGCGGCCGATCATCTGCCGGGGACGATGATGCCGCAGCTGGCTCTCGAGTCGTCGCAAGGCCGGGTGTCGCTCCGCGAGCTCTCGCAGGAGAGACTCGTCCTCTACGTCTATCCGCGCACCGGCAAGCCCGGAAGGCCGGTGTCGGCGGAGTGGGATGCGGTTCCGGGAGCGCGGGGGTGCACACCGCAGTCGTGCGGCTTCCGCGACCGCGCGGAGGATCTCAGGGCGCTCGGCGCGCGTGTGGCCGGCCTGTCCGCCCAGCCGCTCGAGGAGCAGGTCGAGTTCGCGGAGCGAAACCGCGTCCCGCATCCGGTGATCGCCGATCCGGCGCTTCGGCTAGGCGCGGCGCTCGGGCTGCCGACGTTCGAGTTCGACGGCGCAACTCTCTACAAGCGGATCACGCTCGTAGTCGAGGCGTGTGCGGTGGCGAAGGTCTTCTACCCGGTCTTCCCGCCTGATCGAAACGCGGACGAGGTCGTCGGCTGGCTGGAGGCCCGCGCATGAAGCTCGTCACGTTCGACGACGGGCGCATCGGGGAGGTGCGCGACGACCGGGTCCTCGAGCTCGGCGCGCACTCGATGCGCGAGTACTTCGAGAGGGGCGCGGACGCGGGCCCGACCGGGCGCGAGCACGCGCTCGAGAACGTGCGCCTGCGGGCGCCGATCGTCCCGAAGAAGTTCTTCCACACCGCCGGCAACTTCCGCGAGCACGAGGAGGAGTCGAAGAACGTCGCCTGGTCGCACGAGATCGCGCCGTGGATCGTCTTCTTCCAGAACGTCGACGCGATCATCGGGCCGGACGAGCCCGTCGTCTACCCGGAGCACCTGACCGAAGAGCTGGATTACGAGCTCGAGCTCGCGGTGGTGATCCGCAAGGCGGGGAAGTGGTTCTCGCCCGAGGAGGCGATCGAGTACATCGGCGGCTACGTGATCTTCAACGACATCACCGCACGGGACATCCAACGGCGCGAGATGCGCTCGGGCGTGTTCTCGTTCTGCAAGGCGATCGACACGTTCTGCCCGCTCGGGCCGTGGATCGTGACGCCAGACGAGATCCCCGACCCGCACGACCTCGCGATGGAGCTGCGGGTGAACGGTGAGCCGAGGCAGACGTCGCACTCCCGGAACATGTCCGTGACGATCCCGCAGATCCTCAGCCACTACTCGGCGCTCGGCTACTCCGCCGGAGACGTGGTGTCGACGGGGACGGTGAGCGGCGTGGCCGGGTTCAGCGACGATCCGGCCTCGATGTACCTCAAGCCCGGCGACGTGATGGAGGCCGAGATCGAGCGGATCGGCGTGCTCCGCAACCCGGTCGTGTCGTGGCAGGAGGCCCACGGCGAGCCCGCCCCCGAGCGCGTGCGGTGGTGAGCGTGCCCCCCGTCGGGCCGTCTATCAGGTTCATACCCCCACCCAGGGTGGGGCTTGTCGGCCCGCCTCCCTCGACGTCGACGATAGCCGCGATCTCCGCACCTGTCCGTGACGGGGGCGTGCCGGAAGCGTGACGATCTCGTGAGCTGGCCCCGCGACGACGCCAAGCTCGACCGCGTGCGCCGGCTGATGGCCGAAGAGGAGCTCGACGCGCTCGTCGTCCGCGCACCCGACAACGTCCTCTACCTGACGAACTTCTGGGGCATGAAGGGCTACGACGCGGTGGTCTTCCCCCGCGAGGGCGAGCCCGTCCTGCTCTGCCTCGAGGCGTCCGAGGACGACGCGGCGCGCATGGCGTGGACGAAGGACGTGCGCCTCGTCGAGGGCTACGCGCCCGACGATCCGAGGCCTCCGACCACGAGGACGCTCGAGCTCGCCCAGGAGGTCGCGCGCGAGTACGGCCGTGTCGGGCTCGAGCTCAGCCTCGGCACGCAGGCAAGCGACCGCATGGTCGGCGAGCCGACGACCTTCACGGCCGCGTGGTTCTCGGGTTTCGGCGAGGCCGTCGACGCGGCCCCGCTGCTCGCGGCCGCCCGGGCGATCAAGACCGACCAGGAGGTCGAGCGGATGCGGCTCGCCAACGAGATCGCGGCAGCGGCGATGGAACACACCCGCTCCCACCTCGAGCCCGGCATGAAGGAGTCCGAGGCGGCCTCGGTGTGGCAGGGCTTCGTCCACGGCGAGGGCACCGGATGGGACGGCAAGGTCGACCTCGCGCTCCCCTTCTCCCTCGTCTGGTCGGGCCCCGGGATCAAGACGTTCACCGCGACCGCCGACCTGCCCGTCCAGGCGAACGAGCCGACGCTCTTCGAGATCTGGGTCTGCGCGGACGGCTACTGGGCCGACCACACGAAGAACCTCTGCCCCGGCGAGCTCCGCACCGAGTACGCCGAGCTCGAGCAGCAGCTGCTGGCGGTCTACGGGCGCGCGATCGATCACTGCCGGCCCGGGGCGTCGTTCGCGGAGCTCGACCGGCTTGTTCGGGCGGGTCTCGCCGAGATGGGCTACGAGGGCCAGCCCACCCACCCGATCTGCCACGGAATCGGCGCGCGCGCTCACGAGCCGCCGTACGCACACCAGGCCGGCGGGGGAACGATCGGGGCGGGCATGGTGCTGGCGATCGAGCCGGGCGTCTACTGGGAGGGCGGCGGCGGCCTCCGCGTCGAGGACAACTTCCTGATCACCGGGTCGGGCGCCCAGAAGCTCTCGCCGTTCCCGGACGGCGTCGTGCCGTGCAGATGATCTGGACCGGCGCGCTGAACGACCCGTACCGGGTGGGCGGCTCGGTCGGCCTCTACGACACGACCTTGCGCGACGGCGAGCAGACCGTCGGCGTCGTGCTCGACCCGGAGCAGAAGCTCGAGATCGCGCGTCTGCTCGACGGGCTCGGGATCGACCGGATCGAGGCCGGGTTCCCGCGCGTCTCCCAGGACGACTGGGACGCGGTCCGCCTGATCTCGGACGCGGGCCTGCGCGCGGAGATCTGGGGCTTCTCGCGCGCGGTCCCGGCCGACCTCGAGGCGCTCGTCGAGCTTGGCGTCACTGCCTCCGTGATCGAGTCGCCCATCTCCGACCTCAAGCTCGACGCGATCGGCGTGTCGCGCGAGAAGATGCTCGGCCGGATCACTGACGCGATGCGCTTCGCGGCCGAGCACAAGATCCACGCGGCGTTCTTCGGCGTCGACTCGACCCGCGCCGACCCCGGCTTCTACGAGCAGGTCTACCGCGGCGCCGTCGAGGCAGGTGCGAAGGAGGTGTGCGTCGTCGACACGATCGGGATCGCCTCGCCGGAGGCGGTCGCCGACCTCGTCGGCCGCACCGTCGAATGGGTCGGGCCGGAGGTCCCGGTGCACTTTCACGGGCACAACGACTTCGGCCTCGCGACAGCCTCCGCGGTCGCCGCCGTCAGGGCCGGCGCGAGCTGGGTGCAGGGCACGATCAACGGCATGGGCGAGCGCGCGGGGAACTGCAACCTCGGCGAGGTCGCGCTGACCCTGCGCGCGCTCTACGGGGTCGAGTCGAACGTCCGCCTCGGGCGGATTCGCGAGGTCTCGGAGCGCGTGCGCGAGCTGTCGGGCTACGAGCTCGAGCCGTGGAAGCCGGTCACGGGCGAGACGCTCTTCCGCCGCGAGAGCGGCGCGGTCGCGAGCCAGTTCCACGACCCACCGTCGATCGAGCCGTACTCGTCCGAGCTCGTGCACGCCCAGCGAGGGATCGTGCTCGGCAAGAAGAGCGGCCTCGACTCGATCCGGATCAAGGCCGACGAGCTCGGGCTCGATCTTCCCGAGGAGCGGCGCGCCGAGGTGCTCGCGGAGGTGAAGGAGCTCGGCGCCCGCAAGCGCGGCCTCGTGACCGACGAGGAGTTCCGGGAGCTCGTCGATGGCTGAGCGGGACGCGGTCGTCGTCGGCAGCGGGATCAACTCGCTCGCGTGTGCCGCGCTGCTCGCGCGCGCGGGCTGGAGCGTGGCCGTGCTCGAGCGCGAGGACGAGCTCGGGGGCGCGATCCGCACCGCGGAGCTGACCGAGCCCGGCTACCTGCACGACGTCTTCAGCGCGTGGCACCCGCTCTGGGTGGGCGGCGCCGCGCACGCGGAGCTCGGCGACGAGCTGGCCGCGCGCGGGCTCGAGTACCTGAACACCGAGCACCCGACCGCGACGCTCTTCCCGGACGGCGAGGCCTGCTTTCTGCTCCGGTCGACCGAGGCCAACGTGCACGAGCTGGGGGCCGAGTGGGAGGGCGTGGTCGAGTCGTTCTTCCCGAACGCCGACCTCGCGTTCGGCGTGCTCGGCACCGAGCTCTGGTCGACGGACGGCCTGCGGCTCGCCCTGCGAGCCCAGCGCAGGCTCGGGCGGAAGGGCCTCGTCGAGTTCGCCGGTAACGTGCTCTCCTCGAGCCGCGACTGGCTGACGGAGACGTTCGCCTCGGAGCGCACACACGGGCTGCTGGCGCCGTGGGTGCTGCACACCGGCCTCGGCCCCGACTCGGCCGCGTCCGGGTTCATGACGCAGGTGATCGGCGTGGCGGTTCAGGAGGGCGGTATGCCGATCCCGCGCGGGGGCGGTGCACGGCTCGTCGACGCGCTCGTGCGGCTGATCGAGGACAGCGGCGGGACGTGCGAGACCGGGCGCGACGTCGAGCGGGTGCTCGTCCGCGGGGGCCGCGCCGCCGGGGTGCGGCTCGCGGACGGCGGCGAGGTCGCCGCCGCCCGCGCGGTGATCGCGAACGTCACTCCGACCCAGCTCTACGGACGGCTGCTCGACGGTGTGGTCGAGGGTTTCACTGCCGAGCGCGGGCGCCGCTTCCGCTACGGGCGGTCGGAGATGCAGATCCACTTCGCGCTGTCGGAGCCGCCGCGCTGGGAGGGCGACGTGCGGCTCGGCCAGACGGCGATCGTGCACCTCACGCCCGGGCTCGACGGAGTCTCCCGAGCCGTCAACGAGGCCGAGCGTGGGCTGCTGCCGGCCGAGGCGACGGTCGTGGTCGGCCAGCCGCTGACGATGGACGTCTCGCGGGCGCCGGACGGCGCGGGGCTGCTCTGGATCCAGCTCCAGGAGCTGCCGTGGCACGTGAAGGGCGACGCCGCGGGCGAGCTCGACACCGGCGACGGCACGTGGACGGAGGAGCTGCGCGAGCGCTACGCCGACAGGATCCAGGCGCGGGTCGCCGCGCACGTCCCGAATCTCGAGTCGTCGCTGCTCAGGCGGGTGACGCTCTCGCCGTCCGACCTGCAGGCGGCGAACGTGAACCTGCACCACGGCGATCCCTACTCCGGCTCGCTGGTGCTCGACCAGAACCTGCTCTGGCGGCCGTTCCCTGCGAGCCCGGGCCACGCGACCCCGGTGAAGGGGCTCTGGCAGATCGGCGCGAGCACACACCCGGGGCCGGGGCTCGGCGCGGGCTCGGGGACGATGGTCGCCAGGCAGCTGCTCGAGCCCGGGCCGATCGGGCGCCTGAGGGAGCGCTTCGGCCGGTGAGGCTCTCGATCTCGGAGATCACCACCGTCACGCAGTCCTTCGCTGACGACCTTGACGCCTACCGCGCCGCCGGCGCGGACGGGATCGGGATCTGGGAGATGAAGCTCGAGGGCGACTCGCTGGAACGGTTCCGGGCGAGTGGGCTCGAGAGCGCGGCGGCGGTGCCGGAGGTGCCGTCGATCCTGCCGCTGCCGCTGATGGAGGGGCCGGCCGACCCGGCCGAGCGGATCGAGGCGATCTGCGCCGGGGTTGCACGGCTCGCGCCGTTCGAGCCGTCCTGCGTCCTCTTCCTGACCGGGCCCGGCGACGACCCAGCGACCGTCGTCGAGGGGATGCGCGCGATCGCCGCCGCCGGCCGCGAGCACGGGGTCACCGTCGCCCTCGAGCCAGTACAGCGTGAGTTCGCGCACTTCTGGACGAGTGTCAGCTCGCTCGGGGAGGCCGCCGCGCTCGTCGACGAGGCCGGCGCCGACATCGGGCTGATCTACGACTCGTGGCAGCTCTACGGCGAGCGGTTGGAGGAGATCGAGCGCTACCGCGACCGGATCGTCGGCGTGCACCTCGCCGACTGGCGCGACCCGACCCGCAACACGAACGACCGCGTGCTTCCGGGCGACGGGGTGATCGAGTTCGCGCCGATCCTCGACGCGCTGCGCTGGGACGGCCTGTACGACCTCGAGATCTTCTCCGACGCGGAGCTGCCCGACTCGCTCTGGAAGGACGACCCCCGCGAGGTCGCCGCGCGCGGGATCGAGGCGTTGCGGAGGACGGTATCGAGCGCGTCTGCATAGTCGGCGGCGGCGTGATCGGCAGCCTCTTCGCCGGCCACCTGGCGCGCGTGAGCGAGGTCTCGGTGCTCTGCCGCCGCGAGGAGCACGCGCGCGCGCTGAACGAACAGGGCCTGCGCATCTCCGGCAGGCACGACTTCACCGTGGCGCTCGTGGCCGCCACCGACCCAGCCGAGCTGCCGGAGCCAGATCTCGCGATCGTCGCGACGAAGACGACCGAGCTCGACGCCGCGGCCGCGCGCCTCGAGGGCCACTGGCCGGACGCAGCGGTGATGACCGTCCAGAACGGCCTCGGCGCAGAGGCCGCGTTCCCCGGCCGCCGCGTCATCTCGGCGGTCACGTTCATGAGCGGGACGCGCCACGAGGACACGAACGTCGAGTACATCCTCGACACCGAGACCTGGCTCGGGCCGTACGGGGACACGCCGTACGAGCTCGTCGAGGAGGTGGCCGAGCTGATCGTGGCCTCGGGTCTCAAGGCGCGGCCGTTCCACGACCTGCGGCCTGCGCAGTGGTCGAAGCTGATCTTCAACGCGACCGTGAACGCCGTCGCCGCGCTCACCGGTCTCCCGCACGACTGGCACTACGCGGCGCGGGAGCAGCCGGGCGACCTCGGGCATCTGGTCTTCGGCCTGGTCGAGGAGGGCAAGCAGGTCGCGGCAGCCGCCGGGGTGGAGCTGCACGAGGACCCGTGGGAGATGAACGTCCTCGCGACGCAGCGCGGAAGCCGCCACTACCCGTCGATGCTCGAGGACGTCGAGGCTCGCCGCCCGACCGAGATCGAGCACATCACGGGGGCGCTCGTCCGGGAGGCGGAGCGGCTCGGTGTCCCGGTGCCGCTGCACACCGCGCTCTACCGCCTCGTGAGGGCGCGCGAGGCGTCCTGGGCGCCGGATTGACGCCCTCGGCGCCAGACATAGAATTCCCGGTCCGGACCTGCGTTGTGTCCAACGAACGAGGGAGGGTGTAGTGAGACGCGCGACTAGGTGGGGCGTGCTGCTTGCAGTGATGCTCCTTGGGGCTACCGTGGCGATCGCCGCTCTCGCCGCCACCACCGGCAACCATGCCGCGGCAGCGAAGAAGCCCGTCGTCATCGGCTGGGCGTACGACAAGAGCGGGAACATGTCCCCGTTCGACAACCCGGCGCTCGCCGCGGCGAAGATCCGTGCTGCGCAAGTCAACAAGAAGGGCGGGGCAGCCGGTCACAAGTTCGTGATCAAGACCTGTGACACGCAGAACAACGATCCGGCGAAGGCGAAGGCCTGCGCGCTGAGCCTGCTCGGCCAGGGCGCGAACATCATCTTCACGACGTGCGACGTGGACTATGCGACCCCGGTCGTGCAGGCGGCGATCCAGGCCGGGAAGCTCGCCGTCTCGACGTGCATCGGAACCGACCAGATGGGCCCGAAGCGCTTCGGCAAGAAGGGCAAGCTCGCCTTCAGCTTCGGCAACGTCGCGCAGGACGAGGGCTCGGCGATGGCCCAGTACGCCTGGAAGCGTGGCTGGAAGACGGCCGGTCTGGCGACGAACACCGCCATCGTGTACTTCAGGAACGTCGTCCAGGCGTTCGACAAGCGCTTCCGACAGCTGGGCGGGAAGATCGTCGACCGCGAGACCTATGCGACCGGCTCGAACAACGTCGGTGCCGCGATCAGCCAGCTCAACTCGCACAAGGCCAAGGTCTACGTCACATCGACCGCGTTCGGGGAGCTGCCCGCGTTCGTCTCGGGCCTGCGCTCCCTCCACAACAACACGCCGATCCTCAACTCGTGGGCCGGCGATGGCACGTACTGGCTCCCGCAGAGCCCGAAGGTGACGAACTACTACTTCGTCACGTTCGCGTCGGTGTTCGGCGACGATCCCAGCCCGGCCGTCCGCAAGCTGATCGCCACGATGACGGCCCAGGGCGCTCAGCCCGGAACGGGCGGCTTCCTCGGCGGAGCGGACGCAATCGACGGCCTCGCGACCGCGATCAGGCGGGCCCACGGCTCGCTCAAGGGCCCCGCGCTCGCGGCTCAGCTCGTGAAGTTCAAGAACGTTCCGGTGCTCGGCAGCCGGGTCAGCTTCTCCGCGAAGCTGCACACGGTGCACGGCCGGCAGTACCGCGTGATCAGGATCCAGGACAACAAGGCCAAGCTCGTCGGGGTGGTGACGGCGAAGGTCATTCCGAAGCTCTAACGTTGCGCGGGCGTGCCAGAGACCGCGCTCGCCGAGAGAACGGAGAGGAGGCCCGAGACCCTGCGGGCCTCCTCCGTTTCGCGGTCCTTCGAGGGGGTGCACGCGCTCAGCGATGTGACGCTCGAGCTGCACGGCGGCGAGGTCGTCGGGCTCATCGGCCCGAACGGGGCCGGCAAATCGACGCTCGTGAACGTGCTCAGCGGCTTCGACCGCCCCGATCAGGGCACGGTAGAACTCGGAGGGAAGCAGATCACCGGCTGGAGCTCGCACAGGCGGGCGCGCGCCGGCCTCGCGCGGAGCTTCCAGCACAGCCGCTCCTTCGGCAGCCTGTCCGTGCGCGAGAACGTCGAGGTGGCGGCGCTCGGCGTCGGCAAAGGGCCGCGGGAGGCACAGCACAGGGGCGACCACCTGCTGGACCTTCTCGGCCTCGATGAGCATGCGGACCGGCGAGCGGACACGCTCGCCCACGGCGACGAACGGAAGCTGGGAGTCGCCCGGGTGCTCGCGATGAGGCCCAGCTTCGTCCTCCTGGACGAGCCCGCGGCAGGCCTGCCCGAGAGCGAGGTGCCCGAGTTCGCCCAGGTCGTGCGCATGCTGCGCGACGAGCTGGAGGCCGGGGTGCTCCTGATCGACCACAACATGGCGCTCGTGATGGGCGTCTGCGACCGGATCCACGTACTCGACCAGGGCCGAACGCTCGCGGCGGGGACGCCGCAGGAGATCCGCGGCAACCTCGACGTCGCGGCCGCGTACCTCGGCGAGACTGCCGTACACACCCGAGATGGCTGAGCCGGCGCTCGCGCTCGACCGCCTCGAGGTGCGCTACGGCACGGTCGCCGCCGTGCGCGACCTGACGCTCAGCGTGGACAGGGGCGAGATCGTCGGGCTGATCGGCCCGAACGGCGCCGGCAAGTCCACGACGCTCCACGCGATCATGGGCGCGGTGCCCGCCTTCGCCGGGGACATCCGGCTGGACGGGCAGTCGATCCGGAGGCGGAGCCCCGAGTCGATCGCGCACGCGGGCGTGGCGCTCGTCCCGGAAGGGCGGCGGATCTTCGCCGACTTCACGGTCGAGGAGAACCTCAGGCTCGGGCTCGCCGCGAACCGGACGCGCAACGGCGGCCTCGACCATGCGTACGACCTCTTCCCGGTGCTCAAGGAGTACCGGCGGCGGCATGCCGGAGTGCTCTCGGGGGGCCAGCAGCAGCAGCTCGCGATCGGACGCGCGCTCGTCGCCGAGCCGGAGGTACTCCTCCTCGACGAGCCGTCGCTGGGCCTGGCGCCGCTCGCGGTCGACTCGGTCTTCGAGGCGCTGCGCGGGATCCGCGAGCGTGGCGTCACGATCCTGCTCGTCGAGCAGCGCGCCCTGCACACGGTCGCGCTCGCCGACCGCACCCACGTGCTGGTCGGAGGTGAGCTGCGCCTGCAGCTGAGCCCGGCCGACGCGCACGACACCGACAAGATCGTCTCCGCCTACCTCGCCTCGTGACGCTCGCGACCCTCACCTTCCAGACGCTCTCCGACGCGGTCGGGCTCGGGGCGATCTACGCGCTGATGGCCGTCGGGATCGGCCTCGTCTTCGGTGTGCTCCGTCTCGTCAACTTCGCGTACGGCCAGCTCGTGATGGCGGGCGCCTACACGCTCGCCTTCACAGCCAGCTGGCCGATCGCCTGGAGCATCGTCACCTGCTTCGCCGTGGTCGTCGCCCTCTCGCTTGCAATGGACCTGGTCGTCTTCCGGCCGCTTCGGGGGCAGTCACCGGCCGTGATGCTCGTCACGACGTTCGCGATCGCCTTCCTGCTCCAGGCGATCGCTACGATCGTCGATCTCCGCAACGGGCAGCTCGGCGAGGTGGCGCCCTCGCTCAGCTCGCTCGCCCAGCCGATCACCGTCTGGGGCGTCGACATCCGGAAGATCACGCTGGTCTCGATCGGGGTCGCGGCCGGAGCGCTGATCCTGCTCGCGCTGCTCCTGATGCGCACGACGATCGGCCTGCACACGCGTGCGGCGGCGGCCGACTTCCGCACGGCCCGGCTCGTGGGCGTCCGCGCGAACCGCGTGATCATGTTCGCGGTCTTCCTCTCGGGCCTGATCGCGGCGGCCGTGGCCGTGATGATGACCGTGCAGCTGCCCTTCGTCACCCCGGACTTCGCCCTCTACGACACGATCGTCGTCCTCGTCGGGGTCGTCGTCGGGGGGATCGACCGGCTCTGGACCGCCACCCTGGGCGGGTTCACGATCGGCTTCGTGTCCGGCGTGATCAACAGCGCGCTGCCGACCGACAAGACCGTCTACCTGCCCTCGGTCGTGTTCGCGCTCGTGATCCTCGTCCTGCTGCTGCGGCCGGCCGGGCTCTTCGCCTGGGGCAAGCGGGCCGCGGTCGAGCGCGTATGAGCCGGCGGGTCGACGCGCTCGTCGAGCTGGCCGCGCCGATGCTGCTGGTTGTGGCAGTCGGCCTGCTCTCGACCACGGCCTCGCCCTCGAACCAGGTCTACTTCCTGAACGCGCTCGTCTCGGTGGCGATCGTGGTCGCGATCTACGTCTTCGTCGGCAACTCGGGCGTGATCTCGTTCGGGCAGATCAGCTTCGTCGCGATCGGCGCGTTCGCCGCGGGCGTGATGACCGTCCCGCTCGACTCGAAGAAGAACGTGCTCTCGACGCTCTTCCCGCTTCTCCGTGACCACACCATCGGAGACGTGCCGTCGCTGCTGCTCGCGGCCGGGCTCGGCGGCCTGTTCGCGTTTGCGGTGGGCCTCCCGCTGATGCGCCTCACCGGTCTCGCGGCCGGCATCGCGACGTTCGCCGTGCTCGAGATCACGAACAACATCCTGCGTGAGTGGACGTCGATCGGCCCGGGCGCGACGACGCTCTCGCTCGTGCCGGAGTCGACGGGGCCGCGCCAGGGGACGATCGGCGCGCTCGTAGTGATCGCCGTCGCGTTCGCGTACCAGCGCAGCCGCCTCGGCCGGCAGCTCCGGGCCTCGCGGGAGGATTCGGCCGCGGCGCGCGGCGTGGGCGTGCGCGTCCACCAGCAGCGGCTCTGGGCGTTCACGCTCTCCGGTGCGCTCGCGGGGTTCGCGGGCGCGCTGCTCGTCCACCAGCTCGGCTCGATCACGACCGACCAGGTCTTCCTCGACCTGACGTTCCTGACGCTCCTGATGCTCGTCTTCGGCGGGATGACGAGCCTCTGGGGAGCGGTCGTCGGCGCGCTCGCGATCAGCGGGCTCGACTCGTTCCTGAGCCAGGCGGAGGAGGGCGTGCACATCGGGTTCAGGCTCGACCTGCCGACGGGCTCGCGCTTCGTCTGCCTGGGGACGATCATGGCGGTCGTGCTGATCCTGAAACCGTCCGGCCTGACCGGCGGGCGCGAGTTCCGGCTCCCGCGCTCGTGGAGGCGCAGGTGAGGGTCTGCGTCGTCGGCTGCGGCGCGGTCGGGTCGATCTTCGCGGCGAACCTCGCGCAGCTCGAGGACGTCGAGGTGTGGGCGTACGACCTCGCGCGCGAGCACGTGGACGCGATCAACGCGGGCGGGCTCAGGCTCTCGGGGGCGGGCGAGGTCGTCGGGCACCCACGGGCGACCTCGGACCCCGGCGAGCTCCCTCCCTGTGAGCTCGGCATCGTCGCGACGAAGTCGATGCACACCGAGCCTGCGATCGCTGCCACCGCGCACGTCTTCGCCGAGGGCTCGGTCTGCTCGGTGCAGAACGGGATCGGCAACGAGGAGGTGCTGGCCCGCTTCGTGGAGCGCGTGATGCGCGGGACGACGTTCCCCGCCGGGAAGGTGGTCGAGCCGGGCCACGTGCAGTGGGACGTGAAGGGCGACACGACGATCGGGCCGTTCGAGCCGAGGCCGGCGGCACTCGCGGACGCGGAGCGGCTCGCCGAGGCGTGCACGCGGGCGGGCCTGCCGACGAAGGCGGTTGCGGACGCGCGTGGCCCGCAGTGGCTCAAGGTGATCTTCAACGCCGCGACGAACCCGGTCGGCGCGCTCACCGGCCTCACGCACGGACGGGTCTGCGAGGACCCGCGCCTGCGCGCGATGGTCTCCGGCCTCGTGGACGAGGGCAAGGCGGTTGCGGCCGCCCAGGGGATCGAGCTCGGCGCCGACCCCGAGGACCTGATCGACCACGCCGCGAAGCCCGAGGTCGCCTACGACCACAAGGCGAGCATGCTCCAGGACGTCGAGGCGCGGCGACAGACGGAGATCGACTACCTGAACGGCGGCATCGTCAGCTTCGGGCGCGACCTCGGTGTGCCGACGCCGCTGAACGAGGCGATACTCGCGCTCGTGCACGGGGTGGAGCGGTCATGGGCGTGAGCACCGAGGAGGTTCAGCGCCGCTACGCGAACGTGCGCGCGGCTCTGGAGCGGGACGGGCTCGATGCGGCGCTCGTCTGCGGCAACGAGTACACGGGCTTCGAGGGCGCGGTCACGTACCTGTCCGGCTTTCAGATCGTCCACCGCTACGCGTACGTGGTGCTGCCACGGGAGGGCGAGCCGGCGATCGTCTTCCCTGCCGAGGCGCGCTACGTCGGCGAGCACCGCACGAGCTGGATCGAGGAGCAGGTGTTCGCCGACCGGCCGGGCGAGTGGCTCGCCGAGCGGCTACGCGGTCAGCGGGTCGGCGTCTACGGACTCGACTACGTGATGGCCGTGCGGGACTACGCGGCGCTCGAGGGCTCAGAGCTCGTCAACTGGGACGTCGAGTTCGACCACGCGCGCGCGGTCAAGAGCGACGAGGAGCTCGAGTCGGTGCGTGACAGCGTGCGGATCAACACCGAGGGCTTCCACGCGTTCCTCGAGGCGTTCGAGCCCGGCCGCACCGCGGCAGAGGTGCTCGCGCCCGCCGAGGAGCTGTTCGTCGACCAGGGCTGCGGCCGGCTGACGATGAACATGGTCCTCGTCGGCGCCGAGTTCGCGATCGCCCGCTCGGAGACGGTCCTCGGCGAGTTCTGCATCCCGTCGCTCGAGATCGCCGGGCCCGGTGGCCACTGGGTCGAGGTCTCGCGTGCGATCGGGACGCCGAACGCCGAGGTGCAGCGGCTGAACGAGGCCTACGACGAGTACTTCGAGGCTGCGAAGACCGCGCTGCGGCCGGGCGCGACCGCCCACGACGCGCACCGTGCAGTCTCGAAGGGATTCATCGATCGCGGCTACCACCTCGGGCACGTGACCGGGCACTCGATCGGCATGACCATGATCGAGTTCCCGAAGATCGGTGAGGGCGTCGAGACCGAGCTCGAGGAGAACATGGTCTTCTCGATGCACCCGCACGGGATCGCCGAGAACGGCCGCGACTGCCTCTACATGCAGGAGACCTGGCTCGTCGGGCCCGACGGCGGCGTACCGCTCTCGGGGCTCCCGTCGAAGATCTTCTAGCGCCCGTGGGGCAGGAGGCAGTGCTCCCGGCCTAGAAGCCGGTCTCAGGCCTCGCTCTGAATCGTCGGGGAGAGCTCCGCGTTACCGAGGTGGCCTACGCGGCGGCGAAAAAGTCGATAAGCAGTTGGTTGACGCGTTCAGCCTCGTCGTGATGCACCCAATGCGACGCGTCGGCCAGGCGCTCGACGCGGTCGAGGTTGGGCACGTCGTCGCTGTCGGGCTCGGCGAGCTCGGAGCCGAGGTAGGAGTCGCGCTCCCCCCAGATGACCAGCGTCGGCGCCGAGATCGGGCGAAGCTTTGCGACGGCTTCCTTCTGGGACTGCCTTACCGAGGCGCGGTAGTAGTTGATCATTCCGGCTGCGGCCTCCGGCTGCGACCACGCCTCGATGTAGCGTTCGATCTCCTCGTCTGTGTAAGGCGGGCTCGCGTCGTGCAGGAAGTGCCGGAAGAAGTGCCAGTCTCTGGCTTGCACCACGTCTTCGGGCAGTCCCGGCACCGCAAAGAAGAAGAAGTACCAGGATTTCCGGAGTTGGCTCGGGTGGTGGAGTCCCTCGGAGAGCCGCCGCGGATGGGCCGCGTTGAGGATGGCGAGGCGGTCGACCACGTCGGGATGGTTCATCGCGGTGGCCCAGGCGATGCTCCCGCCCCAGTCGTGACCGACCAAGAACGCGGACCCGGCGCCGAGCTCTTCGATGAGGCCGCGGATGTCGTCGGCGAGCAGGTCGACGCCGTAGGCCTCGAAGCCCTCTGGCTTCGATGACAGGTTGTAGCCACGCGTGTCGGGCGCGACTACCCGAAAACCCGCCGCTGCGAGCGGCGCGATCTGGAGCCGCCAACCGAACCAGAACTCCGGGAAGCCGTGCAGCAGAACGACCAGCGGCCCGTCGCCTGCCTCGACGTAATGCAGGCTTTGGTCGCCGACCTCGGCGTAACCCTCCCGAAGCTCGATCCCGACGTCAGGGAGCAGGCTGGTGGTGGTCATGAGGACCTCCTGGTAGGGGAGTGAGAAATGAGGCTACGCCTGCTGGTCTGGGTACGCAATAACGTCACCAGGCCGCCGCGACTCGAGCGCCCGAGGCGGTCGAGTGATTAGATCAGCGTGCGGTTCCGCGCGAGCGCGTCGAGCAGCGTCCCCACGTCCTCGGCCGTGTTGTAGCAGTGGGCCGAGATGCGCAGGTTGTCGTCGCGCGAGGAGGTGACGATGCCGTCGTTCTCGAGCGCGGCGACGAGCGCGCTCACGTCGCTGGAACGAACGCAGACGAGCGCGCCGCTGCGCTCGGGCTCGCGCGGCGTCACCGCCGTCGCGCCGAGCTCGTCGAGCCCGTCGCGCAGGAGCGCGTTCAGCTCCCGCACGTGCGCCTCGGTCTCGGCGATCCCGATCTCCTGCATCAGCTCGATCCCCGCGATCGCGGCGTAGATGGACGGGATCGGCGGCGTGCCCGCCTCGAAGCGTCGGGCGTTCGGAGCCGGCGAGTAGTCGTGGATGTCCATCTCGAAGATGTTCTGGTCGGCGAACCAGCCGGTCGCGGTCGGCTCGATCCCCTCGACGAGCTCGCGGCGGCAGAAGAGGAACGCGAGGCCGGCCGAGCCGAGCAGGTACTTGAGCACCCCGGCTGCCAGGAAGTCGCAGCCCAGCGCGCGAACGTCGACCGGCAGCGAGCCGACAGTCTGGAAGGCGTCCACCAGGACGAGTGCGCCCCGCTCGTGCGCCAGCCGGGCGACGGCCTCGACGTCGAGGCGGCTGCCGTTGCGGAAGCAGACGTGCGTGACCGCGACCAGCGCCGTCTGCTCGTCGATCGCCGCCTCGAAGCGCTCCAGCGGGATCGTCCCGTCCGCCTCCGCCGGCACGTGCTCGATCCGCACCCCACGCCGCTCCTGCGCATGCCAGATCTGGCCGATCGTCGGGAACTCGAAGTTGCTGACGACGACCTTGTCGCGGCCCTGGTCGAAGCGGAGCCCGCTCGCGAGAGCGCTCACGCCGGCCGAGAGGGACGTCGTCACCGCGACCTCGTCCTCTTCCGCGTTGATCAGGCCGGCGATGCTCGTGCGCGCGGCGCCGAGGCGGCCGACCCAGTACTCCCATGGCGCGCCGTGCTCGTCCCAGTCGTCGAGGTAGCGGCGGTACGCGTCGCGGACCGAGTCCGAGAGCGCTCCCTGGGAGCAGCTGTTGATGTAGACCCGCTGCTCGAAGACCGGGAACCGGTGCCGGATTCTCGCTGGCAAGGTTCCCAGATCAACGGCCAAGGTAGGCCTTCCGCAGGTCCTCGTGCTGGATCAGGGACGAGGCTGCGCCCGAGAGGACGACTCGCCCGGTCTGGAGCACGTAGCCGCGGTCGGCGATCGCGAGCGACACGTTGGCGTTCTGCTCGACCACCAGGATCGAGACGCCGGACTCGTGCACCTGCTTGATGATCTCGAAGTTGCGCTCGACGAGGATCGGCGCGAGCCCCATCGACGGCTCGTCCATCAGCAGCAGCTTCGGCCGGGACATGAGCGCCCGGCCCATCGCGACCATCTGCTGCTCGCCCCCGGAGAGCGTGCCTGCCAGCTGGTGTCGGCGCTCGCGGAGGAGCGGGAAGAGCGTGTACACGCGGTCGAGGTCCTCCTTCGTCCCGCCGCCGTGGAGGTACCCGCCCATCTGGAGATTCTCGAGCACGCTCATCGGCCCGAACAGGCGCCGGTTCTCCGGGACGATCGCCATGCCCTTTCCGATCCGGTAGCTCGTGGCTCGGCCGGTCACGTCCTCGCCGTCGAACTCGACGCTGCCGTTCCTCGGTTTGACGATCCCGAGGATCGTCTTCAGCGTGGTGGACTTGCCGGAGGCGTTGCCGCCGAGCAGACAGACCAGCTCCCCTTTCTCCACCTCCATCGAGACGCCCTGCAGGATGTGGATCTGCCCGTAGAACGTGTCGACGTCGTCGAGCCGCAACAGCATCAGACGGCCTCTTCTTGCGCACGCGCGCCCAGGTATGCCTCGACCACGAGCGGGTGCGTGGCCACCTCGTCGAAGGAGCCTTCGGCGATCTTGACACCGTGATCGAGGGCGATCACGCGATCGGAGATTCCCTCGACCACGTGCATGTCGTGCTCGATCACGAGGATCGAGTAGCCCGCCTTCTCGCGGAGCTCTCCGATCAGCTCCGTGATCTCGTGCGTCTCGTTGGGGTTCATCCCGGCCGCAGGCTCGTCGAGGAGGAGCAAGCGTGCGTTCGTCGCCATCGCGCGGGCGATCTCGAGCCTCCGGCGGTTCGCGTACGAGAGGCTGTACGCGTACTGGTCGTGGCGGTAGCCGACGAGCCGCTGTCCGAAGAACGCGAGCTTCTCCTCGGCAAGCGCCCGGATCCGCTTCTCCTCGCGCCGGGAGCGCGGCAACTGCAGCATCGCCTCGACGACGCTCGCCTTCGTATGGCCGTACGTGGCCGCCATGACGTTCTCGAGCACGGTCATGTTCAGGAACAGCCGTAGCGACTGGAAGGTCCGGGCGATCCCGCGGTCAGTGATCTTGTGCGGCGGCAGCCCCGAGACCCGCTCGCCCTCGAAGACGATCTCGCCGGAGTCGACGTCGAAGATCCCGGTGATCAGGTTGAAGACGGTTGTCTTGCCTGCGCCGTTCGGGCCGATGACGCTCACGATCTCGCCCTCGTCGACGTGCATCGTCAGGTGGTCGACGACCGTCAGCCCGCCGAAGGCCTTGGAGACGTCACGCAACTCAAGAAGGCGCACTTCAGACGACCTCCACCCGGGCCGTACCGAAGATCCCGGACGGGCGGACGTTCATGATCACGACGAGCAGCGCACCGAGCAAGATCAGGCGCGTCGCGCCGGACACCTGCTCGACGAGCTCGTTCTCCCAGACGAAGGCGGCCAGATAGAGCGTCGGGATCAGCAGGAGGGTCCGCCACCAGCCACGGACGAGCGTCAGGACGAGCGCCATCGCGATCAGAGCAAAGTACGCCCAGCCACCGATCCTCCCTGGGTGCGTGGGAAGGAGAACCCAGTGCTCGAGCGGCCCGGCGAGCCTCGCGCCGCCCTGGATGTGGCCTGCCGTTCCACGCGGCCACACTGCGCCCGCGACCCCGTGGACGACGAACCCGAACGCGATCGTCCCCACGATGACGACGACCGGCCTGTACCACGGCCGCATCGCGAGGAAGAGCCCCACTACGAGGGCGCCGTAGAAGAGGAGCCTCGCGTTCTCGGAGGAGCGCAGCAGCTCGGGCACGCCGTTCACGATCAGCGCGCCGATCACGACCCCGCCGATGCTGCCGAGGCCGCCGAGGATGGCAATCGCGTAGATCGTGATCAGCAGGCCGACGTCGTAGTCGCCCGGAAAGGCTCCCGACTGCACCGAGCCGAAGATCGTCCCGCAGTATCCCGCGATGGCCGCGCCGAACACGAACGCGAGGAGCTTCAGCCGGTTAACCGGGATGCTCATGACTTCGGCGGCCAGAGGGTCCTCGCGCAGGGAGCGCCAGGCGCGACCCGTCCGCGACCTGTTGACGAAGAAGAGCATCGCCATCAGCACGGCAAGCGAGATCAGCGTGTAGAAGTAGTACCCCTTCGTGGTCGAGATGCTGTAGCCGAAGAACCTGAGGGGGTCGATCTGGTCGAGGCCGTTCGCCCCCCCGGTGATGTCCACCTTTCCGACGAACGGATACGACCAGTCGCTGGGCCCCCCGTTCGCGTTGTTGACGAAGATCACGAACGCCTGCAGGAAGAAGAGCGTCACGATCGCCAGGTAGTCGCCGGAGACACGCCAAGACGTCAGGCCGAGCAAAAGCCCGACCAGCGCGGTAAACGCCACGGCGATCGGCACCGCGAGCTCGGCCGGCAGGTGGTGGCCCGAGTGTCCGCTGGCCATGATCCCGAACGCGTATGCGCCGACGCCGAAGAAGGCGATGTAGCCGAGGTCGAGGAGCCCGGCGAAGCCGACCACGACGTTCAGCCCCAGCGCCAGCAGGGCGTAGATGAGCGTGATCAGCCCGTAGCGGTAGAGGTTCCCCTCGTTCGCGACGAAGCCGAAGACGACGAACGGCGCGAACAGGATCGCGAGATGGCCGGCGGGTGGCACGCGATCCCAGCCTTGGATGACCGCTCCCGTGAGCCCGCCGTGAGCCTGCCGGCGCTCCTCGTGGCGTGCAACCCACTCGTCGACGCCGACCTTCGGCGCCTCGGCGGCCTCCTCAGTAGGCCCGGTAACGGGGCTGCCGTCTGGAGGGCTTCCGTCGGCGGGCGCGCTCATACCTTCTGGATCGTCGGCGACCCGAGCAGGCCGCTGGGCCGGAGGAGGAACATCGCGATGAGGAGGGCGAACACGTAGAGGTTGGCGTACGTGGAGCCGCCGGGTAGGTATCCAGTAGCGAAGGCCTCGAGGAGGCCGATGAGGTAGCCGCCGAGCATTGCACCGGGAATGCTCCCGATCCCTCCCACGACGGCCGCCGTGAAGCCCTTCAGGCCCGCGGTGAAGCCCATCAGCGGAGAGGCCTGGCCGAAGAGGATCACGAACATGACCCCGGCCGCGGCCGCGAGCGCCGACCCGACGAAGAACGTGAACGAGACGACACCGTCGACGCTGATCCCCATCATCTCGGCCGCCTCGCGGTCGAAGGAGGTTGCCCGCATCGCCTTTCCGGTGCGGGTGCGGGACACGAGCAGCGTGAGGACGATCATCAGGACGATCGAGGTGACGATCGTGAGGATCTGGATGTTCGAGATGAGGAAGTTCGCGCCGACGCGGTAGCTCTTGACGTTGATCAGGTCGAACGTCCCGTAGTCGCGGAAGTTCGGGCCCCAGAGGAGCAGCGCGCTGTTCTGCAGGAAGATCGAGACCCCGAGCGCGCTGATGAGCGGCGCGATCCGCGGCGCGTTCCGGAGCCGCCGGTAGGCGAAGCGCTCGATGCCGACTCCGAGCATGCCGCAGGCCAGCATCGCGACGAGGAACATGATCGCGATCGCGAGCCAGCCGGCCACGTCGGTGTTGAGCGGGCCGCCGAGCCACTGCAACACGAAGAAGGCGACGTATGCGCCGACCATGTAGACGTCGCCGTGGGCGAAGTTCAGGAGCTTCAGGATCCCGTACACCATCGTGTACCCGAGCGCGATCAGCGCGTAGATGCTCCCGAGGGTGAGTCCGCTGACCAGCTCGCCGAAGAACAGGTTCCAGTTCACGGGTGGGACAAGATCGCATAAACGCGTACGGCCCACCGGTTGGTGGGCCGTACGCTCATCAGATCAGATCGACGGGACTACCCGACGCGGACGAAAACGCCCTTGGACGAGTGGTACACGCCGAACGGATGCTTCTTCAGGTTGCCGGTCTTGGCGAAATTGATCGGAAGGCCGATCAGCGACGTCTTGACCGGGATGTTGGTCTTCTTGATCTGAGCGCGGACCTCGGCGCGGGTCGCCTTGCCGTCCTTGCAGGCCCGGTCGATCGCGGCCGAGACGACGTGTACGGCCTCGAACGTGGGGGCGCCGAAGAACTCGGTCTGGCCCTTGTGCAGCTTCTTGAAGCCCGCGATCCGCTTGTCCTTGGTGTTGACCGGGAAGAACGTGTCGTACACGTTCGACCCGACACCGGAGAATGCGGGATCGAAGAGACCGTCGCCGCCCATCAGCTTGACGCTGCCGCGGCCGAGGCCCTTCATCTGCTGGCCGAACGCCTGGCCCTTCGGCGGCAGCTGCCACGGGATGTACACCAGCTGCGTGTTCTGCGGGATCTTGTTGATCACGGACGTGAAGTCGGACAGCTGCTGGCTGACGCCGTCGCGGCCGACAGTGAGGCCCTTGGCCTTCAGCTGCGACTCGACCGAGTCGGCGAGGCCGATGCTGTAGGCCTCCTGGTCGTCGATGATGTAGACCCGCTTGAGCTTGAGCTTGTTGACGATGTACGCCGATGCGCTCTTGCTCTGGTCATCGTCCGTCGGCACCGTCCGGAAGAAGTAGCCGGTGCGGGTGCCGTCGGTCGCGATCGCGGCGTTCGTCGCCGAGCCAGAGACGAAGCCGAGGCCGGCGCCCTTGAGCGCTCCGGTCGTCGCCTTCACCTCGTTCGACCCGGCGGGGCCGACCACGCCGAGGACCTTGGCGTTGGAGCCGAGCGCCTGTGCGCCCTGCACCGCCGCCGCCGTACCGTTCGGACCGCCCAGCTCCGTGTCCTCGGGTACCAGCTTGATCTTCGACTTCTTGTGGCCCTTGTTGTACAGCCGTACGTAGTACTTCGCCCAGTCGACCTGCGTCTGTCCGAGCGAGGCTGCGGGCCCGGTGATCGGAGCCATGAACCCGATGTAGCGGGTCGAGCCGCACTTGACCGCCCCGGACGAGACCGAGGCGGCCGAGGCTGCACGGCTCGGGGACTTGCTCGAGCCGAAGGCAGCCGTTGTCAGGGCGGCCACCCCTGCCGCGAAGAGCGCGGCGACTACGAGTTTCTTCATGTTGCCCTCCTGTTGACTACTTGCACCGTGATGAGACTCCGATTCCCCCTATTCGTTTGCCTCGTACGCGCGCGAGGCGGGGTCCCCGGCAGGGTGGAAGACGGCCACGATCCGCATCGGGGCATCGCCGCTGTTCTCGAGCGAGTGCAGCTTGAACGGCGGTAGGTGGATGCACGTTCCGGCCGCGACCGGCTCGTGGGCGTCGTCGATGTGGAGCACGCCCTCGCCCTCGAGGACGTAGATCACCTCGTCGTAGACGTGGCTGTGCTCCGGGGCTCGCCCCGGGGCGATGATGCCGAAGAACTGCGTCAGCTCGGTGCAGCCGACCTCGTCCGTGACGAGGTAGCGGAACTCGCGGTCGCCGCTCGCCGGCAGCGCAGGCTGGTCGGTGTAACGCACGGTCCGTCGGCCTTCGATCGGGGCGGCCGCGGACTGCGGAGCGACTGCGGAGACGACGAGCAGCGTGTCCGGGCCCGGGTTGTCGACCTCGTACGTCTCGCCTGCCACGACGTAGGCGCCGGTGCCCGGGTCGAGCTCGCTCGACCGGCCGTCGACGAGCAGCGTGCCGCGGCCGGAAACCGCGTACATGACCTCCTGGACGCCTTCGAGAGTGTGTGGCTGCGAGCGGCCGGGCTCGTAGCGGGCGACGTGCAGCTCCAGGAGCTCGGACCCGAGGCCGGTGTCGATTGCGACTACTCGGGAGGCCGTGTCGCCCTCTGCACGGGTCGACTCGAGCGCCGACTCAGCCACAGTGTGATCCGGCATCCGGGCATTCTATGCGGCCGTCTACTGCGGCGTTTCGCCTGCAAGGATCGTCGCCAGCTTCGAGGAGTCGATGTTCCCGCCGGAGACGATGCAGACGATCTTCCCGGGCCCGCCCTCGCCCGCGAGGGCAGCGGCAAGCGCGAGCGCCCCCGCCCCCTCCGCGACGACTCGCGCCCGCTCGGCGAGGAGCCGCACGGCCGCCGCCGTGTCGTCGATGGACGCGGCCAGCGCGCCGTCGAGCGCCTCACGCGCCCGGGGCCACATCTCGGGCAGCACGCCCGGCGCGCCGGATCCGTCCACGAACGACGGCCGGTAGTCGACGGTCCGTGGCTCGCCGGCCGCGAACGATGCGGTCAGCGGAGCACCGGTCTCCGGCTCGACGGCGTAGACCCGCGTCTCCGGCCTCAGCTGCTTGACCGCGCTCGCGATCCCGGTGCTGAGCCCGCCGCCGCCGAACGGCACGAGCACGACGTCCGGGTCGGGCAGGTCCTCCAGCAGCTCGAGCCCGATCGTCCCGTTGCCCGCCATCACGCGCTCGTCCTGGACCGGGTGGACGAAGACGCCCTCGGCCTCGGGGTAGCTCGAGGTCACGATCGCCTCCCACCAGCGCTCGTGGGTCACCTTGACCGTCCGGCCGCCGAGCCGCTCGATCGCCGCGAGCTTCGTCTCGGGCGCGTGGTCGGGGACGACCACGGTGCACGGGATTTCCAGCTCCCGCGCCGCCCAGGCGACGCCCTGACCCATGTTCCCGGCGCTCGCAGTCACGACGCCGGCCTCCAGCTCGGCCGGTGGGATCTGGAGGACCGCGTTCAGCGCTCCGCGGACCTTGAACGAGCCGATCGGCTGAAGGTTCTCGAGCTTGAGGTAGATCTCGCCCGGGTGCTGGAGTCGCACCAGCGGGGTGCGGACGATCCGGTCGGCCAGTCGCTCGCGCGCTGCGCGGATCTCGCCGAGCGGGATCAGAACGGCACCGAGGCCCCGACGCCCTCGGCCTGTGCGCGGGCGTACACGTGCTCCGCTGCGGCCAGGTCCTCGACCCCGAGGCCGAGCGACTTGAAGACGGTCAGCTCGCCGTCCGAGCGGCGCCCGTCCTGCGCGCCGATCAGCACCTCGCCGAGCTCCGCGCGGATGTGCTCGGGGCCGAGCCCGGCCATCAGGTAGTCGCCGGACTCGTTCACCATCGACTCGCGCGCGTCGGCAAAGAGGGCCGCGGTCTCCATCGTCTCCGTGTCGAGCTCGCGTGTCGAAGAGATCGACGAGCCCACGGCGTTGACGTGAGTCCCGGGCGCGAGCCAGTCGCGCGAGACGATGGGCTCCCGGGCGGCGGTGGCGGTCACGACCACGTCCGCGCCGCGCAGCGCCTCCTCGGCGCTGGCCGCCGCCCCGAGCGGGAACGGGACCTGTGCCTCGGCGACGAGGTCCTCCACCGCCTCGGGTCGGCGGCTCCACACGCGTGCGTGCTCGAATCGCCCGAGCTCGCCCATCGCCTCGAGGTGCGAGCGCGCCTGGACGCCAGCGCCGAGGATCGCGAGCTCCCGCGCGTCTGCCCGCGCCAGCGCCCGGGTCGCGACGGCCGACACGGCCGCGGTGCGGATCGCGGTCACGGCCGAGCCGTCGAGCAGCGCGCGCAGCTGTCCCGTCTCGCCGTCGAACAGCAGCACGCCGCCCTGGTGGGCGTCGAGTCCCTTGGCGGGGTTCCCGGGGAAGATGCAGACCGCCTTCAGGCCATAGGCGCGGTGGGGCTCGGAGCGGTGGGCCGGCATCAGGCCGATCAGGCTCTCCTCCCCGGGCGGGCGGATGGCGGAGCGCAGCGGCAGCCACATCCGGCCGCGCGCGAGATCGGACAGCGTCTCCTCCATCAGCTCGATGCACTCGCCCATGGGGAGCAGCCGATGGACGTCGTCGTGGGAGAGGACGAGAAGGTCGTCCATCAGGCAAACAGCTTGGCCAACTCGTCGCGCTCCTGCAGGGAGAGCGGCAGCTCCAGCGCCGCGAGCGCCTGCTCCAGATGTTCGGGGCGGCGCGGGCCGACGACGACCGCCGTCACCTGCGGAAGGCTCAGCACCCAGGCGGTCGCGAGGGTGGCCGGCGTCACGCCGCGATCGGCCGCGGCCGACTCGAACGCCTCGAGCGCGTCGAACGTCCGGTCGTTAGAGAGCTCCGTGTAGGGCCCGGGGCGGAGCGTCATCCGCGAGTCCTCGGGGTACGGCTCGCCGCGTCGGTATTTCCCGGTCAGCCAGCCGCCGCCGAGCGGGCTGAACGGCGTGAACCCGAGCCCCTCTCGCTCGCAGATCGGCAGCACGTCGGCTTCCGGCCCGCGCTGCAGCAGGCTGTACTCGTTCTGCACCCATTCGAAGCGGGCCAGTCCGAGCCGCTCGCTCGTCTCGAGCGCCTCCTCGAGCTGGGCGCCGTCGAGGTTGCTGCCGCCGATCGCCCTGACCTTCCCCGAGCGGACGAGCTCGTCGAGCGCGCGCAGGGTTTCCTCGATCGGCGTCTCCGGGTCGGGCTCGTGCGTCAGGTACATGTCGATCCGCTCGGTCCCGAGCCGGGAGAGGCTTCTCTCGGCCTCGCGCAGGATCCGCTCGCGCGAGAGGCCGTGGTCGTCCGGGTCGCCCGTGACCGACCAGTAGACCTTTGTGCTCAGGAGCACATCGGCACCCCGCTCGGCCCGCCAGCGGCCGACCCAGGTCTCGCTGCGGCCGCCGCCGTACGACGCGGCGGTGTCGAGGAAGCGGACCCCCGCCTCGAAGGCCGCGTCCATGAGCGCGAACGCCTCCCCCTCGCTCTCGCCGCCGCCGAAGAGCTCCGGCGCGGAGCCGATGCCGCCGAAGTTCCCGCAGCCGAGACCGATCCGAGAGACCTCGAGCCCGCTTCGTCCGAGTCGCCTGACCTCCACGAGGTGAGGCTACTGCGGGCGGGAGAGCGCCGTCGCGACCGCCTCGAGGCTCGCGAGGTTGTGCCCGCTCGCGAAGACGTCCACGTACGGGAGCGCCGCCTGCATGCCGCGTGCGAGCGGCGCGTAGGCCGGGTCCTCCTTGAGCGGGTTCAGCCAGAACACCTCGTGGGCGAGGCGCGACAGGCGCGCCATCTGCTCGGCCAGGAGGTCGGGATCGCCGACCTCGAGCCCGTCCGAGAGGATCACGACATTCGCGCCGCGGGCGAGGCCGCGGTGGCCGTACTCGTCGAGGAACCGCTTGAGCGAGTCGCCGATCCTCGTGCCCCCGTTCCAGTCGACGACCTCGGCGGCGGCCCGGCTCAGCGCCTCGTCGAGGTCCGCGGTCGCGAGCGCCCTCGTGAGCCTGGTCAGGCGCGTCCCGAAGCAGAACGCCTCGAAGCGCCGGTCGCTGCGCAGCACGGCGTGCGAGAACATCAGCAGCGCGCGCGAGTAGTCGGCCATCGAGCCGGACACGTCCAGGATCAGGATCAGCCGTCGGGGCCGCCGTCGCCGCGTCCGCCAGGCGCGCTCGACCGGCTCGCCGCCCGTCCGGAACGAGCGCCGCAGGGTCCGGCGCAGGTCGGGATCGCCGCGCCGCGACGCCTGCGTGCGGCGGGCCCTGCGCGGCGGAAGCCTGAACGGCACCTCGCCCATCAGAGCCGCGAGCTGGGCGAGCTCCTCCGGCGAGCACTGCGCGAAGCTCTTCTCCCGGAGCAGCTCGACGGGGCTCGCGAGCCCGAGGTCGACCTCCTGCGCGGGGGCCGTGACGCGGACCAGCGTACGGGTGTCCGGTTCCACCTCGCCGAAGAACGTCGCGAAGACGCGGTCGTAGACCGGCACGTCCTGAGGACGGCCGAGCAACGTGGCGCGGCCGGCCCAGTAGAGGTCGTCCGGCGAGAGCGCGGCGGCCGCTCGGCAGAAGTCGGCGATCCGGCCGGTGCCCACGGGCAGCCCCTCGTCGCGGAGAGTCCGGCCGAAGAGGGTCAGCGTCTCGGCCGCGTCACTCACGGCCTGAGGGGGACGACGCGAGCGTCGGCTCACGGGGCGAGCTCGGGCAGCTCGGCCTCGACCCGGCGCAGGTCGTCGCGGTTCTTGACCGCCCACCCGATCGTGTCGCGTGCGGGCGCGCCCTCGGCGGACGAGGCGCCGAGCAGCGAGAGCGCCTGCGCCCAGTCGATCGCCTCGGCGACGCCCGGCAGCTTGATCAGGTCGAGCTCGCGCAGCCGGCCGACGGTCTCCGCCACGGACCGGGCGAGCTGCTCCGAGACGTCCGGCACGCGCAGGCGGACGATCTCCACCTCGCGCTCGAGGTCCGGGAAGTCGATCCAGTGGTAGAGGCAGCGCCGCTTGAGCGCGTCGTGGAGCTCGCGCGTCCTGTTCGAGGTGACGACGACGGCCGGCGGCTCAGCGGCCGAGATCGTCCCCAGCTCGGGGACGGTGACCGCGTACTCCGAGAGCACCTCGAGCAGGAACGCCTCGAACTCGTCGTCCGCGCGGTCGAGCTCGTCGATCAGGAGCACGGCTCCCGGTCCGCTGCGGATCGCCTGCAGCAGCGGGCGCTCGAGCAGGAAGTCAGGCCCGTAGAGCTCGGCCACGCGCTCCTGTGGGTCGAGCTCGCCTACCTGCAACGCGCGGGCGTAGAGGAGCTGGCGCGAGTAGTCCCATTCGTAGAGCGCCTGGGCCGCGTCGATTCCCTCGTAGCACTGGAGCCTGATCAGCTCCGCGTCGAGGATGCGGGCCAGCGTCTTGCCGACTTCGGTCTTCCCGACGCCCGCCTCGCCCTCGAGCAGGAGCGGGCGGCCCATCGTGAGCGAGAGGTAGATCGCCGTCGCGAGCCCGCGGTCGGGGAGGTACGACTCGTCCGCGAGCGCGCGCTCGAGGCTGTCGACGGAATCCGGGCGCATGTACGACATCGTAGGGAACGACGACCCTGCGGAGGACCCCTGCGGGGGCGTATCCTCGACATCGCAACCTGGGTTGGGGCGGACCAAGGAGGTGGCCTGATGTACCCCGCCAGCTTCGAGTACTTCGTACCGACGACGCTCGAGGAGGCGGGCGAGATCCTCGAACGCTTCGGGGACGAGGCCAAGGTCCTCGCCGGCGGGCAGAGCCTGATCCCGCTGATGAAGCTTCGCTTCGCCTCGCCACGGGCGCTCGTCGACGTCAACGGCATCAAGGGGCTCGACAGGCTCTCCGAGGAGGGCGGCGGGCTCAGGATCGGCGCGCTGGTCAGGCACTCGGCCTGCGAGGGATCCGAGCTCCTGCAAGGGCGCTTCGGCGCGCTCGGCGACGCGGCACCGCAGATCTCCGATCCGATCGTTCGCAACCGCGGCACGGTTGGCGGCTCGCTCGCGCACGCCGATCCCCAGGGCGACTGGGGCTCGGTCATGCTCGCGGTGGGCGCCGAGGTCGTCGCGCACGGCCCGGACGGCGACCGCACGATCCCGGTCGCCGAGTTCTTCGACGGGCCGTTCACCACGAAGCTCCGGCCCTCGGAGATCCTGACCGAGATCCGGGTCCCGGATCCGGGCCCGAGGGCGGGCGGCACCTACCTCAAGCTCGAGCGGAAGGTGGGCGATTTCGCCACGGTTGGCGTCGCCGTCCACGTCTCGTTCTCGAACGGCTCGGTCGGGCGCGCCGGGATCGCGTTGACGGGCGTCGGCCCGACGAACCTCGCGGCAACCGCCGCCGAGGAGGCGCTCGCGGGAAAGGCGCTCGACGACGAGGCGATCGGCGAGGCCGCGCGCCTCGCGGCCGAGGCCGCCCAGCCGCACACCGACCTGCGCGGCACCGAGGAGTACAAGCGGAATGTCGTCCGTGTGTTCACCGAGCGAGGCCTCCGGGCCGCGGCCGAAGGAGGAAGCAAATGACGGAGGTCACCGCCGCCCACGAGGGCGTGATCAACCGCCCGATCAGCGTCACGGTCAACGGGCAGGAGCGCTCTGCGATCGTCGAGACGCGACTGCTGCTCGTCCACTTCCTCCGCGAGACGCTCGGCCTGACCGGTACGCACATCGGCTGCGACACGACCAGCTGCGGCGCCTGCACGGTGCTGGTCGACGGCGTCCCGGTCAAGTCCTGCACGCAGTTCGCGGTGCAGGCCGACGGCCACGAGGTCACGACGGTCGAGGGCCTCGCGACCGCCGAGGGGCTGCACCCGATCCAGGTGGGGTTCCACGAGGAGCACGGGCTCCAGTGCGGGTTCTGCACGCCCGGGATGATGCTCACGGCGTCGGCCTTGCTCGAGCGCAACCCGAGCCCGTCGGAGGAGGAGATCCGCTGGGCGCTCTCCGGCAACGTCTGCCGCTGCACCGGCTACCAGAACATCGTCAAGGCGGTCCAGCACGCGGCCGCAGCGCTCGGAGGGGAGTGAGATGGCGACCACCGAAGAAGAGATCCGCGGCATCGGCCACTCGGTCAAGCGCCAGGAGGACATGCGCTTCATCCGCGGGCGCGGCAACTACGTCGACGACGTCGTCCTGCCCGGAATGCTCCACCTCGAGCTGCTGCGGAGCCCGTTCGCCCACGCGCGGATCAAGTCCATCGACACCTCCGCAGCCGAGGCGCTGCCCGGCGTGGTCGCGGTCGTGACCGGCGAGCTGATGGCCCAGCACAACCTGGCCTGGATGCCGACGCTCTCGGGCGACACGCAGGCCGTGCTTGCCACCGACAAGGTCCGCTTCCAGGGCCAGGAGGTGGCGGCCGTGGTCGCCGAGACCGCGTACATCGCCAAGGACGCGCTCGAGCTGATCGACGTCGACTACGAGCCGCTCCCGGCCGTGACGACGCCGCAGCAGGCGCTCGAGCCGGACGCGCCCGTCATCCGCGACGAGAAGGAAGGCCAGACCGACAACGCCATCTACCACTGGGAGGCCGGCGACAAGGACGCGACCGACAAGGCGTTCGCAGACGCCGACAGGGTCGTCGAGCTCGACACCTTCTACCCGCGCTGCCACCCGTCGCCGCTCGAGTGCTGCGGTTGTGTGGCGGACGTCAACCCGGCGACCGGGAAGGCGACGATCTACATGACCTCGCAGGCGCCGCACGCACACCGCACGCTGTTCGCGCTCGTGGCCGGCCTGCCCGAGCACAAGATCCGGATCATCTCGCCGGATATCGGCGGCGGCTTCGGCAACAAGGTGCCGATCTACCCCGGCTACGTCGTCGCGACAGCGGCGTCGCTCCTGATCGGGCGGCCGGTGAAGTGGGTCGAGGACCGGACCGGGAACCTGATCTCGACCGGTTTTGCCCGCGACTACCACATGCACGGCGAGCTCGCTGTGAAGGACGGGAAGATGACCGGCCTCCGCGTGAAGCTCCTCTCGGACAACGGCGCGTTCTTCTCGGACGCGCAGCCGACGAGCTGCAAGGCCGGGCTCTTCCACATCGTCACCGGCTCCTACGACATCCCGGCCGCCCACGTCGAGACGGACGGCGCGTACACGAACAAGGCACCGGGCGGCGTCGCCTACCGCTGCTCGTTCCGCGTCACCGAGGCGTCGTACCTGATCGAGCGCCTCGTCCAGACCGCGGCCTACGAGCTCGGCGTCGACCCGGTCGACTTCCGGAAGTCGAACTTCATCCAGCCGGACCAGTTCCCGTACCGCTCGGCGACCGGGTTCGAGTACGACTCCGGCGACTACGGGGCGGCGATGGACCTCGCGCTCGAGAAGCTCGGCTACGCCGACCTGCGCAAGGAGCAGGAGGAGGCCCGCAAGGAGGGCAAGCTGATCGGCATCGGCGTCGCCTCGTTCACGGAGGTCGTGGGCGCGGGCAAGGGCTCCGAGTACCAGATCGCCGGGCTGCGGATGAACGACGGCGCCGAGCTCCGCATCCATCCGACCGGCAAGGCCGTGCTCAAGCTCAGCGTCAAGTCGCAGGGTCAGGGGCACGAGACCACGTTCGCCCAGATCGTCGCCGAGGAGCTCGGGCTCCAGCCCGAGGACGTCGAGGTGCAGGAGGGCGACACCGACAACACGCCCTACGGGCTCGGTACCTACGCGAGCCGCTCCACGCCCGTCTCGGGCGCTGCGACGGCGATGGTCTCGCGCCGGATCCGCAAGAAGGCGCAGAAGATCGCCGCCCACCTCCTGGAGGCGTCCGAGGACGACCTCGAGTGGGAGAAGGGCCGCTTCAGCGTCAAGGGCGCGCCGGACAAGTCGACGACGATTCAGGACATCGCGTTCGCGGCGTACACCAACGTGCCGGACGGGATGGAGGACGGGCTCGAGGGCGTCTACTACTACGACCCGCCGAACATGACGTACCCGTTCGGGACGTACGCGGTGGTCGTCGAGGTCGACCGCGGCACCGGCGCGTGGAAGGTTCGCCGCGTGGTCGCGGTCGACGACTGCGGCGTGCGGATCAATCCGATGATCGTCGAGGGCCAGATCATGGGCGGCCTCACCGAGGGCTTCGCGATCGCGGCGATGGAGCTGATCACCTTCGACGAGGACGGCAACTGCATCGGCTCCAACTTCATGGACTACCTGCTCCCGACGGCCTGGGAGACGCCGTCCTTCGAGCTCGGCGAGACCGTGACGCCGTCGCCGCACCATCCGATCGGCGCCAAGGGCGTCGGCGAGTCTGCGACCGTCGGCTCGCCCGCCGCGTTCGTGAACGCCGTCGTCGACGCGCTCGCCCATGCGGGCGTCCGGAACCTCGAGATGCCGGTCACCTCCGACAAGGTGTGGGCGGCGCTCCAGGAGGCGGGCCTCGCCGAATGAACGTCCTCGTCGAGGCCGGACGGCTCACCGCTGAAGGGAGGCCGTTTGCGCTCGCGACCGTCGTGGACGTCGAGCGTCCCGCTTCCGCTCGCCGTGGCGACCATGCGATCGTCACGCCCGAGGGCGCGTTGCACGGCTGGGTCGGCGGTGCCTGCACGGAGTCGACTGTCGTCCGCGAGGGGCTGCTCGCGCTCGCCGACGGCGAGTCGCGCGTCGTGCGGGTCGAGGGCGGCTGTGCGTCGGAAGGGACGATCGAGCTCCTAGTGGAGCCGCGGCTGCCCACACCGCTCGTGTCGGTGGTCGGTGACAGCCCGGCGGCGCGGACGCTCGTCGAGCTGGCGCAGACGCTCGGCTGGCGGGTCGCGGAGCAGCTCGAGTCGCAGGCCGACGCCGTCGTCATCGCCTCGATGGGGCAGGGCGACGAGGAGGCTCTCCAGGCCGCGCTGGCGGGCGGCGCCGGCTACGTCGGCCTCGTGGCCAGCTCGAAGCGCGGCTCGGCCGTGCTCGCGGAGCTGCGCACGCGAGGGCTCGACGAGGAGGCGCTCGCCCGGGTCCGCTGCCCGGCCGGGCTCGACCTCGGCCCCTCGAGCCAGGAGGAGATCGCGGTCGCGATCCTCGCCGAGCTGGTCGCCTGGCGGCACACGAAGCCGGTCTCGCCCGGGCAGCTCGTTGAGCCCGTCGTCGCGATCGACCCTGTCTGCGGCATGACGGTGACAATCGCGGGAGCGACCGAGACCGCCGTTCACGGCGGCGTCACGTACTACTTCTGCGGCTCGGGCTGTCGGCGGCGCTTCGAAGAGGGCGCCGAGCGTTACCTCGAGGCGACCTCGTGAGAGACATCCTCGACACGCTCGCCCGCTGGAAGGCGTCCGGTGCAAAGGTGGCGACGGCCACGGTCGTCTCGACCGAGCGTTCGGCTCCACGGGACCCCGGCGCGATGCTCGCGGTCTCGGAGAGCGGCGACGTCGCCGGCTCGGTCACAGGCGGCTGCGTCGAGCCGGCGGTCTTCGAGGAGGCGCGCGAGGTGCTCGCGGGCGGCGGCGCCCGCCTGCGCACCTACGGGATCGCGGACGAGGAGGCCTTCGAGGTCGGCCTGCCCTGCGGCGGTACCGTCCACATCTTTGTCGACGCGATGGACCCCGCCACGATCGACCCGCTGGCCAAGGCGATCGAGGAGGAGCGGCCGGTCGCACGGGTCGTCCCCGTCTCGGGGCCGAACGCGGGTGCCGAGCGGCTCGTCTTCGCAGACGAGGAGGCGGGCGACGAGATCGGCCGCACGGCCCAGGAGCTGCTCGCGGCAGGCGAGACGGCAGTCGTCCGCGTCGGCGACGACGAGGTCTTCGTGGACTCGTTCGCCCCGCGGCCGAACATGTACGTCTTCGGCGCCGTCGACCACGCGGCCGCGGTCGCGGAGATCGGGCGCTTCCTCGGCTACCGCGTCACGGTCTGCGACGCGCGCGCGAAGTTCGTCACGACCGAGCGCTTCCCGGAAGCGGACGAGCTCGTCGTCGAGTGGCCGGACCGCTTCCTCGAGCGCTCGCCGGTGGACGAGCGCACGGCGATCTGCGTGCTGACGCACGACCACAAGTTCGACATCCCGGCGCTCAAGGCCGCGCTCGAGACGAACGCCGGCTACATCGGCGCGATGGGGAGCAGGCGCACGACCGAGCAGCGGCGGGAGCTGCTCCGCGCCGAGGGCGTCTCCGACGAGGAGCTCGCCCGCATCCACGCCCCGATCGGCCTCCGTATCGGCGCGCGCACCCCGCAGGAGGTCGCGGTCTCGGTCGCGGCGCAGCTGATCGAGGTCCTGCGCGCGCCGAAGGAGAGCCGCGCCGAGGCGGTGACGCCCTGAAGATCGAGAGCTCGTTCGAGGTTCCCGTTGCGCCCGAGAAGGCGTGGGACCTGCTGATGGACGTCCCGCGCGTGATCCCGTGCATGCCGGGCGCGACGCTGACGGAGACGGTCGACGACTCGAACTGGAAGGCCAAGATGAACGTGAAGCTCGGGCCGATCTCGCTCACGTTCGACACCGACGTCAAGCGCGAGGAGGCCGACGAGGCCGCGCGCAGGGCGAAGCTCTCCGCCAAGGCGCGAGAGGCCCGCGGCCGCGGCGCGGCCCAGGCGACGATCGAGTCCTCGCTCGCCGCGCTCGACGGCGGCACGCGCGTCGACGTGGCCACCGACCTGATGCTGACGGGAGCGGTGGCGCAGTACGGACGCGGGATCGTCGAGGACGTCTCGCAGCAGATGGTCAAGAGCTTCGCCGACTGCCTGAAGGCCCAGCTGGTCGCGACCCCCGACGAGGCCGAGGCGGCCGTGGCCGCGCAGGCGAAGCCGGTCGGAGGCCTGCGGCTCGGGCTGGGCGCGATCTGGCGCCAGATCACCGGCATCTTCCACAGGAGGAACTGATGAGAGAGATCGCGATCACGGTCAACGGCGACCGCCGCGAGCTGGAGGTCGAGCCGCGAGAGCTGCTCGTCTACGTCCTCCGCGAGCGGCTGGGCCTCACCGGGACGAACGTCGCGTGCGACACCACCTCCTGCGGCGCGTGCACCGTGCTGCTCGACGGCGAGTCGGTCAAGTCGTGCACGCTGCTCGCCGTCCAGGCCGACGGCCGTGAGGTGACGACGATCGAGGGCCTCGCCGAGAACGGGCACCTGCATCCCGTGCAGCAGGCGTTCCACGAGCAGCACGGGCTCCAGTGCGGCTACTGCACGCCAGGAATGGTCATGGCCGCGGTCAGCCTGCTCGGCGAGAACGCGAATCCGAGCGAGAGCGAGATCCGGGAAGCGCTCGAGGGCAATCTCTGCCGCTGCACCGGCTACGTCAACATCGTCAAGGCCGTCCGGCACGCGGCCGCCGTCTGAGGAGGCCGAGATGGCTGTGACCGAGCACGAGACCGGGATCGGCGCCTCCGCGCCGCGCAAGGAGGACGCGCGCCTCCTGCAGGGGCAGGGGAGCTACGTCGACAACCTGACGCTTCCGGGCATGCACTGGATGGCACTCGTCCGGAGCCCGCACGCGCGCGCGAGGATCAAGAACGTCGACCTCTCGAAGGCGAAGGCCGCCGAGGGCGTCGTCGCGGCGTTCTCCGGCGCCGACCTCGAGGACGGCTGGGCCGGCCCGCTGCCGATGGCCTGGCCGGTGACGGACGACATCAACAACCCGCCGCACCTGCCGGTCGCGACGACCGAGGCGCGCTACGTCGGCGACGCGGTCGCCGTGGTCGTCGCCGAGACCCGCGCGCTCGCGAAGGACGCGGCCGAGCTGGTCGAGGTCGACTACGAGCCGCTCCCTGCGGTCGTGGACATCGAGGCAGCGCTCGCGGACGGCGCGCCGCTCGTGCACGAGGAGTTCGGCACCAACCGCTGCTACACGTGGCCGCTCAAGGGCGGCGAGGACGTGGACGAGCTCTTCAAGGGGGCGGACGTGACCGTCGAGGAGCGCTACCGCCAGCAGCGGCTGATCCCGAACCCGATGGAGCCGCGCGGAGTGCTCGCACAGCCGGTCACCGCCACGGGCGAGATCACGCTCTACTCGTCGACGCAGATCCCGCACATCGCGCGCGTGACGCTCGCGCTCGCGACCGGGGTGCCGGAGTCGAAGCTGCGCGTCGTCGCGCCCGACGTCGGAGGGGGCTTCGGCTCGAAGCTCCAGGTCTACCCGGAGGAGGCGCTCGGAATCGCGCTCGCCGCGAAGCTCGGGCTCCCTGTGAAGTGGATCGAGGAGCGCTCCGAGAACGCGCTCGCGACGCACCACGGGCGCGACATGATCCAGGAGATCTCGTTGGCCGCGACCAAGGAGGGGAAGATCACGGCCGTCCGCGTGCGGCTGACGGTCTCGATGGGCGCGTACCTGATGATCATCACGCCGGGCACGCCGCTGCTCGGCGCCTGGGTCTACGGGGGCGCCTACGACATCAAGGGCTACGAGTTCGAGTGCTCGGGCGTGTTCACGAACCAGACGCCCACGGACGCGTATCGCGGCGCCGGTCGCCCCGAGGCGACGTACGCGATCGAGCGGGCCGTCGACGCGCTCGCGCGCAAGCTGGAGATGGACCCGGTCGAGCTGCGCAGGAAGAACTTCATCACGGAGTTCCCGAACACGATCGCGTCCGGGCTCGAGATCGACTCGGGCGACTACAACGCGGCGCTCGACCGCGCGCTCGAGATCCTCGACTACGACGCCGTCCGTCGGGAGCAGGCGGAGCGACGCGAGCGCGGCGACGCGAAGCAGCTCGGCGTGGGCTTCTCGACGTACGTCGAGATGTGCGGGCTCGCCCCGTCGCGCATCCTCGGCGTGCTGAAGTACGCGGCCGGCGGCTGGGAGGCGGCGACGATCCGCTGCCTGCCGACCGGGACGGTGCAGGTCCTGACCGGGACGACGCCGCACGGCCAGAGCCACGACACGACGTTCGCGCAGGTCGTGGCCGACCGGCTCGGCGTCGACTACGACGACGTCGAGGTGCTGCACGGCGACACGTCGATCGTCCCGCTCGGGATGGACACGTACGGCAGTCGCAGCCTCGCGATCGGGATGGCCGCGCTCTGCAACGCGTCCGACAAGATCGTCGCCAAGTCGAAGAAGATCGCCGCGCACTCGCTCGAGGTGGCCGAGGACGACCTCGAGTACGACGGCGGGACCTTCCGGGTGAGGGGCACCGATCGCACGATGACGGTGAAAGAGTCGGCGTTCGCGGCCTGGCACGCGCACGACTTGCCGGACGGGCTCGAGCCAACGCTCGAGGAGACGGCGGTCTACGACCCGTCCAACTTCAGCTGGCCCGCCGGCACGCACATCGCCGTGGTCGAGGTGGACACGGAGACCGGCGCCGCAGACCTCGTCCGCTACGTCGCGGTCGACGACGTCGGCACCGTTATCAACCCCCAGATCGTGGACGGGCAGGTCCAGGGCGGTATCGCCCAGGGGGTCGCCCAGGCGCTCTGGGAGGAGGCCGTCTATGACGACAGCGGCAACCTCCTGACGGGCTCGCTCGTCAACTACCTCATGCCGTCGGCCGCGGAGCTGCCCGACTTCGAGGTCGACCGCACGACCACCGAGAGCCCCAATCACCCGCTCGGCGCCAAGGGTGTCGGCGAGACAGGCACGATCGCCTCGACACCGGCCGTGATCAACGCGGTGCTCGACGCGCTCGGTCCGCTCGGCGTCACCGACATCGCCATGCCCGCCACTCCCGAACGAGTCTGGCGGGCGATCGAGGAGGCACGGTCATGATCCCCGCCAAGTTCGACTACGAGGTTGCCGGGTCCGTCGACCAGGCGGTCGAGCTGCTCGGCTCGACCGACGGCGCGAAGCTGCTCGCCGGGGGCCACTCTCTCCTGCCGCTGATGAAGCTCCGCTTTGCCCAGCCGAAGCTCCTCGTCGACATCGGCCGCCTCTCCGACCTCAGCTACGTGCGCGAGGACGGCGACCGGATCGCGATCGGCGCGCTCACGCGCCACCACGACGTGGCCAACGACAAGCTGCTCGCCAAGGCGAACCCGCTCGTGGCGGCGACCGCCGCCGGGATCGGCGACCCGCAGGTCCGGCACGTCGGCACGATCGGCGGCTCGGTCGCCCACGGCGACCCGGCGGCCGACATGCCTGCTGTGCTCGTCGCACTCGAGGCGGAGCTCGTCGCGCGCGGGCCGAAGGGCGAGCGGACGATCGCGGCCGGCGACTTCTTCACCGGCTTCCTCGAGACCACGCTCGATGCAGAGGAGGTCCTGACGGAGATCCGCGTACCCAAGGCCGAGGGCGTCTACGTCAAGTTTCACCGCCGCTCGCAGGACTGGGCGACCGTCGGCGTGGCCGTCGCCCGCTCGAACGGCTCCGCCCACGTCGCGCTGACGAACATGGGCCAGACGCCCGTTCGGGCGGAGGCAGTCGAGGCCGCGCTCGCCTCGGGGGCGAACGTAGCCGATGCGGCGGAGAAGGCCGCCGAGGGCACGAGCCCGCCGAGCGACACGGCGGCGAGCGCGGAGTTCCGCCAGCACCTCGCGCGCGTCCTCACGCGACGGGCGCTGGAGCAGGCGCTCAACTGACGGAAGCGCTTCTCACCACCGTCGTCGGGAGCTACCCGCAGCCCGACTGGCTGATCGACCGCGAGCGGCTCTCCGACCGGCTGCCGCCTCGCGTGCGCGCGCGTGAGCTCTGGCGCGTGCCCGAGGCCCAGCTCGACGAGGCGCAGGACGACGCGACCCGGCTCGCCGTCGCGGACATGGAGCGTGCGGGCGTCGACGTGATCACGGACGGCGAGATGCGCCGCGAGAGCTACTCGAACCGCTTCGCGACCGCGCTCGACGGCGTCGACCTGGACGAGCCCGGGGTCGCGCTCGACCGAACCGGCCACGAGAACCCGGTCCCGCGGGTGGTCGGCCCGATCCGCCGCAAGGGGCCAGTCGAGGTGCGGGACGTCGAGTTCCTGCGCTCGCTCACCGAGCGCCGGATCAAGATCACCGTCCCCGGGCCGTTCACGATGACCCAACAGGCCCAGAACGACCACTACGACGACGACCGGAGCCTCGCGCTCGCCTACGCGGAGGCCGTCAACGAGGAGCTGCGCGACCTCAAGGCGGCCGGGGCCGACATCGTCCAGATCGACGAGCCGTACCTGCAGGCACGGCCGGAGCCCGCGCGCGAGTACGCCGTCGAGGCGATCGATCGAGCGCTCGACGGGATCGACGGCGACACGGTCCTGCATACGTGCTTCGGCTACGCGGCGATCGTCCACGACCGGCTGACCGGCTACCCGTTCCTGCGCGAGCTCGACGCGTGCGCGGCGAAGCAGGTCTCGCTCGAGGCGGCGCAGCCGGGGCTCGACCCGGAGGTGCTGAAGGGCCTGCCGAGCAAGACGATCATCTTCGGCGTGCTGGATCTCGGCTCGGACCAGGCCGAGACCGCCGACGAGGTCGCGGCCAGGATCCGCGCGGCGCTCGAGGTCGTCCCGCCCGAGCGGCTCGTCGTCGGGCCCGACTGCGGGATGAAGTACCTCCCGCGCGACCTCGCGTTCCGCAAGCTCGAGGCGATGGTTGCCGGGGCCAGGCTCGTCCGCGAAGATCTCGGGCTCTGAGCGACCGCGCGATCACCCGGATCAGCCAGGCGTATCCCGACCACGTCGAGGTTCGCGGCCGCGACCTCACCGGCGACCTGATGGGCCGGCTGACGTTCACGGAGTACTTCCACCTGTTGCTGACCGGGGAGGAGCCGACCGAGGAGCAGCGCTTCTTCCTCGACCTGCTGCTCGTCGCGATCGCCGAGCACGGGCTGATGCCGACGAACATCGCCTCGCGGATGACCCTCGCTGCCGACCCGGGCTCGCTCCAGGGCGCGGTCGCGGCGGGAATCCTCGGCTCGGGCCCGGTCGTGCTCGGGACCTCCGAGGAGTGCGCGCGGCTGCTCGGCTCCGAGGAGGAGCCGGCCGAGATCGTCGCCTCGATTCGCAGTGCGGGCGGAAAGGTGCCCGGCTTCGGCCACCCGGTTCACCGCCCGGTCGACCCGCGCGCCGAGCGGATCCTGGAGCTGGCCGACGAGCACGGCGTGAGCGGAGTCCACGTCGCGCGCGCCGGGGCTTTCCGGGAGGCGGTCGCAGAGGCCTGGGGCAAGCCGCTGACAATGAACGTCTCGATGCCGATCGCCGCGGTTCTGCTCGACCTCGGCTTCCCGCGCTCGATGGCCAAGGCGGTCCCGATCCTCGCGCGAACGGCAGGCCTGCTCGCCCACCTGGCCGAGGAGCAGGAGCGGCCAATCGGTTTCCTGCTCGCGGCCGCAGCCGAGGACGCCGTGGACTACGAGCCTTGATCCTCGAGCCCGAGGTCGAGGCCCGCCCCTGGGACGAGCAGCTCGCGCTCGACGACGAGAGCTACCGCGCCCAGCTCGCCTGCCTGCTCGAGCGCTCCCCGTTCTACCGCGAGAAGCTCGCAGGCGCAGAAGGGGGCCTCGCGGAGATCGCGCAGCTGCCGCTCACCGACAAGTCGGAGCTCCGCGCGACCTGCACCGACGAGAGCCCGATCGGCGCGCACCTCTGCGCGAGCGCCGACGAGATCGTCCGGATCTACTCGACGAGCGGTACCACGGGCACGCCGAGCTACGTGCCGCTCACGGCCGGGGACCTCGACAACTGGGTGACCGGCTCCGCACGGAGCTACGCGGCCTCGGGAGTCGTCCCGGGCCAGCGGATCGTCTCGACGTACACGGCCGGGCCGTTCGTGGCCGGTGCTGCGCTCGCATCTTTCGAGCGGATCGGCCTCTGCCACATCCCGGTCGGCGTCGGCAACACCGAGCGCCTCGTCAAGGCCGTCGAGCTGCTTCGCCCGGAGGCCGTCGTGCTCACGCCCTCGTACGCGGCCCACCTGATCGAGTGGGCGACGGAGCGCGGCGTCGACCTCGCCGCGTCGACCGTCGAGCGGGTGCTCGTGGCCGGCGAGCCGGGCGGCGGCGAGCCCGTCTTCCGCGCTCGGCTCGAGGACGGCTGGGGTGCGAAGGTGACCGAGGCTATGGGGATCGGCGACATCGGGGTCTCGCTCTGGGGCGAGTGCGAGGAGCAGGACGGGATGCACCTCGGCGCGCGCGGCTTCGTCCACGCCGAGCTGATCGACCCGGAGACCGAGGAGGCCCTCGAGCTCGAGGACGGCGTCGAGGGCGAGCTCGTGCTGACCCACCTCCGACACCGGGCCGCGCCGCTCCTGCGCTTCCGAACGCGTGATCACGTTCAGGTGCACACGAGCCCCTGCGCCTGCGGCCGCACGGCTCCGCGGGTGCGCTGCCTCGGGCGGACCGACGACATGCTGATCGTCCGCGGCGTCAACGTCTTCCCATCGGCCGTGCGCGAGGTGGTCGCCGGCTTCGCGCCGCAGGTGAGCGGCCATATCCTCGTCAGGCCGCAGTCGCCCGGCGTGAAGCAGGAGCCGCCGCTGCCCGTCTCGGTCGAGCTTGCCCCCGACCGGGCCGAGGACGACGTTCTCGCGGAGGCGATCCGCGAGAGGCTCCGCTCGGTGCTGGTGGTGCAGACGAAGGTCGAGCTCGTGCCGTGGGGGAGCCTCGGGCGGAGCGAGTACAAGTCGAAGCTCGTGGAGCGCTAGCTCGATGGGCGTCGAGATCGAGCGGAAGTTCCTCGTGGAGCGCCTTCCGGCGGACCTCCCGATCGAGACCGAGGAGGAGATCGCCCAGGGCTACCTCTCGGTCGGCGACGACCAGGTCCGTCTGCGGCGGCGCGGGGACAAGCATCTGATCACCGTCAAGCGCGGCCGCGGCGTGGCGCGGGAGGAGGTCGAGGTGCCGCTCGCGCGGGAGTCCTTCGACGAGCTGTGGCCCCTAACCGAGGGCAGGCGACTCGAGAAGACGCGCAGCACGACCCCCGTCGAGGGAGGCACCGCGGAGATCGACGTCTACCGCCCGCCGCTCGACGGGCTCGTCACCGTCGAGGTCGAGTTCCCCGACGCCGCCGCGGCCGAGGCATTCGACCCGCCGCCCTGGTTCGCGCGCGAGCTGACCGACGACGAGCGCTACTCGAACGAGCGCCTGGCACTGCGCGGCCTGCCCACGGCAGGGGAGTAGGATCGCGCCCATGGCCACTGCAACCGCACCCCCGAAGCCGCTCATCGGCGAGGAGCTCGAGAAGATGTTCGGGCTGATCGGCGACGCCGACAGCGTCGAGCTCAAGCTGACCCTCCCCGATTCCGCCCAGCGCTCGACGGTCAGGGCGCTCGGAATCGACCCGCTCGACTCCGAGCTCCGGATGGTCTACTTCTTCGACACAACCGACCTCAGGCTCAACGCGGCGGGTGTCGTCGTCCGCGCCCGCCGTGTCCAGCGCAAGGGCGATGACTCGGTCGTGAAGCTTCGGCCGGTCGTCCCGAACGAGCTGCCGAAGGAGATACGGAGCTCGCCGAACCTCGGCGTCGAGGTCGACGCGATGCCCGGCGGCTACGTGTGCTCCGCCTCCATGAAGGCGACGCTCGGCACCACCGACGTGAGGAAGGTGACGCTCGGCAAGCGGCCGCAGCGCAAGCTCTTCACCAAGGAGCAGCGGGCGTTTTACGAGGCCCACGCACCGGACGGGATCGCGCTCGACGACCTGACGCTCCTCGGCCCGATTCTCGTCCTGAAGCTGAAGTGGAAGCCGAAGGACTTCGCACAGAAGCTCGTGGCCGAGCTGTGGAACTACCCGGACAACTCCCGCATCCTCGAGCTTTCGACGAAGTGCCCTCCCTCCGAGGCCTTCAACGTGTCGCTCGAGGCCAAGGCCTACCTCACCGGGAAAGGGGTCGACCTCACCGGCGAGCAGCAGACGAAGACGAAGACCGCGCTCGACTTCTTCTCGCACGAGCTGTCCGAGACGCCGAGCTAGAGACGGGGAGGAGAGATGGCCGACAACACGCTGAGCATCCTGAAGCCGAGCGTCAACAACATGACCGCCCGCGTCTTCGTCCGGGCCGCCGGGCTCGACTACGAGGAGCTGGACGTGTGGGGCAAGAAGTCGACCCCGGAGTTCCTGGCGAAGGACCCGGCCGACCTCACGCCGCTGCTCGAGGAGGGCGACCTGCCGAGGGGCTCGCTCTGGGAGAGCTGCGCGATCATGCAGTACCTCTGCAACAAGCACCACCTCGACCGCTTCTACCCGACCGACCCGGGCGAGCGCGCCATGGTGGACAGTGCGATGTTCTACCTGATCGGGACCTTCTATCCGCTGCTCACGCGCGCCACCTACCCGGCGCTCGGCTTCCCGCAGTACCCCGGGGAGACGGCGACCTCGGAGGCCGGCGAGGACATGAAGGAGAAGGCACAGCAGGACGCCGCGGCTGCGCTCGCGGGGCCGCTGGAGGCCTTCCACGCGTGGTTCCTCGACGGGCGGCCGTTCATCGGCGGGGACAACCCGTCGATCGCAGACATGCGCTGGGCCTCGACGCTCGAGTTCCTCCGCGCGATCGACTACGACTTCCCGGCCTGGGCCGAGGAGTACCTGTCGCGCATGGAGGAGGCGCTCGGGGACGCGTACTCGGAGCCGGCCGCCGACGTGCGCGGCTACATCGAGTACGTCAAGTCGCAGAGCAACTGACACCGAAACGCGGAGACCCCCTCGGCTCCGAGGGGGTCTCCGTTTCACACCGGCGCGTGCCCTTACGAGGGCGTCAGCCCGTGTAGTCGTCGTCCACGAGTCGTGGGCCCGACAGGTCTTGGGCGATGCTCGTGAAGGTGGCCGTCAGCGATGCCGGGCTCGGCTCGTTGAAGAACTGGGTCGAGTCGCTCGCCATGTCCTGGACCTCGGTGACCGCGGTGATCGACGGAACCTCGGAGCAGTTGAACTGGTAGCCGTTCTTCTTGTTGCAGGACTGGCCGTCGCTGCCGGTGCCGGACGACTTCCAGCCGTAGCAGGAAAGGCCCGTCGCGTTGTAGGCGATCGTGTAGAGCGACACGCCGTTGGCCTTGGCCACGCCCGCCGAGCTCACGGCTTGGTGGCACGGCTGCGAGCGGTAGGGCGAGGAGTTGTTGGTGCAGACCTGGTTCGCCCCGACGGTGCACGGCCCGTAGTTCGACTCGCCGTCCGTGAGGAAGATGATCACGTCCTTGGCCTTGGAGTCGTGGTTCGAGGCGAGGTACTGCTCCGCCTTGTCGATCGCCGTCGCGGTGGCGGTCGTGCCGCCGGCCTTGATGCAGTTGACCGCGGACACGAGCGCGGAGCCGGTGTTCAGTGGCGAGGTCGCCGACGTCTTGTAGTCGTTCGACAGCGGCACCATCAGGTAGCCGTTCGGGTAGGCGTCGTAGTCCGTCGTCGGCCCGTCCGTCGTCTTCGGGCTGAAGGAGCAGACGGTCCCCGTCCCGGTTCCCGGGGGGAACGCCATCAGGCCGACCTGGTTGTACGCCGGGTCCATGCCCTGCAGGAAGGCCTTGATCCCGTTCCTCAGACAGGTCATCTTCGTCCCGCCGGCCGTGCACGAGTTGTTCATCGAGCCGGTGCGGTCGACGACGATCATCACGTGCGCCGGGGCCGGTACGCCCTGGGACATGAGGGCCGTTGCGCGTGCGTGAACCGTGAACGAGTTGATCCCGAGCACCCGGGCGAAGATCGTGGGGCTGGTCGTCGTCTCGTCGACGACGAGCGCGTTGACCGGGTTGCACGGGCCGGTGCCGAGGCACTTGGTCGTCGCCGACGTCACGACCGTCGGAAGCGTGGGCACGTCGTTCTTCGCCCCGGCCGCACCGCTGTACGCCTGGGCGGCGGCCACGGCCGCCGCGGTGTCGGGCAGCGACTGGGCCCCGGCCAGAGCTGCTGCGTCGACGGAGGCCTGGAGGTGGCGCTTGACCACGTAGGCCTTGCCGACGTCGATCACGAGCGCCGCAGCTCCGAGGAGCACGACGCAGGTCACGGCCAGCATGACGATGGCCTGACCGCTTTCGTCGTTTTGCCGCAGGAGCGTCCTCAGTTTGGACATCTATCCGCTCCTGTTCCAAGTCTGCGGAAAGCCCACGGGAGACCTTCCTATGCCTCTACTGTCGTCTCGAATCGCGCTCTACCGCCACCCTAGATGGGGTGATTCGGGTCTAGTTCTGCGAGATCATTGGCGCGGGTCGTTCACCCAGGGAGGAGCCGTCAATGAAGAGAACGCTCTCGCTCACCACGCCTCACATGACCGGGGACGACGTCAAGTACGCGCAGAACCTGCTCAAGCGCGCGGGGTACTACAAAGCGGGAAGCGGCGGCGAGTTCGGGCCGCTGACCGCCCAGGCCTGCTACCGGGCCAAGTACTGGCTCGGCTACGCGACCCCGGACCAGACGTTCGGGACGAGCCTCGAGAAGCACCTGCTCGGGTTGACGCAGCCGACGCCCGAGGCGCAGAAGCGCATCGCAAGGCGCAAGAAGCAGGCGCAGGCGAAGCCGCTTCGCGAGAAGGCACTCGGCCAGATGCAGAAGCTCGTCGGCCTCGTCGAGGAGCCTCCGGGCTCGAACCACGTGCCCGACATCAACGGCTGGTGGGGCAGGGGCGACGCAGCCTGGTGCGCCCGCACGGTCTCGAAGGCGTACATCCTCGCGGGCTCGAGGGCGTTCACGCGCGGGGGCAACTACCAGTACGTGCCCGCGCTCGTCGGCGACGCCCGCGCCGGCCGCAACGGCCTCACTGTCTCGGTCGACCCCCAGCCCGGGGATCTCGTCTGCTACGACTGGCACGGAGCCAACTTCACGAACGGCGACAACCATGTCGGCATGTTCGTGTCCGGGACGAAGTCCAGCTTCAAGACGATCGAGGGCAACGTCGACTCGCGCTGCGACTTCCACAGCCGGAGCTCGCGCTCGGCGGCCCAGATCGTCTTCGTGCACGTCGGGAAGTGACTCAGGCGTTAGCCGTCGCCGGGGCGGCGGCGGGTGCATCGGGAGCCCGCCGGTCGAGCGCTGCCGTCGCGAGCCAGGCTGCGGCCGCGGCGATCACGGCCGCAGGAACGGCGTCTAGACCGGCGGATCCCACGAGCAGCGACGCGAACAGGGCCGGAGCGATCAGGAGCCGGGTCATCGCGGCCATGCCTGCCGCGGCGCCGATCGCGACAGCGAGCGTGGGGGAGGTGCCGAACCAAACCACCGGGAACGTCGCGAGCGCGATCCCGAGGAAGATCGCCGGGAACACGGGCCCGCCGCGAAAGCCGCACCCGAGGCTGACCGCGTAGGCGATCGCCTTCGCGACCAGCAGCACGAGCAGGATCTTCGTCGAGTCGGTCGCGGCAAGGGCCGGAACGGACGCCTGGCCCGAGAAGAGCACGTCCTGCGAGTTGGCGCCGAGCAGGTCGGCGAGCTCGGCGAGAAGGCCGACCGAGAGCGCGCCGCCGAGCAGCAGCGCGGGCATCCCGAGGTGGAACCTGCTATCCGCCTGGACGGTCGTCGCCAGCCGGCGCACGAGCACGATCACGAGCGCGGCCGCCACGCCGACGATCGCGCCGAGGAACAGGTCGAGCTCGCGCGTCCCGCTGTACTCGGGGAGGTTCGGGACGGTCAGGCCCTGCGCCCCGAGGCCGCCCCAGTTGCCGAGGCCGACGAAGATCGTGTAGCCGACGGCTGCGGCGACGAACCCCGGAAGGAGCACGGGGATCAGGAGCGTCCCCATCTCGAGCCCGCCCTCGACCATCAGCATCCCGCCGACGATCGGGCCGCCGAACAGCGCGGAGATCGCGGAGAACGAGCCCGCGGTGGCGACCACGGCCTGCTCCTTCTCGCCGAGCTTGACGAAGCTCGTGACCGCGACGCCCGTCACCGCCCCGAGAGCGATCAGCGGGGCCTCCGGGCCGAGGACGGCGCCGAACGAGAGCGTCCCGATCGCGGCCAGGGCGATCCCGGGCCCGTTGGCAAGCGGGACGAAGCCGCCGCCCATCCCTTGTAGCGGCGAGTGGCCGCCGTCGCCGGGCAGGAACCGCCGCGCGAGGACCACGACGCACGCGCCCGCGACCGGGAGCCCGATCACGAGGTACCAGGGCGGCGACGAGACGCCGATCGCGTCGGGCAGGTCGGTCCAGAGCCAGTGCTCGAGGTCGTGCACGAACGCGAGGAACACCGACGCGAGCAACGCGGCCGGGATCCCGATCAGCACCCCGAGCAGGACGAGCCGAAGATAGGCCCTGCCGCTGAGCTGCGGAGGAGTCGAGGCCATCGACAAGGAGTCTTCACCGCCGGGCCGGACGGCAGGACGGGCTCTCGAAGGGTCTTGTAAGGTGAGCCTTACAAGATGCGCACGGCCACCCCGACTCGCTAGCCAGTGCTTCCGACCTTCGTCATCGGTCTCCGGGAAGGCGTCGAGGCCGCCCTGATCGTCGGCATCGTCGCCGCGTTCCTGCAGAGCCGCGGGCGCCGGGACGCGCTCGCCTCGATGTGGGTGGGCGTCGGGCTCGCGGTCGCGATCTGCGTCGGGGTGGCGGTCACGCTCGAGGTCGTCAGCCGCGACCTTCCGCACGCCGAGCAGGAGGGACTCGAGACCGTGGTCGCCCTGATCGCGGTGGCGATGGTGACCTGGATGATCCTCTGGATGCGTAGGCACGCGCGCGGGCTCAAGCAGCACCTCGAGAGCGAGGCCGGCAGCGCCCTGCTGCGAGGGTCGGCATTCGCGCTCGTGCTGATGGCGTTCCTCGCCGTCATCCGCGAGGGGTTCGAGACGGCCGTGTTTCTGCTCGCGGCGTTCGACGCCTCGACGAACCCCGTCGCTGCGAGTGTCGGGGCGCTGCTGGGGATCCTCCTGGCCGTCCTGATCGGCTATGGGATCTACCGCGGCGGCGTGCACATCGACTTGCGCCGCTTCTTCCGCGTCACCGGCGTCGTGCTCGTGCTGATCGCGGCCGGGCTCGTCTCGACCGCGATCCACACAGCTCACGAGGCCGGCTGGTGGAGCTCGCTGCAGACGCAGGCGCTGAACCTCGAGTGGCTGGTCGCGCCCGGCAGCGTGCGCTCGGCGCTTCTCACCGGGATGCTCGGCCTGCAGCCGCAGCCGACCGTCGGCGAGGTTTCCGGCTACCTGCTCTACGCGATTCCGATGCTGCTCCTCGTCCTGTGGCCTCAGCGCGGCGGGCCGCGCCCGCAGGAGGCCTCCGAGCCCTCCTCGGCCGAGGCGCTTCCGGCGATGCAGCGCGGATGAGGAACGCGCTCGGGTTTGCCGGGGGCCTCTCGGCCCTGCTGCTGCTGGCGGGTTGCGGCAGCTCGGGCCAGTCCGGCGGCGCAGGCTCCTCGTCCGGGCCGCGGAAGATCTCGGTCACGATCACGCCCGCGGGCTGCAAGGCGAAGCCGTCGAAGGTTTCTGCCGGGCCGGCCACGTTCTCCGTGACGAACGACGGGGCGGACAGGGTCAGCGAGGTCGAGCTGCAGTCCGGCAACAAGATCCTCGGTGAGGCCGAGGGCGTGCCGCCCGGGCTCTCGGGGAGCTTCTCGGTCACGCTCCACGAGGGCACGTTCGAGACGTATTGCCCGGGCGCCGACCAGGAGCGCTGGCCGTTCGTCGTCGACGGTGGCCCGCTGGCCGCCGGCACCTCGAAGGCCGCAGCGGCGGCCGTCGGCCGCTACCGCACGTATCTCGAGGCGCAGACGGCCACGCTCGTAGCGCGAACCCGCGCATTCACCGACGCGATCCGTGCCGGCCGGCTCGCGGACGCGAAGCGCCTGTACGTCCCGGCCCGCATCCCGTACGAGCGGATCGAGCCGGTCGCGGAGAGCTTCGGCTCGCTCGACCCGGCGATCGACGCGCGCGCCGGCGACGTGCCCGCCGCTCAGTGGACGGGGTTCCACCCGATGGAGAAGACGCTCTGGATCAAGGGGACGACCAGAGGGCTCGGCTCACTCGCCGAACGCCTGCAGGCCGACGTTCGCGACCTCCAGCGGCGCGTTCGGCGAGTGAAGCCGGAGCCGGCGCAGATCGCGAACGGCTCGGTCGAGCTGCTCGGCGAGGTCTCGAAGTCGAAGATCACCGGCGAGGAGGAGCGCTACTCGCACACCGACCTCGACGACTTCGAGGCGAACGTCGACGGCTCGGAGGCCGCCTACGAGTCAGTCCGCCACATCGTCGCGGCGAGGAAGCCGGCGCTCGCCGCCCGGATCGACCGCCGCTTCGACGCCGTCCACCGCGCGCTCGCGCCGTACCGGCGCGGAGCCGGGTTCGTCACGTACACGGCGCTGACCGCGGCGGACACGCGCAAGCTGAGCCAGACGATCGACGCCCTGGCCGAGCCCCTCTCGCACGTCGGCTCCATCGTCGTCACGGGGTAGCGGTGGCCGCGCCCAGGCTGACGCGGCGTGGCCTGATCGCGGGCGCGGGAGCCGTGGGCGCGGGCATCGCGCTCGGCGGCGTCGAGCTCGACCGCGCACTCGGCGACTCGTCAGGCTCGGGCCAGGTGCCGTTCGACGGCGCGCATCAGGCAGGGATCGCCACGGCCGCCCAGGACCGCCTGCACTTCGCGGCGTTCGACGTCACGGCCGACCGGCGCGCGGACCTGCGCGACCTGCTGCGCGTCTGGACGGAGGCCGCGAGGCGGATGACCGCAGGCGACCTCGTCGGAGAGGTGGACGCCCTGCCCGCGCCGCCCGTCGACACGGGCGAGGCGCTCGGCCTGCCCCCGTCGCGGCTGACCGTCACGCTCGGCCTCGGGCCGAGCCTGTTCGACGACCGCTTCGGGCTGGCCTCCCGCAGGCTGGTGGCGCTCGCGGAGCTCCCGCCGTTGCCGGGCGACGAGCTCGAGCCGAACCGCTCCGGCGGCGACCTCTGCGTCCAGGCCTGCGCGGACGACCCGCAGGTCGTGTTCCACGCGGTCAGGAATCTCGCGCGTATCGGCCGCGGCGCCGTGGTGATGCGCTGGTCGCAGCTCGGCTTCGGCCGCACGTCGACCACGAGCCGCTCGCAGACGACGCCCCGCAACCTGATGGGCTTCAAGGACGGCACGAACAACATCAAGCTCGAGGACGGGGACGCGCTCGACCGGCACGTCTGGGCCGACGCGCCCGGCTGGCTGCGGGGCGGCACGTACCTCGTTGCACGGCGGATCCGGATGCTGATCGAGGTCTGGGACCGCGCCGCGCTCTCCGACCAGGAGGCGACGATCGGCCGCGTCAAGGAGAGCGGCGCCCTGCTCGGCGAGCAGCGCGAGTTCGACCCGGTCGACCTCTCATCGAAGCGGATCCCCGCGGATGCGCACGTCCGGCTGGCGGCGCCCTCGACGAACGGCGGCATCAAGATCCTGCGCCGTGGTTACTCGTTCACGGACGGCATGGACGAGCGGCTCGGCCAACTCGACGCCGGCCTGTTCTTCATCAGCTTCCAGCGCGACCCGGCCGCGTTCGTCGAGCTGCAGCGGCGGCTCGGGAGCACGGACGCGCTGAACGAGTACATCGTGCACACCGGCAGCGGGCTCTTCGCGGTTCCGCCCGGGACGACGCCGGGCGGCTACGTCGGCCAGACGCTGCTCGGCTGACCCGGCCCGGGCCGTCGGCTACGACCAGGGGCCGAGCGTGTTCTCGTTGGCTTCCCTCAGCGCGCTGACGTATCCGGCCCGCTCGTACATCGTCTCGTCGGCGTCCGGGGGCACCGACAGCAGGCCGCGGAACGCCTGAACCGAGGTGAACTCCTTGCGCCGCATCCAGTCGCCGAGGCCGTCGAGAAGGGCCGTCGCATGCTCGGGCCCGTGCCTGAGGAGCGCCGATGCGCTCATGACGACGTTCGCGCCGGCCAGCAGATACTTCACGACGTCCTCGGGCGTCTCCACTCCGGTCGTCGCGGCGAGCGCGGCGCGAACGCGGCCGTACAGGAGCGCGATCCAGGTCCGGGGAAGCCGAGCCTCGGCCTGGCTGGAGAGGCCGAACCCCGGCACCACCGTGAGCTGCTCGGCGTCGATGTCCGGCTGGAGAAAGCGGTTGAAGAGGACGAGGGCATTGGCGCCCGCCTCGTCGAGCCGCATGGCCATCTCGCCGATCGAGCTGAAGTACGGGCCGAGCTTGACGGCGACCGGCACGTGCACGGCCTCCTTGACGCGCGCGAGGACGTCGAGATGACGTTGCTCGACGTCGCGTCCGGCGATGCGGGGATCGCCCGGCAGGTAGTAGATGTTCAGCTCGATTGCGGCGGCGCCGGCCTCCTCGATCGCCCGCGCGTAGTTGACCCAGCCGCTCGGCGTGATCCCGTTGAGACTGCCGATCACCGGGATATCGACCGCCGTGGCGGAACGCTCGAGGAGACTCACGTACTTGCGTGGCCCGGGATCGTCCTCGGCGACGGCCGGGAAATAGGAGAGCGACTCGGCGAAGCTCTCGGCGCCCACGTCGACGAGCAGGGCGTTCTGGGCCGACTCTCGCCGGACCTGTTCCTCGAACAGGGAGTAGACGACCACGGCGCCGATGCCGGCGTCGGCCAGGCGCCGCACTCCGTCCTCGGTCTGCGAGAGCGGCGAGGCCGAGGCTACGAGGGGGTTGCGCAGGGTCAGGCCCATGTAGTCGGTCGTGAGATCCATCAGCGCTCCTTCCGGGCGTCGGCGGCGAAGCGTCGCGCGCCGCGGGTTGCCATTTCCTCGTAGACGTCCCAGCGCTGCGCGACCTCCTGCTCCGCGAGTGCGTGGAGACGCTCGGCCTCGGCAGGGTCGGTGTTCGCGAGCACCCTGTACCGCAGCTCGCCCTTCGTGTAGTCGGCCAGCGGGATGCGCGGCCGGGGCGAGTCGAGCAGGAACGGGTTCCCGCCGGCTGCGCGCACCAGCGGGTCGTACCGGACCAGCGGCCAGTAGCCGCTCGCGACCGCCCGGTACTGCTGGTCGAGCCCGTCGCGCATCTCGTAGCCGTGCGCGATGCAGTGGCTGTAGGCGAGGACGAGGGAGGGGCCGTCGTAGGCCTCGGCTTCGCGCAGCGCGCTCAGGGTCTGCTGCGGGTCTGCGCCCATCGCGACCCGCGCCACGTAGACGTTGCCGTACGCGATCGCCTGCAGGGCGAGGTCCTTCTTGGGCACCGTCTTGCCCCCGGCGGCAAACTTGGCGACCGCACCGAGGGGGGTCGCCTTGGACATCTGGCCCCCGGTGTTCGAGTACACCTCGGTGTCGAGCACCAGCACGTTGACGTCGCGTCCGCTCGCGAGGACGTGGTCGAGTCCGCCCGCGCCGATGTCGTAGGCCCAGCCGTCGCCGCCGACGATCCAGACGCTGCGGCGAACGAGGTGGTCGACGACGCTGCGCAGGTCGTCCACGGCGGGCCCGCCCAGCCCTTCCAGCCGCCGGGTCAGCTCGGCCACCCGCTCGCGCTGGGCGCGCAGCTCGGACTCCCGGAGCTGCGGCGCCCCCAGGATCTGGTCGACGAGCTCCGGGCCGACGGCGTCGCGAAGCTCCGCGAGCCGGCGGCGGGCGAGCTCCAGGTGCCGGTCGGCCGCGAGCCTGAAGCCGAGCCCGAACTCGGCGTTGTCCTCGAAGAGCGAGTTCGACCAGGCGGGGCCGCGTCCGTCTGCGCCGGTCGTCCAGGGCGTCGTGGGGAGGTTCCCGCCGTAGATCGAGGAGCAGCCGGTCGCGTTCGCCACCATCAGGCGGTCGCCGAAGAGCTGCGAGAGCAGCTTGAGATAGGGCGTCTCGCCGCAGCCGGCGCACGCGCCAGAGAACTCGAACAGCGGCTCGAGGAACTGGGTGCCGCGCACCGTGCCGAAGTCGAGCCGTGAGCGCTCGCTCTGCGGCAGCGCTTCGAAGAACGCGACGTTCTTGCGCTCGGCCGCCACGAGCGGCTCTCGCGGGGCGAGATTGATCGCCTTTCGGGTCGGGTCGCCGACCGCCACTGCAGGGCAGGCCTGGACGCAGAGCTCGCAGCCGGTGCAGTCCTCTACGTAGACCTGCAGCGTGTAGCGCGTGTCCGGCAGGCCGACGGCCTCGAGCGGCGCGGAACGGAAGCCGTCCGGCGCCCCGTCGAGGCGCGACTCGTCGTAGTAGCGGGAGCGGATCACGCTGTGCGGGCAGACGAAGCTGCAGTTCCCGCACTGGATGCAGAGGTCGGGGTCCCAGACGGCGACGAGCTCGGAGATGTTGCGCTTCTCGTACGCCGCGGTGCCGCTCGGGTAGGTGCCGTCCACGGGCAGCGCGCTGACCGGGAGGTCATCGCCCCGCCCGGCCAGCATCTCCGCGGTCACCGCGCGGACGAAGTCGGGCGCGTCGACGGGAACGAACGGCGGCGGCTCACGGCTCGCGGTGACCTGCCCGGGCACCTCGATCCGCTGCAACCCCTCGAGCGCGCGGTCGACGGCGGCCTGGTTGCGGCTGACCACCTCGGCGCCGCGCCGCCCGTACGTCTTCTCGACGGCCTCCTTGATCCGGGCGATCGCCTCCTCCCGTGGCAGCACCCCGGAGACGGCGAAGAAGCAGGTCTGCAGCACGACGTTCGTGCGGCCGGCGAGCCCGACCTCGCGTGCGATCCGGCCCGCGTCGATCGCGTAGAGATCGATCTCCTTGGCCAGGATCTGCTCCTGGACCGGTCGGGAGAGCGAGCCCCAGACCTCTCCGGCCGGATACGGGCAGTTGAGCAGAAGCGTGGCCCCGGTCGCCGCAGGCCCGAGGACGTCGACCCGGTCGAGCAGGCCGTACTGGTGACAGCCGACGAAGCTCGCCTGGCGGACGAGGTACGGCGCGCGGATCGGCTGCGGGCCGAACCGCAGGTGGGAGACGGTCTGGGAGCCGGACTTCTTCGAGTCGTAGACGAAGTAGCCCTGCGCGTGGAGGTCCTCCTCCGCGCCGAGGATCTTGATCGTGTTCTTGTTCGCGCCGACGGTTCCGTCCGAGCCGAGGCCGAAGAAGATCGCCCGCACCGTCTCGGGCGGCTCGATGTCCAGGTCGGCGTCGTACGGCAGGCTCGTCCCGGAGACGTCGTCGTGGATCCCGATCGTGAACCGACGGCGCGGCCGCTCGCGCTCGAGCTCGCGGAAGACCCCGGCGACCATCCCGGGTGTGAACTCCTTGGAGGCGAGGCCGTAACGCCCGCCGATGACGGTCGGCATCGTCCGCCCCTCTGCCTCGGCGAGCGCCGCGACGGTGTCGAGGTAGAGCGGCTCGCCCACCGAGCCGGGCTCTTTCGTGCGGTCGAGCACGGCAACGGAGCGCACGCTCCCGGGAAGCGCCTCGACGAGCGCCTCGGCCGGGAAGGGCCGGTAGAGCCGCACCTGGAGCACCCCGACGCGCTCGCCCTGCCCGTTGAGCGCGGTCGCGGTCTCCACGGCCGTCTCGCCCCCCGAGCCCATCAGCACGAGCACGCGCTCGGCGTCGGGATCGCCGCTGTAGTCGACGAGTTGGAGGCGCCGGCCGGTGCGCTCGCCGAGGCGGTCCATCGCGTCCTGCACCGCGTCCGGCACCCGCGCGTAGAACGGGTTGACGGTCTCCCGCGCCTGGAAGTAGACGTCCGGGTTCTGGGCCGTGCCGCGGATGAACGGGCGCTCCGGCGAGAGCGCACGACCGCGGTGCGCGCGCACGAGCTCCTCGGGGACGAGCGCACGCAGGTCGTCGTCGGAGAGCACGTGGATCGAGTTCAGCTCGTGTGAGGTTCGGAAGCCGTCGAAGAAGTGGACGAACGGAACCCGAGTGGCGAGCGTCGCCGCCTGCGCGACCAGCGCGAGGTCGTGTGCCTCCTGGACGGATGCCGCGGCGAGCAGGCCGAAGCCCGTCTGTCGGACCGCCATCACGTCCGAGTGGTCGCCGAAGATCGAGAGCCCCTGAGCTGCGAGCGACCGGGCGGCGACGTGGAAGACCGCAGGCGTCAGCTCGCCCGCGATCTTGTACATGTTCGGGATCATCAGCAGCAGGCCCTGAGACGCGGTGAACGTCGTCGCAAGCGCTCCGCCCTGGAGCGCGCCGTGCAGGGCGCCGGCCGCGCCTCCCTCACTCTGCATTTCCACCACGGTCGGGACGTTCCCCCAGACGTTGCGCCGTCCCTGGCTCGACCACTCGTCGGCGAGCTCGGCCATCGGCGATGACGGCGTGATCGGGTAGATGCAGCACACCTCGTTGAGCCGGTACGCGACGGAGGCGGCGGCCTCGTTGCCGTCGAGCGTCGCGCGCATCAGCGCGGCTCCGGGACCATCTCGATCGCGTGCACGGGGCACTGCTCGAAGCAGGCAGCGCACCCGGTGCAGCGGTCGTAGTCGAACCGGTAGCGGTGGCCGACCCCGAGCTTGATCACGGCGTCCTCCGGGCACGCGCCGAGGCAGCCGTCGCACTCGAAGCAGTTGCCGCACGAGAGGCAGCGGCCGGCCTCGTAGACCGCCTGCTCGGGGGTGAGGCTGCCGAGGACCTCGGTGAAGTCCGCAACGCGCTCCTCCGGCTCGAGCTCGGGTTGCCGGCGACGAGGGTTGTCGCCGAAGTACCAGAGGTTGAGCTTGTCGAACGTCGCGAGGTCGTGCTTCGGGGCGCTCTCCCGCGAGTCGTCACGAAGCCAGGCGTCGATGTGCCGCGCCGCCTTCTTGCCGTGTCCGACGCCGACCGTGACCGTGCGCTCGCTCGGGACCATGTCGCCGCCCGCGAACACCCCGGGGCAGCCGGTCTCGAGCGTCGGCGACACGACGACGGTGCCGTCCTCCTGGAACTCGACGCCCGGAACGTCGCGGAGGAATGCCGTGTCCGCATCCTGGCCGAGCGCGAGGATCACGGTGTCGGCCTCGAGCGTCTCGAGCCGGCCGGTCGGCTGCGGAAATCCACTCTCGTCGAGCTCCATCACCTCGACCTGCAGCTCGGGCCCCTCGACGGCGGAGATCGTGCGCAGCCAGTTGATCCGCACGCCCTCGCGCTCCGCGTCCTCGGCCTCCTCCAGGTGGGCCGGCATCTGCTCGCGCGTGCGCCGGTAGACGATGAGCGTCTCCTCCGCGCCCAGCCGGCGGGCGGTGCGGGCGGCATCCATCGCGGTGTTGCCGCCCCCGTAGACCGCGACCCTGCGGCCGATCACAGGCGTCTCTCCTGACGAGACGCTGCGCAGGAACGAAAGCGCGTCGAGGATCGGCCCGGCGTCGCGCGCGGGAATGTCCACGTGCTTGGAGAGATGCGCGCCGACCGCGACGAACACCGCGTCGAACCCGCCCTCCTCCCGCTCCGCCACGAGGTCCTCGACCCGGTGGCCGGTGACCATGCGCACGCCAAGCTCCTGAATCCGGCCGAGCTCGGCATCGAGCACGTCGCGCGGGAGGCGGTACGCGGGGATGCCGTAGCGCATCATCCCCCCGGGCTTCTCGCCCGCGTCGCGGATCTCCACCTCGTGGCCGAGCCGGGCCAGGTGGTACGCGGCCGAGAGCCCGCTCGGGCCGCAGCCGATGACGAGCACGCGCCTGCCGCTGCGCGCCGCCGGTCGGTCGAAGTGCCAGTCCTGCTCGGTCGCCTGGTCGCCGAGAAATCGTTCGACGGAGTGGATCGACACGGCGCTGTCGAGCTCGGCCCGGTTGCAGACGCTCTCGCACGGGTGGTAGCAGACCCGCCCGTGGATCGCGGGCATGGGGTTGTCCGCCACGAGCTGGCGCCAGGCCTGCTCGTGGTCGCCGGCGCGCGCATGGGCGAGCCAGGCCTGGATGTTCTCGCCGGCTGGGCAGCCGGCGTTGCACGGAGGGAGCAGGTCGACGTAGACGGGGCGTCGCTCCCGCACCGGGCCTGACCGCGAGCGCCCATGAAGCAGGTCGGGCAGCCGCGTGACGTCCATGGCTGCAGGCTACTCCTTCCCCGATCGCCGTCGTCCGTGTGCGAGGCTTCGCGCGTGCGCATCCGGGCCGCCGTCCTCGAGGAGTTCGGGCAGCCGCTGGTCGTCCAGGAGGTCGACCTCGCGGAGCCGAAGGCAGGGGAGGCACTGGTCCGCCTCGCCGCCTGCGGGGTTTGCCACACCGACCTGTTCACGGCTTCGGGTGCCGACCCGTCCGGGTACTCGCCGACCGTGCTCGGCCACGAGGGCGCGGGGATCGTCGAGCAGGTCGGCCCCGGCGTGACCTCGCTCGCAGCGGGCGACCACGTCGTCACGCTGTTCTCCCCGCAGTGCCGCGAGTGCATCCACTGCAAGAGCGACCGGACGAACCTCTGCCTCGCGATCCGCGAGCAGCAGAACCAGGGCTACCTCCCGGACGGCACGACGCGCCTCGGCCGGAACGGCGAGCCGATCCGGCACTTCATGGGGACGTCCACGTTCGCGGAGTACACGGTCATGCCCGAGATTGCGCTCGCGAAGGTGAGCGCAGAGGCTCCCCCGGAGCACGCGTGTTTGTTCGCGTGCGGGCTCTCGACCGGCCTCGGCGCCGCGATCAACACCGCGAAGGTCGAGCCCGGGTCGACATGCGTCGTCTTCGGCGCGGGGATGGTCGGGCTCGGAGCGGTGGCCGGTTGTCGGCTCCAGGGCGCTGAGCGCATCGTCTGCGTCGACCTGTCGCCCGGCCGGCTCGACCTGGCCAAGGGTCAGGGCGCGACCGACACGCTCGTCGGCGGCCCCGACGCCGTCGATCAGATCGTCGAGATGACGGGCGGCTTCGGCGCCGACTACACGTTCGAGGCGACCGGGAACGTCGCCGTCATGCGCCAGGCCGTCGAGTCCGCGCGGATGGGCTGGGGGCTCTGCACCGTCGCGGGCGTCGCGGGGAAGGGCGAGGTGCTCGAGGTCGTCCCGCGCTTCCTGATCACCGGACGGCGGGTGGCGGGCTCGTCGTTCGGCGGCTGCAAGGGCCGCGACCAGGTGCCGCAGTTCGTCGAGCGCGCGGTCGCCGGTGAGATCGACGTCGCCCCGTTCGTCTCGCACCGCATCGGGCTCGACGACGTCAACCGCGCGTTTGAGCTGATGGAGGCACAGGACGGCATCCGCAGCGTGATCGAGTTCGACTAGGGCTCGGGACCGAGCTGTCCGATTTCCGCTAGCGCGAGCCCGTCGGCGGCGGGCATGATCGACGTGTGAGCGCGCTCGAGCTCGACTTCGACCAGTGCTACCGGGCGATCGAGAGCCGCGACGCGCGCTTCGACGGCTCGTTCATCGCCGGTGTCCGCACGACCGGGATCTACTGCAGGCCGAGCTGCCCGTCGCCTGTCTGTCCCAAGCCGCAGAACGTCACGTTCTACCGGACGGCCGCAGCCGCGCAGCTCGCGGGCCTGCGCGCGTGCAAGCGCTGCCGCCCCGACGCCGTCCCGGGCTCGCCAGAATGGGACTCGCGGGCCGATCTCGTCGGGCGCGCGATGCGGCTGATTGCGGACGGCGCCGTCGACCGTGTGGGCGTTGCCGGGCTCGCCGGCTCGCTCGCCGTCAGCGAGCGCCACCTGCACCGGCTGCTCGTCGAGAGCGTGGGCGCGCCGCCGCTCGCGCTCGCCCGCTCGCAGCGGGCGCAGACCGCGCGCGTGCTCGCCGAGACGACGACGCTTCCGTTTACGGAAGTCGCGTTCGCAGCGGGCTTCTCGAGCGTCAGGCAGTTCAACGACACCATGCGGGAGGTCTTCGCGGCGACGCCGTCCGAGCTTCGGCGCGCTCGCAGGCAGCGACCTGCCTCCGACTCCGGCCGGCTCACGCTTCGCCTGCCCGTGCGCCGGCCCTTCGACGGCCGCGGCCTCCTGCGCTGGCTCGCGGCCCGTGCGGTGGACGGCGTCGAGGAGGCGGGCAACGGCACCCACGGGCGCGCGCTGCGCCTGCCGAGCGGGCCCGGCGTCGTCGCGCTCGAGCCGCAGGACGACCACGTCCGCGCCGTGTTCGCGCTCGCCGGCCTCGCCGATCTCGCCGCGGCCGTGCACCGCTGCCGGAGGCTGCTCGACCTCGACGCCGACCCGCACGCCTACGCGGACGTGCTCGGGCGCGATCGAGCACTTTCGCCGCTCGTCGCGGCGAACCCCGGCCTGCGGTCGCCTGGCGCGGTCGACGGGGCCGAGAGCGCGATCCGTGCTGTGCTCGGGCAGCAGGTCTCGGTCGCGGCCGCGCGGACCGCCGCCGCGCGGCTCGTGGCCGCCTACGGCGTGCCGCTCGAGCGGCCGGACGGCTCGGTCACGCACGCGTTCCCGTCGCCGGAGGCGCTGGCCGAGGCCGACCTCGAGGACGTCGGCATGCCCCGCGCGCGGCGCGAGACGCTGCGCGAGCTCGCGTGGCTCCTCGCGAGCGGCGAGCTCGTGCTCGACGACGGCGCCGACCGCGCCCAGGTGCACCGGCGGCTGCTCGGGATCCGCGGGATCGGCCCGTGGACGGCGACCTACGTCTCGCTGCGCGTGCTCGGCGACCCGGATGCGTTCCCCGCGGGCGACCTCGGACTGCGACGCTCGGCGGAGAAGCTCGGGCTGCCGAGCACAACGGCCGCGCTCGAGGAGCGCTCGGAGCGCTGGCGCCCGTGGCGCGCGTACGCGGCCCACTATCTGTGGGTCGTGACGTAGGCGATAGCCAGCCAGTCGTGGGCGTGAGCCCATACCGCGAGCTCCTCCGCAGGCCCGCGTTCCGGAGGCTCTGGATCGGCTCCACGGCCTCGGCGCTCGGGGACGGGGCGACCTGGATCGCGCTCAGCTGGCTCGTCTACGACCGCACGCACTCGGCGGCGCGGGTGGGTCTGCTGGTGTTCGCGTACGGAGCGCCGGTGGTCGTCGGGGGCCTCGTCACGGGACCACTGCTCGACCGCTTCGGCGCGGTCCGGGTGATGAGGGTGGACAGCATTCTCCGCGGCTGCGTGATGGCCTCGGTGCCGGTTGTCGCGGCGCTCGGCGAGGTGCCGCTCTGGTCGCTGTATACGGTGGCGGCGAGCTACGGCCTGCTGAAGATGGTCCCGCTGGCGGGGGTGCCCACGCTGATCCCGTCGCTCGTCCGCACGGACCAGCTCGACACGGCCAACGCGATGGAGTCGCTCACGTACGGCCTCAGCGGCGTCGTCGCGCCGCTGCTCGCAGGTGGGCTGATCGCCGCGCTCGACGCCGTGGACGTGCTCGCGCTCGACGCGGCCACGTTCTTCTTCTTCGCGGCCTGCCTGCACGGCCTACGCGACGAGCGGGAGGGTCTCGCGCCGGAGTCGTACGGGCTGAGAGAGGGCATCGCGTTCGTTCGGACGTGCGCCCCGATCACCGTCACGACGCTGATGTTCGCGAGCTTCAACATCGGGCTCGGCGCGCTGCTCGTCGTGCTCCCGGTCTACGCGACGACGATCCTCGGCGGCGGCGCGACGCTCTATGCGGCCCTGACGAGCACTCTGCTCGCCGGCGACCTCGTCGGCTCGTTCGTCGTCGGCTCCGTTCGCTGGCGCCGGCCGCTCGGGCGCTCGATCGCGGCCGCGCAGGCCCTGGTCGGGATCGCGTTCTTGCCGATGCTCCTCGAGCCGGCGGCAGCGGCGACGCTCGTGCTCCTGTTCCTCTCCGGCCTGCTCACCTCGCCGCTCACGATTTGGGCGCAGACCCTGCGGATGCGCATCGTCCCGCCCGAGCTGCGCGGGCGCGTGTTCAGCCTCGTCCGCACGACGATGCAGGCGGCCGAGCCGGCCGGAGGAGCGATCGGCGGCGTCGTCATCGCAAGCGGCGGGCTCGTCCTCGCGCTCGGCGGAATCGCCGCGGCGATCGGCGTTCCCGGGCTCGTCGGCCTCGCACACCCGTCGCTCGCCCCGGAGCACGACGGCGAGGCCGCGACCGCCGTTGCCGCCCAGGATCACTAGGCTCGCGCCGAGATGAGGATCTTCGTCTGGCACGGGTACCTGCTCTCCGGAACGGGGTCGAACATCTACACCCGCCAGCTCTCGCGGGAGTGGAGTCGCGACGGGCACGAGGTGACGGTCTTCTCGCAGGATCCTGACCCGGCGCGCTTCGATCTCGGCGGCGCCACGACGGTGCGGCCGGACGTGCACGGGCTCCTGCCCGTGTTCGTGATCGACGAGTACGCCGGCTACACCGTCAAGCGGGTGCAGGACTGCACGCGCGCGGAGCTCGACGCCTGGGTCGACGCGAACGCTGCCGCTCTGCGCGAGCACGGGCGGGCCGACCTCGTGTTCGCGAACCACGTCCTGCTCGGCGGCCCGGTCGGCGCCGGGAGCGGCTCGCGGTACGTGGTCAAGGCGCACGGCTCGGAGCTGGAGTACTCCATGCGGGGGAACGAGGAGCTGTCGCGCTGGGGCGGCGAGGCGCTCGCGGGCGCGGCGGCGGTGATCGTCGGCTCCGAGCACATCCGCGAGGTACTGGCCGAGATCTGCGGCACCGTAGACCGCGTCCACACGATCCCGCCCGGGGTCGACGTGGAGCTGTGGCAGCCGCAGGCCAGGGAGGAGGCGCTCGAGGCGCTCGTGGCCGAGGCGCGCAGGGACCCGCCGAACCCGGGCAACACGAACGAGCGGCTGCCGGACGAAGGGAACGCCGACCGCCTGGCCGCGTTCCTCGCCGGGGACCGTGCGACGGTCGTCTACTTCGGGAAGCTGATCCGCAACAAGGGCGTGCACGTCCTGCTCGAGGCGCTGCGTGGTCTCGACGCGCGCGCGGTGATCGTCGGCTTCGGCGACTACCGCTCGGAGCTCGAGGAGCTGGCCCAGGGGCTGGACGTCCTCTTCACCGGCCCGCTCGAGCATCGCCACCTCGTCCATCTGCTGGCGCTCGCGGACGTGTCGGCGGTCCCGTCGATCTTCCCGGAGGCGTTCGGCATGGTCGCGGCGGAATCGGCGGCGGCCGGCTGTCCACCCGTCGTGGCCGATCACTCCGGCCTCGCGTCCGTCGCGGATGGGCTGGGCGAGAGCTATCCGCCCGCACTGCGAGGGCTCGTCCGATTCTCGAACGGCGACGCGGAGGCCTTGCGCGATCGGCTCGCCGCGATCCTCGCGCTCGGTCCTGAGGACCGCGATGCGATCCGCGTAGCCGCGCGCAGGGCCGCGGTCGAGCTCTGGAGCTGGCGGAGCGTGGCCCGACAGATCGCCGCGATCGTCTGACGTTCGCTTCCTAGTGAGGCACTGGCCCGCCGGCGAGCGCGACGACGACGCCCACGCCGCCCGCGAGCAGAAGCGTCCGCACGACTCCCCAGCGGAGGGCGAAGAGCACCGCGAACGCACCGGCGAGGACGGCGTACTGCCACGACTCCGACAGAGCTCGCGCAAGCGGGATCGAGGTGCCGAGGATCGCCCCGATCGCCGCGGGGCCGGCGCCCCCGAGGAACGCCTTCGCGTTGGCATTTGCCCGCAGGCGGTCGAAGTGGGAGGCGCCCAGGAGGACGAACGCGAACGAGGGGGCGAAGGCGACGAGTGCGGCGAGCAGCCCTCCGCGGACCCCGGCGGCGGCGTAGCCGACCACCGCGACGGTGTGGACGACCGGGCCCGGCGTGACCTGCCCGAGGGCGACCGCGTTCAGGAACTGCGCCGCCGTCATCCAGTGGAAGTGATCGACGGCGTCGGCCTGCATCAGCGGGATGATCACGAAGCCGCCGCCGTACGAGAGGGCGCCGACCTTGAATGCGACCCAGGTCAACGCGAGCAGGCCGCCGCTCGCCGCGGCGGCGGTGGCGAGCAGCGGCGCCGGGTAGACGGAGGCCGCCGTATTGCCTCGGCCGAGGCTTCGCACGGCCAGCTCCACCAGCCCGCAGCCGAGCAGGACGAGGACGAGCCACGGCCCGACCGTCGCGGCGCTCGCCGCTCCGGCCGCGAGGTAGGCGAGCCAGCGGAGGCGACCGGTCGCGCGGCGCCAGCTGTCGGAGAGGAGGCCTGATCCCGCCTGGACGGCGACGGCCGCGACTGCGGCGCCCGCTCCCGCGCCTGCTCCCTCGATCCAGCGTGGCGGCGAGGAGGCGAGAAAGAGCGCGGCGAGAGCGAGGATCAGGATCAGCCCTGGGCCGATGAACGCGGCACCGCCAATGAGCGCTCCGAGGCGGCCGCGGACGCGCCAGGCGCAGAAGATCGCGAGCTGCGTCGACGCGGGGCCCGGAAGGAGGTTGCAGGCCGCGATCGCGTCCTCGAGCTCCTGCGCCTCGAGCCACCCTCGCCGGTCGACGCAGAGCTCGCGCAGCAGCGCGATGTGCGCGGGCGGGCCGCCGAAGCCGATGCAGCCGATCCGGCCCCACTCGCGCGCGACGGTCGTCAGTCCGGGTGGCGGGGTCAGCGCGGCTGGAAGAGCTCGATCGGGTTGCCGGACGGGTCGTCGACGAGGATCTGCTTGCCGCCCGGGCCGGAGATGATCTCGTTGCGGAACGTGAGCCCGGCGCCGCGCAGACGCTCGACCTCGGCGCCGATGTCATCCACGACGAAGTGGATGCGATTCCAGCCCCCGGGCTCCGGCCTGCGTCCGTCGGGCATGGCTCTCGCGGCCGAGCTCTTCGGGCCGCTGAGCAGCAAGCGCAGGTTGCCCCGCGCGACGTCGGCGAAGGCCGGCGACTGGTCGGTGAGCAGCGTGAAGCCGAAGTGCGCCGTGTAAAAGCTGATCGCGGCGTCGACGTCACCGACCATGTAGCGGACGTTCACGGTCTCGTCGTTCACGTTCCGGTCACCTCCCGGGTCGGTTTGCTCTCGATCTGGCGGACGAGGAAACGGATGCGCGCCTCGAGCACGGCCGCCGTTCGCTCGAAGGCCGGATACGTCTCGAGCTCGCCGCCCGGCTGGGCCGCGGGATCCGGGATGCTCCAGTGGATCGTCTGCGGGTTGCCGGGGAACTCGGGGCAGACCTCGCGCACGCGGTCGCAGAGGCTGATCACGTAGTCGAAGCGCTGCCGGCCGAACTCCTCGAGGTGTGTGCTCCTGCGCCTCGAGATGTCCACGCCGCGCTCCTCCATCGCCCTGACGGCGTTCGGGTGCAGAGGCTTCGGGTGGCTGCCGGCGCTGAACGCCTGCACGCTCTCTCCGCCTAGCTGCTCCAGGATCGCCTGCGCGATCTGCGAGCGGGCGCTGTTGCCGGTGCAGAGGAAGAGGACTCGCGCCGGGCGTGAGCGGCCCCTGGGCCGGTCGCGGGCGGGCCCGAGGCCGGGGTGCAGCGCGGCGCCCGACTCCTCGAGCAGCTCGCCGAAGCGCTCCAGGTCGAGCCCGTAGTAGACGTCGCGGCGGTCGCGGGAGCTGCGCCTGGTCGAGACGAGGCCGCCGGCGCGGAGCCGGCCGAGGTGGTACGAGACGAGGCTTTGAGGCTCGCCGAGCCTGTTGCAGAGCTCGCGGACGCGGCCGTCGCTCTGCGCGAGCTCGTTCAGCAGCTGCCAGCGCAATGGATGGCCGGCCAGTCGAAACAGCGTCGGCGGGCTCACGGCGCTCACCAGAATACATCAAAGTAGTTTTATGGATTGATCCGCCGCCGGTTAGAGCAGTCGCTCGAGGAGCCGCACCACTGCGGCCCCGATCGTGAAGATGAGGACGACGCCGCCCGTCCCCACGAGGAGGCCCAGCGCGAGGACGACAGCGTCCTCGAGGATGAGCGCGAGCGCGACCAGGACCGCGCCGAGGGCGGGGAACGTGTCGAGCCCCGAGAACGGCGGGGCGAGCGCGGCGCTGACCGCGAACACGATCAGCACGAGGCCGAGCAGCCGGTCGACCAGGCCCAGCGCGAACAGCCAGGCGGCGCGAGGGCGCGAGAACCGCTCGACCTGGCGGATCCGCCGGACGATGAACGGGATCGCCTTCTCCGTCGTGGCCTCGCCGAGCTTCCGGTGCCGCCACCTCTCGGGAAGCCAGACCATCTTCCGGCCGAGCACCATCTGCGCGGCTAGCACGACCGTGATCAGCTCGAAGACGTGAGAGACGCCGGCCGTCGGCAGCGGCAGCGCAGGGACGAACATCAGCACGAGGATCGCAACGGCAAAGCTCCGCTCCCCGAACACCTCGGTCATCGCGCCGAGCGTCTTCGGCTCGTCGCTGCGCAGCCAGCGCTCGAGCTCGTCGCTGAACCGGGCGCTGGCGCTCATGTGTGCCTCTTGCGCGGCTCGCTGGGCATCGGTCAGACTCGGCTCCTGGCCATCTCGGTGATGATCTCGAACGCGGGTGACCCGATCGCCGGGATCTTGGATCCCGCGCTCGAGTACGCGTAGATGGCCGTCGCTGCCGCGCATCGCCTTTCGCGCGACCAGGTGATCTGGTCGTTCGGGCCGGAGCTCGAGCCGGTGCTCGAGGTCCAGCCCGGCGACACGGTCACGTTCGAGACGAACGACTGCTTCACGGGCCAGATCCAGAGCGAGGACGACCTCGTCACCGAGATCGACCTCGAGCGGATCAACAGCGCGACCGGGCCCGTGGCTGTCGTCGGTGCGGAGCCCGGCGACTCGCTCGTGGCGGAGATCCTCGACGTGCGGCCGATCGAGTGGGGAGTGGCGACGCTGATTCCGGGCTTCGGCCAGCTGATCGAGCAGGTCGACGCGCCGCTCACGCGGATGTTCGAGGTGCGCGACGGCCAGATCCGGATGAACGACCGCGTCTCGTTCCCGGCGCGGCCGATGGTCGGCGTCGTCGGCGTCGCCACCGACGGGGAGGAGCTGTCGAACGGGCTCGCCGGGCGCCACGGCGGCAACCTCGACGACCACCTGCACGGCAAGGGCGCGCGAATCTGCTTCCCGGTGCGTCAGCCGGCGGGATGTTCGCGGTCGGCG
>Ga0335083_10000433_pt1 | contig 64785 bp, 69 predicted proteins | sample Lox_Sample_42_FD_206716 | JGI IMG/M metagenome (GOLD analysis project Ga0335083, IMG submission 206716) | Soil microbial communities from Loxahatchee National Wildlife Refuge, Florida, United States - Lox_Sample_4.2 | ecosystem: Environmental > Terrestrial > Soil > Wetlands | place: USA...
CGATAGCGCTCGCGCATACATCGGCACCCCGCCCTGCGCGAGGCGCCAGACGAGGCCGATCCCCAGCTCGGTCTTGCGCGACGGCGTGAGCGGCCCCGGCCACGGCTCCGAGAGAAGCGCAGGGTCGATGTCGACGAGACTGCGATTGGGATCGATGTAGGCGCGCGGAAACAGCGCCTCGACGAGCGTCGCGCCGACTTCCGGAGCCCTCGCGTACAACTCGTCGACGTAGCTGTCCTCGGCCTGCCGGACGACTTCGCGCGGCGGCAGGTGCTCGAAGTCGGCCGGGTAATCGCTGCCGCTGTGCGGGGAATCGAGCACCAGCGGCAGCGGCGTGACGATGGGGTCGTGGCGGCGAAGAGCGTCCATCTCAGCCTGCTAGGGCTCGTTGAGGTAGCACGCCGACCAGCGTCCCGGCGCGATCTCCTTGAACTCCGGCGCGACCTCGCGGCAGCGCTGCATGGCATGCGGGCAGCGCGGATGGAAGTGGCATCCGGAAGGCGGCTCGAGCGGCGATGGTATCTCGCCACGAATTGGCACGAAGGTTTTCTTCATCGGCTCGAGTGTGCCGACCTCGGCCAGCAGCGCCTGCGTGTACGGGTGATTCGGCGCGGCGAAGATCTCCGCGGTCGGACCCGATTCGACGATGCGCCCGAGATACATGATCATCACCCGATCGCTGATGTGTCGCACCACGCCGAGGTCGTGGCTGATGAAGAGATAGGTGAGGTTCAAGGCTACGCGCAGGTCCATGAACAGGTTCAGCACCTGCGCCTGGATCGACACGTCGAGCGCCGCGATCGATTCGTCGCAGACGAGGAATTCGGGCTTCACCGCGAGCGCGCGCGCGATGCCGATGCGGGCGCGCTGGCCACCGGAGAACTGGTGCGGGAAGCGGCGCATGAGCGTCGGATCGAGCCCGACGCGGTTCAGCTGCAGGCCGACGTACTCGACCTGCTGGCGGCGCGCGATCACGTGATGAACGACCGGCGCCTCGCCGACGATGTCCACCACGCGCAGGCGCGGATTGAGCGAGGCGTGCGGGTCCTGGAAGATCATCTGCAGCTTCAGCTGCCGCTCGCGCGCAGAGGCGCCGTCGAGCGCATCGAGCCGCTCGCCTCGCCAGAGACGCTCGCCTTCCGACAACGCCAGGAGCCCGACGGCAAGCCGGCCGAGCGTCGACTTGCCACAGCCGGACTCGCCGACGAGCCCCACGACTTCGCCCTCGGCAATGGCGAGGTCGACCCGGTCCACGGCATGAACGACCTCTTCTTGCAGACCCGCGCCGGCAAAGTTGGCGATGCGCGCGGCGACATCGAGCGGGCGCACGAAGCGCTTCGAGACGCCCTTCAGCTCGAGCAGCGGTTGAGCCGGATCGGCGCGCGGCGTCATGATTCTTCTTCCGGCGGCGGCAAGGGATGGAAGCAGCGCAGCGTGCGTCCGCTGGTGCCGAACGGCCGCGTCTCCGGAGTTTGCTCGCATTCGACGGTGGCCCGAAAGCAGCGTGGACGGAACGGACAGCCGCTCGGAAGATCGAGCGGCGGTGGCGCCATGCCGGGAATCTGCTTCAATTTCTCTCGTGCCGGCGCGTTCCCCGGCACCGAGTCGAGCAGCCCGCGCGTGTACGGATGCCCCGGCGCGCAGATGATCTCAGCCGTCGTACCCTGCTCCACGATGCGCCCCGCGTACATCACGCAGACGCGGTCGGCGAGCCCGGCGATCACCGACAGATCGTGCGTGATCCAGATCAGCGCGGCGCCCATCTCGCGCGTAAGCTTCTGCATCTCGTAGAGGATCTGCCCTTGGATCGTCACGTCGAGCGCGGTGGTCGGTTCGTCGGCGATGATGAGATCGGGCTTGTTGAGCATGGCGATCGCGATCGCCACGCGCTGCCGCATGCCACCCGAGAACTGGTGCGGATAGCCACGCAGCCGCTCGGCCGGCGAGGGAATGCCCACCCGGGAAAGCGCCTCCTTCGCACGCTCGAGCGCCGCGCTGCGCGACACGTTCTCATGGGCGAGAATCGCCTCGACCATCTGCGTGTCGATGCGCAGCACCGGGTTGAGCGTCATCATCGGGTCCTGGAAGATCATCGCCAGGCGGTTGCCGCGGAAATGCCGCATCTCCTCGGCCGGAAGCGCGGTCAAGTGCACGCCGTCGAACAGGACGTTGCCGCCAACGATGCGCCCGGGAGGATCGACCAGCCCCATGATCGAGTAGCCGGTGATCGACTTGCCCGAGCCCGATTCGCCGACCAGCCCCAGAACCTCGCCGCGCCCGACTTCGAAGCTCACGTCGTCGACCGCTTTCACCACGCCGGCGCGGGTGAAGAAATGCGTGCGCAAGCCCGACACGGTCAGCAGCGCCTCACTCATCGCTGCAGGCGCGGGTTCAGTACGTCGCGCAACTGATCGGCGACGAGGTTGATGCCGACGATGGTGATGAGGAGCGCCACCCCCGGGAAGAAGCTGATCCAGTACTTGCCCGACAGCAGGTACTGGTAGCCGTTGGCGATGAGGAGTCCAAGCGAGGGCTCCGTGATCGGCAACCCCAAGCCGAGAAAGGAGAGCGTGGCTTCGAGCGCGATCGCCGCCGCGACCTGCACGGTCGCGACCACCATCAGCGGCGGCAGGCAGTTGGGCAGGAGATGGTGGAAGACGATGCGCGAAGGCGGCAGCGCAAGGCAGCGCGCCGCTTCGATGTACTCCTTGCGTTTCTCGACCAGCGCCGCACTGCGCACTGTGCGCGCGTAATAGGCCCACTGCACCGTTACCAGCGCGGCGACGATCTTCAGCGTCCCCTGTCCGAGCACCGCGAGCAGGATCAGCGCGATCAGGATTGCTGGAAACGAGAGCTGGATGTCGGCGATGCGCATGATGACGGTGTCGGTGCGGCCACCGAGGTATGCCGCGGCAATGCCAAGCGTGAGCCCGATCGCGAGCGCGATCACCGTGCTCATGACGCCGACCGAGAGGCTGATCCGCAGTCCGTAGAAGATCGCCGAGAGCATGTCACGGCCCTGGTCGTCGGTGCCGAGCCAGTAGGTGCCTCCGGTCAGCGCTTTCGATCCGGGCGGCAATCGACTGTCCATCACGTCGAGCTGGGCGAGATCGTAGGGATTCTGCGGCGAGATGAGTGGCGCGAAGATCGCCACTGCGATCACGAGCGCGAGCAGCACGAGGCCGAGCACCGCGAGCGGGTTGCCGATGAAGTCCGACGCGATCCGGCGGGCCGGCGTTTCCTCCCCTGCCACGCGTCTACCCTTTCGCTTCGGCGAGACGCACGCGCGGATCCAGCGCCGAGTAGAGGATGTCCACGATCAGGTTGATGACGATGAACATGGCGACGGTCACCAGAAGGTAGGCGACGATGATCGGTCGATCGAGGAGATTGATCGAGTCGATCAGGAGCTTGCCCATCCCCGGCCAGGCGAAGATCGTTTCGGTCACGATCGCGAACGCGATCACCGATCCGAACTCGAGCCCGATGATGGTGACGATCGGGATCAGGATGTTGCGCAGCACGTGCACGCCGATCACGCGCGCGTTGCTGAGTCCCTTGGCGCGCGCGAACTTCACGTAATCCTGCAACAGCGCTTCGCGCGTTCCGGCGCGCGTGAGCCGGATGAGGAGCGCGAGCTTGAACAGCGCCAGATTGGTGGCCGGCATGATGAGATGGCGCCAGCCTTCGAGCGAAAGAAAGCTCACCGGGATGCCGAAAAGCAGCGTCGTCGGACCGCGTCCGCTCGCCGGCAGCCAGCCGAGCATCACGGCGAAGACCATGATCAGCATCAATCCAACCCAGAACGTGGGCAGCGAGAAGCCGAGTATGGAGCCCGCCATGATCGTGCGCCCCGCAATGCCGTGCGGCCGCAGTCCCGCCCACAACCCGAGCGGAATGCCGAAGATGACTGCGATCAGCATCGCGGTGAGCGCGAGTTCGAGCGTGGCCGGCATCCGCTCGAGAATCAGGCCGAGCGCGGAGGTGCTGTGCACGAACGAGCGACCGAGATCGCCGTGAAGCGCCCCGGAGAGGAACGCCCAGTACTGCATCCACAGCGACTTGTCGAGACCGAGCCTTGCGATCGCCTGCTCGCGCTCGAGCTGGTCGGCCAGCGGGTTGATCAGGATGTCGACGGGATTGCCGATCGCGTACACGCCGACGAACACGAGCACCGACATCACGAGCAGCACCAGCGCGGCCTGCAGGATGCGGCGTACGACGAAGACCGGCATGATGGGCTGTATTGTACCCGCGGCAGGCGGATGAATTATCATGCGTCATGCCCATCGTCGACGACATCGCCGGCCTGCGCAGGATTCTCACCCGGTCACGCACGATCGCGGTCGTGGGACTTTCGGCAAACTGGTATCGCCCGAGCTATTTTGCGGCCAAGTACATGCAGGACTTCGGCTATCGCATCATCCCGGTCAACCCGGCCTATCGCGAAGTGCTAGGCGAGCGCTGCTACGCGGATCTGCGCTCTGCCAGCGAGGGCGTCGGCGTGGCGATCGACATCGTCGACTGCTTCCGCAAGAGCGAGGACATCCCGCCCATCGCGCGCGAGGCGGTCGCGATCGGCGCCAAGGTGCTGTGGATGCAGCTGGGCATTCGCAACGACGAGGCGGCGAGAATCGCAAGCGACGCGGGACTCGACGTCGTCATGAACCGCTGCGTCAAGATCGAGCGCGCCAGGCTGCTCGGCGGACTCAGCTGGGCCGGCGTAAACACCGGCGTCATCTCCGCCAGGCGTCCCGCCTGATCGAATGCCTGACCGCAAATTCGACTTCGACACGCTGTGCCTGCACGCGGGCCAGATTCCCGACGCGGCGACCGGCGCGCGCGCGCTGCCGATCTACCAGACGACCTCGTTCGTGTTCGACAGCGCGGATCATGCCGCGAGCCTGTTCAACCTGCAGACCTTCGGCAACGTCTACTCGCGCATCTCCAACCCGACCGTCTCCGCGCTCGAGGAGCGCGTGGCCGCGCTCGAGGGCGGCCGCGCGGCGCTCGCCGCCGCCACGGGCATGGCGGCGCAGATGACGGCACTGCTCACGCTGGCCCGGCATGGCGAGCACATCGTGGCCTCGCGCACGCTCTACGGCGGCACTTACACGCAGTTCGCCGTCACCTTCGCCGATTTCGGCATCGACGTCTCCTTCGTCGATGCGGACGAGCCGGAGAATTTCCGGCGTGCGGTGAAGCCGAACACCAAGGCGATCTACTGCGAGACCATCGGCAACCCGCAGCTGAACGTGCCCGATCTCTCCGCGCTCGCCGGGATCGCGCACGAAGCCGGCGTTCCTCTGGTGGTCGACAACACGCTCGCCTCGCCGTATCTGTGCCGCCCGATCGAGCTGGGCGCCGACATCGTCGTCCACTCCGCCACCAAGTACCTCGGCGGCCACGGCACGACCATGGGTGGAATCCTCGTCGAGTCGGGCAAGTTCGACTGGGGAAATGGCAAGTTTCCGCAGATGACGACCCCGTCGCGCGGCTATCACGGCGTGATCTTCCACGAGACCTTCGGCGACTTCGGCTTCACGATGAAGGCGCGCATGGAGACAATGCGCACGCTGGGCGCCACGCTGTCGCCGTTTTCCGCCTTCCTCCTGCTGCAGGGGATCGAGACCTTGCATCTGCGGATGCCGCGGCATAGCGAGTCGGCCTTGGCGGTGGCGCGCCATCTCGCGCAGCATCCGTGCGTCGAGTGGGTGAACTATCCGTTGCTCGAAGGCAATCGCTACCACGCGCTCGCGCAGCGCTACCTGCCGTGCGGGGCCGGCGGGATACTCACCTTCGGCATCAAGGGCGGCGCGCAGGCCGGCGAGCGCTTCATCGAGTCGGTGCAGTTCCTGTCGCACCTCGCCAACGTCGGCGACGCGAAGACGCTGGTCATTCATCCGGCCTCCACGACGCATCGCCAGCTCGACGAAGACGAGCAGCGCGCGGCCGGGGTTCTGCCGGAGATGATCCGCCTTTCGATCGGGCTCGAGAGCCTCGATGATATTCTCTGGGATATCGACCAAACGCTCGAGAAGGTCGCCAGGCAAGCATGACGCCGTCACGTTATCCCTCGATCGCCTGGCCGTGGGTCGGCGTGCTGCTGTGCGCTGCTCTCCTCGGCCAGGAATATCTGCTGCAGGTCACGGGACCGAACGCGCCGCTCACCGCGTATCGCGTCGCCCTGATGGCGGTCGGCGTGAGTTCGCTAGCCCTCGTCCTGCTGCCGCCGCGGCGCATCGGCTACGTCCTCGGCTTCTTGATCTGCCTCGGAGTCCTCGGCTGGGCGTATTACCTGCAATATGGAATGGAACTCGAGCCCTGCCCGCTGTGCATCATTCAGCGCGTTTGTTACGCGGGCATGGGGCTCGTCTTCCTGGTCGCGATTTTTCACAACCCCGGCCGCGCCGGAGCGGCGGTCTACGCGATCCTGCAGCTGTTGATCGGCGGCTTCGGCGCAGCCGTGGCGATGCGCCAGGTGTGGCTACAGTCGCTAGCGAAGGGCGAGGTCCCCTCGTGCGGGATGAGCCTCGAGTACATGCTCGACACCCTGCCGCTTACTGAGACCGTTCGGAAGGTGTTCGAAGGCAGCGGCGAGTGCGCCGAGAAGGCGTGGGTTTTCCTGCATCTCTCGGTCGCCGGTTGGGCGCTCGTTTTCTTCATTGCGATGGTCGTGGCGAGCTTCGCGCTGATCCGCCGAGACTAGGGCCGGTTAACGCTATGGGCGCAAACAGGTACTAGGAGGAGAGTTTCCATGCCGTTACGCAGACCGACCTTTGGCGCGTTCAATCAGGGCGACGTTCCGACCATCGCCTGCTTCAACAAGGCGACGACGCCGCTCGGCGTCGATCTCGGCAAGCTGATCGCGGCGATGCAAGCGTTCGTCGACCGGGACGTGGCGCGGGTGTGGGGCACGCCGGCGAAGCTCGTCAGGTCCATCGACTTCATCAAGGGACAGTGGGCGATGGTTTTTCTCGACGACGCCGACCAGCCCGGCGCGCTCGCGTATCACGATCTCACCCCCGACGGGCTCCCTCTCGCCAAGATATTCGTCAAGACCACGCTCGCCAACCACGACCTGGTGAGCGTCTCGGCTTCGCACGAACTGGTCGAGATGCTGGTCGATCCGGCCATCAACCTGCTCGCCACCGGTCCCGATCCGAAAACGGTCTATGCCTACGAGAGCGCGGACCCGGTCGAAGCCCTGAGCTATCCGGTCAACGGCATCCCGATGACCGACTTCGTCTACCCGTCTTACTTCGAGAATTTCCACAAGCTGGGCAGCGTGCAGTTCGATCGTCTGAAGAAAGTAAATAAGCCGTTCCAGATTCTTTCAGGCGGCTATCAGATCATCTTCAAAAACGGCAAATGGAGCCAGATCTTCGGCTCGGCGGCGAAGCGGCGGAGCTTCGCGAAGGAAGACCGCCGCGGCCACCGGAGCGAGCAACGCAAGCGCCGGAAGCTGCTGCGAGCGGACAAGAAGGCGATCGCGCGCGCCGAGCACGAGAACTGAGCTCGTTGCGCGACAAGACCCATTCCGAACGTCCGAGTGGAGGTTCGCCACCCGCCGGTGGAGGCTGTCATCTTTCCTTCATCTTGGATGTGTACCAAGCTTAAGGTTCCTCTCACCCAACGGATCTCCCATGCACGCGCTTGTGATGCGGATAGTGATCGGTTTGTGCCTGGCACTGGCCGGGTGCATTACGGCCCCGCCCGGCAGCACGACCCAGGACTCGCGGAGTCTCAACAGAATCGAGCACATCGTCGTGATCTACGCCGAGAATCGGAGCTTCGACAACCTCTACGGTCTGTTCCCGGGCGCGAATGGGATCAATAATGCGACGCCATCGACGTGGACGCAGACGGACCGCCACGGTGCGCCGCTGGCGACGCTGCCTCCCGTCTGGAAATCCGGCGCTACGGCGGATCCTGCCTACCCGACGCAATTGCCGAATCGCCCGTTTCGAATCGACGCGCCTCCGATCAGCCAGCCTCCGTCCGTCGCGACGCGAGACCTGATCCATCGCTTCTACACGAACCAGGAGCAGATCAACGGCGGCAAGCTCGACCGGTACGCAGCCATGTCCGACGCCGGCGGCCTGGTGATGGGGTACTACGATGGCTCGTCTCTTCCGCTGTGGAATCTGGCTCGGCAATACACGCTGGCCGACAATTTTTTCATGGGCGCCTTCGGCGGCTCGTTTCTCAACCACTTCTGGCTCATCTGTGCGTGCACGCCTGTCTTTCCGAATGCGCCGGCCGCGCTCGTAGCGGCGCTCGATTCGAGCGGCAAGCTCGCGCTCAAGCCGACTTCACCACCTAGCGCGCTCGCCGGCCCGCCGGAATATGTCAACGACGGCGCGGTGACGCCAGACGGATTTGGCGTCAACACCCTGCAGCCTCCGTATCAGCCGAGCAATGCGCCGCCCGCCGCCGGGGGCGATACGCGCTTCGCCGACCCCGCCAGGAATCCGCTGCCGCCGCAGAAGCTCAAGACCATTGGCGACACGCTATCGGACAAAGGGGTCGACTGGGCCTGGTACGCCGAAGCGTGGAACCTCGCGCTCGCCGATGGAGCGCAGCCCGCGGGCACCACGCGCAAGGTGATCTACAACGCCTCAGCCGGAGCGCCGAACTTTCAGCCGCATCACCAGCCGTTCAACTACCTCGCCAAGTATGCGCCGGGCACCGCCGAGCGCGCGAAGCACCTGAAGGACTACGACGAACTGCGGGCGCAGATCGGCAGCAATACGTTACCCGCGGTCGTCTTCTACAAGCCGCAAGGCAGCCACAACGAGCACCCCGGTTATACGGACGTTATCAGCGGCGACATGCACATCGCCGAGGTGATCGGAAAGATCCAGGCGAGCCCCGTGTGGCCGTCAACCTTGATCATCGTGACCTACGACGAGAACGGCGGCTTCTGGGATCACGTACCTCCGCCGGTTGCAGACCGCTGGGGTCCGGGTACGCGCATTCCGACCATCATCGTCGGCCCGATGGTGAAGAAGGGCTTCGTCGACCACACGGTTTACGACACGACGTCGATCCTCAAGCTCATCACTCGTCGCTTCGGGCTCGAGCCGCTGCCCGGCGTGCGGGCCAACGTAGGCGATCTCAGCAACGCCATCGAGGCTGGCAACTAACGTCCCGCGCGATGGCCGGCCATCGAGGTCAATGCGGCATGGTTCGCCCGCAACCATTGGCGATCCATTCGTCGACCAGCTTTTCGAGGACCGCAAGCGGCATCGAGCCGTTGTCGATGACAACCGCATGGAAGTCCTTGACGTTGAAGCGCGCACCGAGTGCCGTTTCGGCGCGTGCGCGCAGCTCGCGCATCTTGTGATAACCCAGCAGGTAGCCGAGCGCTTGCGCAGGGGTCGAGAAATACCGGTCCACCTCGCTCTCGGCGAATGCCTGGTCGACGCCGCCCTGGTGGCTCATGAAGGCGATGGCCTTGTCGCGCGGCCAGTTGTAGCCGTGAATCCCGGTATCCACGACAAGGCGCGCGGCGCGGAACAGGCGCGCCTGCAGGTTGCCGAAGTGCTGGTACGGATCCTTGTAGAAGCCCATGTCGTAGCCGAGCGACTCGGCATACAGGGCCCAGCCTTCGGCGTATGCAATATTGAAGCTCGCCTGCGAACGCCAGGGGTGCAGGCCGTCGATCTCGGCTGCGCGTGCGAGCTGCATGTGGTGCCCCGGCACGGCCTCGTGCAGGAAGAGCGTCTCCATCCGCCATTTAGGCTCGCTCGCGTAGCCGAGCGCGTTGATCGTGAAGTACGCGCTCGTGCCGAGTGCGAGCGAGCCGACCTGGTAGTTCGCTGCAGCGCTGCTCGCGGACTCCGCCGGCGTCATGCTTCGCACCGCATACGGCATCCGCGCAACGTTGTGAAAGAGCTTCGGTAGCTGCGGGTCGACGTGCGGCGCCATCGCCCGGTACGCGCTGAGCACTGCCTCGGGAGACTCGAAGAAGAATTTCCTGTCGGTGCGCAAGTACTCGATGAAATCGTCGGTCGTTCCAGTGAATCCGGCCTCCTTCGCGATTGCACCGATCTCCTTGCGCAAGCCCTGGACCTCGGCCAGTCCCAGCTCGTGTATCTGCTTCGCGGAGCGGTCACGAACGATGCGCGAGCGGATCAGGAACTCGTAGTAACGCGCGCCGCCTTCAAACGAGGCGAGCCCCGCGATGTCCGGCGCCTTCGGGCGGTAGTCGGTCTGGACGAAAGTCTTGAAGCGGCGCAGGGCCGGCTGATAATCGTCGGCGATTGCACGGCGCGCATCCGCCGCGAGCGTCTCGCGCTCCGCTTCGGGAATGCCTTCGGCCATGCGCGCGAAGGGCGACATCAGCGCGCTCTGCTTGACATTCTGGACGAGGTGAGCGTCGATCGCCGCGACGATCCGGTCCAGCACCGGCTTGGTGCTCATCCATCCGCTGCCCATGCCCCGCTTCAACCTGGCGATCGTGTCTTCGGCAAGCTTGGGCGCCGCGCGGATTCGCTTGATGTAGTCGCGATAATCCTCGGACTTGCGGAACGGCGTCACTTCCGCGGCGCGCGGCAGGACGTTGTGCAGGCCACCCAGCGTCGTGAGCACCAGCGCATCGGCGTCCGGAAACTGCTGTGCCTCGACGGCGAGCTCCATCTTGTCGAGTAGCAGGTCGTACGAAATCCGGTCCTGGCCGCGCAGGGCATTGGCGTCCAATGCTCTCAAGCGCTCCAGGGCGCGGCGCTCGCGCGCGTGTTCGCGCTCCAGCGAGGCGAGCGACAAGTCCGGTAGAAGATGGTTGTAGCCTGGAACGCCGCGAACGGTCGCCTGGATAGGATTGCGCCGGAAAGTCGCGTCGAGGTCTTCGTCGAGGAGGGCTTTGAGCTGTGCCTCTACCGCGGGAGCGGGGTCTTCCGTCTGGGCGTGCACGCTGGTCGCTCCGAGAGTGATTAGAAGCGCAAGGACGCCTATACCCGCACCTTGGGGCATGCAAGGCGGCCGTAGCGAGACTTACTTCGGCGCCATCCGGATCGCTCCGTCGAGCCGGATCACCTCGCCGTTGAGCATCACGTTCTCGACGATGGCGCGGACGAGCGCGGCGAACTCGGACGGGCGCCCGAGGCGCGGGGGAAACGGCACCGACTTCGCCAGCGCCTCCGCGATGTCGGGCGGAATCTGCTCCGCCATCGGCGTCTCGAAGATGCCTGGCGCGATCGTCATCACGCGGATGCCGCTGCGCGAGAGATCGCGGGCGACGGGCAGCGTCATGCCGGCCACCGCCGCTTTCGACGCGGCGTAAGCGGCCTGCCCCATCTGTCCATCGAAAGCGGCCACCGATGCGGTATTGACGATGACGCCCCGCTCGCCCTCTGCGTTCGGCGTGTTCTTCGCCATGGCGGCCGCCGCGAGCCGGAGCACGTTGAACGTGCCGACCAGATTGATGTTGACGACCCGGGCGAAGCTCGCGAGCGCGTGCGGGCCCTCCTTGCCGAGGGTCTTCTCGCCGTAGACCACGCCGGCGCAATTCACGAGAACGTGCACCCCTCCGAAGCTGTCCAGCGCGGCTGCGACGGCGGCCTTCGCGCTCGCCTCGTCGGTGACGTCGGTGGGGACGAACTTTGCCGCCGGGCCCAGCTCCGCGGCAAGCGCCTTGCCCTCCTTTTCCTTGAGATCCGCGATGACCACCTTGCCGCCGGCGGCGGCCATCATCCGCGCCGTCGCGCCGCCGAGGCCCGATGCCCCTCCGGTCACCAGGATTACGCTGCCGCCGATCTGCATCGCTCGTGCTCCCTTAATCTTTTTCGGGCATGGCCGACGAGTGATGGCTGGTGATCAGCCAGTGCTTGCCGTCCCACTTGTAGGTGAACGTGTAGCGCGCTTTCGTCTTGCTGCCGTCGCCGTAAGTGAAAGTGTAGAGCCCGCTGTCGATCGCGACGTTGCAGTCGAGCTCGATCGAGCGGAAGTCGATCTGTCCGACCGGCTTCTTCTCGAGGAAATGCTCGAAGTAATCCTCCTTCTCCGCGGCGGTCAGCCGCGGCTTGTTCGACACCGTCGGCAGCAGGATCGACTTCGCCGCGTAGTTGGCGACGACTTTCTTCGGCTCGCCCGTCTTGAGCGACGCGTTCCAGCGGTCGAAGAGCGCCGCCACTTCCTTGTCATTCGTACCGTGACACACTTCCGATTTGGCGAGCGCGCATGGTGCAAACGCGACTCCGCAAGCAACTGTGATCAGCGACGGCATGAAGCGCTTCATGTTTCCTCCTTCACTTCGTTTACAGGATGCGGTTGAACCATAGGACCGACAGGAAACCGGCGGCGAGCGCCAGGAGCGCAGCGGCGGCGGTCACGAATGCAGTGATCTCGGTCTCCTTCTTTTCCAGCGCGACGCGCGTGTTGAGCACTTCGTAAACCTTCTTGAGGTCCGCCGCCGTGCCGGCGTAGAAATACTCGCCGCGCGTGAGGTTGGCGATCGTCTTCAGCGATTCCTCGTCGAGGCGCACGCGCATCGACCAGCCCTCGGCGCCGATGATCTCGCCGGCTTGCGTGCCGATGCCGACCGTGTAGACGCGGATGCCGCGATCGGCCGCCATGCGCGCCGCCTCGATCGGATCGGGACCGGTCGTCGTCTGGCCGTCGGTGAGCAGGATGATCGCTGCCGAAGTGAACGATCCCGGCGGCACCGGCTTCGGTGGATCCTTGTCCTTCTTCGAATCACGTGCCGAGTCGAGCGGAGCACCGCGCCGCGAGTCGCGCGCCGAGTCGCCGCGCGGATTCCATGAGCGCAGGTCGAACTCGACGTCAGGAAAGATCAGCTTCAGCGCGACGAGGAGTCCGCTGCCGACGGCGGTACCGCGCTGGAGCTGGAGACGGTCGATCGCGGCGATGATCTCCTCGCGATTCTGGCTTGGCGGCTGCACCACCGAGGCGGTGGCCGCGAAGGACACGATCCCGACCCGCGCGCTCGACGGCTGATCCCCGACAAAAGCGCGCGCGGCTGCCTGCGCCGCAACGAGGCGGTTCGGCTGCACGTCGGTCGCGCGCATGCTGCCCGAGACGTCGAGTGCCAGCACGATCGTCTCGCGCTGCGAGGGCAGCGTGACGATCGCCGCCGGCCGCGCGACGGCAACGATCATCGCGATCAACGCAAGCAGGAAGAGAACCGGTGGAATGTGGCGCCGGAAGCGTTGCCGTGCGCCCATCGCCTCCTTTACCATCGAGAGGCTCGCGTAGGCAAGCGCCGCCTTTCTTTTGCGGCGCAGGAGCGCGACGTACGCCGCGACCAAGAGCGGCACCGCGGCGAGAAGCCACAGCAGCTCGGGCCACTGAAACGTCACAGGTTCATTGCCTCCAGGTGCTGCGGCAGCGCGCCGCCCCCGGCGAGCTGGCTACGGCGCTTGCGCAAGTCGGCAAAGCGCAGGATCGCATCGACGAGATCGTCGTCGGTCGACAATTCGAGCGCGTCCACCCCGGCGCGCCGGAACGCGGTACGCAGCTCCTTCTCGCGCCGCTCCGCCGCAGACGCGAAGCGCCTGCGAAAGGCGCGATCGTGCGTGTCGACGAAAATCTGCTCGCCGGTCTCCGAATCCTGCATCACGAGCAGCCCAAGGTCGGGAAGCTGCATCTCTAGGGGATCGTAGAGGCGGACCGCGACGATCTCGTGGCGCAGCCCGAGTCGGGCGAGCGCCTCCGGCCAGCCCGGCGCGCTGATGAAATCCGACACGACGAACACGATTGAGCGCCGCGGCATCGCGGGGAACGCCGTGTCGAGGAGATCCTTCAGCCTGGTCGCGGTGCCGCCGTTGCGCACCGGGCGCTCGATCATGTGGTGAAGGAGTTGCAGCACGTGGCGCCGTCCGCCCCGCGCGGGCAGCATGCGATCCACGCGATCGCCGTAGAAGAGCGCGCCGACCCGGTTGCCGTGGCGCGTCAGGAGCCGCGCCAGCACGGTGACGAACTCGATCGACACCGAGCGCTTCTGCACCTCCCGCGAGCCGAATTCGGTCGAAGGAGAAAGGTCGAGCAGGAACCAGGCGGTGACGTCGCGATCCTCGTTGTACTCGCGCACGTACGGCGTATCGAGGCGCGCGGTGACGTTCCAGTCGATGTAGCGCACGTCGTCGTGATACTGATACTCGCGAAGATCGGCGAGATCGAGCCCGAAGCCTCGGAACAATGTCCGGTAGTCGCCGTGCAGCAACCCGTCGAGACGGCGGATCACCGTCCACTCGAGCCGCCGCAGGATGTACTCAGGATTGCGCGGCGACTCTGACATGCGCTTCGAGCGGCTTGTCCGGTGCGCGCACGTGCGCCATGACGCTTTCGATCAGCGTGTCCGGCGTCTGACCCTCGGCGAGCGCTTCGTAGGTCAGCACCAGCCGATGCCGCAGCACGTCGGGAGCGAGGTCGGTGACGTCCTCGGGCAGGAGGTAGTCGCGCCCGCGCAGATAGGCAAGCGCGCGCGCCGCCTCGATCAGGTGGATCGACGCGCGCGGACTCGCTCCGAAGGCGATGAAGCTCGCCAGATCGCGCATGCCATAGCGCTCGGGATTGCGCGTGGCGGACGCGAGCCGCACGGCGTACTGGATCAGTGCCGGGTCGATGTAGCCGGTGCGGCACTCCTGCTGCAGGGCAGAGAGCTGATCGGTGGTGGCCACGGCGACCACGTCCTGCGCCACGCCGGTGACGCGCTCGACAATCACGAATTCCTCTTCTTCCTTCGGGTAGCCGACCAGCACCTTCATCATGAAGCGGTCGACCTGCGCTTCGGGCAGCGGATAGGTGCCCTCCGTCTCGATCGGATTCTGCGTGGCCATGACGAGGAAAGGCTCCGGCACGCGATGCGTCTCGCCTGCGATCGTGACCTGGTATTCCTGCATCACTTCGAGCAGCGCGCTCTGCACCTTCGCCGGAGCGCGGTTGATCTCGTCGGCGAGCAGGAGATTGGTGAACACGGGCCCGAGCGAGGTCGCGAACTCGCCCGTCTTCTGGTTGTAGATGCGCGTGCCGACGAGATCGGCCGGTACGAGATCGGGCGTGAACTGGATGCGCCGGAAGCTGCCGCGAATCGTCTTCGCGAGCGTCTTCACCGTGAGCGTCTTGGCCAGTCCCGGCACGCCTTCCACCAGCAGGTGGCCCTGCGCGAGGATCGCGACCAGCACGCGCTCGAGAAAATGATCCTGCCCCACGACCACTTTCTTCACCTCGTAGAGGATGCGCTCCATCAGGAAGGAATGTTTGGCGTGCCCGCTTTCCGTGTCGTTCATGGTTTTCACAAGGTGGCTCAAATCAAAACGGCGACATGCCGATCGCGGCGGCTGCATTCTCGATGGGAACGGCGAAGCCGATGCCTACGAACACGCGCTGCTCGGTCGGGTTCATGATTCCGGTGACGATGCCGACGACTTCGCCGTCCGCGGTCACCAGCGGCCCGCCCGAGCTTCCCGGATTCACGGCCGCGTCGAACTGGATCAGATTGGCGAGTGAGCGCCGGCCGTCGGGCGAAACGTAGTTGCGCCCGAGCCCGGAGACGACGCCGGCCGTCGCCGACGGACCGATGCCGAACGGGAACCCGACCGCGACCACCTCGTCGCCGGGCGCGAGATCGCGCGTCGAGCGCAGCGTGGCGGGAACGAGATCGTCGGGAAGCGTCTTCGCCTGGATCACGGCGAGGTCGTTCTCCGCCTGCACGCCGATCACGTCGGCTTCGGTTTCCGTTCCGTCCTCGAACACCACGCCCACGCGATCGGCCCCGGCAACGACGTGCAGGTTGGTGAGGATGATGCCCTTGTCGACGATCACCACGCCGCTGCCCACGCTCTTCTCGATGTCCTTGTCACCGTCGGGATTCTCCTTCAACTGGCGCACCCGCACGACCGAAGGACGGATGATCTGGTAAGCGCGGGCCGCGGTGGAAGGAAGCGTCTTCGTCTCCAGCGTGTGCAGCACGGCGGCGTCGATGTCGTCCTGCGTCAGCGCGCGCGGTTGCGCGGTGTATCGTGCGTGCACGAGCACCAGCGCCAGCGCGAGAGCGGCGCCCGCGGTGAGCCAGAGAGGACGGTCGAAGCGCTTGATGGCTGCGCGCCATCGTTTCACCCTGCCCGGAGGCGCCGGGGGAGCCGCCGCAGAAGGCCTTGGTTCCGCGTCCGAGCCGCGCGCGGTCGGAGGCGGCGGCTGCCGCGACCGGTTCGAACTGCTGTAGAGCGTCACTCGTCCCATGCGTCACTCGTCATACGTCGACGTCGTGACGCCGGCGCTGCGCAGGGCCGGAGGATCGATCCGGCCGCGAAGGCTCAGAGTATGAACCAGTCCGGGAAATTTCGCATCGGCAACTCAATGCGGCCACAGCCAGCCGAATGCGCCCCCGGTCAGGAGCCCGTAGATCAAGCCGTCGATCGTCGACTTCAGGGTCGTGACCCAGGACCGACGATACCAGATCGACATCGGCCACAGTGCGAACGAATAGCCGATGAATGCGATCACGCCGGCCATTCGAAACACCTGCAGATAGGGCGCCCCGGCGGATAGCGCGTGCGATGTCACATAAGCCGCGAAAAAGCCCACCACAAGCGAGAACACGAACCACTGCACGAGGTTCTTGCCCATCGAAAACGTCCCGCCCGGCATCACGGTGAACATCATCATCGGACCCTTCTCCATCTTGTCGCAGAACTCCTTCGATTTCATGTCTTTCATGTCGGCCGGCTTCGGCATCATGTAGTCGCCCGGCGGGATCGCGAACGCGCGCAGCGCTTGCATCACCTTGTCTTCGTCCGGCGTTTGCAGGTAGTCGCCTCTATGCCATGGAGTTGCCATGTGAATGATCGAGCTCGCCACGAACACGAGCACTGCGGAGAGAAGAATCGGCAGCCAAAGCGACAAAAGCGCAACCATGCGACCTCCCGACTGAGATTATTGGTTACGACTCACGATACCACTGAAGAATGACAGCAAGGCAATCTCGGGGCGAGACCCACCTGGCGCTTCGGGACGCCAGGGCTGTTGTGGTGACCTGGTTGCGTCGCAAATGGCATGTTTTTTGCGGGCGCATCATCATATGCGACAGGGAGCCTCTCTTGCCTCTATGAGCCGTAACCGAGTCGACGCCGGAAGCCATCCGGCGACGGCTTTGCGTCGCTTCCTGACGGACAGCGTACGACGCCTGTTTTCACTGCCTGAGGATGCGAAGCAGGCGCTGCGCATGCGCCGCTACTTTGCGGCCGCCGGCACTTCGCTGCTGGCGCTCGGGGTGCTCTACGCGTGTCACCTTTACGGTGCGCTGCCGTGGGATGCCTTCGCGCAGATCGGAGTTTTCATCGCCGCGGCGATCGTCTCCTTCTTCGTCGTGTTCCGCACAGGGCTCAATCTCAAGTTCACCGACCCGAGCCTTACGCTGCCGCAGATGCTGATCGCAACCACGGTCATCCTCTACTCGATGTACCGGTCCGAGAGCGGGCGCGCCGTCTACGTGATCCTGCTCCTGATGTCGTATGTCTTCGGCGTGCTGCGCCTCAACACGAGAGCGCTGCTCGCCTACGCGGGATTCATCATCGCGGGTTACGGCGCCGTGATCGTCCTGCGCTGGCGCCTGCAGCCTGGCGGTCAGGACCTGAACCTCGAACTCCTGCAGTGGTTCGCGGTGGCGATCACGCTGCCGTGGTTCGCGCTCTTGCTCGGCTATGTCGGCAACCTCCGGGAGCGACTGCGAACGAGCAATGCCGAGCTGCAGACTGCGCTCGTGCTCGCCAAGGCCGGCGAAGCAAACCTGGCCGAAGCGCAGCGGTTGGCGCAGCTTGGGAGCTGGTCCTTCGATCCCGCGCACAAGGTCGCCAACTGGTCGCGCGAAACCTATCGCATCTTCGGCGTCGACCCTGCGCTGCCCGCGCTCGCGAACGAGGCGTTTCGGGAGCGCATCCATCCGGATGATCGCGCGCGCTATCTGGATCTCCTCGGCCCGGCGCTCGCCGAAGGACGGGGTTACGACATCGAATATCGGATCGTGCGGCCGGACGGCGAAGTGCGTTGGGTGCGCTCCGTGGCGGAACCGGTCATCGACGACGCCGGCCGGACCGTCCTGCTGCGCGGCACGGTAGCCGACGTCACCGAGCGGAAGTCCCAGGCCGAGGCGCTCACCGCTGCGCGCGATCAGGCCGCAGGCGCACAGGTCGCGCTGGTCGACGCCATCGAGAGCATGCCCGACGCGTTCGGGCTGTTCGACGCCGAGGATCGGCTGATCGTGTGCAATCGACGCTATGCGGAACTCTTCACCGATTTCGACAGCTTCGAAGCGATCGCGGGAACGCGCTTCGAGGATCTCGTGCGCTCATCGCTTGCCAAGGGCGAAGTCGTCGAGCCCCGGTTCCATGGAAACGTCGAAGGCTGGGTTGCCGAGCGCGTGCGCCGTCACCGCAACCCGAGCCCCGAAATGCCCGACTTGCAGCTTGCGGGAGGGCGCTGGTTCCAGGCCAGCGAGCGGCGAACGCAGGCCGGCGGTATCGTCGGCATTCGGCGGGAAGTCACGCAGCGCAAGCTCTTCGAGCAGCGGCAGGCGATGGAGCACGCGGTCACCCGGCTTCTTGCGGAAGGCGACTCCGTCGTCGACGCGATGCCGCGCATCATTCAGACGATCTGCGAGACGCTGGGCTGGGATTGCGGCGCGCGCTGGTGGTGGGACGAGGAGGCGCGCGTGCTGCGTTGCGCGGAGACCTGGAGCGTGGCGGCGAGCGAAGTTCGCGAGTTCGTCGCCTTCAGCGCGCGGCAGCGGTACGCGCCCGGGTCGAGCGGGTTGATCCGCCGCGTGTGGTCGAGCGGCGAGCCGCTCTGGATCGCCGACGTTTCGGAGGAACCCGGATTCCTGCGCGCGCCCAACGCGGCCAGGGCGGGGCTGCACGCCGCTTTCGCGTTTCCCATTCAGATCGGAACGCAGCCGCACGGGGTCATGGAATTTTTCCTCCGCGACGCGCGCGAGCCCGATCCGTCGCTCCTGCGCGTGACGCACTCGATCGGCATGCAGATCGGCCAGTTCATCGCCCGCAAGGCCGCGCAGGAGCAGCTTCGGCAGCTCGCGCACTTCGATTTTCTGAGCGGGTTACCCAACCGCACGCTGCTCAATCAGGTCCTCGAGCACGCGCTTAACAAGGCCGAGCGCCGGCGGGCGTCGCTCGCGCTGCTGTTCATCGATCTCGACGGTTTCAAGCACATCAACGACCAGTTCGGCCACGATGCAGGGGACCATCTGCTCGCCACCTTCGCGAAGCGCCTGCGAGAATCGCTGCGCAAGTCGGACCTGCCCGTGCGCCTCGCGAGCTCGGGAACGCCGGCGCGCCTGGGAGGAGACGAGTTCGTGGTGGTGATCGACGATTCTTCCGAGCCGTCGAATCTCGCCAAGGTAGCGCAGAAGATTCTGGCCGCCGCTCGCGACCCCATCGATCTCGCGGGATCGGAAGCCAGCGTCACGGCGAGCATCGGCATCGCGGTCTACCCGGCCGACGGCGCGAATCTCGACGAACTGATGAAGAGCGCAGACAGTGCGATGTATGCCGCCAAGCAGGCAGGCGGCAACGGCTACCGATTTTTCTCGGCTGCTTCGGGCTAGCGGTGCGGCCCTTCGCCGCCGTGGGGCTCGCCACGCTCGCCCCCGCGCCCCTGCCCTTCGTGCGGCTGTCCCTGCGGCCCGTGCGGCTCACCATCCTGCGCTGGCATGTGCGGCTGACCCTGCGGCTGCATGCGCGCCTCGCCTTGCGGGTGCATGTGCGCCTGCCCGTGGGGCGGCTGCCCTGAGCCCGGCACCACCTGTGCGCCCTGCGTCGCGCGGTTGTGCGTTCCGGCCCCGCTTTGCATCGCCTCGGCGCGGGCAAATGCGCTTGGGCGCGACGTGCTGGTGATCGACGGCCGTCCCTGATTGACGGACGCGAGCATCGCGCGATTCGCGCTGGCCGCTCGCTCATGCGAGAGCTGCGCCTGCGTCGGCCCGCGGTGCGCTCCCCTCGCGAAGGCTTCCTCCTGCGCAGTGGGCCGTGCCGCGATGCCGCCCGCGCCGCCGTTGTAGCTCACGCGAGTCACGTTGACGTTCTTGTTGACGACCGTCTCGTTGTACGTCGTGTTGATCCGCGTCACATTCACATTCGTTACCGCGCGGTTGTAGTAAAACGCGTTGCCGCGCCAGTAGCCGCCCTGATAGCCGACCCCGAAATAACCGAATCCGTAGTTGATGCCGCCGTAGAAACCCACCTGCGGCCCCCAATATCCGGCGTGCCACACGTACAAGCTGTTGGCCCAGCCCCAGTAGCCCGGCGTCCATAGCGCGCCGACGTAGGGCGCGAGGACCCAGGTGCCCGGCACCCAGTAGTAACCTTCGGGTCCGTAGCCCCAGTAGCCGGGGATCCAGATGTAGCTCGGACCGGGGCAGATCGGCTGCGCATAGGCCGGCAGCGCCGGCGGGGCGATCGCCACCGACACGAACACGGCCGCAGAAGATGCGGCCGATACGCTCAGCATCGCCAAGGCGAACAGCAGCCAACGGACACAGCGCAACGTCGATCCTGCGCGCGCGACGGTCATGATCACTTCTCCCTGCGAGATGGTTCGATAACGCCCGTTGGCAGTGGAAGGTTGACCGCCCTCAGGGCAGGCGCGTCAGCTGTCCGGTCAGCGGCGCGCCGTTCGCCCAACGTCCGGCAATCTGCATGCGATTGTCGGAAACGGTCCCTACCATCGTCCCGCTTAGTGCCGATCCGTCCGCGAAGTTCCATCCATCGATGCTTACCTTGACGACGCCGTCCGGGCCGACGGTGATATGCGCATTCGCGAACTTGCCACGAACACGGCTCGGCCAGGTCACGGAACCGGCTCCGTTTTCAACCTCGAAACGGATCGGCCAGCACAACCTTCTTTCCGGATTGTTGGGGAAGTTGCACATCTGTCCGTCATAGCTGCCGTCGAACTTGCCATGGCTTGCGACCGGCTGCGGCGTTGCATTTCCGGATTTAGCGGGCGCGGCCGACGCCACGCTCGCTGCGGCGCGCTGCTTCCTTTCCGCTTCGGCACTGGCGTGTTTCTCGGCTTCGCCCTTGGCGTCGGCTGCGCGCTTCTCCGCCTCCGCGCGAGCCTCGGCGGCACGTCTTTCCGCGTCGGCGCGAGCGGCGCCTTCGGCACGTTGTCGTTCCTCGTCCACGCGCTTGCGCTCGGCTTCGGCGCGCCGGCGCGCTTCCTCCGCGCTTTGCAACTGCGCCTGCAACGCAGCTTCGCGCTTGGTCGCCTCGGCGATGAGTCGCTCGCGCTCCGCTTTGCTCTCGGCCTCCGCGGCGCGCCGGGTAAGCTCTCCGGCTTGCTGCCTCGCCTCATCGGCGGCTTTCTTCTGCGTCTCGAGTTGCGCGGCGAGCGTGCTCTGCTCGACGCGCCTCGCTTCGTTTTGGCGATACATCCAGTATCCGCCGCCGGCAAGCACGGCAGCGGCGATCACGACGCCCGCGAGCACGCCGGCCGTGCGCGCCGCGGGGCGCCGCAGCGCGGTCGGCAACGCGCCGGTCTCGTCATGCGTGATCGTGAAGGTGCGTATCGGCTGCCCGATGTTCTTGAAGCTCTGATCGCCCAGAGGCCTGAAGCGCAGCGACAGCTTGTTCTGAATCTGATCGTAGACGCTGCCCGAGATGCAGATGCCGCCGGGCTCGGCGATTTTCTGAATGCGCGCCGCCACGTTGACGCCGTCGCCCAGGAGATCGCCTTCCTGAACGACCACGTCGCCGAGATTGATGCCCATGCGAAAGAGCATCTTCTGCTCCGGCGGCAGGTGCTCGTTACGCGTCTGCAGCGCGGATTGGATCTCGGTCGCACAGCGCACCGCCTCCACCGCGCTTGGGAACTCAGCGAGAATCGCGTCGCCCGCGGTGTTGAACACGCGGCCGTGGTGCTGCTTGAGGAGCGCGTCGAACACCGCGCGATGGCCGCGCAGCGCCTGCACGGTCCCCTCTTCGTTCGCGCCCATGAGCCGGCTGTAGCCAGCGACGTCGGCGGAAAGAATCGTCGCGAGGCGGCGCTCGAGCGGCGATTCCGGGTCTTGCTGTTGCATCGTGTCGCTGCTCATGAGTCCGTTCGACCGATCGATCGTTGGCGAGCTTACGAGTCCTGCTTCTTGGCCCCGTCGCGCGTCGTGATGTCGCCCGCGACGGTGCTCGGATCCTCGTTGGCGCGCATCTCGGAACGCGGCGACGACTTTTCGGGCCGCCGGTGCACGGAGCGCTTGAGTTGCCGGCGCTGGCGATGGCGCCGCTCGCGCATCGTCCTCGCGGCACGGCGTGCGAGAAAGAATGCGACGACCAACCCGAGGACGACCGACAACCCGACGAGCGGCGTCATCGCTCGGGTGCGGGTCGATCGCGGGGCGCAAGCATGGGGCGCAAGTATAAGCCGCGATCGGGCTGGCCCGGCCGTCTTTTCCGACCGGCGGAGCTCAGGCGACTTGACGAAGGCTTACCGTCGTCTGAGCCGTCCGAGGAGCGCCCCGAGGCCCGAGCGCCGCTTGGGGACCCGGCCCGGCATCGGATCGAAGTAGCGACGGTGGATGTAGCACCATCCCCAGGTGTCGCCGGGCTCGAACGACGCGATCATCGGATGACCCGTCTGGTTGAAATGCTGCAGCGCATGAGCGTGCTCGGAGTCCTCGCAGCAGCCGACGTGGCCGCAGACGAGACAGATGCGCAACTCGTTCCACTTCGCGCCGATGGCAATGCAGTCCTCGCAGCCGTTGGCGCCGGGCGCCACCGCCTGGATGGCGCTGAAATGTTCGCAGGGCTCGGTCATGTCGGACTATGCGTTTGCGATGTTGATGACGTGAGCCTGGATTTTACCGTCGACGGCACCGGCGCCGAACCGTCGCGCGATCGCTTGCGCTGAAACGTCCGTCGCTTCGGCAAGCTTCGAAGCGTCTCGCGATTCGATCTCGTTGCGCAGCGGCGTCCCCTGGCAGTAGGCGATGGCGGGAATCCGCGGCGATTCGGCACGACTGCGCTCCGCGACCGTGACGATCTCGGGCGAGGCGCGGAACCCGCCCTGAGCCAGATCGTGCGCGATCACGCGCGTGTCGTAATGGCCGTGCGGCGTGCGCGCCAGGAATCGCGGCGGGTCGGCGGGAAACAGACTTGCCAGCGCGGAGGTAACCGTGTCGGCGAACTCGTTCTCCTCGATTCGATCCCAGACGTTGAAGACGAATGCGCCACCGCGGCGCAGCACGCGCCGCGCCTCGGCGAACGCCCTCGCCTTGTCGGGAAGGAACATCACGCCGAACTGGCAGACGATGGCATCGAACTCGGCGTCGGCGAAAGGGAGTTGCATGGCGTCGGCTTGCCGCCACACGACTGGCCGCGAGGTGCCGATCGCCTGTGCGTGGTCGATCATGGCCTGATTCAAGTCGGTCGCGACGATCGCCGCGCTCGCGGGCAGCGCGGAGGCAAGCGCGCGAGTCACCACTCCCGTGCCCGCCGCGATTTCGAGAACGCGGTCGAGACGTCGTCCGGCCATGCGCCGTGCGAGATCGTTGGCGTACGGCTGGAAGATCAGCGGCACGAGATAGGTGTCGTAGATCTTCGGAATCGAACCGGCGAAGAGCTTGTCGGTGGCGCTCGTCGTCATCGATGGAACCGTGTTGCCCTCGGGATCGAACGGACCCTCGGCCTCGCGCCCAGCGCGTCCTAGCGCTTGCGCTTCCTGGCCGGACGCTTCGCCTTTGCACGCTTCGTTGCAGGGCGGCGCTTCGCCGAGCGCTTCTTCGCGGGCTTGGGAGGCGCCAGCTTTACCACGGCCTGGCCCGAGACGGGATCGGTGACGCCGAGCCCGCCTCCGAGGTCCTCGAGCAGGTCGCGCATTCCGTCCAGCATGGCGATCATCTGCGGGCGCGCGGCCACGATGCTGTCGAAATTTCGCCATTCGCCGACGAAGCAGAAGGTCTGGTCGCCGGTCCTGATCAGGCTGGCGCCGAGAAAGCCTTTGAACCCGGGACGCGCCATGCGATGCCCCTCGATGAACTGCTGCTCGCTGCCGGGCTTTACCTTGAAGCGAACGACGTTGAATGCCGTCATGTCGACCCTCCGTTGATCATCCGATTCTTGCGAACCCGATGATACTACTGCGCTCCCATGATCGCCGCTCGCCGAATCCCCGTGACGTCGACAACGCGAACCTCGCCATGCTGCGGGGGGTGCTCCGCCGCATCCACGAGCGCGGCAACCATTTGCCGCAGCGTCACGAGCCCGAGCCGCCGCGCACCGTCGCGCCATGCGGGTTGCATCACCGGCGCCGGCTGCGCGACCGAGACGAAAACATCGCCGACGACGGCAGTCGCCCTGGCGACGACGCGGCCCGCCGACTCCGCACGTGTGAGCAAGCGAACGCGGTGTCCGCGCCTCACTAAAACGTCGACGAGACGGACGCCGATGTAGCCCGTGCCGCCCGTCACGAGCACGTCGAGCGTTGGGATGCTCCGCTCTTCAACCATGGACGAACGCGGCGAGCGTGGCGATCGCCGTCACGACAGTCCAGACATGAAACTAATAGCGATTCGCAGCGATCACGATCGCTGGACGAGCATGACGACGCCGACAACGATGAGGATCAGCGGCCACCATTGACGCAGGAGCGGCCCAAGCTGCGGAATGAGACCCAGATTCGACAACAGAAAGAGCGTGCCCACGATGATCAGGACAAGCGCGCCGGTGCGAGATCGGAATGCCATCGATCAGCTCTCCAGGTCTGAAGTCACGATTGCAGCGAGGACCTGACGTGCGGCCTTAAAGTCACGACTTCTTCGCCGGCGGCGCGTGCTCGGCGACACCATCGTCGGCGACGAAGCATACCTTGCCAATCCCCACAAAAGCCATCGCCGCATGGCGATACGCCCGGACCCGCGGGGTTGCGAAGCGGCGGAAAAGCCCCAATTTCCGTTATACTTCTCTATTTGCATCAGAGCTTTCCGGAGCAACACATGCCGATCTACGAGTACCGCTGCGGCGCCTGCGGGCATCAGCTCGAAGCGCTGCAGAAACTGAGAGATGCGCCACTGACCGACTGTCCGGCCTGCGGCAAGGCGCATTTGAGCAAGCTCGTCTCGGCGGCGGGCTTCCAGCTCAAGGGCAGCGGCTGGTATGCGACCGATTTCAAGAACTCGGGCGCCAAGACCGCCGCGAAGACGAACGCCGAAGGCGCGGCCAAGGCGGACGGTACCAAGTCCGAAGGTGCCAAGGCCGAAGCGAAGGCCGAATCGAAATCGGAACCGGCGTCGACCTCGTCCAGCGCCTCTTCTGGCGGCTGCGGCTCGAACTGCTCCTGCCACTGACGGCGCAGGGCCTTCCCCGGAACGCGCCATGAGGCGATACCTGATCGCCGGCCTGATCGTCTGGGTTCCCTTGGGCATCACGATCTGGGTGCTCGCGTTCCTGATCAATACGCTCGACCAGACGCTGCTGCTGCTGCCGGAGTCGGTGCGTCCCGACACGGTGCTCGGTTTCCACATCCCCGGACTCGGTGTCGTGCTGAGCGCGGCCATTCTTCTGCTGACCGGCGTCATCGCGGCGAACTTCGCCGGCGCGCGGCTGATTTCCCTGTGGGAAGCGCTCCTCCAGCGCATCCCGTTCGTGAAATCGATCTATACCGGCGTGAAGCAGGTAAGCGACACGCTGCTCTCCGATTCGAGTTACGCGTTCCGCAAGGCGCTGCTGGTCGAGTTTCCATATCCGGGAAGCTGGACCATCGCCTTTCTCACCGGCACGCCGGCCGCGACGGTGGCCGACATCCTCGAAGACGAGCACGTAAGCGTCTACGTTCCGACCACCCCCAATCCGACCTCGGGCTACTTCGTGATGCTTCCCCGATCACGCGTGCACGAGCTGGACATGACCGTCGACGAGGCGCTGAAGTACATCATCTCCATGGGCGTGGTGGCGCCGAAGCCGCACAGCCCGTCCGTGACGGACAAGCTCCCTGCGCGCGAGCCAGCCGCGGCCTCCGCGCTCGAACAGCGAAATTGATGCTCTTCATGCCAACCCCTCCCCCGCCGAGCGAGGGAGGGGTCATTCGATCGTGAAACGCACCGACTACTGCGGCCGCATCGACCGCCAACGACTGGGCCAGACGATAACCGTCTGCGGCTGGGTGCATCGGCGCCGCGACCATGGCGGCGTCATCTTCATCGACCTGCGCGATCGCGAGGGTCTGGTGCAGGTGGTCTGCGATCCCGATCGGGCGGAGACCTTCGTGAGCGCCGAGAAGCTGCGCCACGAATTCGTCATCGGCGTGACCGGCCTGGTGCGTCCGCGTCCCGAAGGAACGGTCAATCCCGACCTCCCGACCGGCGAGATCGAGATCCTCGCGCATGAGCTCACCATTCTCAATCCGTCGCTGCCTACGCCCTTCCAGCTCGACGACGAGAACCTGTCGGAGACGGTTCGCCTCGAGAACCGCGTGCTCGATCTGCGCCGCCCCGCGATGCAGAGAAATCTCATCCTGCGGCATCACGCGGCGATGTCGGCGCGGCGTTATCTCTACGGGCACGGCTTCATCGAGATCGAGACGCCGGTGCTTTACAAGTCCACACCCGAGGGCGCGCGCGAGTTCCTGGTGCCCTCGCGCATCATCCACGGCCAGTTCTACGCCCTGCCGCAGTCGCCGCAGCTCTTCAAGCAGATGCTGATGATTGCCGGCTTCGATCGGTACTACCAGATCGTCAAGTGCTTTCGCGACGAGGACCTGCGCGCGGACCGACAGCCGGAGTTCACGCAGATCGACATCGAGACCTCGTTCCTCGACGAGGCCGAGATCCGCCCGCTGATGGAAGGGCTCGTGCACACGATGTTCAAGGACGTGCTCGGCGTCGAGCTGCCCGAGCCCTTCCCCATCATGACGCACGCGCAGGCGATGCGCGACTACGGCTCCGACAAGCCGGACCTGCGCGTGCCCTTGCAGCTCACCGAGCTGACCGAGCTGATGAAGGCGGTGGAATTCAAGGTGTTCCGCTCCGCCGCCGATTTGCCCGGCGGGCGCGTCGCGGCGCTGCGCGTGCCGGGCGGCGGAACGCTCACGCGCAAGGAAATCGACGACTACACGTCGTTCGCCACGATCTACGGCGCGAAGGGGCTCGCCTACATCAAGGTCAACGACGCGTCGAAGCCGAGCGAGGAAGGGCTCCAGTCGCCGATCGTGAAATTCCTCTCTGCCGACGTGCTGCGCGAGATCCTCGCGCGCAGCGGCGCGCAAACCGGCGATCTCATCTTTTTCTGCGCCGATCGCGCGAAGGTCGTCAACGACGCGCTGGGTTCACTGCGTGCGAAGATCGGACACGATCGCGGTTTTGCGGAGGAAGGCTGGCGTCCCTTGTGGGTGATCGACTTTCCTCTCTTCGAGTTCAACGACGAGACAAAGGGCTGGGGTGCTGCGCACCACCCCTTTACTGCGCCGAAGGACGGACACGAGCAGTACTTCGAGACCGACCCCGGCCGGGCGCTCGCCAAGGCCTACGACGTCGTGCTCAACGGTTGGGAGATCGGCGGCGGCTCGGTGCGCATCCATCGCCAGGACGTACAGGCCAAGGTGTTCCAGGCGCTGAAGATCTCGCCGGAGGATCAGCGCAGGAAGTTCGGCTTCCTGCTCGATGCGCTGGCGTACGGCGCGCCGCCGCACGGCGGCATCGCCTTCGGCTTCGATCGCATGACCGCGCTCATGGCCGGCGTCGAGCAGATACGCGACGTGATTGCGTTTCCGAAGACGCAGCGCGGACAGGACCTGCTCGTCGGCGCACCGGCGCCGGTCAGCGAGCAGCAGCTTCGCGACGTGCACATCCGCATACGGCAGTCGGACCAGGCGAAGCTCGGCTGATGCGCCCGATCCTCCTCGATCTCGACGACACGCTGATCGACGATCGCGCGGCCACGGCCTTGGCCTTCGCCGCGCTCGTCGAAGCGCATCACGCGTGGCTGGGGCATCGCGACGAGGTTGAGCTCCTTGCCGAATGGCGTGCGATGTCCGACCGGCATTGGTTTCGTTACGAACAGGGCGAGTTGTCATACCTCGAACAGCGGCGAGCTCGCGCCCGCGAGTTCCTCGGCCGCGACTTCACGGATGCCGAGGCCGACGAAGCTCTTCTGCCCTACGTGCTGGCCTACCAGGGTTCGTGGCGCCTTCTTCCAGGCGTCGTCGAGTTCTTCCAGCGCTCGGCGGCCATCCCCAAAGTAATCGTGACCAACGGGCCGCGCGAGCAACAGCTTCGGAAGCTCGCGGCCACCGAGCTGCTGCCGCATGTCGTCGCGGTCGTCACTCCGGAAGATTGCGGCTATTGGAAGCCGCGACCCGAGGTATTCCTGGCGGCCGTCAGTCGAATCGATGCGATGCCGGGCAGCTGCATCATGATCGGCGACGACCCCCTGCGCGACATTGCGCCGGCACGGGAGCTCGGCATGGCTTGCTTCCTCGTCGAACGCGGCCGATCGCACGAGGCGTTCGAAGGCGCTCTGAGCGTTACGTAGAGAGACCGGCGCCGACGAGCGCCGCGGCGCAGGGACGGCGTCAAGCATGACGCATGCCATTCCGCTTTGTTGCGGCTTAGAATGAGGAATGTCGAGGCGCCACCGGCCTGCGTTCGTTGTCGCCGCGCTGCTTGCGCTTGCCGTTCTCGCACTGGCGACGCAGGAAGCCGTTGCGCGTCAAGCCGCTCCGCTGGACATCGTTGCGGCAGCCGCTCTTCCGCCGGAAGCGCGCGCCACGCTCGAGCGCATCCACCGGGGTGGACCGCTTCCCTATTCGCGCGACGGCGTCGTGTTCGGGAATCGCGAACACATTCTTCCCGCACAGCCGCGCAGGTATTATCATGAGTACACGGTCCCCACGCCCGGCGTGCGGACCCGCGGCGCGCGGCGCATCGTTTGCGGCGGTGATGTCACCTCGGTCTCCGAGTGCTACTATTCCGACGACCACTACCAGACGTTCCGGAGGATCCGGCCATGAAGCTCCCCGATCTCAGCGTGGCGACCGAAGCGGGCCTTCACGAGTGGAGCGGAGCGCCTGAGCCGATCAAGGCGGCTGCCGCCGCGGCCAAGCTCAAGTTCGCCGCCGTCGATCTGCACGGCGTCGGCGGCAAGAGCGAATTGCTCTCGGCGCTGGGCAAGGGGTTGAAGCTGCCCGAGCACTTCGGCGACAACTGGGACGCGCTCGCGGACTGCCTCGAAGACGGCGACTGGCTCGGTGGACAGGGCATGGCGATCGTTCTGCGCCACGCCAATCAGTACGGCAAGTCGTATCGCACGGACTGGGAGACGCTGTCCGAGATTCTCGGCGAGGCCGCCGAGTACTGGCAGGAGCGGCACAAGCCGTTCTGGGTGTTCGTCGCGTGAGCTGTCCCGGTTCCGCCCCGGCGGCGCACACCAGGTTCCTATCCCCTGCGTGAGCGGGGGAGAAGTCAGGAGTGGGGGCATTCACTACAAGCTCCCCGTTTCCACGCTCGTTCTCGTGCACACTCCCGACTTGCGCGTACTGCTGCTCGAGCGCGCCGATTATCCAGGCTTCTGGCAATCGGTTACCGGCAGTCAGGAGGAAGGCGAGTCGCTCGCCGAGACGGCGGTGCGCGAGTTGCGCGAGGAGACCGGCATCGAGGCGAGCGCCTTCGGCGGTGTCGTCGACTGGCAGCATTCCAACGCTTATGAGATCTTTCCGCGCTGGCGCCACCGTTATCCGCCGGGCACGACGCACAACACCGAGCACTGGTTCTCGCTGCTGGTTCCGCATCCGGTGCCGGTGACGCTCGCGCCCGACGAGCATCTCTCGTATCTCTGGCTGCCTTGGCAGGAAGCCGCGCCGAAATGTTTTTCGTGGTCGAACAGGCAGGCGATCGAGGAGCTGCCGCGGCACATGACAGAAAGGATCACACGATGAATTGGATTCGCATCGCGATCGCCGCGTGCGCGGCGCTTGGCGCCTCGGTGGCGGGAGCACAGATGCCGATGCCGCCTGCGCCGCCGTCGGTGACGGTCACGGGCTCGGCAACCGCCAGCGTCGCCAACGATCGGATGCAGGCGTCGTTGCGCGCCGAGGCCGACAATGCGAGCGCCGCCACCGCCGCGAATCAGGTCAATGCGACCATCGGCAGGGCGCTAGCGATGGCGAAGAGCGTTCCCGAGGTAAAAGTCACGACGACCGGCTACTCGACCTATCAAGTGGCCGACAAGCCCAACGCGCTGCGCTGGCGTGTCGTGCAGACGATTTCGCTCGAGTCGAGCGACTTCACCGCTGCGGCGACGCTGATCACGCGGCTTCAGGACGAAGGCGGCTTGCTCCTCTCGAACATGGGGTTCTCGCTCAGCGACAAGAAGCGGCACGAGACCGAGGACGACTTGACGCAGCAGGCTATCAAGGCTTGGCAGGACCGGGCGCAGCGCGCGGCGCAGAGCCTCGGCTTCGACGCGTGGCGCCCCGGTCACGTCAGCGTCCAGACCGAAGGCGGGCGCGTCTATCCGATGGCGCGCATGCAGGCGCTCGAGGCACGCGCCGCGGCTGCCCCCGTCGCCGTCGAAGCCGGGACAAGCGAGGTTACGGTGACGGTGAGTGGCGAAGCGTTGCTGGATTGGACGCGGGCGACGCGTTAGCTCCCCGGACCGATCATCTTCTCCGGACGCACCCAGGCATCGAAATCCGCCTCGGTCACATAGCCCAGCGCGAGCGCCGCGGCCTTGAGCGTGGTCCCCTCGCGATGCGCCTTCTTGGCAATCTCGGCGGCCTTGTCGTAACCGATGTGAGGGTTGAGCGCGGTCACCAGCATGAGCGAGCGCCCGACCAGCTCGGCGATGCGCTCGCGGTTGGGCTCGATCCCCCGCGCGCAATGCTCGTCGAAGCTCGCCATGCCGTCGGCGAGCATGCGCACGGTTTGCAGCACGTTGTGGATGATGAGCGGCCGGTACACGTTGAGCTCGAAGCTGCCTGAAGCGCCGCCGAAATTCACGGCGACATCGTTGCCGAACACCTGCGCCGAGAGCATGGCCAGCGCCTCGCACTGCGTCGGGTTCACCTTGCCGGGCATGATCGAGCTACCGGGCTCGTTCTCGGGGATCGTGATCTCGCCCAGGCCCGAGCGCGGACCGCTCGCGAGCCAGCGCACGTCGTTGGCGATCTTGGTCAGCGCGGCGGCGAGCGTCTTCAGAGCACCGTGCAAATTGACGAGCGCATCGGCTGCGGCCATGGCTTCGAACTTGTTCGGTGCCGAGACGAACGGAAGCCTCGTATAAGCCGCGATTTCCGCGGCCATCCGCGCGCCGAACTCCGAATGCGTGTTAAGACCGGTGCCGACTGCGGTGCCTCCCTGCGCCAGCTCGAAGACGTGCGGCAGCGCGGCGGCGATATGCGCGCGCGCGTGCGTGAGCTGCGCTGCGTAGCCGGAGAACTCCTGGCCGAGGGTGAGCGGTGTGGCGTCCTGCAGATGCGTGCGGCCGATCTTGACGATGTCGCGGAAGGCCGCCGCCTTGGCGGACAGCGTTGCGGCGAGCGCGTCGAGCGACGGGAGAAGATCTCGCGCCACGGTTTCCGCGGCCGAGATATTCATCGCGGTAGGAAAGACATCGTTCGACGATTGTCCGCGGTTGACGTCGTCGTTGGGGTGGACGAGCCGCTTTTCGCCGCGCGGCCCTCCCAGAATCTCGGAAGCCCGGTTGGCAAGCACCTCATTGACATTCATGTTGGTCTGGGTGCCGGAGCCTGTCTGCCAGACTGCAAGCGGGAACTCGCCGTCGTGCTTGCCCGCAAGCGCTTCGTCGGCTGCGGCGACGATCGCCTGCGCCTTCTTCGCGTCGAGCGTTCCGAGCGCCAGATTCACGCGCCCGGCGCTGCGCTTCACGATGAGCAGCGCTCGGATGAGCGCCGGCGGCATCTTCTCAGTCGAGATGCGGAAGTGGCCGAGTGAGCGCTGCGTCTGCGCTCCCCAGAGGCGGTCTCCAGGAACCTCGATCGGACCGAAGCTGTCGCGTTCGACGCGCGTTGACGTCGCGGTCATTGCAATGGGAAGAGTTTCGCGGCGCACCGCGCGAGCTGCTCAGCCTGCGCGTTTGATCGCCGGTGGCTCCCACCGGCGCTCGAGCAGTTCCGCCTTCGGCGAGTAGATGCGAAGGATGACGGTGAAGTTGTCCTTCGGCGCCGGCAGCCAGTTCGATTCCTTGTCCCTGCCCGGGCTGTCGTGCTGGACGTAGATGTCGAGCGATCCGTCAGGATTGGGATGCGGCTTGTCGCGATCGCCGATCGAGTGACGCTCCAGCGGATTGGCAACCAGGAGCTGTTTGTCGTTGTACATCGTGAGCGACCAGAACGCTTCCGCGGGCGGTGACTTGCCCTTGTCGAAGTGCAGCACGTACTTGTTGGCGCCATTGAGCGGGTGGCCTCCGGAGTCGAGCCGCGTGCGCATGGCGATGGCGTCTTCGGGCGCATTGGCGCCGAGGTTCGTCGAGGCGATCACCGCGCGCAATCCGTAATTGGTTCCGTAGCGGCCGAGGTCCCAGTTCATGGTCCAGCCGTTGTGGATGTCGCCGGTGGTGCCGTTCCCCGCGGCAACGATCGCGTCGAGCCCTGATTTCGCGCCCTCCTGGACGGCCTTCGCCGCGGCGGGATCGAGCTTGCTCGTGTCGAACGGCTGCCCCGCGACGATGCCGAGCTTCTTCATCCGCTCGACCATTGCCGTGTCTTCCTTCGCCGGCGGGTTGCCCGGGAGCAGCATGGCCACCCGCGTGAAGAAGGCCTGCGCATCCATCTTCGCGACCTGCTCGCGTGGCGACGTCCTGATGTCGACATTCGCGGCCGGGGGAGCCGCCTCCGCCGGAGCCTTGGCGCCTTTGCGCGCGTGCGACAGCGGCGTCAGCTTGTACTGATCCTGGAGCTTCGCGACGGCGGCAACGTCTCCCCTGCCGTTGGTCTGCGTACTGCCGATGATCCACACGGTATCGGTCGGCGACCGGATCTCTTCGGCATTCTTCGGCAGCTCGCCCTTCCATTTCGGGCCGATGATGGCGAACTCTCTTTTCTCCGTTCCGATCGTACGTTTCCCCGGCGACTGGAACACGTTGCTCCACGCATCGTGCATCGCCATCAGGTAATAGCGCCCCTTGGTGTCCGGCACCGAGAGCATCACCGGACCGTTGGACAGATCGAGCCACGCCGTCGAATAGAGCATGTCCACGTTCGGGTCGGCAACGTCGGTGGAAGACGGATCGGGGAAGGCGCGCTTGTGCTGGAAGGTGTTGATGGGCGTCCTTGCGGTCGCCAAGTGCCGCGTGACGTCCATCAGCACGAGCGGATAAGCATAAACGTAGACTTCGCGCGCGAGCCGCTTCAGCTCGTCGTTCACGCCCGGAGCCGCCGGCGCCTCGACTTTCGGCGGCGGCGCGGGCGGAGGCGGCGGCTCGCTCTTGCCGCACGCGGCCGCGAGCAATCCGGCCGCGAGCGCGGCGAGGAAGGCGCGACGCTCGATGCCGGTCATCAACCTGCCGGCGTAGCAGGCGCTTCCGCCGGCGCGCTTGCCGCGGCTGCGGCTTTCTGCGCGTCCTCGGAGGCGGCCTTCATCGACAGGCGCACGCGCCCCTTCTCGTCGGCCTCGAGCACCTTCACGCGCACGACCTGCCCTTCCTTGACGTAGTCGGACACGTTATTGACGCGCTCCTTGGCGATCTGCGAGATGTGCAGCAAGCCGTCCCGGCCCGGAAGGATCTGCACAATGGCGCCGAAGTCGAGGAGCCGCAGCACGGTGCCTTCGTAGATCCGCCCCACTTCGACTTCCGCCGTGATGTCCTCGATGCGCTTGCGCGCTGCATTGCACGCGTCGGCGTTGACCGAGGCGATGGTGACCGTGCCGTCGTCCTGGATGTCGATCGTGGTTCCGGTCTCCTCGGTCAGCGCGCGGATCACCGCGCCACCCTTGCCGATCACGTCGCGGATCTTCTCCGGATTGATCTTGAAGCTCATCATCCGCGGCGCATGCGGCGAGATCTCGGTGCGCGGATGCGGCAGCGCTTCATGCATCAGACCGAGGATGTGCATCCGGCCCTCGCGTGCCTGCGAGAGCGCCACCGCCATGATCTCCTTGGTGATGCCCTGGATCTTGATGTCCATCTGCAAGGCGGTGACGCCGCGATCGGTGCCGGCGACCTTGAAGTCCATGTCGCCGAGGTGATCCTCGTCGCCGAGGATGTCGGTGAGCACCGCGAAGCGGTTGCCGTCCTTGATCAGTCCCATCGCGATGCCGGCGACGTGCGCCTTGGTGGGCACGCCCGCGTCCATGAGCGCAAGCGAGCCGCCGCAGACCGAAGCCATCGACGAGCTGCCGTTCGATTCGGTGATCTCCGAGACGACGCGCATCGAGTAGGCGAATTCCTCTGGCGAGGGGAGCATGTTCACCAGCGCGCGCTTGGTAAGCCGGCCGTGACCTACTTCGCGCCGCTTCGGGCTGCCGACGCGCCCGGTCTCGCCGGTGGCGTAGGGGGGCATGTTGTAGTGAAGCATGAAGCGCTCGCGGTATTCGCCCTGCAGCGCGTCGATGATCTGCTCGTCGCGTGCGGTGCCAAGCGTCGCCACGACCATCGCCTGCGTCTCGCCGCGGGTGAAGAGCGCTGATCCGTGCGTGCGCGGCAGCACGCCCGTGCGAATCGAGATCGGCCGAACGGTGCGCGTGTCGCGGCCGTCGATGCGCGGCTCGCCGGAAAGAATCTGGCTGCGCACGATCTTCGCTTCGAGCTCGAAGAGCAGGTTCCCGAGGTGGTTCCTCTGATCCGGCGTGGCATCGGCCGGCAGACACTCGGTCTCGACCTTGGCCGCGATCTCCTTCAAGCGCTGCTGGCGCGCCTGCTTCTGGCGCATCGCGTAGGCGGCGCGCAGGTCTGCTTCCGCGGCGGCCGCGACGCTCGCGATGAGCGCATCATCCTTCGGCGGCACCTGCCACTCCCAGAGCGGCTTGCCCGCCTCTTCCACGAGCTGATGGATGATCTCGATCACCGCTTGCTGCTGCTGGTGCCCGAAGACAACCGCGCCGAGCATGATTTCCTCGGGCAGCTCCTTCGCCTCCGACTCGACCATCAACACCGCCGCCTCGGTGCCTGCGACGACCAGATCGAGCTTGGAGGTCGCAAGCTCGGTCTTCGTGGGGTTGAGCACGTACTGGTCGTCGACGTAACCGACGCGCGCGCACCCGATTGGACCGTTGAAGGGGATGCCCGAGAGCGCGATCGCCGCCGAGGCCCCGATCATCGCCGGAACGTCCGGATCGATCTCGGGATCGACCGACATCACCGTAGCGATCACCTGCACTTCATTGTAGAAGCCGTCGGGAAAGAGCGGCCGTATCGGCCGGTCGATCAGGCGCGAGGTCAGCGTTTCCTTCTCGGAGGGCCGGCCTTCGCGCTTGAAAAAGCCGCCGGGGATGCGGCCAGCGGCGTAGGTCTTTTCCTGGTAGTCGACGGTGAGCGGGAAGAAGTCCTGTCCCGGCTTGGCCTGCTTGGCTGCGACGACGGTGACCAGCACCACGCTCTCGTCGAGGCTCGCCAGCACGGCACCCCCCGCCTGGCGGGCAATCTCGCCTGTTTGCAGCGTCAGCGTGTGTCGGCCGTAGGGAATCGATTTCTTGATCGCTGTTGGCACGTTTTGTCCTCAAGTCCTGAAGTGGCAATGGCCGCGCTTGCTTGGCAACTGAGCTGCCAACTGAGCGCGGCCATCGGCCGATTGTTCATGAAAGCTGCGGCAATGCCATCGGGAGGCTGGCAGTTCGCCGCGGCTCGCGGCGCGCTGCCGTTATTTACGCAACCCCAGCTTCTCGATCAGCTCGCGATAAGTGTCGACGTTCGATCCTTTGAGGTAATCGAGAAGCTTCCTGCGACGCGATACCATGCGCAGCAGACCGCGTCGCGAATGATGATCCTTGACGTTTACCTTGAAATGGTCGTTGAGACCGTTGATGCGCGCCGTCAGCAGCGCGATCTGCACCTCAGGGGAGCCGGTGTCGCTCCTGCCCCGCTGGTGCGTGGCGATGACCTTGGCCTTCTCTTGCACGGTAACTGCCATGCTCTGTTGCTCCGAAACTCGCGAAAAGAGTGAAATTTTAACCCGGAAAGTGCTTAGGATTCAACCGTCTCGACGGCTCGCAAGCGAGCGGTGCGCTCACCAGTCGCCGCGGCCTCAGAGAACCGTTCGCAACCGTGCCTAGACCGGCGAAGCGCCCATCTGCGTAGACGCGCATCAGTCCGTCCGTGACGCCCGGGCGGGCGAGCGACTGGCCCTGGACGAAGCGCACGGCTTCATCGCCCCCAAGATCGAGCCGGGGCAGCTCCGCGACGAGGCTGTCTGCGTGGCGCAGGGCTGCGTCCCGCTCGGCCTCGGACATCGCTTCGATCGCCTCGAGCGTGAGCGCATCGGCGAGCGCGAAGCCGCCGGTCTCCACCCGGCGCAACGCGCCGAGATGCGCTCCGCATTCGAGCGCGACGCCGAGGTCCTCGGCCAGCGCACGAATGTACGTGCCCTTGCTGCAGCGAACGAAAAGCTCGAGGTCTGGCGGGCGCCACGAGCGCAGCACCAGGTCGCGAATCTCGACCGTGCGCGGCGCGCGCGGGATCTCGATGCCGCGGCGCGCGTACTCGTAGTACTTGCGCCCTTCGTGCTTGAGCGCAGCGTGGCGCGGCGGCACCTGGGCGATGCGGCCGATGAAGTTCGGCAGGACTGCTTCGATGTCGCGCTGCTCGACGTCGACCGGGTGCGTTGCGAGCACCTCGCCGTCGGCGTCGCCGGTTGACGTCGTCGTGCCCAGCCGCAGCGTCGCGGCGTAGGCTTTGTCCGCGTCGAGCAGCGCTTGCGCGAACTTGGTCGCTTCGCCGAAGCAGACCGGCAGCAGTCCGCTCGCCAGCGGATCGAGCGTGCCCGTATGCCCCGCTTTTTCGGCGCGGTAGATACGCTTCGTGCGTTGCAGGGCCGCGTTGGACGAAAGGCCGAGCGGCTTGTCTAGAAGAAGAACACCGTCGACCCGCCGACGGATGCGGAGGTTTTGCGCCGCAGTCATCTCAGGACGAGTGCTTGCGGTCTTCGGCCAGAGCTTCGTCGATCAACTGCGAGAGCTTGATGCCCGACTCGATCGAATCGTCGTAGTAGAACCGAAGCTCGGGCACAGTGTAGAGCTTGAGCCGATGCGAGAGCTCGGTGCGCAGGTATCCGGCCGTGTGCTGCAAGGCTTTCACGACACCGGATGCCTGCTCGCTGCCGCCCAGGTGCGTGACGAAGATCTTGGCGTGTGAAAGGTCGGGCGCGACGTCGACCCCGGTGACGGTGACCATGCCGATGCGCGGATCCTTGACTTGCAGCCGCAGCAGCTCCGCCAGCTCGCGCTGAATCTGGTCGCCGACGCGCTGCGGGCGCGGGGAGTGTTTTTTCATGATCGGCTCCTCACAACGCCGCTCGCCGAGGCGGAAAGCGTCGCGAGCAGCCCCGGATTCAAGGCAGCGCGCGAGGACGGCGCGAGATAGTATAAGTCTAGTGCAGCGAGCGCCGGCCGAGCACGCAACGCCGAAGAAGGGGCGTGCGGCAGCTGGCCGCGCGGCGTCACAGAGTCCGCGAAACCTCGACTATCTCGTACACCTCGAGCTGATCGCCCTTCTCGATGTCATTGAAGCCCCGGATCGACAGCCCACACTCGAAGCCCGCCTTGACTTCGCGGACGTCGTCCTTGAAGCGCTTGAGCGAGTCCAGCTCGCCGTCATGGATGACGACGTTGTCGCGCAGCACGCGGATCTTGGAACCGCGCCGCACGAGCCCTTCGAGCACGTAGCAGCCGGCAACCGTCCCGACCTTGGAGATCTTGTAGACCTCGCGCACTTCGACCAGCCCGAGCTGCGTCTCCTTCTTCTCCGGCGCAAGCATGCCCGAGAGCGCGGCCTTCACCTCGTCGACCGCTTCGTAGATGATGTTGTAGTAGCGGATGTCCACGCCGGAGTGCTCGGCGAGCTTGCGCGCCGCGACGTCGGCCCGGGTGTTGAAACCGATGATGACCGCCTTCGAGGCGAGCGCGAGGTTGACGTCGGACTCGGTGATGCCGCCCACCGCGGCGTGCACGATGTTGACCTTGACCTCTCCGGTCGAGAGCCTCGTGAGCGCCGTGGACAGGGCCTCGTAGCTGCCCTGCACGTCGGCCTTGATGATGAGCGTCAGCGTCCTGACTTCGCTCTCGGCACCCTCGGCGAACATTCCCTCGAGCTTGGCCGCCTGCTGCTTGGCAAGCTTGACGTCGCGGAACTTGCCTTGACGGAACAAGGCGATCTCGCGCGCCTTGCGCTCGTCGCCAAGTACGATCACCTCCTCGCCGGCGAGCGGAACGTCGGACAGTCCCTGGATCTCGGCCGGAATCGCGGGGCCTGCGCCCTGCACGCTCTTGCCCGTCTCGTCGGTCATCGCGCGCACGCGGCCGAACACCGCCCCCGCGAGCACGACGTCGCCGCGCTTGAGCGTCCCGGACTGCACCAGCACCGTGGCGAGCGGGCCCTTGCCCTTGTCGAGCCGCGATTCGATCACGATGCCCTTCGCCAGCGCTTCCTTCGGCGCCTTCAGCTCAAGCACCTCGGCCCGCAGCAGAATCGCTTCGAGCAGGTTGTCGATGCCCTTGCCGGTCTTGGCCGAAACCTCGACGAACTGCGCTTCGCCGCCGTATTCCTCCGGCAGCACGCCCTCGGCCACCAACCCCTGCTTCACGCGCTCTGCGTTCGCTTCGGGCTTGTCGATCTTGTTGATCGCGACGACGATCGGCACGTTGCCGGCCTTCGCGTGCGCGATTGCTTCCTTGGTCTGCGGCATCACGCCGTCGTCGGCGGCCACTACCAGCACCACGATGTCGGTCACCTTGGCACCGCGCGCGCGCATCGCCGTGAACGCCTCGTGACCGGGTGTGTCGAGGAAGGTGATCACGCCTTTCGGGGTCTCGACGTGATAGGCGCCGATATGCTGCGTGATGCCGCCCGCCTCGCCGCTCGCCACGCGCGTGCGGCGGATGTAATCGAGAAGCGAAGTCTTGCCGTGGTCGACGTGACCCATGACGGTGACGACAGGAGGGCGCGGCAGCGCTTCGGCCGTGCTCGCCTGCGCGCTCTCGGCAAGGAGCGTGTCCGGATCGGTGAGCTTTGCCGCGATCGCCTGATGGCCCATCTCCTGGACCAGGATCATCGCGGTTTCCTGATCGAGCACCTGGTTGATCGTGACCATGGTGCCGAGCTTCATCGCCGCCTTGATGACTTCGGCGGCCTTCACCGACATTTTGTGTGCGAGATCCGCGACGGTGATCGTCTCCGGCACCGAAATTTCGCGAGTGATCGGCTCGGGCGCGGCCAGCGGCACGGCTTCGCCCTCTTCGCCCTCCTCGTGGCGATGCCGGCCCGTCTTCGGCTGCTTCCACGCAGTGGCCGTCGTCACGCCGCCGGTGACGTCGCCGCGAAGCTTCAGCGCGCGCCGGCGCGCGGCTTCTTCCTGGAACGCGGTCGCGGAAGGCTTGCGGCCGGACTTCTCCTTCTTCGCGCCTGGCTTGGCCGCGGGCTTGTGCAGCGTGCCCTCGGTCGTCTTCTTGGCCGCGGGCTTCGCCTCCGCTGCGGGCTGCGCGGCAGCCTCGGCCGCCTTTGCCGCAGCTTCGGCGGCTGCTTTCGCAGCGGCTTCCTCGGCTTCCTTCTCCTTCTTGGTCTTGCGCTTCTTCGCCTGCTCCTGCTTCTGCTGGATTTCTTCCTGCTGCTTGGCGATGAGCGCAGCGGCCTTGCGCGCTTCTTCCTCGCGCGCCGCGACTTCCGCTGCCGAAACGACGGGTTGGGCCGACGCGGTCTCCTCCGGTGCGGGCGCAGCTTCTGCGCCGTCGCGCTTGACGAAGATGCGCTTCTTGCGCACCTCGACCTGGATCGTCCGCGCGCGCCCGGTGCTGTCCGACGCCTTGATCTCGGAGGTCTGCTTGCGCGTGAGCGTGATCTTCTTCTTCTGCTCCAGCCCGCCGTGCGCTTTGCGCAGGTAGTCGAGAAGCCGCGTCTTGTCGGTCTCGGAGAGCTTGTCGCCCTCCTTCTTGCCGGCCACGCCCGCCTTGGCGAGCTGCTCGAGCAGCGCGCCCGAAGGCATCTTCAGCTCGGTCGCAAATTGTTCGATCGTCGTCTGGGCCATTTTTCGTTCCCTCCCCCGTTACTGCGCCTTCTCGGGCTGGGCGGTCTGCGCCTCCTCGCTCTCGAACCAGTGGGCGCGCGCCTTCATGATGAGATCCTGAGCCCGCTCGGCCGGAATGCCGGTCAGCTCGGTCAGCTCGTCGACGGCGAGATCCGCCAGCGCGTCGCGGCTGGTGACGCCCTTCTCGGCGAGCAGTCCCGCCGTCTCGCTGTCCATTCCCTCGAGATTGAGCAAATCCTCGGAGACGTTCTCGACCCCTTCCTCGCGCACGATCGCCTCGGTCAGCAGCGCGTTGCGCGCGCGGCTTCTCAGCTCATTCACCGTTTCCTCGTCGAAGCTCTCGATCTCGAGCATCTCGTTCAGCGGCACGTAGGCGATTTCCTCGAGCGTCGAGAAGCCTTCCTGGATGAGGATGTCGGCGACTTCCTGGTCGACGTCGAGCCGCTCCATGAAGAGCGCGCGGAGCTTTTCGCTCTCGGCCTGGTGCTTCTGCTGCGATTCCTCGACGCCCATCAGGTTGATTTCCCAGCCGGTCAGCTCGGATGCGAGCCGAACGTTCTGTCCGCTGCGGCCGATCGCCATGGCGAGATTCTCCTCGTCGACGACGACGTCCATCGCGTGCTTCTCCTCGTCGACGAGAATGCTGGAGATCTCGGCCGGAGAGAGCGCGTTCACCACGAACTTAGCCGGATCGTCGGAGTAGAGGACGATGTCCACGCGCTCGCCTGCGAGCTCGTTGGTCACCGCGGTCACGCGCGAGCCGCGCATGCCGATGCAGGTTCCTTGCGGATCGAGCCGCGGATCGTTCGACTTCACCGCGATCTTCGCCCGGATGCCGGGATCGCGCGCCGCGGCCCTGATCTCGATCAGCCCTTCCTCGATTTCCGGCACCTCCAGCTCGAAGAGCCGCACCAGCAGCTCCGGCACGATGCGCGACAGGATGAGCTGCGGCCCGCGCGCCTGCGTCTCGATCGACGTGACGTAGGCGCGCACGCGATCGCCCACGCGCAGGTTCTCCTTCGGAATGAGCTGGTCGCGCGGGAGCATGCCTTCGATCCGGCCCGACTCGACGATCACGTTGCCGCGCTCGATGCGCTTGACCGTACCGGTGAGCAGGTTGTCCTGCCGCTCGAGAAAGTCGTTCAGGATCTGCTCGCGCTCGGCGTCACGGATCTTCTGCAGGATCACCTGCTTCGCGGCCTGCGCCCCGATGCGCCCGAACTCCACCGGCTCGAGCGGCTCCTCAACCACGTCGCCGAGCTGCAGCGCGGGGTCGCGATCCGCGGCGTCGGTGATCGCGATCTGGTGCGCGGGCTCCTCGTGCTCCTCGTCGGGCACGACGGTCCAGCGCCGGAACGATTCGTAGTCGCCGGTCTCGCGGTCGATCGATACCCGGGCGTCGATGTTGTCGGCGTACTTCTTCTTGGTTGCCGAGGCGAGCGCGGCTTCGAGCGCCGAGAAGACGATATCCTTGGGCACGTTCTTCTCGCGCGCGAGTGCGTCGACGAGCAACAACAGTTCGCGGTTCATTTCGTGTTTCTCCATTCGATCCTCGGCACCAGGCGCGCCCTGTCGATGTTGGCGAGCGGAATCGCCTGCACGCCTTCGGCTGTCTCGAATTGCAGGACGCCGGCGTCCACGCCGAGCAGCACGCCTTTCAGACGGCGCGCGTTTCCGATCGGCTCGCGCAGCTTGAGTTGCGCTTGTTCGCCGCGGAAACGGACGTAATCCGCCTCCTTTTTAAGGCGGCGATCGAGCCCGGGCGACGAGACTTCCAACCGTTCGTAGGCTACGCCTTCCACGGCGAACAAGTGTGTGAGATGGTTGCTCACGCCCGCGCAATCCTCGACGTCGACACCACCGGGCTTGTCGATGAACACGCGCACGAGCCGGCCGCCGGGCGACGCTTCGCAGTCGACCAGCTCGTACCCCATCGGGGGCAATGTGCGTTCCAGCAATTCGCTCAGGTTCACAGGCACCACCAAAAAACCCCAAAGCCAAAAAAAAATGGGCTGTCGAGCCCATTTCTCTTACTTATTGGGCGGAAATTGTAGCACAAATCGGGGGCGGCTTGAAGGGGTTTCGCGGATGACCGTCGTGATCGCGGTGGATGACGTCCAGGAATCGATGAGGAAAGTGAAGACCGCTGGCGGCAAAGTCCTTGGCGAGCCCATGGAGATTCCCGACATCGGGCAATGCGTCTCACTCATCGATATCGAGGGCAATCGCGTGAGCGTGCTGCAGCCCGCGCCTCGCGATGGCCAGGCAAAAGGCGCGGCGCGTTAGCGGTTGGCGCGGCGCGATTCCGAGCGCGCTCCTCAAAACCCCACGTTGCTCCTGCCTTTGCAGGCGAGCATCTTGCGCGCCTCGTCTGGCGTGGCGATCTCCAGCGACAGCTCGTTCAGGATGGTGCGTATCTTGGCCACCTGTTCGGCGTTGCTCTTCGCGAGCTGGCCCTTCTTCAGATAGATGCTGTCCTCGATCCCGACGCGGCAATGCCCGCCCATGATCGCACCCATGGTGATCAATCCCATCTGATGGCGGCCGGCGCCGAGGATCGACCAGTGGAAGTCCTCGCCGAAGAGATGATCCGCGATGCGGCGCATATGCATCAGGTTTTCGGCCTCGGGCCCGATGCCGCCGAGGATACCGAAGATAGTCTGGATCAGCATCGGCGGCTTGACCAGGCCCCGGTCGACGAAATGCGCGAGGTTGTAGAGGTGGCCGACGTCGTAGCACTCGAACTCGAACTTCGTTCCGCACTCCTCACCGAGATGCTTCAGCGAAAACTCGATGTCCTTGTAGGTGTTGCGGAAGATGAAGTCGCGCGTGTTCTCGAGGTATTGCGGCTCCCAGTCGAATTTCCACTGTTTGTACTTCGGCACGAGGTGGAACAGCCCGAAGTTCATGGAGCCCATGTTGAGCGAGCACATCTCCGGCTTCGCCGCGAGCGGAGCTTCGAGCCGCTGCTGCACGGTCATGTTGTGGCCGCCGCCGGTCGTGATATTGATGATGGCGTCAGTCTCGGCTTTGATCACCGGCAGAAACTGCATGAAAACCTTCGGGTCGGGCGTCGGCCGGCCGTCCTTCGGGTCGCGGGCGTGCAGGTGAATGACGGCCGCGCCGGCCTTCCACGCACCGATCGCGCCTTCGGCGATCTCCGCCGGCGTAATCGGCAGGTAGGGCGTCATCGTCGGCGTGTGGATTGCGCCGGTGACTGCACAGGTGATGATGACTTTGTCGCGATGAGCCGTCATGATCGTCTCCGATATAAGTCAATTAGACGAGCGTTTCGACGTTGCCGCACACCGACAAGGCCTGTCCCGAGATGTTGCGTCCCGCGTCGGTGGCGAGAAAGAGCGCCATGTTGGCGATGTCCTGCGGGCTCACGGTCCGGCGGAGCGAAACCTTCGACACGAGCTGTTGCTTGTAGTCGTCGAAGCTCACGCCGAGCGCCTTCGCCTTGGCGGAGATGACGCGCTCGACGCGCTCGCCCTCGACGATGCCAGGCTGGATCGCGTTGACGCGTATGTTGGACGGACCAAGCTCTATCGCCAGGCTCTTGGTGAAGCCGACCACCGCCCACTTCGCCGCCGAGTAGGGCGTGCGCAGCGGATAGCCCAGTCGGCCGGCGACCGAAGAAAGATTGATGATGCTCCCGCCGCCTGCGGCCTTGAGGAGCGGGACCGCCTTGCGCGTGCAGTAGAACATTCCGTTCAAGTCGACGCCGATGGTGCGATCCCAATCGGCGATGGCGATGTCCTCGACCGGCGCGGTGGGGCCGGCGATGCCTGCGTTGTTGATGAGTACGTCGAGCCCGCCCAGGAAAGTCGTCGCCGAATCGAACAATCCGTCGACCTGGCGCGGGTCGGCGACATCGGCGATGCCCCTGCCGATCTCCGGCTGTGCCTTGCGGAAGGCCTCCAGCGACGTCTTGTCGATGTCGCAGACGAAGACCTTGGCACCCGCGCCGGAGAAGGTTTCCGCGAAAGCCTTGCCGATGCCGGCCGCCCCGGCGGTGATCAATACGCGCAATCCTCGAGCGTCGTGGTTCATCCTTATCCTCCTCGCAACAGATCGATCACTGGCGCGGTGTCGGGCCGCACGCCCCGCCACAGCAGGAACGACTCGGCCGCCTGCGCGACGAGCATGCCGAGGCCGTCGGTCACGCGCGCCGCGCCGTCCCGGAAAGCGTGCGCCTCGAAGCGCGCGTGGTGGGGGCCGTAAGTCATGTCGTAGGCGAGTGCACCGGGCGCGAAGATGCCCGGCGGCAGCGGAGGCAGCTCGCCGGCGAGTGCCGCCGAGGTCGCGTTGACGACGAGATCGAACTTTCTGCCCGAGAGCTCCGGGTAGCCGCCGCTCGTCACCGGGCCGAACCTCGAAAACTGGTACTCGAGCGCACGCGCCTTCTCGACGGTGCGGTTGGTGATCGCGATCGATGCCGGCCCCTGCCGGAGCACCGGCAGGATGACCCCGCGCGCGGCGCCGCCGGCACCCATGACCAGCACACGCTTGCCCTCGAGCGCGAAGTCGAGCCGTCCGGTCAGATCGGCGACCAATCCCGCGCCGTCGGTGTTGTCGCCGAGCGCGTTCGCACCGTCGAATTTCAGCGTGTTCACCGCCTGCGCCTGCACCGCGCGCTCGGTGCGCTGCGTCGCGAGCGCGAAGGCGTCGAGCTTGAACGGTACCGTGACGTTGAGGCCCTTGCCCCCGGCCGCGCGGAACGCTGCAACGGCGGTGACAAAGCCATCGCGCGGCGCAAGGATCGCCTCGTAGCGCAGGTCTTCGCCGGTTTGCCGCGCAAACTCCGCATGGATGCGCGGCGACTTGCTGTGCGCGATCGGGTTGCCGATCACGGCATAGAGGTCGGTCATCGTCCCAGGGATCAGTCGAGCTGCTGCAACAAGGTGCGCGTTTTCGCGAGCATGCGCCGGGCACGCTCGACAGCGGGCACCGTCTTCGCGAGCGTTTTCATCGGCACTTCGAGCGAGAGCGGAATGTCGCGCGGGAGCGCGCGCAGGATGCCGAGGAGGTCGAGCCCGCCGTCGCCCGGCATCAATCGCTCGGCGCGCGCCTGGAGAAGCAATGTCTCGAGATCGTGCGGCCGCTCGGCCGGCGCATCGCAGAGTTGCGCGTAGCGCAGGCGCGCGCGCGGAACGCTCGCGATCTCCCCGGGTCGGCTGCCGCCGCGGTCGAAATGGATCGGGTCGACGAGAATGCCGCCGTTCGGGCGCGCGGCTGCCGCGACGATGCGCGCAGCCTGCGCGAAGTTTTTCGCCTCGGTCCACGGCATCGCTTCCAGGTTGGCCGCTATGCCGAAACGCGCCGCGAGATTGCAGAATGCGCCGAAGCGCTCCGCGAGCTCACCCTCGTCGGGAATATGTCCCGCGACGAGCGCCTCGGTCGCGCCTAATGCCGCTCCGGTTTCGAGCGCGGGGATGAATTCGTCGAAATCCGTCTCCGGCTTCAGGCGGAAGATCTCGATGTCGAGCACGCGAATGCCGCTCTCGGCGACGCGGCGTGCGGTTTCGCGCCGCATCGGCGTGTCGCCAAAGATCGGATAGGCCGCTTCCTCCGGCGTGCCCGGTATGATGCGCAGGCCGATGGTGTCGTAACCCGCCTCCGCCGCGCAGGTGACCATGTCGGGCGGCGTTAGCTCGAGAATGGTCAGGGCAGCGAGCCCGATCGGTCGTGTCTTCGCGTCAGGCATCGAGGCGACTCAGCAGTTCGCGCGTGGCTTCCAGCGCGCGGCGGGCGCGCTCCACCGGGCCGACGGTCAGCGCGAGGCTGCGCTTCGGCGTTTCGAGACTGATCGGAATGTCGCGCGGCATGCGGCGCAGCAGCCCGAGGAGATCGAGTCCGCCTTCGCCGGGGAAGAGCCGCTCGGCCCGCGCTTGGTGGATCAGCCCGTCGGTATCCGCCGGACGCTCGGCCGGCGCATCGCAGAGCTGGACGTAGTGCAGCCATTCGGGCGGCACGGCCGCGAGATCGGCGAAGGTGGAGCGCGAGCGGTCGAAGTGCAGCGAGTCGACGAGGATGCCGACGTTCTTGCGGCCCGACGCGGCGACCAGCCGTGTCGCCTGCGCGAGCGTGCGCACGTCGGCCCACGGATAGAACTCGAGATTGCAGTTGAGCCCCATGCCCGCCGCATGATCGCACAACTCGCCGAAACGATGCACGAAGCGCGCCTCGTCGGAATCGTAGCCGGCGACCAGCAACTCCTTCGCGTCAAGAAGCGCCGCGGTTTCCATCAGCGGCAGAAAGTCGCCGGCGAGCGCGTCGGCATCGAGCCGGATGAACTCGACGTCGAGTACCTTCAAGCCCGTATCGGCCAGCCGCGCGATCAGCTCGCGGCGCATCATCGTGTCGCCGAGGATCTCGTAGCGCGGCTCGTGCGGAGTCACCGGCAGCAGGCGCAGGCTCACGTGGCTGTAGCCCGCCATCGCAGCGCAGGTCACCATCTCAGGCGGCGAGAGCTCGATCACGCTCAGCGCGGCAAGCGAGATCGGACGCATCGTCGAGCCTCAGTGCAGCCTGATCGCGTGTCCGCTCGCAGCGGACTCGCTCACGGCGAGCGTGGCGGCGAGCGTGCGTGTCGCATCGGCGCCGGTGATGCGCGGAGACTCCTCGCCGCGGATGACGCGCGCGAAATGGCGCAGCTGCCGCGTCAGCGGATCCTCGGTGGCTACTTCGATCTTTTCTTTTTCGAGCGGCGCGGTCCAGCTCTGCTCGCCGCGATAGCGCCACAACTCGAGCTTCGGCACGGTGAGCGAGCCCGCGGTCCCCGCGAAGAGATAGCAATTCTCGGGACGCTGCGGATAGAGCGGGCTTTCGCCGGTGGTGAGCTCCCAGCTCCAAGGCGCCGGAACCGCGTCGGAGAGCGTCACCGTTCCGAGCGCGCCGCCGGCGAAGCGCAGCGTGATGGCAGCCGTATCCTCGACCGGGAAGCCGCGAACGACGTTGGAGACCATCGCCTGGACGCTGGCGATCTCGCCGCACACGAAGCGCAGATCGTCGATGTCGTGGATGAGATTGATGAGGATCGGCCCGCCGCCCTGCTCGCGCCGCCAGGCAACCTTGAAGTAATCATCCGGCTTGCGAATCAGCCACAGCGCGGCGACCGCCGTGAGCTTCCCGATCGCGCCGCCCTGCACCAGCTCGCGCGCCTTGTCGAGCATCGGATTGTGGCGGCGGTGATGACCGACGAGCAGCGCGACGCCCGCGCGCTCCGCCGCCTCCGACAGCTCGCGCGCAGCCGCCACGGTATCGGCGAGCGGCTTCTCGACCAGCATGTGCACCTTCCGCTCGACACAGGCGAGTCCCATCGGCACGTGCAGCGCGTTGGGCGAGGCGATGATCGCGCCCTCGGGCTTCACCTCGTCGAGCATCGCCCGGTAGTCGGCGAAATGGCGGAATCCTTCGGCCTTCACGTGTTCCGCTGCCGCGGCCCCTGGATCGGCGATCGCCGCGATCTCGCACGACGGCTCGCGCTTGAGGTAGGCGATGTGGCGCTGGCCGAACGCGCCCGCGCCGATCACAGCGATCCGGACCTTGCTCATCCTCCGGCAACTTTCTTTTCCGGCACGTGGCCGCCGAGGAAAAGCCGGTTCAGATCGGGGTCGTCGAGAAGCGTCGCTGCCGGCCGGTCGAGCGCGAGCCGTCCCATCTCCAGCACCAGCGCGCGGTTGGAATACTTGAGCGCGGTGCGCACGTTCTGCTCGACCATCAGCACGGTGGTGCCGCCGTCGGCGAGCCCGCGCAGCAGCGTCATCACTTCCTGCACGAGCTTCGGCGACAATCCGATCGAAGGCTCGTCGATCAGGATCACGCGCGGGCGCAGGAGCAGCGCGCGCCCGATCTCGAGCTGCTTCTGCTCGCCGCCCGACATGGTGGAGGCTTGGTTGTCGATGCGCTCCCTGATGCGCGGAAAGCGCGCCAGCACCTCGTCGATACGGCCGCTCAATTCGCCGCGCGGCAGCGTGATGCCCCCGAGCTCGAGGTTGTGGCGCACCGAGAGCGACCCGAAGAGGTTGCGGCCCTGCGGAACGAACGCGATCCCTTCGGCCAGCAGGTCGCGCGGGCTCTTGCCGTTGATGCGCTTGCCCTCGAAGCGGATCTCGCCGGAGCGCGGCACGAGCATGCCGAACAGCGTCTTCAGCACGGTCGACTTGCCGGCCCCGTTTGGCCCGATCAGCAGGGTGATCTCGGCCTTGCGCGCGTCGAGCGTGGTCTCGTTGAGGATGGTGAGGCTCGGCGAATAGCCGGCGACGACTTTGTCGAATTCGATGATCTTCTCGCTCATCCAGCACTCCTGAGATTGTCGTCCCCGCGAATACGGGGACCCGGTGTCGTTCGTTCATCGCACGACGCTGGATTCCCGCTTGCGCGGGAATGACATCGGCTAGTTCCCCAAATAGGCCTCCAGAACCTGCCGGTTCGACTGCACTTCCTTCGGCGGCCCCTCGGCGAGCACTTTGCCTTCGACCATGCACACGACGTGCGGGCAGAGCTTCATGATGAAGTCCATGTTGTGCTCGATGACGACGAAGCTTCCGCCCTGCGTCTTGTTGAGCTCCACCAGCCGGTCGTGCAGCTCGTCGACGAGGCTCGGATTGACGCCGGCACACGGCTCGTCGAGCAGCACCAGCCGCGGCGCCGGCATGAACGCCATCGCGATGTCGATGAGCTTCTGCTGGCCGTAGGAGAGGCTGCCCGCGGGAAGATGGGCGACATGCTTCAGGCGGAACAGCTCGATCATCTCGTCGGCGTGGTGCCCCAGCCCGCAGTCGGGCTTCGCGAACATCCGCCCCGGCATCGTGCCCTTGAACTCCTGCGCCGCCGCGATCAGGTTGTCGCGCACCGAGAGCTTGACGAACACCTGCAGAGTCTGGAACGTGCGGCCGACGCCCCGGCGCGAAAGTTCCAGCGGCGACATGCCGGTAATGTCCTCGCCGCAGAACTCGACGCTGCCCGCCGTCGGCTTGATCTGCCCGAGGATGCTGTTGAAGAGCGTTGTCTTGCCGCTGCCGTTCGGACCGATGACGCCGACGATCTCGCCGGGACCGACCGAGAGGCTTACGCCGTCGACCGCCTTGATGGCACCGTAGTGCTTGCGGACTTCCTTCACCTCGAGGAAGCTCGGGCGCGTCGTCATTTGGCGCCCCCGCTCGTCTTGAAGCGGTCGGCGAGCGAGAGCAGTCCGCCCGGCAGGAACACCATCATCACGATGATCGCGAAGCCGAAGATGGCGAGATACCAGTTCTGCATGAAGCGCAGCAGCTCCGGTAGGAGGATCACGACGACCGTGCCCAGCACCGGGCCGAAGAAGCGACCCGAGCCGCCGACGATCACCGCGAGCAGCATCATCAGCGAGACGGACAGGTGGAATTGTCCGGGCTCGATGAAGTTGACGAGCGCCGCTAGGTAGACGCCGCCGATGCCGGCGCAGGCCGCGCCGATCGCGAAGGCGAGCAGCGTGTACGCCGTGATGTTCACACCCGTGCTCTCGGCGCGGATCGGGTTGTCGCGCAGCGCCGCGAACGCGCGTCCCCACGGCGAGCGCAGCAGCCACCACAGCGCGAGCGCGAGCAGGATCACCGAGGCGTAGCAGAAGTAGAAGAACGCCTTGTCGCCTTCGAGCGAGAACCCGAAGAACGAGGGACGCGGAATGTTCTGCACGCCGAAGGCGCCGCCGGTCAGTGCTTCCTCGTTGCGCATAACCAGGTACACGAGCACGTTGAAGCCGAGCGTCGTGAAGGCGAGGTAATGGTGCTGCACTCGCAACGCGGGGAAGCCGAGCGCCAGCCCGATCAAGAAGCAGGTGATGGCCGCGAGCGGAAGAACCGCCCAGAAAGAGATGCCCATCCTGGTCATCAGCACGCCCGCGATGTACGCGCCGATGCCCCAGAACGCCGCCTGGCCGATCGACATCTGCCCAGCGTAGCCGACGATGAGATTGAGGCCGAAGGTCGCCATCAGGTAGACGCAGCACAAGGTGAGGAGGTAAACGTCGCTGCGCTTGAGGAACGCCGCCAGCACCGCGATGGCGGCGAGCGCAGCCACGAGGGCGAAGGTCTTGGCTTTCATACCTTGCGCTCCTCGACCTTGCCCAGCAGCCCCTCGGGCCGGACGATGATGACGATGAGGAAGAGCAGCAGGGCAACGCCTTCCTTGTACGCCGGCGAGATGTAGGCGCCGGTGAGATTTTCGAGCACGCCGACGAGCACGCCGCCGAGCAGCGCGCCGCGGGTCTGGTTGAAGCCGCCGATGATTGCCGCGTAGAACGCCTTGAGCCCGATCGACTCGCCCATGTCGAACTTGGCGAGATAGGTCGGCGTCACCAGCAGCGCGGCGACGACAGCCAGCACGGCATTGATCAGGAAGGTGTAGAGCACCATGCGCTTGACGTTGATGCCCAGCACCCTCGCCGCGTCGGTGTTCTGCGCGACCGCCTGCATCGCTCGGCCGGTGACGGTGCGGTTGAGGAACATCTGCAGCCCGATGACGATCGCGCCGGCGATGACGAGCGTGCCGACGTCGGAGTAGGAAACCTTGAAGTCGCCGAGCGCGAGCAAGCCGTCGGGAAACGGATTCGGGAAAGGCAGCGCCTGCGCGGTCACTCCCGCCTTCACGAGCTGCTTGACCCCGATCGAGAGGCCCAGCGTGGCGATGACGAGCGGGATCACGCCGTGGCGGATCAGCGGGTCGACGATCGCGAGCTTGAAGGTGTAGCCCAGGAGCATCATCGCCACCACGCAGGCGAGCAGAAAGGCGAGCCACAGCGGCGTGCCCAGCGTAGTGATGAAGAAGAGCATCACGAAGGCGGGAATCATCACGAACTCGCCCTGCGCGAAGTTGATCGTGTTCGACGCCTGCCAGAGCAGCGTGAAGCCGAGCGCCGCGAGCGCGTAGATGGCGCCAGTCGCGGTTCCGGAGATGATGAGCTGCAGAAAATCGGCCATACCTTCCTCCGAGGATAGCTCGCGATGCGTCGTCCCCGCGAAAGCGGGGACCCGGTGCCGTCCGTCCGACGACGCTGGATTCCCGCCTACGCGGGAATGACGATCATTGTCACGGCTCGCAACAGTCCGAAGTCAATTACTGGATCGGATTCACCGGCGGCAGGGTCGCGGTCACGACCTGCTTGCCCTTCTCCACCTTGGTGAGGAAGCTCTCGCGGTCGAGGTCGCCGTTGTTGTCGAAGTGAACGTCGAGCAGCACCCCGGGCGTGTCCTTGACCTTGATGGTCGCCCCGTGCAGCGCCTTGGCGAATTCCTTGCCGTCGAACTTCTTGGTCCGCTCGGTGATCGCCTTGACGACGTACATGCCGCTGTAGCCCTTCATCCCGTTGTGGTCGCTCTTGTACTTGTATTCCTTCTGGAATTTCTCGTCGAAGCTCTTGATCTGCGGCTGCGGCGCGTCCACGGTGAGGCCAACATGCGCGATCGCTCCGTTGGCGGCGTCGCCCGCGAGCTCGATCACCTTCTGCCCGGTCAGCGTGGTTTCGCCGATGATCGGCTTATCGTAGCCTTGCTTCTTCAATTCCCGCAGCGCGCGCGCCGATTCTTCCTCGTTGGTGTACACGAAGAGCGCGTCGGCATTGGACTGCTTGGCCTTGAGCACCGGGCCCGAGAAGTCGACCTGGCCGGCGTCGGTCGAGATATCCGCGGCGATCTTGATGCCTTCCGCCTCCAGAGCCTTCGCCATCGCATCGCGACCGCCTTTGCCGAAATCGTTGTTCACCCACATCATCGAAACCGTCTTAGCTTTGACCGTGTCCTTGATGTAGCGCGCGAGCTTAGGCATCGCGGTCGATTGCGTGAACGAGGTGCGGAAGATGTACGCGTTGCCCTGCTGCGTGATGTTCGCTGCCTCGCCCCCGGTGAAGTTCGGAATCTCGGCACGCTTGGTCTCGATCATGCTGACGATGATCGAACCGGAGAACACCGGTCCCATCACGACATAAGCCCCCTCGTCGACCGCCTTCTGCGCCAGTGCCTTGGCGGTCTGCGGAGCGGTCTGCGTGTCCCACGATTGGTACTCGATCTTGCGCCCGAGGATGCCGCCCGCGGCGTTGATCTCCTTGACCGCGAGCTTCACCCCGTTGTCGAAGTTGGTGCCTGCGGTGGCGCCGGTGCCCGAAAGCTCCATCAGGCCGATGATCTTCACCGGTCCCTGCTGCGCGAGCACGGCCGACGAGGCTGCCAGCATGAGCGCGGCGAAAGTGTTGCGCAATGCATGGTTCATTTTTCCTCCGTTGTGTTGGACATCGAATGCGAATCCTTCAGTGCTTCGTGCCGCCGATCTGCGCGGCGAGCCAGGTCGCGGCCTTCCTGCCGCGCGCGGCGATGGCCGACGAGATCGCCGCCCGAGAGGACCATCGCGCCGAAGCCCGCGGCCTTCACCGCGCGCAGCTTTTCCTCGAGCGTCCCGGCGAGCGTGTTCGAGTTCATCGCGAAACGTTGCAGCTGGAGCATGGCCGTGGTCAGGTCAGCGCCGCCACGGCGCGCAGCTCGTCGGCGGTCACCTTGCCGAAGCCGAAGAAATCGAGATACAGCGGGATCTGCTCGAACAGCATCTCGGTGCCGGCTTGCGTCCTGCAGCCCCGCGCGCGCGCAAGGCGAAGGAGCGGCGTCACCTCCTGCTTCATCACCACTTCGCCGACGAAGGTGGTCGGCGCGAGCCGCGTCACGTCGAGCGGCAATGGGTCGGCGGGATTCATGCCGAGCGGCGTCGCGTTGACGACGAGATCGAAGCCGAGGGGATCGCTGGAGCCGGTCCTGACTTCGAGCGCCGGATAGTGCTGACGCAACCGTCCGGCGAGTCCGTCAGCGCTCGCTGCGTTGTTGTCGTAGAGAGCGATCGAGGCTATGCGCGCCGCGGCGAGCGCCGCAGCGATCGCCGAGCCGACGCCCCCTGTCCCTACGACGAGGCAGCGCGCGCCGGCGAGCGGGAAGCCGTTCCGCTCGAGTCCCCGCACGAAGCCGGCGCCGTCGAAGAGATCGCCGAGAAGCGTTCCATCAGGACGGCGCAGCACCGCGTTGCACGACTGCGCGATCTTGACCGCAGTGCTTGCTTCGTCGAGCAGACCGACGGTGGTCACCTTGTGCGGCATGGTGATCAACGCACCGCGGATGTTGGTGAAGCGGAATACCGCCTTGAGCACGTCCGGGTAATCGGCTGCGCGAACGCCCATCGGCACGACCACCGCGTCGATGCCGGCGCTCTCGAAATAGGGGTTGTAGATCATCGGCGATTTCACCGGCGCGATCGGGTCGCCGATGTGCGCGATGATCGTGGTCGTGCCGCGGATCACAGCTGCTCCTCCTTCACCAGACTCGTTCCTTGTCCTGCTCTAGCACTCTGCCGCAATCGTATTGTGCGATTAACGCACTTATGTGCGACTACCGAACAAGTCTAGCATCCCCGCCCGAGGCGTCAAGGGCGATTATCGCAATAACGGGCGGTAATCGCTCAATCGGCTTCTCTTCATGCCGAGAGCCGCGGCTCGGGCCAGGTCGAAAGCGTACTCCTTCGGGGTCGTGGCCGAGAACGGCTCTCAGCCCGCAGGCTTCGGGTATTTCCATTTGTTGTGAACCCACAGCCAGTCGGCTGGACTGGCCCGGATCTCCTGCTCGAGCCGGCGCGCGTAGGCCTCGATGATCCAGTCGCCTTCGCGGTCGTCGTACGGGGGCTCCGCGAGCACGTGCAGGCGCACCGAGTAGCGGCCCCGGCTCAGCCTCCGCATCGCAACGTAGACGACGGCAGCGTCGAGGAAGCGCGCGATCTTCACGGCACCGGTGAAGAACGCCGTATCCTGATGCAGGAAGGTCGTCCAATGCTTGTCCATGCCCTTGAGCGGCGTCTGGTCGGCGACCATGCCGTAGGCGCGCGGCTGGCCCGCGCGGCGCAGCAGCTCGTAGGCGAATTCCTTGATCGGGATCGGCTTCCCGCCGAAGCGGCTGCGTGCGTCGCGCATGTAGGTGTCGAGGCTCTCCACGCGAAGAGGCTTGTACACCGCGTCGATCGGGATGCCGAAGTGCGCGCCCCCGCCTGGAAGCAGCCATTCCCAGTTGCAGACGTGCGCGGTGAGGAGGATCACCGAGCGGCGCTCGGCGACGTAGCGCTGCACGAGGTCGACGTTCTCCATGACCAAGCGATCCTTGAGTTCCTCCGCGCTCGCGCGCCAGCCCCAGGCGATCTCCATCACAACCTCGGCCATGTTGCGATATGACTGCTCGAGGATCACGGCGCGCTCGGCTTCGGTCTTTTCGGGAAACGAGCGCGCGATGTTGCGCGCCGCGAGATCGCGCCGCCAGCGCAGCAGCCGAAAGGTGACAAAATGGAGGAACGACCCAAAGGCGTAGAGCGCGGAGAGCGGCAGGCGGCCGAGCGAGCGTAGGATGAAGACCATTCGTTATCGAGCACCGCGCAGCTCCGAAGCTGCTTTCGCCGCAGATTTCCCCTCCCCCGCGCAGCGGGGGAGGGTCGGGGTGGGGGCCGGAGGCGAGTGAGCCTAGACGATTTCCCTTCAACGGGCAATTCGGCGCCGGCGTCTCTTGCGCTACTCGCGATTTCTTCACCGGTCGACGCCGTCTCCTTGTGGTTCGTCGCGCTCACGGTGAGCGACGATGAGTTCGCGCGCATTGCGGACTGGCTCTCAGCCGCGGAGCACGCGCGCGCGGCACGCTTCGGCCGAGAATACCTGCGGCGGCGCTACGTCATCGGCCGCGCGTCGCTGCGCTGGGCACTCGGGCGTACGTTGTCACTTGCCCCGGCCGCCGTGCCGATCGTGCGCGGCGAACGCGGACGCCCGCGGCTCGACGGCATCGATGGGATCGATTTCAACGTCTCTCACACAGGCGACGTCGCGTTGATCGGCATCGCGCGTGACGGCTCGCGCATTGGGGTCGACATCGAGCGCGCCGACCGTCGGGTCAACGCCGATGGACTCGCGCGCAAATTCCTGACGCCCGCCGAGCGGACAACACTGGCATCTCTATCCGCCGACGAGCGCCGCGCGAGGTTCGTGCGCTATTGGACCTGCAAGGAGGCGTTGAGCAAGGCGACGGGGGATGCATTGTCGGCGCCGTTTCGCGAGATCGAGATCACGCTCGGCGAGCGCATCGCGTTGGCGCGGGGACCCACGAAGTACGCCCCGTCGCGCTGGCACCTTCATGCTGCCGACGTCCCGCACGAGTATCTCGCGACCCTGGCGCTTTCGTCAGTCAGCGGCGGCCCGTAGCGATCGGGGACCGCCCGGGCTCCAGCATGAGGCTCGAGTCGTCCCGCTCGTGCTGGGTCAGTAATCACGCCACCGCGACGAGACGATCGAGCCTGGCCTGATCCTTCAGCAGCTCCTCGCTCGGGCCGCGATGGACAACGCGCCCGCGGTCGAGGACCAGCGCCTGCTCGGTGAGCGTGAGCGCGAGGCGCGCGTGCTGCTCGACGACGATCACCGCGAACTCCCCTCCCCGCACGAGCGCGCCGATCACCTTCATCAGCTCCTGCACGATGATCGGCGCGAGCCCTTCCATCGGCTCGTCAAGGAGCAGCAGCTTCGGGTTGGTCATCAGCGCCCGCGCGATCGCTACCATCTGCTGCTCGCCGCCGGAGAGCTGGTTGCCGAAGTTTCGCTTCCGCTCCTCCAGCCGCGGAAAGATCGCGTATGCCCGCTTGAGGTCCCAGGCGCCTGGACGCGCCACCACGGTCAGGTGCTCCTCGACCGTGAGCGAGGGAAACATGAAGCGCTCCTGCGGCACCCAGCCGAGCCCGGCCTGCGCGCGACGGAACGTCGGCACCGCCGCGATCTCCTCGCCGCGCCAGGCGATGCTGCCCGACTTGAGGCGCGTGAGCCCCAGCAGCGTGAGCAGCAGCGTAGTCTTGCCGACGCCGTTGCGGCCGAGGAGCGCGAGGCTGCCGCCTTCGTCCAGCTCGAGCGAGACGTCCTCGAGCACGATCGAGTCGCCGTAGCCCGCCGTCAAGCAATCGGCGGCGAGCAGTCTAGCCATGCTGCGCCTCGCCGAGATAAACCTCCCGCACGCGCGGATCGCGCGCGATCGCGTCGGGCGGACCCTCCGTGAGCACCGTCCCGGCGACGAGCACCGTGATCTTCTCGGCGAACCTGAACACGAGGTTCATGTCGTGCTCGATGAAAACGATCGACACCTCGCGCGGCAGCGCGGCGATCACGCCGAAGAGCTGCGCGCTCTCGCTCGAAGGAATGCCTGCCGCCGGCTCGTCGAGCAGCAGCACGCGCGGGCTCGTCGCCAGCGCGAGCGCGATCTCGAGCAGCCGCTGCTTGCCGTAGGGAAGGTTGCGCGTTTCGACGTCGGCGTCGCCGTCGAGATGGAGCTTCGCCATGATCGAGCGCGCTTCGTCGATCTGCCGCCGCGAAGCCGAAGTGCTGCGCCACCACACCCCACCGCGCCCGTCGCGCTCGCAGCAGGCGAGCGCCACGGATTCGAGCACGGTGAGCCCCGGGAAGAGCGTGTTGATCTGGAAGGTGCGCGTCATGCCGCGCTTCACGCGCGCGTGCTGCGGCAAGCCGGTCACCTTTTCCTCGCCGAGCCAGACTTCGCCTGCGGTAGGCGACAGGTACCCGGTCAGCAGATTGATGAAGGTCGTCTTGCCCGCGCCGTTGGGACCGATAATCGCGTGGCGCGCGCCGGTCTCGAAGCCGAGGGTGATGTCGGAGTTGGCCTTGAACTCTCCAAACGACTTGCTCAAGCCTTCGGTGCGGAGCGCAGTGCTCATCGTCTTGCGAGGCGACGCTGCAATGCGCGGAGGATGCCCATCAGTCCACCGCGCGCAAACAGCACGATCAATACGAGCAGCAGCCCGAGCCAGAACTGCCAGTACACCGGGTCGAGGTTCGCCAGATAATCCTGCAGCACCATGAACACCGCAGCGCCGATGAGGGCACCATAGAGATAACCGGCGCCCCCCAGCACCAGCATGATCATCAGGTCGGCCGAGCGCGCGAAGCCGAGCGAGTCGATGCCCACGAACTGCGTGGTCTGCGCGAGGAGCGCCCCCGCGACGCCCGCGATGGCCGCGCCCACCGTGTACGCGGCGATGAGCTTGCGCGGCACCGACGCGCCGATGGCCGGCATACGCCGCTCGCCCTCGCGGATCCCCCGCAGGGAAAGCCCGAACGGCGAGCGCACCAGCGTGCGCACGAAGACGAAGACGATGAACAGCACGATGAGGCTGTAGACGTAGGCCGTCTTCCCGTCGAGCCCGAAGCCGAACACGCCGAAGATCTTGCGCATCTCCACGCCCGACAGCCCGTCCACGCCGCCGGTGATGAACGCCGCCTGGTTGGCTGCCTCGAACAGCATCAGCCCGATGCCCATCGTCACCATCAGCCGCGTCAGGTCCTCGCCCCGCACGACGAGAAAGCTGGTGGCGAGTCCGACGAGCGCCGCGGCGGCGGCCGAGACCACCAACCCGGTAAGCGGCTCACCCCATCCGTACTTGGCCATCAGCCCCGCGGTGTACGCGCCGACGCCGAAGAACGCGGCTTGCCCGAGCGAGATGATGCGCGCGTAGCCGAGGATCAGATCGAGCGAGAGCGCGAACAGCGCCGCGATCATGATCTGGCTCCCGAGCGTCAAGTACTTCGGAAAGAGGAAGAACGCGGCGATCGGGATCAGCCAGAAAGCGATCTCGGCCCTGCTCCACCTCTGCGTCGGGAGGCCTTTCGTCATCCGCGCTTGCCGAGCACGCCCCCTGGAAACGCGAGCAGCATCGCCACCATCACGAAGTAGATGATGAAGGCCCCGATCTGCGGGACGTAATACTTGCCGGCGACGTCGAACACGCCGAGGATCAGCGCGGCGAGCAGCGGTCCCTTGATCGTCCCCGCGCCGCCCACCGCGACGACGAGGAGGAAATACACCATGTACTTGAGCGGGAACGTCGGGTCGAGCCCGAGCACGTCGATGCCGAGCGCTCCGCCGAGGCCGGCGAGCCCCGAGCCGAGCGCGAAGGTCAGACTGAACACGCGATAGACGTTGATGCCCAAACCGACGGACGCCTGCTGATTGTCGACCGAGGCGCGGATTTCGGCGCCGAAGCGCGTGCGCTCGATCAGCCAGGTCAGTGCGAGCGTGATGATGATCACGATGCCGATGAGGAACAGCCGGTAACTGCCGAGATCGAGGCGGAGTACATGCACCTGTCCGCGCAGGAACGCAGGTAGCGCCACCGGCTGCTGCTGCGAGCCGAAGAGCTTGGTCGCAGCCGCGATCGACATGAACACGAGCCCGATGGAGAAGAGGACCTGGTCGAGGTGGCTCGCCCGATAGAGCCGCCGATAGAGCAACCGCTCGAGCACGGCACCGGCAATTGCCGCGGCGACGAATGCGACCGGGAGCGCGGCGAGAAACGGCACGCCAAACCGCGTCATCATCAACACCAACGCGTAGCCCCCGACCATAGCGAACGCGCCGTGCGCGAGGTTGACGAAGTTCATCAGGCCCATCGTCACCGACAGGCCGATGCTGATGACGAAAAGCAGGCTGCCGTAGGCGACGCCGTCGAACAGGACGCCGATCAGATTGCCGAGCACGGTCCGCTCACTACCCGGCTACGAGCCGGGGTCCTTCACCTTCTCCAGCTTGTCGAACTCGATGCTCCAGTAGTGGCCGTCCTTCATCTCGACCCTGCGGATGTAGACGGTCTGCACCGGCTCGCGCGTTGCGGGATCGATCGAAACCGGCCCGCGCGGGCTCGTCCACGACAGCCCCTTCATCGCCTCGACCAGTTTCTCGCCGTCGCTGCTGCCGCCAGTCTTCTTCTCCGCCTCATAGATGAGGTGCATGCCGTCGTAGCCGCCGATCGACATGAAGTTGGGCCGCATGCCGTTGTTCGCTTTCATGAACGCATCGACGTAGGCAGCGTTCTCCGGCGAAGGATGCGCGGCCGAATAGTGGAAGGACGTGACCACGCCGAGCGCCGGGGCACCGATCGCGTCCAGAATGTCGTCGTCGACCACGTCGCCGGTGCCGATGAGTTTGATGCCTGCTGCGGCGAGGCCGCGCTCCGCGAATTGCTTCATCACTGCGGTGCCCTGCCCGGAAGGCACGAACACGAACAGCGCATCGGGCTTCGCGTCCTTGGCGCGCTGCAGGAATGGCGCGAAGTCCGGATTCTGCAACGGCGTGCGTATGCTCTCGACGATGGTACCGCCTCCTTCGGTGAAGCGCTTGACGAAGGTCTTCTCCGCGTCGAGCCCCGGCCCGTAGTCCGTCACCATTGTCACCACGCGCTTGATGTTGTTCTTCAACGACCATTCGGCGATCGGCGCGGTGACCTGGGGTAGAGTGAAGCCGGCGCGCACGATGAACGGCGAGCGCGTGGTGACGACCGAGGTGGCCGCCGCCATGATCACCATCGGCACTTTCGCCTCGGTCGCGACCGGAGCTGTGGCCATGGCGAGCGGCGTCAGGCCGAAGCCGGCGAGGATGTTGACCTTCTCCTGCACGACGAGCTCCTGCGCGATGCGCTTGGTCGTCTCCGGGGCCCCGGTGTCGTCCTTGACGATCAGCTCCACCTTGCGGCCGGCCACCGTGTCGCCGTTGCGCGCGATGTAGAGGCGGCACGCCGCTTCGATCTGGCGGCCGGTCGAGGCGAAGGGACCGGTAAGCGGCAGGATGAGACCGATCTTCAGCGGCTCCGCGGCCCAGGCGAGGCGCGGAGCCGAGAGCGCGGCGGCGCTCGCCGCAAGAGCGCCGACAAAGCGTCGGCGCGTGGTCACGAATGCGTTGCGCATCATTCCTCCCTGTTGTCATCCTGAGCGCAGCGAAGGATCTGTATCTCGTCTCGCAGCAGCAGATCCCTCGTCGCGTCGCTCGACATTGTCAACTGCAGATCCCTCGTTGCTTCGCTCCTCGGGATGACGCGGATGTTTCCGATCGCCGCGACGCTTCGCGTCTTGCTCTCGGACCCCCGAGTCACTTCCCCGGGTCCTTCTGGTCCGGGAATTTGTCGAACTCGACGTTGTAGAGCTCGTTGCCGACCTTCTCCACCTTGCGTATATACACCGTCTGCACGATGTCGCGCGTCTCCGGGTCGATCATCACTGGACCGCGCGGGCTCACCCACTTCGCCCCCTTCATCGCCGCGACCAGCTTCTCCCCGTCGGTCGAGCCGTTGGTCTTCTTCAGCGCGTCATAGATCAGCGCCATGCCGTCGTAGCCTGCGGCGGCCATGAAGTTAGGCCGCAGCTTGGTGCCGTTCGCCTCGGCGTATGCCTTCTTGAACGCGTCGTTCTCCGGGCTCTTGTGGTCGGCCGAATAGTGGAAGCTCGTGATCAGGCCGAGCGCCGGCGTGCCCATGGCGTCGAGCACGGTGTCGTCGGTGATGTCGCCGGTGGCGATGAGCTTGATCCCCGCCTCCTTCAGTCCCCGCTCCTCGTAACCCTTCATGAAGGCGATGCCGGGTGCGCCGGCAGGCAGAAACAGGAACACCGCCTCCGGCTTCGCGTCCTTCACCCGCTGGATGAACGGTCCGAAGTCCGGATTCTGCAGCGGCGTATGCACGCTGCCCACGATCTCGCCGCCGGCCTTCTTGAACGCCTCGGTGAATGCCTTCTCGGAGTCGAGTCCCGGACCGTAGTCGGCCACTACCGTGAACACCTTCTTGATGCCGTTCTTAGCCGCCCACTGCGCCATCGGCGTCGCCACCTGCGGCAGCGTCATCGACACGCGCACGATCTCCGGCGACTTGGTCGTGATGATCGAGGTCGCTGCATTCATGATCACCATCGCCTTCTTGGCCTCCGTCGCCACGGACGCCGCGGCGAGTGCGTTCGGCGTGAAGCCGAAGCCCACCAGCAGATCCACGTTGTCGCGGGTCACAAGCTCCTGCGCCAGGCGCTTCGCCACGTCCGGAGCGGGACCGGTCGAGTCCTTCTGCACGATCTCGATCTTCTTGCCGGCGACGGAGTCGCCGTGGATCTTCATGTACGCCTTCATCCCGCCCAGCATCTGTTGTCCGTATTCCGCGAACGGCCCGGAAAATGGCGCCACCATGCCGAGCTTCACCACGTTCTGCGCCGACGCGGCCGTTGCGAACGCCACGAACGAAGTGGCGAGCAGCATTCTTGTGATCATCCTTGCGATGCTCATGATTTTCTCCTCCATCGTTGCTCTTCTTCAGCCCATCTGGGCAAATACTTCCTCGGCCATGTGAAACGCCGAGTTCGCCGCAGGCACGCCACAGTATATCGCGCACTGCAGCAGCACTTCCCTGATCTCGTCACGCGTCACGCCGTTGTTGAACGCGGCGCGCACATGGAGCTTGAATTCATCGCCGCGGTTCAGCGCCACCAGCATGGCGACGTTCAGGAGGCTGCGTGTGTGGCGCGGCAGCCCCGGCCGGGTCCAGACCTCGCCCCAACAATAGCGCGTGATCAGATCCTGAAACTCGCGGTTGAAATCATTCGCGCGGGTCATCGCGCGGTCGACGTGTGTGTCGCCGAGCACCGCGCGGCGCACGGTCATGCCTTGTCGATGGCGTTCCTGCTCGTCCATGATGGCTCCTGTCGTGGGTGCAATGGTCAGCCGGCGAGGAAACCGGCAAGCTCCGCCGTGAACGCCTCGGCAGCCTCGATGTTCGAGATGTGCGCGGCGTCGAGCTCGACGTAGCGCGCCTCGGCGATCGCCTCGGCCATCTTCCTTCCTTCGGCGGGCGGCGAGACCGCGTCGTGCGTGCCGCAGATGACGAGCGTCGGCTGGCGGATCGCGCGGATCGCCTCGCGCTGGTTCATGTCGCGCACCGCGGCGCAGGATGCGATGTAGCCTTCCGGCGGCGTTGCCACCAGCATGGCGCGCGTCCGCGCGACCTTCTCCGGCTCGCGCTCGCGGAATCCGCGGGTGAACCAGCGCTCGATCACCGTGTCCGCGATGGCTTCGAGCCCGCCTTTGCGCACGTTCTCGATGCGCGTGTTCCATACTTCGGGTGGACCGATCTGCGGCGCGGTGTCCGCGAGCACGAGACGATCGATGCGATCCGCTGCATTCACGGCGAGCCACATGCCGATCATGCCGCCAAGCGAGAGACCGCAGAAGTGCACGCGATCGATCTTGAGCGCATCGAGGAGGCCGAGCACGTCGCGGCCGAACTGCGGCACGGTGTACGGCCCCGGCGTCACGCTCGACGCGCCGTGCCCTCTCGTGTCGTAACGCAAGACTCGGAAGCGCTGGGTAAGCGCCGGGAGCTGCTCCTCCCACATCGAGAGGTTGGTGCCGAGCGAATTGGAAAGCACGAGAAGCGGAGCGCCGGCCGGGCCGCTCAGGCGGCAGTTGAAGTGCTCCTGCTGCGCGATCGTCGTGGTGGTTGTCGAGATCATCGTTTCTTCTTCGCAACGCCGGCCTTGCGACCGCCAAGCGCGCGGGCAACGAAGGCTTCCGCCTGACCGGTGTAGCGCGCCGGGTCGAGCGCGCGATCGAGCTCGGTTTTCGAGAGATGCTTCGTGACGCGCGAATCCGCGGCAAGCACCTCGCGCAGATGTTTTCGTTCCCGCACCGCACGCGCGCACGCGCGCTCGACCAGCTCGTGCGCGCCCTGGCGCCCGAGATGGGCGGCGAGCGCCATGCTCACCGCCTCGGCCATGATGAGCCCGTGCGTGATATCGAGATCGCAGGCCATCCTGCGAACGTCGACCTCGAGTCCCGCGACGATCTCGACGCCGCGGGCGAGTGCGCCTGCGCTGAGCATGCATATCTCGGGAAGGGTTTCCCACTCCGCGTGCCAGCCGCCGAGGCCGCGCTCGTGCTCCTGCACCATGCCGCCGAGCATCGTCGCGACGAGCGAGGGCACGCGCGCCGCAGCGGCGAGCATCACCGCCGCGCCGACCGGGTTGCGCTTGTGCGGCATCGTCGACGAGCCGCCGCGTCCGGGCGCGCCCGGCTCGAGGGCCTCGGCGATTTCGGTTTGCATCAAGAGCGAGACGTCGCGCGCGATCTTGCCGAGCGTGCCGACGAGAAGACCGAGCACCGTCGCGACTTCGGCGATGCGATCGCGCTGCGCGTGCCACGGAAGATCGGGCAGCGCGAGCTTGAGCTCCGCCGCCAGCGCCTCGGCCACGCTCAGGCCCCTTTCGCCGAGCGCCGCGAGCGTTCCGACCGCGCCGCCGAACTGGAGCGTCGCGACACCGCCTCGCGTACGCGCGATGCGCTCGCGATGCCGCTCCACGGCGGAGAACCAGCCGGCAACCTTCAAGCCGAGCGTGACGGGTGGCCCCTGCTGCAGCCAGGTCCGCCCCGCGAGCGGCGTGCGCGCATGCTTACGCGCGAGCGAGGCGAGGGCGGCGGAAAGCCGCGCGAGATCGGCGTCGATCACGTCGAGCGCGGTTCGCAACTGCAGCACGAGCCCGGTATCCATCGCGTCCTGGCTGGTCGCGCCCCAGTGCACGAAGCGTGCCGCCTCGGCGTCGCTCGCCGCGACGCGCGCCGTCAGCTCGCGCACGAGGGGGATCGCGGGATTGCCCGCGAGCGCAGTAGCGCCTGCCAGCGCATCGACGTCGAAGCGATCCTCGCGACATTCCGCGCCGATCGCCTTCGCCGCCGCAGCGGACAGCATGCCGGCGCGCGCTTCGGCGCGCGCAAGCGCTGCCTCGAAATCGAGCATGCCCTGCAGCCGGCCGCGATCGGAAAAGATCTCCCGCATCTCCTCCGTCGTGAACAGCGGATCGAGCAGGCGTTGCGAGCGCGGCGCGCTCAAGACCTTTCCTCCTGGTGCGAGATGCTCAGTAGTCGAAGAACACCGTCTCGTCCTTGCCCTGGACGACGACGTTCCATTCCAGCACGCCTTTCTCGCCCGGCGCGCGTTTGGCGATCAAGGTTGCGCGCCGTTCCTGCGGCACGAGCTTCAACACTGGGTCGTCGGCGTTCGCGGGCTCGTCCGGAAAGTACACCCGCGTGATGAGATGCTTGAGCAGCCCGCGCATGAAGACGGTGACCACGATGTGCGGCGCCTGCATCGCGCCGCCCGGGCCCGGCACACCGCCCGGCTTGATGGTCTTGAAGCGGAAGGCTCCGTCGCTTCGCGTCAAGCTGCGGCCGAAGCCGCGAAAGGCCGTGTCGAGCGGCTTGTCCTGGGCGTCCTCCGGGTGCGCGTATTTGCCGTGCGCGTTCGCTTGCCAGATTTCGACCACGCCGTCGTTGACCGGCTTGCCGTCGCCGTCGAGCACGCGCCCGGTGAGCGTGATCCGCTCGCCCGCGGCGCCGGCCGCCGCGAGGTCCTCGATGGCGAGCGACTCGAAGCCGATCTTCACGTAGGGACCGACGGTTTGGGATGATGTGGTGATGAGGCTCATTGAAGTGTCTCAACAATTATGCAACAGCAGATTCCTCGCTGCGCTCGGAATGACATGAGGCTGCGCGGCGGGACGTCAGCTTCGCGTGGAATCCATCGGCGTCGCGTCGCGGCCACGCAGCACGATGTCGTAACGGAAGGCGAGAGCTATATCGGGAATCGTGTTCTCCCAGTCGAAGGTCGAGATCATGCGCAGCCGCGCCTTTTCGTCCGGAACGCTGTTGTACATCGGATCGTAGCCAAGCAGCGGATCGCCGGGAAAGTACATCTGCGTCACCAGCCGCTGCACGAGCCCGATCCCGAACAGCGAGAAGT
>Ga0335083_10000435_pt1 | contig 64642 bp, 48 predicted proteins | sample Lox_Sample_42_FD_206716 | JGI IMG/M metagenome (GOLD analysis project Ga0335083, IMG submission 206716) | Soil microbial communities from Loxahatchee National Wildlife Refuge, Florida, United States - Lox_Sample_4.2 | ecosystem: Environmental > Terrestrial > Soil > Wetlands | place: USA...
GCCACCGAGGGCGGGCTAAGCCGAATCAAGGACGGGCACATTGCGACACTTACAAGCAAGAACGGCCTGCCCTGCGATGAGGTCCATTGGTCGATGGAAGACGACGATCACGTAGTCTGGTTGTTCACGCCTTGCGGCCTGGTGCGGATTGAGCCCTCCGAGTTGGATGCGTGGGCGAGTGATGCGAAGCGCGCTGTGCAAGTCACAATTTTTGACAGCTCCAACGGAGTGAGGAGTGTCGGGGTGTATGGCAGTACTGGTCCACATGTGGCAAAGTCACCAGATGGAAGAATCTGGTTCATCACGCGTGACGGCGTAAGCTTCATCGATCCGCATCACCTTCCCATCAACAAAATCCCGCCGCCGGTGCACATCGAGCAAGTCACCGCGGACCGCAAGACCTATTGGCAGAACTTGTACGGTGATGTAGCCTCCTCGCCTCCGAGGTTGCCGCCGCTGGTGCGTGACCTGACGATTGACTACACGGCGCTGAGCCTCGTGGTGCCGGAAAAGGTGCGCTTCCGCTACAAGCTGGAAGGCTGGGATCGCGAGTGGCAGGACGCTGGCACGCGGCGGCAAGCGTTCTATACGAATCTTGCTCCACGCAAGTACCGCTTCCGGGTGATAGCTTGCAATAACAGCGGTGTGTGGAACGAGGAGGGTACGTTCCTGGATTTCTCCATCGCTCCGGCATACTGGCAGACGAATTGGTTCCGCGCGCTGTGTGTGCTCGCGTTTGTGGCGATGCTCTGGACCGTTTATCGCCTTCGCGTCCGTGTTCTAGAAGACCGCCAACGCGTTTTAGAAGAGCGCCAGACCGTCCTAGAGCGACACCGTGTGTTGTTAGAAGAGCATCAGGTATCGCTAGAGCAGCACCAGGGTGAGATCAGCGCGCTGAACCAACGATTAATGAAAGCGCAAGAGGAGGAGCGGATTCGGATTGCCGGGGAACTGCACGACGGCGTTCTGCAACAGCTTACTTCGCTCGCTCTCCAGTTGGGTACGGCGACGCTTGCGCTTCCAGCCGGTTCGGAGGCCAAGACAGAAGTTAGTGAAGTGGAGAAAAGGCTGATCCATGTAGGCGCGGAGATTCGGCAACTGTCTCATGAGCTTCATCCTGCGGTGCTGCACGAAAAGGGCCTTCCGGATGCACTGTCCTCCTACTGCGAGGAATTCAGTACCACACGCGGCATTCCCATTTCGTATGAGGGCGACGAAAGTGTAGAGGAATTATCGCCCGGGGCAGCATTGTGCATCTACCGTATCGCCCAAGAGGCGCTCGGCAACGTGGCGAAACATGCCCAGGCCAAGCAAGTGCAAGTTCGGCTGACGCGATCCGACGGCCGCGTTTGCCTTTCGGTGTCGGATGATGGAGTCGGTTTCAATCCCGACGCAAGCGGGAAATCCGGAGGCCTGGGACTGATCAATATGCGAGAGCGTGTGCGCCAACTAAACGGGACGTTCGAGTTCGAGAGCAAGCCAGGGCGCGGAACCACGGTGAAAGCGGAAGTTCCTTTTCGGCCGGCGTCGTGAAATTGTTTTTACAAAAAGAGAGTAAGATGCGGGCGTATATGGACAGACGATACGGACAGCGCTGTTGCAGGATCGTGCTGGGCATAGCCATCCTATTGATCGCGTGGGAGCCTGGGGCCTGCGCTTTGAATCCTGCGCTGGACGTCAGCCAGTACGCACATACCGCTTGGACCGTCCGGGACGGGTTCTCGCTCGGCAACATCTACGCGATGGCCCAGACGCCCGATGGGTTTCTGTGGCTTGGCACGGAATTCGGATTGTTTCGTTTCGACGGCGTTCGCAGTACCCCGTGGCAACCGCCTGCGGGCCAACAACTGCCTGAGAAGAACATCAACGCGCTACTCGTCACGCGCGATGGCACCCTTTGGATTGGAACGTTTGCTGGCTTGGCAACTTGGAGTGGCGGCAAGTTGACTTGGCGCCCGGAACTTGGTCGACAGTTCGTGGCTTCGTTGTTCGAGGACCGTGAGGGAACGGTGTGGGCGAGCACACTGGCCGGTACTCAGACTTCCGGCCAACTTTGTGCCATCCAAAACGCCAACACGCAGTGCTACGGTGGAGATGGTGCCTTCGGCAGAGCTGTTTGGGCTTTATATGAGGACAGCGCAGGCAATCTCTGGGCTGGTGCACAGTCGGGCCTTTGGCGGATTAGGCCCGGTCCCCCAAAGCGATATGGGACACCGACGGAGCTCATCGGTCTAAATAAAAGCGACGACGGACGGCTGCTAATGGCGCTTCACGGCGCAGGGCTCCGGCAGTTCGCTGGCGACCAGGTCGAATCGTATCCGATTCGAGGCGCAATCAACTCAAACTCCCTGCTCCGGGACCCCGAGGTCGATGCCAATAGGCTGCTCCGCGACCGCGATGGAGGTCTGTGGATCGGCACAGTCGAGCGGGGGCTCATCCATATCTATCACGGCCGGACCGATGTATTTGCGAAATCAGATGGCCTCTCGGGCGACGTCATCTTGAGTCTCTTCGAGGATCGTGAAGGCAATGTCTGGGTCGCCAGCACTGGAGGACTCGACCGTTTTCGAGAACTCCCCGTTGCTACCGTTTCTGTAAAACAGGGTTTGTCCAGCGATGCCACTCAGTCCGTGCTCGCTGCCACAGATGGAAGCGTGTGGGTTGGGTCGCATCAGGGTTTGACGAAGTGGAAGAATGGACAAGCTACCATCTTTGGTATGGCGAGCGGACTACCGGATGATGCGCCGGAGTCATTGTTTCAGGACAATGTTGGAAGAATCTGGGCGTCTACGCGTCACGGACTTGCGTATTTCAAGGGCGGCAGGTTTGTTCTCGTAGAGGGTGTTCCTGGCGGCGAAGTACATTTCATCACGGGAGACAAGGGGGGCACTCTCTGGCTTGCAGCGCATCAGCGTCTCTTGCACTTGCGGGACGGACGTTTGGTTGAGCAGATCCCCTGGACAGAGCTGGGGCACCCACAAACTGCGGCAGTTCTACTCTCTGATCCCGAGCAAGGCGGAGTGTGGCTTGGATTCTGGGTCGGCGGGGGCGTGTGGTACTTGAAGGATGGCCAGTTAAAATCGTCGTATACAGCCGCTGATGGGCTAGGCGAGGGCGGTGTCACCGACCTTCGACTTGATCGGGACGGCGCGCTGTGGGCTGCAACCGAGTTGGGCGGCCTTAGCCGGATTAAAGACGGTCGTATCGCTACACTGACAAACAGGAATGGTTTGCCTTGTGACGCGGTTCACTGGGCGATAGAGGACAACGATCGTTCGTTGTGGTTGTACACGTCCTGCGGTCTGGTACGGATTGTGCGGACCGAACTGGAAGCGTGGATTGCCGACCCGAAGCGGAGGATCCAAACCACGATTTGGGATGCGGCGGACGGTGTCAGGATCCGCTCAAGTGCGGCTAGCGCATATGGTCCTCGCGTAGCGAAGTCGACCGATGGCAAACTGTGGTTTGTGACGGGAGAAGGCGTCCAAGTCGTCGATCCTCGTCATCTTGCCGTCAACAAACTCCCGCCGCCGGTGTGCATCGAGCAAATCGTCGTGAACCACAAGCTTTATTGGCAAAAAGTGTCGGGCGACTCAGTTGGGCAGGTGATTCTGCCAGCACGGACTCGTGATCTGCAAATCGATTACACCGCTCTCAGCCTCGTTGCTCCGGAAAAAGTTCATTTCAAGTACAAGCTCGAGGGGCAGGATACCGATTGGAGGGAGTCAGTCAACGATCGCCGGGCGCAGTACACGAACCTGCTTCCCCGCCGTTACCGCTTCCGCGTGATCGCGAGCAACAACAGCGGGGTGTGGAACGAGCAAGGCGATACCCTCGACTTCTCCGTCGCGCCGGCATACTACCAAACGAATTGGTTCCGCGTGCTGTGTGCGCTTGCGTTTGTGGCGATGCTGTGGACCGCTTATCGCCTGCGTGTCCGAGCCTTGGAAGAGCGCCAGGTGATCTTAGAGCGCCATCAGGGCGAGGTCGGCGCACTGAACGAACAATTAATGAAGGCGCAGGAAGAGGAGCGGATCCGCATAGCCGGGGAACTACATGATGGCATTCTTCAGAAACTTACGTCGCTCGCTCTCAAGCTCGGTACGGCGACGCTTGCGCTTCCAGCCGATTCGGAACCCAAGGCGGAAGTTAGAGAAGTGGAGAAAGAGCTGATCCAGGTGGGTACGGAGATTCGGCAACTCTCTCATGAACTTCATCCGGCTGTGCTGCAGGAAGCGGGTTTGCCGGCCGCGCTATCGTCGTATTGCGAAGAGTTCAGCAAGCTACGCGGCATTCCCATTTCGTATGAGGGCGACGAAAGTGTAGAGGAATTATCGCCCGGGGCAGCATTGTGCATCTACCGCATCGCCCAAGAGGCGCTAGGCAACGTGGCGAAACATGCCCAGGCCAAACAAGTGAAAGTTCGGCTGACCCGCTTCGCGGATCGCGTTTGCCTTGTGGTGTCCGATGACGGTGTCGGCTTTAATCCCGACGGAAGCGGAAAATCCGGAGGGCTGGGGCTAATTAATATGAGAGAGCGCGTGCGTCAATTGAACGGGACGTTCGAGTTCGATAGCTCACCAAGGCGCGGAACCACGGTGAAAGCGGAAGTTCCTTTTCGACCTGCGTCGTAACTTTACCGCACGCTCGCTGGTTTTTGTCTCGTGGTCATCCGCAGAAGTCTATTCAGGTGTCCGGCCGATGGCGTGGATAATCTCGTCGTTTGCCTGCGTGTAGTCCAGTTGTGACTGCAAAAGCAATGTGCGTGCGTCGAGTTCCTGTGCAGTTGCCATGTTGGTCTGGGAGGTGAGAGCCTCTCCCCGCGCCAGTTGCTCATGCAGAACTCGATTGGATTCGGTGCGCAAGGCCAGCAGTTCCTCAGATACCTTCCGCATTTCCTGGGTCCTTTCCAGCTTGTTGTATGCGGTCTCGACTGCCAGCTCGACCTCATCGGTGAGCCGGGCAAGATTTTCTTCGGCCTGCGCCAGCTGAGCGTCGCGCTCGCGGAGGATTCCACGCTTACGTCCCGAGTCGAAGAGGTCATAACTGAGGTGAATACCGAAACTTCCGAAATTGCGGGCCAGAAAGGGAACGTTGTTTTGGTAGCTATAACGGGCAAACGCCTCCATATCCGGGACATAGATATCTGTTTTTGCCAGGTGAACGGCGGCTTTTGCTTTCTCCACTTCGTTGCGCGCCTCGATGATCTCGGGATGGGATGCGAGTGCCTCAGTCACACACTTTTCACGCGCGCAGGCTGGCAGGACTTCCGGAGTGTCGGGATCGAGTTCCAGCGCCGTTGTGAGAGGCAGTCCCATGGCATCGTTGAGCTGTAGCTTAAGGTCGGAGAGCTGCAAGTCGGTGGTCAGCAGTTCCTGTTTTGCCTGCAGGAATTGCGCCCGGCTCTCGATCAGGTTCTCTTCCAGGGCGCTGCCGTATTTCACCTGCTGGACGCGTTCGCTTTGCAGATCCTGCAACGCTTTGATTCTGGCTTCCGTGGCGGCACGATGGATCTGCGCGATCAATACCTTGTAATAGAGCTGGTGAACCGTGAGAGCAACATCATTCTCTGTTTGTTGCGCCCTCTGTCGGGAGGCTTTCAGTTCCGCTTGCGCCATGTCGTTCATGGGCCGGATTTTCAGCAGCGTGGTCAGGGGCTGTGTCAGTTGGGTGCCGCTGGTCGTCAGGTCACGCCCACCCTGGTTAATCACCGAATTTGCGACCGGAACAGGGCTACCCCCAACGGTGCCGAGACTGCCACCTGCGATTTCTATCAGCTGCGTATCGGTGAGATGTATGAAGTTGCTTTCATTTCGAATGCTGGGAAAATAGGCGCTTTTCGCAACCTCTTTCGCGTGCTGCTTCTCCTCGACTTTGTATTCGGCGATGTGGACGTTGTGGTTATGCTGCAGGGCCAACTGCACGGCCTCGTGCAAGGTAAGGTGGCGAGTGGAAGCGGCACCGCTTTGCTGTCCAGCCAAGGCTAGGGCCGCGAAGAGCGGCAGGATGATTAGCAATAGCCGGAATTTCCATTTCATGAGTTTGTCTCCTTAATCGGCTGCAGCGTGCTGAGGTCCCCATAGTTTAGCGGCGACTGGCGCAGCAACGCCGTTAAAAGAAGAGCGAGAACACAACTCCAGGCCACGAGAAGGAATCCGTCGTTGAGGCTCAAGGCGTAGGCCTGAAGACGCAGCCGGGCGGCGATCAATTCGACTGCACGAGCGCCCGCCGCGGCCGCGCTGGGCGATTTGGCGTAGACGCCTGCAGCTAAGGCATGAAGATTTCCGTCGGTAACCCAGCTTCCCTGGGTCACGTGGAGACCCAAAAGGTTCGAGTGCAGCTTCTCGCGTTGAGCGAGGAAGTGGGCCATGTAGATGGCCCCCGCAGTTCCACCAAATAAGCGAATCGTATGAAACATCGCGGAAAATGTCAGTATCCACTGAGGTTTCGCCAATCCTCCCGTGAAGATTCCCTGCAGGATAATGCATCCCACCAGCCCGATGAGAGCAACCGATTGTCCGATGCCCGTAAGCAACTCGGTGCGATAGTAGTTCGCCGCCGACCAGACCGTCGTGTACTCGGAGTTCAGGTAGACGGCAAAGGCCGTGCAGGTCAAGCCGGCAGCCAACAACAGGCGAGGGTCTGTTTTCTGAACCATCAGGAGCGCGGCGACAAACGTAACCAGCAACAGAGGAACAGCACTCCAAATCACGGCCGGCCCGATCTGATTGGCTTCGAAGCCGCGGATGGCCAGAGACTGCGGAATGAGGATGATGGTGCCGGTGAGAGTAAACCGAAACCAGAACAGCAGGCTGCCCAGGAGCAATGTGTTCCATTTCCAAAGATAAGGGAGCGCCACCAGGGGGTTGGGACCGAGCAATCTTCGCACCAACGCGCAGATCAGCAGAAACGACCCGCTCAGAAACAGCGCCGTGAATACCCCGGAGCGCCACCAATCGAGCCTCTCTCCTTGCTGAAGGGCGGCAAATACCAGAGCCAGTCCGGCGCTCAGGTACAGAAACCCAACAAAGCTGGGCACAGGGCCGTCCTTTTTTCGCGCAGGGGCTTTCGGTATTCCGAAATAGATACAGATCATCATCACCGGCGCAATCAGGGCTGAATTCCAGAACATCCAGTGCCAGGAAAGATGCTCGCGATACCAGCCGTAGAGCGACGGCGCTATATTGACGGCCCCATCTATAAATGTGGCGTAGAATGCCATCGTAAACGGAAGAAACCGCAGCGGAATATTGCGAAGTGCAAAAGTAAGGGTGAGCGGATAGAACGTACCTGAGGTCAACCCCGCCACAATCAATGCCGCAACCAGCAGGCTATAACTGTGTATGAGCGGTAGGAAAGCGCAGGTCACGGTGAATATTCCAGCCGCAAACAGAAGCACGCGCCGTGGTCCGAGTAGACCTCCCAAATACACGCTAAAAGGCCCGATGAACATGAGGGCCGCGTTATAGGCGCTGTCGAGCCATGCACCTTCGTCGTAACTAATGCCGACATGGCCCTTCAGATCAGCAAGTCCGAGGGAAAGCATACGACCAGTGAGCGTGACGAGCCCGGCGCCTATGAGGACCCCGAGAATCCCCAGCAAGGGACTGTTTGACAGCTCCGACGGCACCACTCCCGCAACTGCCCGTGCGATTTGCGCTGGAGGAGGAAGGCGTTCGACGGTGGTGGTTGTAGGCATCGTTTCTTCCGCTCACTTCCCTGTTCGTACTGTCGCAATGACGGAGAGGCCCGGACGCAGAGCGCTCGCGGCGATTGAGTCGTCAAATACGATTTTTACCGGGATTCTTTGCACCACTTTCGTGTAGTTGCCTGTTGCGTTGTCCGGCGGAAGAAGTGCGAATTGAGAGCCGCTGGCTGGCGCAATCTCGATAACTTTCCCGCGGAAGACTCTGCCGGGATATTCGTCAATACGGATTTCCGCCGCGTCGCCTACCTTCACGTTCGTTAGCTGCGTCTCTCGATAGTTCGCTTGCACCCATTTGGTGTTGCTCACAAACGGGATCACCTGCGTTCCTGGAGAAACCAACTGCCCCGGCCGCACCTGGCGTTCACCCACGCTGCCGTCGCCGGGGGCCGCGATCTTTGTGTATCCAAGATTGATTTGCGCTACGGTCAGAGCAGCTTCTTTGACGTGAAGGTCCGCTACGAGCTGGACCTCCTGGGACTCCAACACCGTCTTGGTGCGCCTTTCCGCTTCGGCTGCAAGCTCATTGCTGTGCAACATCGCTTTTGCCTGTTCAAGATCCGCCTCGCGGCTCGCCAGCATCGCAGCAAATCTCTGTTCGTCTGCGACAGCCTGCTCAGCTCTTTGGGGTGTGCTAGAACCTGTTTGAAGCAGCGCCTCCTGACGCTTGCGTTCCTTCTGGGTCCGCACAACATCAGCTCGAACCGCTTCTTCCCCATCCTGCGCCGCTGTGATTTGTGCTTTCGCTTGGTCTATTCCGGCCATGGCGCGACCAATGCGTGCATCTTGAAGTTCGCGCTGGCGGCGATTGTTTTCGATTGCCGCTTTTGCCGCTTCGACGGCCGCGGTTGCCTGGGCCACTTGTGCCAGGTAATCGTTGTCCTCCAGTTCGGCAAGCAGATCCCCCTTGTGCACTTGCTGGAAGTCCGATACCTTCACGTCCTTCACGATCCCCGCGACCTTCGTGCTGAGCGGAGTAACATCGCCCCGCACGGAAGCATCGTCCGTAACTTGGTCGATGCGCCCGCCTTCCCAGGCATTCCAGTTCCGCATAACGGTAACCAAGATAGCGAGAGCGACCAACACAACCAGGACAGGCGTCACGTATCTCTGCCACTGGGACGCAGGGTGCGCCGTCACGTTCTTTTCTTTGTCGGGTGTTTCCGGCTTCGCTGCCGGCGCTGCGGAATCGACGGGAACCGGGGAGGCAGACATTAATTACGCTCCTTCTTCCGGGAGAGATATGGCAGGGATAGAGCTTTCATTTCCTGCTTCCAAGGCACTCGATGCGAGCTTGTACACCCGCTACACGTCGCCTCTGAACGGGCAGAAGTACTCGCACTCCCACACGAGAGCCCGATGCGCAGCATTCCGTTTGCCCTTGTCCTAGGACTAGCAACGCCAATGCCAAGCCTAGAGAGCTGTAAGTTGATGAGTTTTCAACACGAGCGGGAAAGCGAGTCGTGTCGAGAGCCGACACTGTCGAAAACTAGACACCGGGTTGCGACAGATCGCCACCATTGGCCGCACGGGACAGACACCGGGAGCTTAGTCATTCGAAACAATCAGGAGTAGCCTGATGCTCTCCAACATCACGGACGGCCGGTGCTTCTAGTATCAATCCGCCGGCGCAACGCACCCCGAGGAACGCTTTTCGCAATCATGCGCTTCGAGTTTTGGACATCCACCACTCCTTTCTTGTTTTGCGTGAGAACTGATCTGCCTGCCCTTCCTGGCTAAACCCTGCGCCTGATCCGCCCGCTCCTTCCGTCAAGCCTCTTCGCTTCGCTCCGATGAACGCCAAACCCGCGGGCTTGACGGCGCGGACGGACAGGCGCCCTACCCCGCCATGAAGGGCAGTTGCTTCACATGCGCGACTCAGGCCGCGCCTCTCGGGAACAACGCCAAATTCAAAAAGGAGAATCCCATGCAACAAACCGAAAGAAAGCCGCTGTTTGACCTGGGCCAGCTCGTCGCCACACCGGGCGCGCTGGCCGTCCTTGAAAAAACCGGACAGAACCCGATGGAGTTTCTGTCCCGCCATGTCACCGGCGATTGAGATCCCCGAAGAAGACAAGAAGGAGAACCTTTTCAGCTTGGAGAAAGGGTTCAGGCTCCTCAGCAGCTATCGCACAACCGCTGGCGACTGCTTGTTCGTGATTACCGAACGCGACAGGTCATTGACCACGATTCTTTTGCCGGAGGAGTACTGACATGCTGGTCATCCAGAAAAACAAAGAACAAAGAAACGCAAAACAAACGATAACCCCAACGGAAGAGTACCGGACCATTCCGGTTTCGGAGCTTCGCGAATCGTTGACGAACCCTCGGAAAGACTTTGCCGAGGAAAGTCTGCACGAGCTCTCGGAAAGCATCAAAACCAAAGGCTTGCTCTCGCCGCTGCTGGTGCGGTCCGTGGCCGGACAGTTTGAAATTGTTGCCGGAGCGAGGCGGTACCGCGCCGCCGTGCTGGCAGGACTTGCTGAACTGCCTGTGTGCGTGCGGGAATTGGGTGACGCCGAAGCGCAGGAGCTCCAGGTAATCGAAAACCTGCAGAGAGCCGATTTGCATCCGTTCGAGGAGGCGGAGGGATTTGCTGCGCTCGCGGGCGGAAAAACCGGCAAATACTCGATCGAACAGCTTGCCGCACGCATTGCGAAACCCGCTTCGTATCTGGCAAAGCGGTTGAAGTTGCTCGACCTCACCGAACCTGCAGCCGAAGCGTTCCGCGCGGGGCGCATCGGCATCGAACATGCCCTGCTCATCGCCAAGCTCGCACCCGACGCGCAGGAAAACGCACTGACTCATTGCTTTGATGGATACTTCGCCGGGAATGACGGCGAAAGGAGCCTCGTGCCTGTCAGCCGATTGCAGGCATGGATTGAGCAGAACGTGTACCTCAACCTCAAGTCCGTGCCGTTCTCGAAGGACGACGCAACCCTGGTGCCGGAGGCCGGGAGTTGCACGGACTGCCCGAAGCGGACCGGATTCAACACATTGCTGTTCCCTGAAGCGGGCGAAGACGCCTGCGTGGATGCGGCTTGCTTCAATCGCAAGCTCGACGCCAGCATCGCCCTGCGACAGAAGAGAATGCCGGACCTCGTTCTCATTTCAGAAAGCTATGCCAGTCAGGCCGAGACGCCCGTTCTTTCGCGTCGCAACTACGTGGAAGTCGTTAGAAGGAGAGGGAAACGGGACAAGCAGACACGTCCCGACGAACGGCTGTGCACGCACTTGAAACCTGCCATCTACGCGGACGGCATCGACAAGGGCCGTCTTGTGAAGGTGTGCGCTGACAAAACGTGCACGGTCCACTTCCGCGAACAACGCGAGGAGGAACGGCGGCAGCTTCGCCAGAAGGCCGAGCGGGCCGCCCAAAAACGTGAACAGAAAGAAAGCCTCGCATTCCGGCACCGGCTCCTCGCCGAGGTGTTGAAGCGCGTGAAGCCACAACTCGCAAGCGACGAGTTGCGACTCGTTCTGCGGTTTGTGCTGGCATCGCTGCCGCATGAACTCGCCTGCCGTCTCGCGAAGCGTCACGGCCTTGGAAATGCCCAGGAAACCCACGACTGGCAGTTGGCGGAAAAGGCTCGCACGCTCTGGAAGAAGGCGGATGAGTCGTCGCTTACCACGCTGCTCTTAGAAACCATGCTCCTTGGTTCTGCCGCGAATGGCGGCGAACATAAGGAGAACGACCTGCTCACGCTCACCGCATCCTTATATAAGGTGGACGCCCGGGCCATACTCCGCAGGTTCCGCAAAGAGGAAAAGGCCAAAATGCCCCAAAATGGCGCGAAGCTGCGGCGCTCGGCAAAGCGTGCTGCGAAATAGACGACCAACCAAACGAGGCCATCCTTAACCGGATGGCCTCATTTTCGGTGCCGCTTTCCGTATCGAGTCCCGGCCTAGTCCGCGCCTTTACCGGACGATTCTCGACAGAAGTTAGCCACCCTCTGCTTCTGCCCCGTCCTTCCCGCTTTTTCCCCTGTGTATTGGCTGAGTGAAACCCTTTCCGCGATCCTAGCTTGCTCTTTGCCCTTCTCGCTCCGAGGGGGTTCGGCCCCGGCGTGAAAGGGCATCACGCCTGCGGCCTCCGCTAGCACGGCTCGCGCCACGAACACCGCTGTGTCACTCGTCCGTGCCGCCCGCTGCGGCCTGGACGCTCCCCCCTCTTCGCTCGCGTTCTCTGTTTCGTCTTCTTGCCCCCTCTGGCCTGGGTGAAGGGGGCAAGAAGCCCTCGAAACAGGAGAACAGTCATGAAAATCGAGCAAGCCAAGGAAATCGCGGAAAAGGCCATCGGCCAGTTAGCCGAAAGCCTCGAACGGGGCCACAGCGAGGAACTGAAGAGGTATCTCGCGGCGATGGCGAAGTTCCCGAAATACAGTCTGCACAACGTTTGCCTAATCCTCGCGCAAAGGCCGGACACCGCCCGCGTCGCCGGCTACCATACCTGGCGCCAGCTGAGCCGGCAGGTCAATCGCGGCGCGAAAGGCATTCTGATCTTCGCGCCCATCGTTCGCCGTAAGGCGGACCGCGAGGAACCCGGCGAAATTTCCGGGGGCAGCGACTCCGTGAGGCTTGCGGGCTTTCGTGGAATTCACGTATTTGCCGAGGAAGACACGACCGGACAACCGATTCCGCAGCTCTCTCGATGCACAGGTGAGCCCTCCACATTCACCGGACGGCTGAAGCAGTTCGTGACCTCGCGCGGCATGCAGTTCGAATATTCGGAAAACATCCGGCCCGCCGAAGGCCGGTGCTCTGCGGGAAAAATCGAGCTCCTGCCGGGAATGGAGGCCGCCGTGGAATTTTCCGTTCTGGCTCATGAGGTCGGTCATCTTCTCTTGCATTTCGGTGAACGTCGCCACAACACGACGAAGCGTGTGCGGGAAACCGAGGCCGAGGCGGTTGCCTTTGTGGTGGCGCAAGCGATCGGCCTTGCAGCCATGCGTTCGTCGAGCGAATACATTTCTCTTTACGCGGGTGACAAGGATCTTCTCACCGAGTCGCTTGAACATATTCAACGGGCCAGCGCCGAAATCATCGCCGCGATCACCGCGCCCGAATAATGGACTGTCGGGAAGTCCGTGTCAGCGGACTTCCCGACACTCTTCATGAACAGCTATCGAAGCGCGGCCTTCTCCGTTAGTCTAGCCGTTGCTTGCAACTGGTGGAAGTTCTGGAGTGCATGCACCAGACCACCCCCATCCGCACTCCAGCTCATCGGTTGCGATGTCAGGTACTCGCCGGAGGCGTCGGAATTGCCGCCATCTCCGCGATGCGCATGGCCACGCCGGTGACGCGGCCCACAATTTCCGCTTCCGCCGGGTAGTCCAATTGCCGTGTTTTTACGGGGGACAAGGGATGGGGCATGAGCATCAGGAGGTTTTCCTTCCTTTCACACCAACTGCAGGCGTACCCGCTGCGCAATTCGACAAAATAGATGGGACGGTCCTCAATCGTGCGTGAAGGACCAGGGAGGACCTTTCGCTGATTTACGTCGATCTGCACGAACGTGCCCGGCCGGATCAGCGGAAAGAGGGTCAAGTCCTTGAGGCCCACGTAGCCGTAAAGCGCGCCACGAGTATTCAGGCGCTCGACCAGAGCTACGGGAATGTCACCCCAGATCGCCGCCAGCTTCGAAAGCAGGTTCGTATTGTCGAGTGCGCCTTCGCTGCGAAAACGAAGAGGCACAGTTACCGTCTCCGAATCCGTTAGATTCGCGCTCCCAAGCAGGTGTGTCTTGGGTGCGGAGAACTTGGCATGGTCCCGCCCGATATCCCCGATTCGTACATCGTAGTAGCCGACGAGTTCTCTCACGGGCCGGCCGTAAATTGCACCGAGGGAATAAAACTTGAAAATACTCGGCACGCCGTCCCCATTTTCGATGCCGGTCAGCCACGCATGCGAAATCACGTATTCCAAGTTGTTCTCCGCAGCAGCGATGGCGTTGCTGCGTTCCTGGACCTCGCGGATCGTGAGGCCGAGACGGCTGCGCAACCGCTTTAAGTTCGCGCCTGGAGAGCGCGTGAAGTCGCTGGGCTCCATTAGCTCGCATCATAAGTAGTTTTTAGAATACTTGTCTAGCAAATAATCATAAGTGCCTCCGCAATCCGTTCATTACGGCTTGGCCAGTATCCCGGCCAGGTCACGATTCCACACCAACCATGGGCAGGCTTCGTCCACCTTCGACCCGCAGCAAACCCGCGTGCCTCTCCGTTCCGGGCAAGAAGAGGTTTCTCGACATGAAAGGCAGCCGGGCGTCTCGTTCCCACCCTCTCCCGGATCGCATCCCCGGTGACGGCGTTGCCGAGCGCGTTGAACGCATCCTTGCGACCCGAAAACTCACGCTTTCTCAGGTTTCACGTGAAGTCCGACTGCACTTCGGAGGGCTGCCTCACTACGTTGTGCCCCACAATTTTTATTACGATCTCGGCCTTCCCGGCTACAGCCCGAGGATCGAACAAGTCCTCGCGCTCTGCCGCGTCTCCCACTATCGGCTCGCCGACTGGCTGGCCGTCTTCGGGTTTGACCTCGATTACATACCTTGCCTCCAGGCCGAATTCCCCTCGGCGCGGACTTCCCTTCTCGACCGGACCACCTATGACCGAGCCGCTTGGATACGCTGGTTTCACGACGTAGACCGTGTTGCCAATCCGCCCGCTGTCGCGCCGCTCGGGCAGCTTCTTACTCCTGCTCCCCCAAGCCGCATTGATCCTCTTTTTGCCGCCGGACCTTCACGGTTTCTCTATGCCAAGATCGGGCGGCAGGACGCATTCGCGTTTCCCGACTTGCTGCCGGGAAGTGTTGTGAGAGCGGACACGCGTGGAGTTGGCGAACTGCTCGAAAGCATGCGAATCAAAGACTCTGAGCGGGTCTTTCTTGTGGAATACGGTCAGGGGCCCATCGCTTGCCGGTTGCATGCGAGAACGAAGGGTAGGGTCACGCTCCGCGCAACGGCACTGCCCTTTGCACAAATCGAGCTCCGGCTCGGCTCGGAGGCCCGCATCCTTGGAGTGCTGGACTGGGAACTCCGGCCCTTTAAGATCCCGCGGCCCGAAGTTCCGACGGCTTCCATGAAGTTTCTGAAGCCGCAATCCTTCCCTGCGATCGAAGCACAACCAGGGCTCCACGGACTTCTCGAACGTGCCCGATGGCGTAGCGGACTCTCTTTCCGCAAAGCCGCCGCAAAGAGCCGCTGGATTGCCGAGGCGCTTCGTGATGAGAGATACTTCTGCGCTCCCGGGTCGCTCAAAGTCTATGAAACGGGCCCTCGACTGCCCGTACATATCCATAAGATCATCTCCTTATGCATTCTCTACTCACTCGGATTCCACGAACTTCTTAGGGCGGCGGGCTTCGAAACTGACGATTCTGGCCGCGCACCCATTCCGGATGTGCTTATTGGCCGCAGTATGCCGGATTCACCACGGATCACGAACGATCCTGGCACCCGAGACAAGAGACAGGCGGGTTTTCTGTCGTCACTCGTCGCAGAGTTCGAGGAGGTCCCCCTCTTCCTGCGCCGGTCTTTGTCCACGGTCACGGGTCTTCCTGGCCTTTCTATGCGCGATGTCTTCTGGATTGGAGCCAGGACAAGCTCGCTGCATCCTTATCTCAAGGATGCCGTTTTCGTGTCCGTCAACCGGCGCCTAAAAAGGCCGGTCTTTCTGAAACGGAAGTCCTTGTGGGAGCAGCCTCTCTATATTCTGCTGCTGCGTGATGGAACCTACCTTTTGGGGGGCTGCAGCGTCGAGGGCAGCAATCTAATCGTGCACCCCTTTGCGGACGGCATTTCTCGTCCCCGGGTGCTTCGAAACGGCATCGATGCGGAAGTCGTCGGCAAGGTCACGGCACTCTTCCGCCGGCTCCGATGACCGTTTTTTGCGCACTCCTTCGAAGCTGGGGAGCGTTCTTTATCCACGTTTTCGTGGGCTTCCTGAGAAAGATGTCCGACAGTCGGGCAGTCTTTCCCTTCGTTGCTGCCTGCGAGAGGACTTTTCCTATTCTGATGGTTCTTGCCTTTCCAGAAAGAGGCTAAACCCCATTTCTCCTCGCTCGCTTTCGAATCTCGTGCCCGACGAACTCCGCTGGCTATCGAGCGTGCTTCGTCCTGTGTGGACCCTGCACGCTGCCAGTTTCATCGTGTTCACCGTTGGCAGCGCACTTGGACTTCTCGGTCCCTTCGTCCTCCGATGGCTCATTGATCGTATCCTCCCCAACCGGGACGCCTGGCTGCTCGTATCCGCCGTCGCTCTACTGTTCCTCAGCTATGAGGGACGCGTTGTCTTCACAAGCCTCGGAAGCTGGTTGACGGTTGCGGCCTCGCAAAGGGTTGCTTTGGCGCTTCGGCTGGAAATATTGAAACATCTGGACAGGCTATCGGCGGACTACCACGAAGCCACACCCACGGGAGAAAAACTCTATCCGCTCCGCGAACCGGTGGAAGAGATTGCCTATTTCGGTTCCGACCTTTTCCCTGGGATCCTTCGAACGCTTCTCGCCACCGCTCTTACTCTTCTTGCGATGGGCGCGTTGAGCTTCCGGTTAACCCTCAGCGTCCTGCCTCTGGTGCCGGTGTTTCTCTTGACCCGGCACCACTTTCGGCAGCGCCTCGGGCAAAATGCCGACGATCTGCAAGGCAGCCGATTGGAAGTGAGCTCGTTCCTTGAAGAGCACGCCGTCTCGGTCGTCCAGATTCAGTCGCTCCAACAGGAAATGCGGCGTGAGCGTCAGGCGTATCGGCTCTTCGCCAAGGCCGTGCGTTCGCAATTGCGACTTGCACGGACCGGCGCATTCTTCAGCATTTTCACAAACCTTGCAATCGTGCTGGCCATTTCCGCCGTCATCGGCTACGGCGGCACAAGAGTGCTCAGCGGAGGCCTCACCATCGGAAGCCTTGTGGCGTTCTATAGCTATCTTGCCCAACTCTTCGAACCGTTGAGCGGGGCCATGGAGATGTACGCGAGGGCCCACAGAACTTTTTCAAGTATCCGACAAGTGCAGACTGCACTTGCCCTGCCCCCTTCGATCAAGGAAAGTCCCTACGCGGTTCGGTTGCCTTCTGCCGCTCCCGCGGACCTTGCGTTTCACGGAGTTCGGTTTGCTTACCCGGGCCAGAAAGAGCTTCTCTATATCCCGCACCTCATGATCCATGCGGGGGAGCGCGTGGCCCTGGTAGGAGAAAACGGGGCCGGGAAGAGCACACTCGCGAAACTCGCCGTCCGCCTGTACGATCCCAATTCTGGGTCTGTCTCCTACGGCGGGGTGGATCTCCGAGCGATTCGCCTCAGAGAGTTCCGCTCGTTAGCCGCTTATCTTCCGGCCACGCCAATCCTATTTGACGACACGCTCGCGGCGAACCTCCGCCTGGGACGGCCTCAAGCGGAAGACGAGGAAATTGCGGAGGTCCTTCACACAGTCGGCCTCACGGATTTTGTGCGCAGCCTCCCTTCGGCCTACGAGCAATCGTTGGGCCCAGGCGGGTCACGCCTTTCGAGCGGACAACGCCAACGCGTCGCCCTGGCACGAGCGCTTCTCAAGAGGCCGCGCATTTTGATCCTTGACGAAGCGACGTCGTCGATGGATGCAACAGTCGAACAGGTTATTCTCGACCGCACCCGGCTCTTTCTTCCGTCCGCAACAGTTCTCTTGCTGTCACATCGCCTCTCTTCCGTCAGTTGGGCGGACCGCGTGATCGTCCTCGAAGCGGGAAAAATCGTTTGCGACCAAAGCGCTAAAGTTCCCCTCAATAAAAGCGACTCCGCGGTTTAACTGCCATGAAAATCTCGATGGGCTGCTCCGGCCGCGGAGCGCGGCACTAGACACAATGGCCTGAGTGCGACCGGAATCTGCACACCTCCGCGGAACTCGATTCGTCTCCACCCGTTCGAGCTCGCAGTCCCGCTTCAGGAATTTGCTTGCTCCGGCCGAATCCCGAACAGTCTGCCGTGTTTGTGGCTATCAAACGCCCGGGATGGCAACGTACACAACATCCGAGCGAAGTTCAAAACGCCAGGAGGATTCATGATCGTTCGAATCGCCGCAAGCGTCCGGTCCACACACAACGAGGACGGCGGTATTGTTCTCGACATCCTCCACGGGCAGATGTTCCGCCTCAATTTCGTCGGATCCAAAATCCTGGAACTCTTAAAGCAAGGCTGCGCGCCGCCCGAAATCGCGGAACACCTCGCGCACGACTTCGGGATCGACCGGGCCGCGGCTGAAGTGGACGTCCGTGAGTTTGTTGAAACGCTGGAAAAGCACCACCTGCTGACGGTTCGCGACGGCAATTCTCCCACCTGATCTGGAGCAACGCTGTGCACACCAACCCACACGAAGAGTCCGAGACCCGGCGCATCATTCTCCTAAGGGGGAAGAATCCCGAGGTCCTTCTCGGCTCCGATGGAACACAGTGCTCGCTTCCCGAGGTCGTAATTCCCCGTTGGCAAAGAGGCGCGGAAAATCTCGCCGCTGCTTTCGGCGAAACCTGCGGCATTGACGCCCTATCACTTTTTTCTCTTGAGGCTCCCCCTCCGGGGTTACACGCCCAGCAATTCGGTTATGAAATCATGGAACCATGCGGTCCAGTGGACGCAGCGCCACACGGCAAAAAATGGGTAGCTGTCGACTGCTTGGCCGAGACTTGCTTCCGCGACCCTTGTGACTTTCAAGCGGTGCAGCAGGCCATTGCGCAATCCATGGCCTACGGGCAAGACCCACCGTGCGGGCCATTCGGAAGGCTTGGCTGGTTCCCCGATCTTAAGCAGTGGGTGCAAGAGGAAATCGCAACACACGGGCTTCATCTCAACGGCAGGTTCCGCCAGCTCAATGCCGGCCCCTCATTCAGCTTGATCCGCTTTGAAACCGATGGGCCGGCGGTTTGGTTCAAGGCTGTAGGCGCCCCGAACCAGCGCGAATATCCGGTCACGCTCGCCCTGGCTTGCCTTTTTCCCCGATTCCTACCACAAATCATCGCCACTCGTCCGGAGTGGAACGGCTGGCTTGCCCTAGAAGCGCAGGGCCCGCTCCTTTACGAATCGTCCGTGCTTGCCTCCTGGGAAGCGGCGGCCGCAGACCTTGCGGAACTCCAGATCCAATCGCTTGGCAGAAGCTTGCACCTTCTCGATCCCGGCGCACGCGACCTGCGTGCCCAAGCGCTCGCGGAGTTTGTGGAGCCCTTTTTTCGAGCCATGGGCGAACTAATGGAAGGCCAGACCAAGATGCCGCCCGCGGCTCTTTCCCGCGAGGAGCTTCGTTGTCTCTCCGCTCGAGTCCTGGACGCCCTCGCGGTTCTAGAGGAGACAGGCATCCCCACTACCCTCGGGCACCTGGATATCAATCCCGGAAATATCATTTGTTCTCCCACCGGGTGCGTGTTTCTCGATTGGGCGGAAGCCTTCGTAGGTCATCCTTTCCTTACTTTCGAATATCTGCGGGAACACTTCCGGCGAGCCTTCGGACAGGACCACTCACAGGAAACACAGCTTCTTGCCCGCTATTCGGGCCCGTGGCGCGCGTTTGCTTCTCAAAATGACATCCGCCGCGCTCTCGAAGTTGCGCCGCTCGTGGCCGTGTTCGCATATTCGACCGGAAACGATCGATGGAAGGACCCGCAGGAACTCCAGGAACCACGCGCTCGAGGCTATCTGCGCAGTCTCACGCGGCGGATGGAGCGCGAAGCCCGTGTATTCGTGGAACGGAGCATGCCATGCCCAAGTTGATGGAGTCTCCGCCTCATTCCCCCATCGAGGTAGTCACGGATTTCTTGCACGGAGTTCCGGTGGAAGACCCATACCGTTGGCTCGAAGACCAAGAATCGCCCCGCACTCGCGCTTGGATTGAAGAGCAGAATCGTTACGCCCGCGCTTATTTGGACAACATTCCGGGAAGACAGCGTATCCGTAAGCGCCTTCAAGAGTTTCTGGATGTTGAGACCTACGACTCAATCCGTAAGGTCGGAGCCCGCTACTTCTACCGAAAGCGACTTCCGCAAAACGAACAACCCTGCATATACATGCGTGATGGTGCACACGGCAAGGACGAGCTATTGGTTGATCCAACCGAAAGAAATACCGGCAAATATACGGCCGTGATGCTAGTTCAGGTTTCAAACGATGGCCGCTACCTGGTGTACGAAATCAAAGAAGGCGGCGAACACACTGGGGCGTTTGCAATACTGGATATCAAAAACAGAAAAACACTTCCTGATATTCTCCCCCGTGGCTACTTGCGCGCAATCTGCTTTACGCCTGATTCCGATGGTTTTTACTACGTGCACGAACCCGTAAATGCAAAACGCCCACTCTATCGTGCCGCGTTCTATCACGTTCTTGGTACGCCGTTCAGTGACGACCAAGAGATTTTCTTTGCCGGCGAAGACAAGAAGCTTCGACTCTTCCTTGTTCCAGATGCCAATCGTCTCGGATTTCTAATCAACAGATTTCACGGCAATACTTATACAGACTTCTACTTGAGGCCTTTCGGTAGCGACTCGGCACTCGAGAAGGTCATTGAAGGCGCAACGTACAGTTTTGTGCCTGTACTCTGGAATGGTCGCATTTTGGCCATTACCGACTGCGACGCGCCTAACTTCCGAATCGTAGAGGTTCACGCTAGAAGTGACAACAAGCCGAAGTTTGTGGACCTCGTGGCCCAAACGGACGCTCGAATTGATCGATGGCTTGTCATGGGCGACCGTATTTTCGCTTCGTACATCCGGCCGACGGGCGCCGAAGTGAGGATTTTCGACTCGAACGGAGAAAATCCGGTAACGCTGCCGGTACAACGAAACGAGACTATACGCATCGTTGGCAGGTCGACGGACAGCGATGAACTTTTCTTTGAATCAGAATCCTTCGCCGAGCCCGTAAGCATATGGCGTTTTTCAGTAAGGAAGTACGAACGCACGCTCTGGGCCAAACGACATATCCCTTTCGATCCGAAAAATTACACTTCCTTCCAGTCATCATACCGGTCCAAAGACGGCGTAAGCATCCCCATACATCTTGTAGGACGACGAGACGTTCTGGCCACCTCCGACAATCCGACAATCATGACGTCGTATGGAGGATACGGCGTCTCCATGACGCCACAGTTCAGTATCTTCGTAGCTTTTCTGATGGAGCGTGGTTGTCTTTTCGCACTACCCAATATTCGCGGGGGGTCTGAGTTCGGAATCGGCTGGCACAGCGCCGCCAAACGCCGAAACCGGCAGACTGCATACGACGATTTTCTCTCAGCGGCGGAATGGCTTGTCGACACAGGGCGGACCTCACCAAGAAAGCTGGCTATTTTTGGCGGTTCCAATTCCGGCCTACTCGTCGGAGCAGCTCTAACGCAGAGGCCGGATCTCTTTCGGGCCGTCGTGTGTATCGCTCCGATGCTGGATATGCTCCGTTACCATCTCTTCGATAACGCACATGTCTGGCGTGATGAGTTTGGAAGTGCAGACGACCCGGACGATTTTAAAGCGCTTGCCGGTTATTCTCCCTATCATCACGTTCGGAAAGACGTTGCCTATCCGGCGACCATGATCGTCTCCGGTAGTGCCGACGGCGGCTGCAATCCTCTGCACGCCCGAAAGATGACCGCTCGTCTTCAGGCGGCAAATGTCTCTCCCTTTCCCGTCTTTCTTGATTACAACGCGTTTCGCGGGCACGCCCCGGTGCTTCCACTCAGCGTACGAATCGAAGCGCTGACCGACCGAATGGCATTTCTTTGTGATCAACTCCATTTGTCTATTTAAACGGGGTCCTTATGCCAATTGCCATCAGTGCGTATTTGAAATTGATTTACTTCGATCTTTATTTAGTTCGGGCGAACTTTGCGACACTTTACGACAAAGTGCGGAACTATCCGATCGGCCGGCAACCAGCAGGCCCTGACACGATTGAGCGAATTTGTTCGGCTGTTGACATGGCCTGCATCTGGTACTGGAAACAAGCGCTATGCCTACAGCGATCGGCTGCCACTGCCTGCCTCCTAAAGCAATATGGTGTGGCGGCGCAAATGGTCGTCGGAGCACGGCTTAAGCCCTTTAAGGCCCACGCGTGGGTTGAAGTGAACGGTCGCGTGGTCAACGACAAGTCTTATGTTCCAGACATCTACACCGTACTCGATCGATGCTGAAACTATTCTCGCGAAAGAGGCTCACCGTGGGCGTCCAATTTGGAAGATGGAACCGAGATGGCAAACCTGTGCCTCCAGATTATCTTGATCAGATCAGTCCGCTCCTTTCCCCATACGGTCCGGATGACGCCGGACTTTACTGCTCTGAAGATTTCAGTGTCCTATATCAGGCGTTCCATACTACGAAAGAATCACAGCGCGAAACACAGCCGCACACAACTAAATCAGGGGCCGTACTGACATGGGACGGACGTCTAGACAATCGTAATGAACTTATCACTCAGTTAGGCAGAGGCCTAACCGCCATGGCCACCGACGTGGACATTGTCTCCGCAGCTTATGAATGGCAGGGAGAGCATTGCTTCAGAAGCCTCCTTGGCGATTGGGCCTTGTCGATCTGGAATCCGCACACGCGCTCCCTGATTTTGGCAAAAGATCCCATTGGTACCCGTCAACTCTACTACTCGCTGGACGACAGGCAGGTGACGTGGAGCACCATCCTTGACCCCCTGGTACTTTTCCCGGCGAAGTATCTTGCGCTCTGCGAGGAATACATTGCCGGTTGGTTCTCGTACTTCCCCGCCACTCATCTGACGCCCTACGCTGGGATTTTTTCTGTGCCGCCATCGTCGTCAGTTTTGATCGGAACGGGAAAACATATGGTGAATAAGTACTGGGATTTTGACCCGGACAAGAGAATTCGCTGTCGGGGTGACGCGGAATACGAGGACCAGTTCCGATGGGTCTTCGCGGAATCCGTCCGCCGCAGGCTCCGCTCCAGCAATGCTGTACTCGCCGAACTTAGCGGTGGCATGGACTCTTCCTCGATCGTTTGCATGGCCGATACCCTCGTCAGTCAGGGCTCCGCCGAGATCCCGCGTCTTGACACGGTCTCTTACTACAACGACTCCGAACCCAATTGGAATGAGTGTCCATACTTTACCAAGGTCGAAGAAAAGCGCGGCCGAATCGGTCTTCATATAGATGTGAGCAGTTCGAACTTCTTGAATCTCGAGTTGTCACCTGGCCACTTTCCGGTAACCCCAGGTTCCGGGCGGGTGCCCACCGAACCCGCGAGACGCGTTGCCGCATATTTGCGGACTCAGGGCATTCGGGTGGTTCTCTCCGGCATCGGCGGAGACGAATTTACGGGGGGCCTCCCCAATCCCGCTCCCGAATTTGACGATCTCCTAGTGAGAGGCCACTTCTTAATTCTCGCCCGTCAATTGAAATTGTGGGCACTCGAGAAAAGAACGCCTTGGCTCTACCTCTTCTTTGAGGCTGTCCGTGGATTCATTCCTCGGGCCCTGGTCGGCGTTCCAAAACACAGGCGACCACCATCCTGGCTCGATCAGGCCTTCGTGGGACGCAACTTGTCGGCCTTGCACGGTTACCAGACGAGACTGAAGCTGTTCGGCGCCCTGCCGAGCTTCCAAGACAATCTTGCAACCTTGGAGATTCTGCGAAGACAGGTGGCATCGGACATATTGTCATCGGATCCCCCATTCGAGAGGCGTTATCCGTTTCTCGACCGAAGTTTCCTCGAATTCATTTTCGCGATCGAACCTGAACAATTGGTCCGACCGGGCCAGCGTCGGTCTCTGATGCGTCGCGCCCTAGCTGGAATCGTTCCCGACCAGATTCTTAACCGGAAACGAAAGGCATTCGTAGAACGTACCGCTATCGAGACAATTTCGATTGGTCTCAACTTATTGGGTGAGAGTGAAGAACAGATGCTCAGCTGTTTGCTGGACATTGTTAATCAGCAAAGTCTTCAGGCGGCGGTTCAGGAGTTTCAGGCTGGACTAGAGGTTCCACTCGTCCCTCTCTTGCGGCTGGTCGACATTGAATTGTGGCTACGACATCTAGCCAAGTCCCGGGTAATGGACTTTCGAAAGAGAACTGCACACGGATCTTCCAAAACACTTGCGGACGGAATTCTTCTGCCCCCCCACAGAGATTTCTCTCAGCTGAGAAACAACCTGAAACAGAAAGGAGGTGATACAGATGGAATACAACAAGCCAGAAATCGTTGTGTTGGCGAAAGCCAACAACGCGATCCAGGGTGTGAAGGGTCACGGAGCCATCGATAGGATGGATCCGCTTCAGCCAAGGACCACCGCGGCGTATGAATCCGACGAATAACCAGTCCAAGAGGGGCGTCGTCAGCAACCGGCGCCCCTAACAATTTTGCGACACCGCCAGCAGGAGCCAGGGTACTCGCGGGTCGCTCATCATACGCGAGCTATAAAAGATATTGCCTTAACCGAGAACTAGCCCTGAAAGAGATCGTAAACGAGAAACGTCCGTTTTCCTCCGATTCTCCGCTTCCGCTCCGGAGCATGGCGTCAACGACACACCTCCAGGTAGATCTGCCTTTCATTTCGACACATCTTTTTCGAAAACCTTGACTAGTTCCCGCCAACGGACAAATTGATCCGGATCATAAGCAGGTGCCGGATCTTCCTTGTGCTGCATCCAGAAACGAAACCAGTCTAAATTCCGTTGCAGCGACGCTACACGCTCGAACGGCGTATCAAGAGGATGTTCGCCACCCGGGTAAAAGAATAGTTCAACGGCCTTTCCGAGCACGTTCAGGGCTGTGTGAAATTCATAGGCACCGATAGGCTCCACGGAACGGCCGTTCCCCGTGAATTCGATCAAAAGCGGGGAATGGACTTTATCAGCGTTGAAAGCAGGGGCATATCGAATCCAATTCTGAAGCGCCGCCCCGTAAGGGGGCCCACCGTAGGCGACCTCTTCAGATTCTGCTCCCCACCCGTCGAAAAGCCAGTAACCCCCATAGTTATAGGCACCACCATCGGCGGATGAAGCGGCACGAAATCTGAAAGTGGAGTGCGTAAGCATATAGTCGACTTTCCAACTTGACCGGCTAAACCCGATAATTCCGACGTTGTTTCGATCCGCGATTCCCTTTCTTTCTAGATGATCCACCGCTGCTTCAACACTTGCGACCATCGTTTTTGCTTCTTGAATTGCAGGCGAACCTTCAGGTCGCCTCGAGCCTTGGGGAACAAGATTACCGACATTGAATATCAAAACCACGAATTCTGCATTGGCCAGCGGCTGAGGAGGGAAGGCGGTCGTGTAGTAGCCATCGCAAACAAACTTGTCATCAGGCCAAGTCAGCATGATGACGAGCGGATATTTCTTCCCCGGTGTAAAATCAGGCGGTTTAATCAGGTCGCCCGATATGCTTTCGCCGTATGCATTAGACCACTCTTCGCTTTCAAACGATCCCAAAGTCAATGCGCGGACATCGGGATTCAGGTCCGTTAATAAGCCATGTTTTTTTGACTCTGTATCGTAAAAAACCAGGTCAGGCGGCACAGTGTGTGCTTGCCGAACACCGAGCAGCACATTCCCGTCAAGCGTCGTTACGGAGCTCAGGTTCTCATCAAGGTCCGGGATAACTCGACCGACTTCGTTCCACTGCCCGCCCATTCGCTTCAACCGCACAAACGACTTTTCCGCCGTCAGCTCGACTATCATTTCATCATCGCCGTGGACCCAGGAAACTACTTCGATCCCTTGAGCTGGGGTGGTCCTACTCAGAACTTCAGAGACTGCCATGGTTGGAACGTCTAATCCAAAAACGTGGAAGTCCGTTAGACCTCGTCGGGCTTGACAATCCTCCTCTTCCCACTGACTTTCCACAGGTGCGGCGGCAGGGAGTACAAGAACACGGCTATCGTCGGACCACCGAATTGGAGAAAACGCATACGGGAACTTTATTGGCCCAATGAAGAGGTGTGTCCTCGTATTGAAGAGTGCCAGTTGTGATGGGTTCTCTCCAATCGATAGCTGGTAGTCCAGCAGGACGCAGCTTTTAGACCACTCGTGCGGGATGGCGTCGGGCGCGTACAAAAAGGCCAAGTAGTTCCCGTCTGGTGACAGACTGATGCCGAACGGTTGATTGAAACCGGTCAATGCTTGCCCGCCACGCAACTTATCAGCGGGCGAAGAAACCGTTGTTTGCACCCAAACTGCTTCGTTCTGTTCGCGGCGTAACACCTGAACCGCTTGCCGCTCGGTATACCCGTTTCTCTCGTGAGCAAGCATTTGAGGATATACCTTAAAAGGTATATGAAAACCGCGACTCGCAATCTCTGGACTGGTCATGGCTTGCGGCAGCCTTAGCGTCTCTAGGAAAGTTGTGTAAGCAACGGTATCCCCATCGGAATTGACGCTGTAATCCATAATCTCTGTAGCGGCTTCCGTGATGATTTCCGCGGTACCGGCAATCGTGTCGACAAAGAGAATTCTGCTTTTCGGTTTGGCGCGATTTTCGAGCAGGGCTATTCTCTTTCCGTCCTTCAGCCACCTAACCCCAGAGAGTTCCTCCGTCGAGGACAAAATCAATTTCCCATTGTCTATTCCGTGCAAATTCTCGAGATTGCGAAGACGCAACTGGTATTCGTTTTTGTTGGTCGTCAAATTTGGAGCTTTCACCAAGAAGGCAACCTGTTTTCGATCAGGCGAGACTTTTACTTCATCGGGGATAATTCTGCGCACACAAACGCAATCCTCGACCGTCACAGGTCTTTTCTCCGAAGCAATTGCGGGCCCGGGCGGAACACAAATTCCGAGGGCCACCAAAATGGAACTCGCGATGGGCTCTAACTTCACAGCAATTCCTCCGGATCAGCGACACCTACACATTGAATAGAAATCTGTATGCCCTGTTCAGATGGGAAAAGATCAAAAACTCAGTTTCAGAGACAGCTGGAGCGATCTGGGGCCGCCCTCTTGAAAAAGAGGATTTAAACCCCCTAAGCCCTTATTGAGCATTTGCGTGGACAGCAGAGTGCCGTTGCCGCTATCGAGCTGCGCGAAAGGGTTTGTGAAATTAGGATGGTTGAGCAAATTGAACGCGTCGGTACGGAACTGAAGGTTGACCCGCTCGGTGATTGCGAATTTTCTTCCCAGAGAAAAATCAAACTGAGTCAGCCCGAAACCTTGAATATCGTTTCGCCCTTCAGTTCCCTGCCGGATCGTGGAAGGAATAGCGAAGGCGCTTGGATTCAATCCCTTTCCACCGGGACAAGATTGGCCGGGGTTGAGCACTCCCAGACCTTGGAATACCGAGGCACATTGCGCTCCATACAAATAAAATGGTTGCCGCGGCACTAAGTCTGGCCGCGGGTTGACACCCGCTACAGGGGTGGTCACGAGCTGCGCATTGAATGGAAATCCACTTCTGGCAACTACGACTGCTTCCACGGACCAATCTCTGCAGAGCCGCCCGAACAGGTGGGCCTTGCCTAAAGGAGGAATCGCATAAGTCAACGCACCGGAGAAGCTGTGACGAACGTCAAAATCGGAAGAGGCGTAATCGCTTCCTGCTGCAATCACCGTATGCGAAATGGTTGCCTCTGAATCGTTGGAGGCGTTATCGAGGGAATGTGAATACTGATAGCTGAGGAGTGCCTGGAGATCGTTTGATAGCGGTTTTCGATACTGGATTTGCAGGGCATTGAAATTTGACCGCGCGTCATTTACGGTCAGAAAGAAATTGCCTTGGAAGTTCACATTGGGCTGACTTATACCCTCTTGCCGGAGAAGGTCTCTCCCGGCTTGACCTACATAGGTCAAGGAAACCGTTTGTTGCCCGCCAAACGATTTTTCGAGTGCAACATTCCACTGATAAGAGCGCGGAAGCTTTAGATTCGGGGAAAAGCCTTGCGTACCTGGGTCGGGAAACGGTGGTTGAAGCGAGATCGAGGGTAGAAAGGTCGTAGCATCGGTCAGTGGTAGAGTCGCGGAAGGGCAGCAACTGACGGCAACATTCGGAAAAGAAGTAGCGAGGGAAGCCGCGGTGTCCGACCCCAGGTCATAAAATATTCCGGCTCCAGCGCGGAGAACAAAATCGCCCTTCGGTGTAAGGCTATATGCTAGCCCTACCCGGGGGGCAAAGTTTGTGTAGGTAGTTGCCCATAGGGGTGTGCCAGAAGGAGCTAGTGCAATCTCTTCGGGGTTGTTCACGTTCGTCCATGCCGCAAGAGTTGTCCCCTCCCTTGCCCGTGGTGCCGGACTCAGTTCCCAGCGAAGACCATACGTGAGTGACAGCCTCGAAGTAATCTTCCAAGTGTCCTGGGCGTAGAGGGAAGTGGATTGCACGAGGAAGTGTGATTGATTTTGAGCTGCACCCTCGATCCCGAAATCCGCCTGACTGGTAGACAAAAAATTGGGGATGCTGCTCACAAAGTAGTCGAGCAGTTCTTGGCCCGGTTTCACATCGAGGAATATAGCCCGATAGTCGGCACCAAATTTCAATTGGTGTGCCCCGTGAGTGACCGCAAAATCATCAGCGAAATTCAACTGCGTGCTGCGATTTCTTGCAGTGGGCCCGGTTTCGTAGAACCCTCCTATGTCGAATAAGAAAAATCCGGAGCTCGCGGAGCTCGTTAAGCCTGGAGCCAGGACACTGAGGCTGGGGGGAACGGCACCTCCGAGCGTGTCCAAACTTGATATAACACTCGAGTTCTGAACCGAATAATTTCCTCGAAGATTGTTCGCGACTTGAGGACCAAAGACCATAGTGGAACCAACGGTAAGCGTCCTTGTACCTACAACGGTCGTATCAACTTCGCTATTATGTTGACTCCGGCTCGCAGCTTCAGAAGGAGCTTCGTTATAACGGCCGAAGATGGAAAACCTGGTGCTAAATACGTGATCGATCCGAGCTGACCCCGCATTCAATGTGGAAGGGTTGGAATAGTTTCCCGTAAACGTTCCTATATAAACTCCAGGCGTTATCGTCTTGTCATTGGGCTCTGGGAATGCCAATAAGAAGGGCGCGATTGGGCTGGGAGCACTGGTTCTCGCAAACTCCGAGGGGACTTGAATATTTGTCGTGTTGGGCTGCCTTAGACGTGCACCTTCATAAGAGAGAAAGAAAAAAGTCCTGTCCCTCTTAATCCGACCCCCCAAAAACCCTCCAAAATCATTATGGCGTTCCGCGGCACGTTGTAGTCCGGCTTGGTTCGCGAACCAATCGTTGGCATCCAACACGTCGTTTCGAAAATACTCGTAGATTCCCCCATGAAATTCATTCGTCCCTGAACGCGTGGTCAGGCTGACCTGTCCACCGGGGGATCGCCCAAACTCCGGTGCAAAAGAGGACGTCTCAATACGGAACTCCTGCAATGCTTCTACTGACACCAAACTACTCGTACCTCCGAGCGCACTTAAGGCCTGCGCTGCACCTGTTCCGGACGTTCCAAGTGTCGCTGCACTCGTGACCCCGAAATTTGCGGACACACCGTCTATAAGAAAGTTGTTCGCGCTCGTTCTCTGACCTGCAACGCTGAATTGACCTTCCTGGTTTGCCTCGCTGCTGCCCTGCGCAATGACTACTCCCGGCGTCAATTGCAGCAATGTATTGAAACTCCGACCGTTAAGGGGCAAGTTCTCGACAAATTTGTGGTCGATCACGGTGCCAACACTTCCGTTTTCCGTGTTGATGGTCGCTGCGCCACCTTCTACGGTCACGATCTCAGAGGCGGCCCCAATCGGCAACGTGAAGTTAATCGCGAGCGCATCCTCAACGTGGACGACAATGTCCGGCTTGATGATCGTCTTGAACCCGCTGTTTGAAACCTGAATGCGATACGTTCCGGGGGGAATATTGGACACTACGTAATAACCTTCGCCGTTCGCCCTGCCCGGGTACTGAACTCCCGTGGCGTTGTTGATGATCAACACGTCAGCGCCGACGATTACGCCTCCTGAAGGATCGAGGACGATTCCGCTGATCGTCCCGTTCGGTGATTGGGCTACACTCAAACTCGCTGCAAAAAGTAGATAAACCAAAAACCCCACGGCCCGTTTCACTCGCACGAAAACCCTCCTAGCGTCAGATGACACGCTCTTATTGGGGTTTGCACGTGAAGAGTGATTTCTGTGCCGCTTATTCCGTCTCGATGGAGGGTCTTCTGCAAGGAGGGCCGGGGTGTTCCTGATCAGGGATGGTTGGCATCCACTTTAAGATACGCAAAGAGGAAGGGCTTACCGCTTGGCTTGTGGCTACCACCGTTTGGTTCCGCGGTCACGAATACCGCGTCAATCTCCTCCAGTTTCTGCGGATCGTCGAATTTCAAAATCCACCGCTTTTTCGACACATTATCCTCGTAAAAAACTCCCAGGTTCAAAGCCTGCGCTCTGTCGGTTCCTCGCTGCCCCCAGGCCTGGAACGTGCTCGCATTCTTCAAACCCGGCTGCCGGTCAAGATCGTAGGCATAAAAAATCAAAGACTTCCCTTTCGTGAAGAAAACGCGCCCATAGGATTTCTGGGTTGTTCCATCCTTTGCAACGTCACGAACCTCGGCGATATAGAGGTCTCGCGCTCCCATCAATTCTCGAATGTCGCGGTCGTGGTCCAGAAGCTCTTTCTGTTCCGCAAGCTTTGCCTGCTGTTCCTCGATGGTTCCCTCGCGGCTTTCGAGCAGGCGGGTTGTAGCCGCAACGGTTTCGTCACGTGCGTGCAATTGTTGTGTTAGTTCTCCGAGTTTTGCCTGAAGTGCTACCACGCGGGATGACTCGTCAGCACGTGCCTTCTCCTCAGCTTCAAGCTTGTTTTGCAGGTCCGATAGGCGAGCGTTCGCGTTTGCTGCCTCTTCCCCAAGACGGCGTTCCAGCTCCTTTTGTGCCGAAGCGGATTGCTCCACGCGTTCACTCTGTGCGGCTTTCAGCCGCTCGACCTGCTGTTTCAGATCGTCGATCGCTTTGTCACGCGCAGCAAGCTGTGCGCGAAGTGCTTCTCTGTCATGACTGAGATCGCTCAACTGCTCCGCGAGCATGTCACTTCCCTTCCCCTGAATTGCCGGGACATTGGTCGCGACTTCTACCCCTTTTCGGACTCCCACGCGGTACGCCGAAATCGCGAGCGCCAGGAACAGCAAGATGGCTGCGGCGTAGGACATCCACATCTGTTTCCAGTCGAACTGGGATGGAAAATAGGCACGATGGTGCGATGGCTCAGAACCATCAATCGCATCTTTTGAGGTCTTTCGGGAACCGGCCTGACTGTCCTCTTTAGACAAACGCTCAAAAAGCGCCGCCTCCGCCTTGTCCTGGGACCATGACTTATCCGGCTGTGGATCATCCTGGGCCATTCCTGCAGCGATAGCCGGGACCGCCGTTTTAACCGTTTCCTGGAACTGCTTTAGGGCCTCACGGCACGCGGCACAGGCCTGCAGATGCTCGTTAAGCTTGCGGCGTTCTTCCCCCGTCAGTTCACCAGAGGTTGAAACCGCGCATAATTCGAGAAACTCTTCATGCGGACTCATACGGCACCGCAACTAGGCTTTCGAGTAACGCCACCATATTTACCACATTGTTTAACTGTCGCGCAATTCACTGGCAAAGACATGCTTTCTCAAGCGGTCGAGGCCCCGGTAGAAGTGATGGCGGACGCTGGCTACCGTCTGATTCTTGATCTGACTAATTTCGTCAAAGGTATAGCCCTCGTAGAAATGCAAACGGAAGGTGTCCCACTGCTCCTCGGTCAAACACTCGATCAACTCGCGCCAGCGGGCCCTGCCGAAAAGACCCTCACCTGACCGGTCGTATCCAGCGATCGGAGGTGCCGCGGTGACGTCGACTTCCATTTCATCAATTTCGCTAGACCCGTAGTGAGGACGGGTATTCAGGTAAGCTCTGCGGTGGAGCGCTTGGTAATAACTCGTCTGCACGATCCAACCGCGGGCTGGTCCTTTCGAAGAGTCAAACAGGTGCGCCTTTCTAAATATGTGTAGGAAGAGCTCCTGCACAAAATCCTCCGCTTCCGCGGGATCCCGGAGGATCTTCTTTCCGATGCTATGGACCAACTGCGAATACCTGTGGAATAGAAGGCCGAGGGCCTCCGTGTCCCCAGCCCACATCCGGGCAATAAGCGCTTCGTCGGACGGTTCTTCAGCCGGCGCAACCTTGTCTTTACTTAAAGGCTCAGTGGCCGCTCGGCCTTCGCTGAGCGGGAGGGCAGGAAAGCGGGCGGCTGGGAAGGAGCTCGACATCCCTACTTACCCAACAAATGCCAGCAACAATTCCGAGAGAATGGGTTTAGTTTGGATAGTATACTTTGTGGCATCATATAGTGACATAACTCACGATTCGTACTGCCAATGGCCTTTTATGGTAGTACGCGGGACCGTGGGACTCTTGAGAAAAGAGCGTTCGCTCGCGTGCTGATTACCGTCCGTGAGGAACGCGGCCTCACACAAGAAGCGCTCGCTTTCGACAGTGGTTATCATCCGAAATACATAAGCATGCTCGAAAGAGCTATAAATAGCCCCTCCTTGACGGCTATTTTAGAGCTTGCGAAAGCTCTCAACATGACCGGGGCAGATCTAGTCGCCCGTGTCGAACAACTATTGCCGGGCAATCGCAGAAGACGTCGCGATACTCGCTTGAGTTAACCACCCCTACATATCCTCAAGGGCCCGCACGTTCAGTACCAATGTTCCCTTATTACGGATAGTATACTTCCTGGAACTATGCTTTGCAACACCCCACCATTGCCGCAGTCATGGCAGAGGATCAAGACTCGCAGCGAGACGACGGACCGTTGGAGCGCGTCAGTACGGCCAAGAGGCCCCATAGAATGGACTCCGTTGTCAGAGCTGCGTTCGCAAGCGTCATCAGGGAGCGTCGCCTAGAATTGAATCTTAGCCAAAAAGAAGTGGCCGAACGCAGCGGCTACAGCGAAGAGTACATTGGCAAATTGGAGCGAAGAGAACACACACCATCTTTGACGGCCACAATTATGGTTTCGGCGGGCCTGGAAAAGGATCCAACGGACGCTTTCAACGACGTGCGGGCTAGAATGTTGCTTTTTAAGTGGCTTGAAGCAAAAAACCCGGAAAGTGCTGATTGTTAGAGAGCTGTGCTCGATCCTGCCCACTGCGGATGCGTTGATTCGGCCTATTATCACGTCGCAAGGCCCTCACAACGTTTTGTGTTGCTAAGCCAAAGGGAACGCCTAGTGCCGCACCAACCAGTCAAATCCGTTGGGGGGGATGTTGCCGTTGTTCCCGCTCTCCGTATGATCGACGTCTGTTTCCGTTTTTCCTCATCCCTTGATTTAGGGCCAGGATAGCGAATGATAAAGGACGTTATCATTCATGGGCGGTTCGGCGGATAATGCCGGTATCAAATCAGCATTGGATGGTCCATGAGCGTGAAAGACCTAGCCAAATTCGACGCCGAGTATGACACTTCGCACGAAGATTCCGCCTTGCAGACGCGCGGGCAGTTCATTGCAAGATTTCCTCTCGATTCGCTGGATAAAATAACACTCGACGAATATGTCGTCGGACACCACCAACCGAGCTTCTGTAATCTCGTGGAGTCCGGAACGAAGGCGTGGGCCAATATCCAGGGCGCAACATCGTTCAAGTTCGGGATTTATTTCGGACGGACAAAGAGCGACGCGACTCGTAAGTATCGATTTGTACAGAAATTCGGCGCGAATGAAAAGGACGCCTTCGCTGCGGTAAAGGCCGCGTTGCTTGACCTCGTCAAATTGGGTGCGGCTGACGCTCCTGACTTTGCAGCGATTGATGCGAATCCGCTGTCGCAGATGCTCAAGGCGAAAATCCTCAGCCTTTATTATCCCGAGCGTTTTCTTGCCATGTGCAGCTCCGAGCATCTACAAATGATCGCGGAAATCATGGGCTTCCCGGAAGACCTTCCATCCAGTCAATATCAGAATCTACTGCTCAATACGAAACACGATGACCCGACGACTCGAAAATGGAGCGAGCCGAAGTTCATGGCTTACCTCTACAAGGTTTATGTACGCGCTGAATTGGGGGGCGAGCGGTCAATCACGAAGCCCAAAATAAGAAAGCATCGCCGCGTTGATTTTGAGGAAATGCAGAAACAGAAATCGGAGATTGGCCGAATTGCCGAGGATTACGCGCTGAATTGGGAGAAGAACCGGCTGGCGGGAGCCCGGCTGGCACACCTAGTCGACAAGATCGAAGATCGGCGAGAACGCCCCGGATATGGCCATGATTTCCTGTCTTATAGCGCGGAGGATGAGCATCGGTACATAGAAGTGAAGTGCGTGGCGAAAGTCAGCGATGGACACCGATTCTTTCTTTCCGACAACGAACATCAGACTTCCCTGTCGCGGGAACATAAGGACGGCTATTACTTCTACCTTGTGTTTTTTGACGGAAGCCGCAATCCGGTGGAATTGGTTGCGATCTTTGCAGATAAACTCTATCCGAAAGCAGAAATGCTGCCGTCGTCGTATGAGGTAAGGTTCGATCGGAAGGACTTTGAGAAGGCGCGAAAAGCGAAGGTTTTGCCTGAAAAGCCCGAGGAGTAGCTAACGGTTCACACGCAGAGACTGTCGAACTTCCGGATGAACGCGGCTTGGGTCAGCGGATCAGAAGCGAGCTTCGTTTTATACGCCGCGATAAAATCAAGCAGCGCCCTCTGAAAATCGTTCCGATAAAGGATCTTGGGATCGCCCGTCGCATCAATAATCTTGCTGCCATGCTCTGCCCAGATCACCCATCCGTTCTTGGTGCGCGCCTCATGCAGTAGTCCGCAGCGCACACCTTCGTAAAAGTCATGTGCCAGGGGGCCATCGAATTCGGCTTGGAAGGGTACGCGATTAACAAGAAACGATTCAAACATGACACGGCTGCCAGAATATTCGTCTGTTGTCAGCGGTGGGCTACCATTCTTTAGAAGCCGGTAGCTCTTACCTTGAACTGTGGACTCCAGAAACTCGATCAGGCTGCATTGAATGGCGGCGATTGAAAATCCCTCGCCCAAAGAGCTGCCGCTGTCCTGCAAAACCTTGATGGGATCGAGATAACGGGCGGAAAGCCGCCCGTGAAAATAATCCGTGAAGGCCATCTCCCACGCTGCCGGATCACCACCTGGAGCGAGTTTCAGCTTAAACGCCTTCCAATCATCGGTCGTCTTTGAGCCCGCAATGTAGGTATCGCCGATGTTTTTCATGAGCCGGATACCCTCCTGCCCGATTTGCGCCGCGTTTTGGACTTCGATACGCGCGTCCAGACCCGCACGACACCCTCCCACTCAAAGAGTGCGAACTTGATCACAGCTGCTCCGGTCGCGAGGTAAACGACCGCATTGATGAAAACAGTTTCCATGTTCAGCCTGCCCCTTGCGCGGGTTTCTTCGCCACCAACGGAACCACAACAGGCTTTATTGCCGGTTTCGGTTCTATGAGCGGAAGTTCCATCCGCTCAAGCAAATCGTTGGCGTCTTCGAGTTCATCTAGGTTGATCTCGTTTAGTTCGTAGAGTCGCTCGACTGCGAGACGCGGATCGCGCAATAAATAACGGCGCGTGCCGTGGTCGTTGTGAACTTTGAGCAGACCGATCTTTTCGAGCCGGTGGATGGACTTGCTGACGGTGCCTTTCGTGTCGATACCCGTGCCACGCATGATGTCTTCGTAGGTCGGGTAGCAGATGTGATGCGGGCCTTCACGTGTGAGCATGTAGATCCATACTTTCAGATCTGCGCCCTTCATGTGTCGAAGCAACTCGCGCGAAACGTAGGGCAGAGGCGCGTAACCGCCGGCCTTCGGCGAAAAAACTTCCTTTTCCGCACCGGGGAAGCACATGTCCCGATAGCGTTGATCCCGATGTGGCCTTTTCGTTTTCATGTTCGACTCCTGATTACCGGGCGATTCTCGCGTGAAACACTTATTATGACAAACCCCGCCCGCACCCACCCCTAGGTCAATAGGGCAATACAGCATGACAGGGCAACCCCATACCAACCCAGTGCAATACACACACCCCTAAGCGGAGCGCGCTTCCAGCCGCATATCCACTGCTTTCCGCGAATTCACGCGTGGGGCAGGGTTTCCTGTAGAACTGGAAATGACTAGCATCGATGAGAGTGCGTGACTGAGGAGGTAGGGCAAAATAGTTGGCCCCGATACGATTCTGGAACAACTTTCTTTGGGTTTCAGTAGCTTGCCTACTCCGGTTCGACAAGACTGCCGTCGGGAGCATACGCGTCGTAAGTCCAACCGTTGGAAACCATCTTGAGCTGGTCACCCCGTTTCCTTAAAACCCACTGCTTTTTTCTGCCTCTCCATTCCATAATACCGCTCGAATCTGGAACCGCGAAATCCAGCTCGTCTACTTCGTAGTGATGCTTATCCTTGACTTCCTTTACGTGATAAAAAGACGCGTTTATGAATCGCATGCCCGTTTGCACGAACTCAGCTCTTATCGCCAAGTTATGGCTCTGATTCTGTGCTGCGATGGAAGGATAGAGAAGCCCCGAAATATTTCCCGACATCAAGTGACGGGCGACTCGTGACGAGTAAGGGTATATCCCCGGATCGCGCGAAGTGAACATTTCGAGGTAAAGCTCTTCGATGCCGGAAGCATCCGAGGTCTCCGATACTCCCACTTCTTGCAGAACCATCGTGGCCGTGTTCCGCCATTCCCCGCAGACCACGTCTTGCCCTTGTTCCAGTCTGCATTCAACGAAGGATGGCGGAAGGCCCGCTGAAGCGTAAAACACTTGTTCGCCTTCCGCATTTGCGCGGTTGAGCCGCGATGCATGTTTCGGAGGATAGGAAATGTCGGCAACAGATCGCGGCCGGTCCGAGCCGGGCCACACTCTAGTTCTGTAAATCCGAACCTTGCCCGGCTCGTATATCCGGCCCCGCCGATGGTGGCCTTTAGACAGCCGCCAGAACTCTTTTTCAAATTCATCGGGTGGTATTGAGCGTGCGACGGCCCGTTTGTGCAAATCAGCGACGCTTGGCACATTTTCTGATGTCATCGAGAATGCCCTTAAACTTTGATACGTTTGCAGCTGGGAGCGATAAAAGACATTATCGCGTTAGGAATAACGATCCGGACAGGGCGGTGTCGAACGAGCTGGTCAGTATCAAGAAGACACGCACACTGACAGCGGAGCAGTATAGCGGCCTTGCCGATGTACCTCCCGAGCTGGAATGGCTCGCCAACATCACCAAGCCCAAAACCCGCCGCTTCTATAAAAACGACGTAGCCGAATTCATGGCTTTCACCGGACTGCAGGATTCCGCCGCGCTGCGCACCGTTGCCCGGTCGCACGTCATTGCATGGCGCAAGGATATGGAGGCGCGCTCACTGCAGCCCGCCAGCATCCGGCGCAAACTCTCGGCGCTGTCGTCCCTCTTCGATTATCTCTGTGAGCGCAATGCCGTCCTTGGCAATCCGATGGACGGCGTAAAGCGCCCGGCAACCAATAATAATGAAGGCAGCACTCCGGCTCTGGGCGACACACAGGCCAGAGGACTTTTGGAGGCCCCTGCCCCGGACACGCTGAAGGGTGTAAGGGACCGCGCGATACTCGCCACCCTGCTCTATCACGGCATCCGGCGCGAAGAGCTGTGCCTGCTGCGGCTGCGGGATATTCAAAGCCGCCAGGGCGTGATGCAATTCCGTATCAAAGGCAAACGCAACAAGATCCGGTTTATTCCCGTTCACCCGATGGTCCTGCGGCTCATCGGCGAATATCTGGAAGGCGGGAAACACGGCGGGGCGGTGAGCGACGAAAACCTTGATGCTCCCCTCTTCCGGCCCGTGACAAACAACCGCACCGGCACCCTCGACGGGCACCTCGATCCTGGCTCGATCTACCGCAATATCGTCATGAAATACGCCAAAGCCACGGGGATCACTGCTATAGGCGTGTGTGTGCATTCGAATGCGGGCGACGGCGGCTACTAATGCCCTTGGCGGACATTGCCAAGGTGCAGGAATGACTCGGCCACGCGAACGTCTCCACGACCCGCCTATACGACCGGCGCAAGAGCAAGCCCGAGGACAGCCCGACATTTCACGTAAAATATTGAAAAACAGCCACTTACTCGGGGTGCATTATTGAATCCCGTAACGCATGGGGAACCTGTTATTTCGCATAAAACAGATTGCCTCTTGCATTCTTGCCGTCATGTATGCATAATCATGTCGTTGTATCGCATATTATCTCCGAACACTGGATGGCCATGGAAAACTTCGACATAATTCTGACGCTGGCGCGCATAGCACTCGATGGGGAAGGGCCGCGTGCGACCCAGCAGATAGAGCGCTTACGCGATGCGCTGGCAAAGTCGAGCCCGGAGCAGGCGGCCAAACTTACTCGGATTCTTTCGAGGAACGGACGACGCCACACAATGGCTCCGCTTGCGATGGAAGAAATGCGTGCCACTGCTGAAGCAGCAAGACGCCAGTTGCCTGGGGAGACACTTTCGCCCTCGACCCCGTTGCCAACAGATCGAGAGACGGGGACTCCGGTTGCCCGAGTCATATTCCCCGGTGCACAGCCTACCCCGGCACCGATTCTGAACGCTCCCCTGACGGCAGCTATCAACGACCTGCTTGATGAGTGGAAGCACTTCGAACAACTTGCGCGGCTAGGAGCGAAGCCACATATGCGGTGTCTCATCTATGGCCCACCCGGAGTGGGAAAGACGAAGCTCGCGCGTTTTCTGGCCCAGCAATTGAACCTGCCTTGCGTGGAGGTCCGTCTGGATGGATTGATGTCTTCATTTCTCGGAACAACGGCGAGGAATATCGGAGCTCTGTTCGACTTCGCGAATCGGTATCGATGCGTCCTATTCCTGGATGAGTTTGACGCAGTCGCAAAGGCGCGAGATGACATGCAGGAGATTGGCGAAATTAAGCGGGTCGTCAATACGTTGCTGCAGTCTCTCGACGCAAGAAATGGGACTGGGATCACGATTGCAGCTACAAATCACGAGCACTTGCTTGATGCCGCGGTATGGCGGCGTTTTGACTCGCGTATAGAACTACCTAAGCCCCAAGCTGAGGCTCGCGAGGATATTCTCGCAACATTTCTCGCTCCGATAACGTTGGAACCGCCGGAGATGCGATTTCTCGTGTGGGCAACGGAAGGAATGAGCGGGGCTGACATCGAAATGATGGTGGATGCGGGCAAGCGCTTCTTTGTCCTCCACAAGCGACATCTCTCTGCGAAGGAACGGGCCGGGAACTTCGGGCGAGAACAACCTACTCGTGCTCCGGTTGTCCTTGAGGCGTTGCGGCGTCAGGCGGCGCTCAACACACGCATGTTCACGCCGGAGCGCGCAGCGTTACTCACTGGTCCCCTTGATGATCTCAACCACGCGCTGCAGGAAGCAAAAATGAGTCAGACAGAGCGAGGTGTCGTCCTGGGACTTTCCCAGAGTGCCGTGTCGCGTCGCGGAAAACGCACTGAGATTACCGAGATCCAGAAGGAAGTGAGTAATGGCTGACAACGATCTGCGTCCGATCCAAGTGTTTCTAGACACAAAGCGATTCATTGAAATTCCCGAGCCACAACAGTTCGTTCCGGGGTCGAAGGACTTCTTCCAGGGGAATAATCGCGGGTTTGTCGAGCACAAAACAAAACTCAAGTCGAGCGTTCAGGGTGTTGCAAACAGTCTCCGGCGTGGCAAACAAGCCGGTGGGTTCATCAAGGTTCGCCAGCGCGAAGAGGCGTTAGCCAAGAGTCACCGGCCGATGGGTGCTTTGTTTACGGCCTCCAATCATTTTGCGCTCGTAGGGGCGGAGAAAGTCGGGGAGCTTCTGTTCCAGGTGACGCCGCGCGCGCTCGACGGTCTCGCGAACATTATCGACACGAAGGCAGAGGAAACTCCGCGACTGGTAGTGAACCGCAAAACCGGCAAACGGGAACCGCGTGTTTCGTCGGTCAGAAGCGAGCTTGGAGGTATTGACGACATCAGGCTCTACGAGGCGCCGGACAAAGTCACATTTTCGGCGGAAGAGGCCGTGCGTTGGATGCATCAGGAAAATGTGATCGGCGGCTACATCGTTGAGCTATTCAGGCCTGATCGTGGCATCAGCCCTACAGAAGTCGATCAGATGATTGGACAGTTCCGCGAGGGCTTGAATAGGATAAAGGGCGGACTTCTGGTCCGATCATTCCTGCCATCGACTTCGACAACCCAGTTCGGAGAACCCAGCCTCGCGGTCTCCGTTCAGTTGACGGCCGACGAGAGACGCTTGATCGAACTGCCGTTTTCGGATGACGGCCGTTCGGCGGTCATCGCAGAAGCATCCCTGCCCGCTTCGATGCGTGGAAGCCGGGCCGATCTCAATGTGACTCGCCACGGCGAGCTGCTAGCTTTCTTGGCAGAACAATCCCTGGTGCGATCTGTAGAGCTGCCACCGACGCTCGAAACAACTCCGGCCAACAGCGGAGCGAATCTCGGTAAATTTACTGTTCCCGACCCAGCGGATGGGGCAGATTACCCGACCGTTGCGATCATTGATGGCGGCGTGAATGCGGGGGCGCTTGGGAAGTGGAAAGTAGCTGATGCCGGCCTCGTACCGGCGACGGATCGCGATGAAACGCATGGAACATTCATTGCAGGGTTGGTAAGCGCAGGAAGCGCGCTGAATCCGACATTGAGCGCTTCCATCGAACCTCACGGATGTAAGTTCTACGATCTCGATCTCTTTCCCCGCCGCGATCTGCGAAATACCTACTACTCGGATATCGAGGAACTCTTCGACGTGCTCGACGAGAAGGTCAAGGTCGCAAAGAGAGACTACAGCGTTCGCGTGTTCAACCTGAGCTTTTCGATTGGACAACGTACTTCGCGATTGGCGTATTCGTTGGCGGCGGATCGCCTTGACCGCATCGCGCGGGCAAACGACGTGCTCTTCATCGTTGCAGCGGGGAATCTTGGCAATTCCAGTCGTCCACCATGGCCCGAAAAAGCCGAAGACGCTGCCATTATGCTTGCCGGGTTCGGTTCCGACGATCAGCAACTGACCGCTCCCGCCGAGCATGTTTTGGGCATCACGGTAGGCGCAATAAATCCGCCTGGGGTGCCAGGGCACGCTCCGCAGATGCCGACTACGTACACGCGACGGGGACCCGGCGTGGGTGGCGCCAGAAAGCCCGATCTTGGACACTACGGGGGGGCTGGCTCGACCAGCCACACGGGACTAATTTCCCTCAGCCCGACGGGCGACGCCTTTCACCATTGCGGGACGAGCTTCGCAGCGCCACTGGCCGCCGCAACGGTCGCGACACTCGACCAACGCCTGGCACGCCTGGCAGCTCGCGAAACCCTTTTGGGGTTGCCTATCCATCGAGCGGTACGTCCGGCCGCTCTAAACCGGCCCGCCTTGCGGCATGTGTCGAGGGAATTCGTGGGGTTCGGCATTGCTCCGCCAGCCGACTCGATTTTGCACGATGCACCTCATTCGGTCACTTTGGTGTTCAGCGAACGTCTTACGGCAAAGCAGCGCCTGGAATTCCCGTTCACGTGGCCCAAATCGCTCGTGAACGAGGACGGCTCCTGCCGAGGAAGTGCCGAAGTCACGCTCAGTTACACACCACCGATAGATCCCGATCATCGCGAGGAAGCGATTCGGGTTCAGCTCGAAGCGCACCTTTATCAGGAGCGACTGGAGGAGGAGACCGGCGAACTGCAATGGGAAGGCAGGCTCAGCCACGACGCGGGAGACGTTCCCGAAGGCATGAACAAAAGTGAGAGCTACCTTATCCGGACTGGTCTTAAATGGTCTCCCGCGAAACGTTATCACCTGGCGATGCCAGAAGGGCGCGGGAACACGTCGAACTGGAAGTTGTCGCTCGAAAGCCTGGTACGTGCTGGAGTGGCATTCCCTTCGGAGGGAGTGGCCTTCTCGCTGATTCTCACAATTTCCGATATTGCTAGCAAGGCCCCCGTGCGCGAGGAGCTACGTTTGGGCCTTCAGAACCGAGGGCTCGTCTTGGCAGACATCACGGTGGCGCATCGGTTGCGCCCGCGTCCGAACTAGTTATGAACCGCAGCGCCTATTACGAGGACCTGAAACGGCTGGCCCGCGAGAAGCGCGCCGAGTACAAAGTGGATACTGCCGTGTTTGGCCTACGCGAACTCCGCCGCATCTACGAGGCGGAGGGCATCCGCATCGACCACTGGCCGTTGTCCCGCAAAATCAAAGCACTCTACATGTGCGGTGGTGGTGATTGTTCGGTTGCGCTGCAGAAGAGCCTTCCTGATGAACCTAAACTATTTGCTCTCGTTCACGAATTGAAGCACCACTACAAGGATAGGGCTTCGTTAGGCTCTGGAATACTTCGTTGCGGCGACTATGAGGCCAACGAACTGATCGAGAAGGGCGCTGAGGTCTTTGCGGCGGAATTCATCTACCCGGAGTCGGAATTCGAGGACGACGTGAAGACCTTCAGACTGTCAATCACAACGCCCGCCGACATCGTTGATTTCAAACGCTCCTGCCGCGCAAAAGTCAGCTACCGGTTTATTTGCAAGAGACTCGAACGCATGGGGCTGATTGTCGCTGGGCAGTTCGATAGGATTCAATTCCAGAAGCTGGAGGAGCAGATCCACGGCGTACCTTTCTACAAACGCCGCCAGAGGCGGAAGGCTGCGCGCGGATGAGCCATTATTTAGGCTTCTTGCGCTTGGCGGTGTCCATGATTCGTCGCGCTTTCCGGAATTCCGCGTACCGGACCACTTCTTCAAAATCCTTCTTGTCGAGCCCGCCGAGGGCCGAAGTCAGCGCCGAAACGCGTGGGTCTTCTCCCTGGAGCTCAGGAAAAAAAACGCTGATCGGGACGGAGAAGTGGCGGGCGAGCTTGTCGAGATCCTCAGGAGTCGGCTTGTACGTGCCGGTCTCCCACCGCGACACCGTGTTTGCCGCAACACCGACTTTCGCCGCCAGCGCGTCCTGGCTCAGCGCGCCTCGGAGTTCGCGGATTTTCTTGCCTATCTGCTGGTAAATGTCTGGCATTGGCATCGTCCTAGTATGGGATGGTCTGCTCCTACTGTAGCTTGACAGGCTCCTCGACGCAACATATACTGTTTTAGGATATAGGCATCCTGATACGGGAATGGCACATCTAAGTAGTTATGTCCTGGAGGTTTAAATGTCTTGAGAAAACTCTGAGCAGCTTGGCGGGGAAAAACTGGCCGCAAACGCAGGCACCTCTGCTAGCGGGGCGGGCGAAGTCGATATTACCGGGATGGCGGAACGGGGACAGGAAGTTCCGCACGGCCAAAGCTTCGTGGCCCAGATAGATTACGAGCGCGTTCGCCTCGAGACGCAGTATCCGAAAGGCGAACTGCTGCTCGCCAGAGTCCACAAGCAGCCATGTGCATTCGAACTGATCGCCGAGTTCGTCCACTGCGACAACCGCGTCATCGAGCCCGACGAAATCGTCGATCTCCACCAGCGCGGGCTCAAGGGCTTCATCACCGCACACAAGGAAATCGTCACGATTTTCATAGAGGGGCCAGAGCACCCGTATCAGATTGAGCGCGGTGAGCACTCGGTTGCCGAAATCCTCGCTAAGGTCGGCAAGACGCCCGATGGGTACGTCCTCCTAGAGGAGAAGGACGGACCGCCTCTGCCATTGCCGCCCAGCATCCCGGTGAAGATCAGCGGCTGCGAAATGTTCTACACTCAGCCACAATCCGGCGGTTCTTCCTAGGTCTCCATGCCATACCCCACGGAACAGACTGACGAGTTGAAGGGCTACTGCAAGAAAGTTAGTGCCCTACCGGAGGCCGGAGTCGAATATCTGTACCTCGAAGAACTCCGGCTTCCGGCAGGCTGCACGCCTGCTGTGTGTGACGCCCTGCTCTGCCCGGTGGCCAAGGACGGCTATCCCTCGCGGTTATATTTTGCCGTTCAGGTCAGTGGCCAATTCGCGCGCAACTGGAACGGGACCGTCCGAATCGGCGAGAAGAACTGGTTTGCCTTCTCCTGGAAAGTTGACCTCGCATCCCCTACGCTCGCCCAATTGCTCGTCGCCCATCTCAACGGTTTTGCGAAGGAAAAGTGATGATCAAAATCAAGCTGACGGGCGCGCTCCACGCGGAGATGCTCCAGGACCTAAAACGGCCCCACCCCTTCGCCGCCGAGCGCGTCGGCTTTGTAACCGCCCGGATCGGCACGCTGGCGGGCGGCCGACTGATTCTGCTAACCGGATACCACGCCATCCCCGATCACGAGTATCTGAAAGACCACAAAGTCGGTGCCCGAATTGGCAACGAAGCAATCACCTGGGCGATGCAGGCGGCCTATCATGGTCGCGGCAAGCGGGAGGGCGTTTTTCACATCCATCTGCACGGGCACCGCGGCCAGACGGGTATGAGTGGCACCGACAGCCGGGAGATTCCCCTGATGATCCCCGGATTCCAGTCTGTCGGACGCGAAGCGCCGCACGGCATCATCATACTAAGCCTTGATCACGGCTCGGCATGGGTCTGGCTTCCGGATAAGAAAGAACCCGTCCAGGCAGCCAGCGTCGCGGTTATTAGTGCGCCGATTGGTGTGTTTGAGAGTGGAGCATCAAATGGGCGCTGATCGCTATTCCAGACAGTCGTTCCTCGGGGTAGACGCAGAGGAACGCATAGCCCGCTGCACCGTAGCTGTTCCAGGATTGGGTGGCGGTGGGTCACATGTTGTCCAGCAACTCGCTCATATCGGATTCCAGAACTACATCATTTACGATGGGGACCACGTCGAGGAATCCAATCTAAACCGGCTGGTAGGAGCAAAAGCTGTCGATGCGCTCGCAGAGACTCCAAAGCTCCATCTGGCGAAAATGATGATCTACAGGCTCCAGCCCCGCGCCCGTGTGCAGGGGTTTGCCTGTAAGTGGCAGGAGAACCCGGAACCCCTTCGCGAAAGCCAGATCGTGATCGGGTGTGTGGACACTTACAAAGGTCGTGAAGAGCTTGAGATTACCTGCAGGCGATACTTGATGCACTACCTCGATATCGGCATGGATGTGCATGGAAAAGAACCACCCGTTATAGGCGGTCAGGTAATTCTCTCGTCACCGGGTGGCCTCTGTATGCGCTGCATGGGCTTTCTTACGGATGAAAAACTTGCACAGGAGGCTGCGCGTTACGGAGACGCGGGCGGACGACCGCAAGTTGTCTGGCCCAACGGCGTCCTAGCATCGACGGCGGTGGGGCTCGCGGTCGAAATGGTCACTAACTGGACGAAAAAATATCGCTCCCATGCCTATTTGGTGTACGACGGAAACGAAGGGACGCTGCGAGATAGTCACACTCTCCGGAACCTGAACGGTAGCTGCGACCATTATTCGAGCGTGGATGTCGGCGATCCGGTTTTACTTGAACTCTAGGCGGCCTCGATCATTGCGAAAACGTCTCGAAATGACCCGTGATGAATTCAGATTCCCACATGGGCCCTGCGATGCAGACTTATTGACTGCTGAAAGCGCGGTCGAGGAGCGATGCGAAGAGATGCTCCGCCTGACGCAATGCTTCCCGCTGCACCGCTCGCAGGCGTTCGTGCCGCGTCACGAGTTCGGCAAAGTGTTCCTGCTCGGAGGGGGGCACTGTCGGCACGGGAAGTTCTTCTAACATCGGCAGAGTTAATCCCTCTGTGTTCGCACCGCGAGCCAAATTCAGAAGGCGGTCTTCGTAGAACTTTAGGACGAATCTGGCGAATGCTGGTTGAAGTGCTTCAGAACACTGGATGGATTTGATGTCCTGGCCGTGGCAGAGCGGAACTTTGGCAATCGCGACCGGCAGCCGGTGCATGAGCACTTTGCTCTTCACAACGATGAGGATTGACCCGGCAGGAACGAGTTTCGTCGCGCTCTTTTTGATACCCTCCTCTGTAATGTGTTCTTCCGTATCCCAGATGTAGTCGCCCTTCATGTCCTTTGAAGTCAGCCAAGGGATTCGGCCCTTGTAGTACTCCGGACGGTCGCGCGCTGGTGTTCCACCTCCGGTAATTTTGACCAGCTCGCCAAACTCACGGAATGGCCCCGCCTGGAGTTGAGCGCCAAACAGCTGGCGAAAGGTGGCCGGAAGGAAAGTGTCACTGAGCTCGATGGCGAAGCGGCGCGTGTAACGCAGCCGGTCCACCTGCTCCAATCGCACTGCGATCTCCTGCTGCGCGGACATCTCTGGCAGTGGGATCGAACATTCACGGAGAATCGTCGTGTTCAATCCTTCCATGATCGATCCTCTGGCCATCTGGGTGAGCTGGGAGGCAACCAAGTCGCTATTGAGTGCGTAGCATAGATACGGTGGAAATACGCGGCTTGTATCGACGCGCATTCTAAACAGGTGTGAGTCGAAGATGACACGGCCGATATCTTGGGGTGCAGAGGCAGCCCTACCGATTGTCCCCATCGTCGTGACAAGCACGTCATCCGGTAAAATCTCGTAGTCGGAAAGCTCCTCGAACTTCCGCGGTGTGATGAAGCGACGGAAGCCTTTGACGAACTTGTTGGGGAGCACGTTCTCTATGCCGACAACAGGAATACCGCTCTCGACAAGCTCCGTCTTCTTCAGCGAGCTTCCGAATGGGCCGATTTTGAATGCACCGGAGTCATTTAGCGCAAGCTCCCCGACGTAGACGGTAGGCGTTGTCACGGCGTGGCCAACCTTTCTTTCAGCATCGCAACTTCGCCTGCCGCAACTGCCTCCAGCCGCGCCAGCCGCTCCAGCGTGATTCGCGGCTGCTCGTAAAACTTTTCATCGTGCTCGATCTGCCGATACCGACTGGCGGAGAGCTCATATTTATTGGCTTTTACTTGATCCTTGGTGACCCAGAACTGGCGGGTGAGCTGGTTGATCTCCGTTTGCAGCGGCGTCATGCGGGATTGGAGTTCAGCAAGCTCCGCCTCAGCTTTCTCGCGAGTGGCACGGGCTATCTCAGCTGTCTTAGAGACGACCTCATCAAATTTAAGGCGGTGGATGATGGCGAGGTGTTCGAGGCGATCCTTCTTCAGCGGGGCAATTTGCTTTTGCAGGTCGGCCAGGCGTTGCGCGCGCTTCTGCTGGAAATTCGCATCTCGCCGATGGTCCCAGCATTGCAGCACGTCGGGAATGTCGCTCCCGGCAACCTTCTGGCGTTTATCGTCCAGTGAATACCCGTCGTGCTCCATGTCGTAGCACCAGATTTTCTCCGTCGTTCCGCCCTTGGTGAATAGGAGGATGGCGGTGGAAACACCGGCGTAGGGTCGAAAGACTCCCGAGGGCATCGAAATAACGCCATCGAGACGGTTCTCCTCGATGAGCTTCTTGCGAATGTCTACGTGAGCGTTGGAAGAGCCAAACAGCACGCCGTCAGGAACGATAACAGCGGCGCGGCCGCCATTCTCAAGCAGACGTATGAAGAGGTGGAGGAATAGGATTTCCGTCTTTTTGGATTTGACTGGCAGCGTGGGGTTCACATCCGCCGCGTCGATTGCGCCCTTGAACGGCGGATTGGCGAGAACCACGTCGTAGGCTCGCTCTTCGACGAACGCCTTGGAAAGAGTATCGGTATAGCGGAAGTTCGGAGCGGCGATGCCGTGGAGCATGAGGTTCATGCTGCCGATGCGGAGCATGGTCATGCCCGAGTCAGAGTCGAAGCCGGTGAGGGCCTTGGCCTGACTGAACTCGTATTCTTCCTTGGTCAGTTTGCTGCCTGTCAGGCCGTGGGGGTAGCCCTCCTCGTCGTAGGTGATGTCGCGGGCGTCGGTGTGAGTTTCGAGGAGATGCTGCCAAGCGTTAACCAGAAAACCGCAAGTCCCGGCTGCGGGATCGCAAATGCGCTCGCCAGGGCGCGGATCGCACATGCTGACCATCATGCGGATGATGTGGCGCGGCGTGCGGAACTGGCCGTTCTGCCCAGCAGTATTGAGCTTGCTCAGGAGGTATTCGTAGAGGTCGCCCTGCACGTCCTGGTTCTGCGCCGAAATCTGCATGGCGTCGATAGCCTTGCACGCCTCGATGAGCAGGGCGGGCTTGTTAATCTTAAACTCGGCGTTCTCCATCTGGGCCGCGAAGGGGCCGCCCGCTCCGCCGAGCGTTTTGATGAAGGGAAAGACGACTTCCTTAACATGCTTAAGGGCAGTATCGGCGGGAAGCTGCGTCCAGTGAGACCAGCGAAGATCGGAGCGCGGGAAGATGGGCGTGAACTTCTTGCCACGGAGTTTGGCCGCGCGCTCAGCGTCCTGCTCGCGCTCGTCGAGCCGCTTAAGGAAGAGCATGAAGGACAGCTGCTCGATGGCATCGAGGGGATTGGTGAGCCCACCGGACCAGAGCTTGACCCAGAGAGCTTCGACAGCGGAGCGGAGTGTGGTATCAGTGAGCATAATCTAAGCGGCAAGTGATTGGGTCAGCTGGAGAAGATCTCCAATTTGCTGCGGGGTGAAGAAACGTTCAACTGCATTGCGACCGAAGTTAGTCAATGGCGGGTCGTAAAGGTCAGCCTCGACCAGTGAGCGCTTCGCCAGAAAGACCTCCTGAACGGAGCGCAGGAAGCGTATTTGTTCGGCATTGTAGTTGTGCGCCTGGATGTGCTGCTCGAAGCCCCGCTGTACCACCTGAGGGTAATCGGGGAGCGTATCGAGGGAAAGCAGGTGGCGGAGGAAAGCAAGGAAGTTGTCCACGCGCAAGCCGTAAGCGATGCGGATATTTCGGCTGGAGAGTTGGATGTCGTCGCGGCCAAGCTCGCGGTGGAGCGTTCGCTCCATGTCAACGAGTTGCTCATCCGTGACCTCGCGGCCTTCGCGGAGCGCGGTGAGGGCGGGATGCTTTTCCACAATTTCAAGGACGCGGGCATCCACGCGCCTTTTGTACTCTTCGATGAGGATCTGCTGCCCTCCTTCGCCAACCGAGATATAGCCGTGGTTTGCAATGAAGTCAAGTAAGTCTATATTCAGGAAAGCGCTCGGCCGGTTGCGACGGTTCTTCATCTGTGCCGCGAGATCACGAATGACTTGCGTGAGCTGCGCTGGCGTAGCGGTAGCGAGATCAGGTGAAAGAGCGAGCGCAGCGCTGGGCGAAGAGCGGACAAGCTCAGCGATGTCGGGAAGCAGACTCACATCTTCTGCAATGGACTGGAGTAATTGCGGTGATGGAGTGGCTTGAAGAATTTGCAGTTTCAACCGCTCGACTTTGTGAGTGAAGGTCTCGGCGGCCACATCCACATCCGCAGCAAAGCGCAGAAGCGGTGCGACCTGCAGACGCAGGAAATCCAGTTTTGTCGGCGTGATGAGTGCCCAGAAATCATCGTCCCACGCGGGAGAAATTTGCATCCATACTTTCTTGACCGGAAATGAATCTTGCGGAATTCTGGCGATCATGGCGCGCAGGTCTGATACCGCCTGGCGAAAGGCCTCTGCGGTGTGGTCCGAGAGATGGCGTTCGAGGATCTTGAGGCGCGTATTGAATAGCGACACGAGCACCGGCATGTCTACAGACGGTTTGTCGTCGGCCTTCTTATTGAAGTCGTTCTGCCAAAAGTCGATGATCTTGAACTCGGTCTTCTTTCCGTCCGGAAGCCGGTCCAGGTATTTGCAGGCCTCCTGATTGCGCGTTCCGCGACCAATCATCTGCCACAGCTTAATGCGCGACTGTACCGGCTTCATGAACACGAGATTCACAACCTCCGGCACGTCGATGCCGGTGTCGAGCATGTCTACCGAAATCGCGATGCGCGGCAGGTTGTTCTTCTTGAACTTCGTAATGAGCCCGTCCCCATAGCTGCCATCGCGCACGCGTTCAGTTGTCGAGGTAATGACCTGCGCGAGGCCCACGTGCTGGGGGTACATTTCTTCAAAAACCTCGGCAATGCGGTGGGCATGATTCTTCGTCATAGCGAAAACGATTGTTTTTCCCGGTAGCTGCCCAGACTGATCCTTGAGGCAGGTTTCCATCACTTCTTCCCATTGTTTGCGCAGGGTGTCTTTATTACTGACCTCGACTTCGATTTCAGTCCCCTCGTAGTCCAGGCTGTCCGGGTCAATCCCCTGTTCAGCGAGAGCGTTCCTATCTTCCTCGCTCAGATCCACTCCCTTGATGCCCTTACGCTGAAAGCCAGTGTGCGCCTGATACAGACTGAAATCGACCAGGAAACGTTCTTTCACGGCCTGCGCGTAGTCGTAGAGAAAAGTCGGCACATTTGCATCGCACCCGAACAGTCGGAAGGTATCCCGGTCGATGAAGCTGGCGGGGGTAGCTGTGAGGCCGATCATGCGGGCATCGAAGTACTCAATGACTTCGGTAAACCGCTTGAAAAGCGAGCGATGGGCTTCATCGAAGATGATGATATCGAAGAAGCCTGGGCTGAACTTCGCATAGCAGAGCGCCAATGTTTGCTCGGTGGCGACAAAGAGGCGTTTCGTCTTGTCGATCTGATAGGTATAAATCCGGTCACGCGGCTCGTTTGGCAAATGTACCTTGAAGCCGTCTGTCAGAGCCTGCTCGACAAGCGCATCCCGGTCCGCCAGAAAGAGAACGTTTTGCGCCTGCTGAGAGCGGAGAAACACGTCGATTACCGCCATTGAAACGCGCGTCTTCCCCGTACCCGTCGCCATAACCAGCAGCGCACGGCGCTTGTTGGCTGCGAAAGCCTCGGCAAGTCGGCGAATGGCTTCGTGCTGATAAGCACGATTGACGATAGAGTTATTGATGGGAGTTGCTTCGAGCGGCTGGCGGTTTTGACGCAGGAACCTCAGTCGTTCCAAGTCCGAGGGTGTGAAGAACCCGGCCACGAGACGCGGATTGGCGAGGCCGACCTCCCAGAACCAGATGTCATGGCCGTTAGCCATGAACCCGAAAGGCGCGAAAGTCTGCCTCTTGGCGATTTCGTTGATGTAGTACCGCAGTTGTTCGTCTGCCTCCCGTGCATTGCGAGAGCATCGCTTTGCTTCCACGACGGCAAGAACGTTGCCGCTAGCATCGTAAAGGCAATAGTCGGTGACACCGTTCCATGGCTCGGCGTCATAGCCGTCAACTGGAACCTCAAGCCGTACCTGGGTGCGATCATTAAGTTTCCAGTCAGAAGACCGCAACTGCGGGTCGATCTGCAGGACTCGGGTTAAAGCTTCGTTAAGAGTCATGGAATGCTTGATAATTTCTCTTTAACCTTAAGTACCATGTTTATATAGCGATTTGATTCCTCCCTACTTTATTAAATGCGCTGCCGCATGGCTACGCCTTTCGGCGAGGGTAGTGAGTGCCGAACATCATTTGCAACACTCGTGGTGGTTGCTCTGCGGAGTGAGGCAACAAATCGTGAGTCCTGGCAGGGCTATAGAGAATTAGCCAAATCCCCGCTCAAGGCCCGTATGGCGTTTTTTGTCTCTAAAGCGGACATCGTGGGTAATTTGACCCAGTACTGGGACCCGCCAAATCTGGCTGCCTATAGAAAAAGCTGGATTTAATGAGGCACTGATTTGGCTGTTGGGCTGCAACAAACCAACCCGCAGGGACAAGGACGATGCGCGACCAGCAGCGAAAACTCGGGTTTGATCTCTACGGGAGCCTTGGGTTGATTTTTGCCGTTGAATGGAGTACAAGGGAACGGTTTAAAGGGAAGGCATAAGAACGTGTGGACGAAGCTGATTGCGGCATTTAGGCCGGAACCGGATTTCTATACCACAATTGTCAAGGCATTGCGGCAATGGGTCGAGGAGTTGGCGGATCCTGAGGAGAAGTGTATCTACTTCTCGCGACAGGCATATTCGGCCCGGCAGATTCTGCAAGCTGTAGAAGACCGAACGGAGCTAGGCAACGCGTTCGTCGCGGGGCTCTGGCAGTTGCAGAAGCGGATGAGTGCAAGAAACCCGAAGGCTTCGGTGGCGGATTTGATTCGCAGAAGTGTCGATCGCGACATGGCCAAAGTGTCGGCCGCGACGTAGCTATAAGTGCTTGGCGATGAGTACTTAAGCAAAAGTCAAAACCTAAGATCTCTCGAATGCATCCAATCTATAGCCTGTCCTGAGGTACAGGTGGAGGGACGTGTGTTGACCGTATGGGTTATTTGTCCTTACGTCAGTACCTGCCCATCAGTTTCTTGACACCCCCCCGCCCGTCACATAACCTCGGACTTTGGATATGAAAGACGCGTTCAAACTAGTTCCCGCGATCCCATATCAGGATAGGGCAGAGTACGAGCGAGCCCTTCGCGATTGGGTGCATTCCCTCTCGCAGGCAGACGCGCAGGCGCGTTTCCTCTACATCGCGAACCATGGATTGAGTCCCGTTGAGATTTTGAATGAAGTTGAGAGCGGCACAGATCTCGGGAGAGAATTCCTGGCAGGATTGTACGCTCTGAGCTTGCGATTGAAAGCCACTGGAAAACGTACTTCGATTCCCGAACTCATTCGGCGAAGCAGTTGAAGCCTGGTCAGTAAGCGCGCACCTTGTCCGCATTCCAAAGTGCTGCCATGGCCCCTGCCCAGAGGTTTTTTCTATTCCCCGCAGTTTCGCTGATGTGATCGCTCAGGGCTCGCCACCGCGCACCGAGTTGCTCACCAATCTCGGCGCTTGTTTTTTCGTCGTAAGCCCAGGAGATGAGGCCGTCGTTGACGACGGTCCCAAATTCAGCTTCGAACCCCGCAGGAAGCAAAATTTCTTTTTCGTAGCCCACGAACGGGCAGCCCGAATCGAATAGTGCGGGCCCGAGGTCTACCGCCGAATTGCAAGCTACAGCATACAGGTTTCGACCCGCGAACTCTTGAGGCAGGATCCCCGGCCCGGTAACGTGTACCAAGGGGCGTTCGGTCCCATCTGAACCCATAGTCAGCAAGGATTCGGGCCAGCCATGGCCGTAGAATGCAACAAGTCGCACGTTCGGACGTTTTTGCAAACTGGATCGGAGGTTTTCCTCGGTTGCTGCGGGGCCTTCGAGATCCTCTACAGCGTCGATCCGGGACTTGGCCTGCTCGGCCCACGCGCTCATCTTCTGGCTCATATCGTCATAAGCTGGACGGACCAAAATGACCTTCACGAAACTCTCCTAAAGGAAAGGGTTACAACATTCTGACGGCGGGAATGAGTAGCCGGCATCCAAGCGCTGTTTCAGTGGTTGTACTACGGGCAGCTTGGTTGCGGAAGCCTACCGTTACTTACCATTGCCGTCAAGTGGCCCATTGAGAGATGAGCCCCGGCATCAATTCACTGGTGAGCGGAGGCCGCAATTGTGGATTGGAGCCGACGGGCCGGAGTTTGCGCGTGTCCCGTTTACTTTAAGGTTGCGAGAAACTTCTGTGCATCGAGTACGCCGTAGCCCATCGAGGGCGTTGGGCGCCCGCTGAAGTTCTGGGAAGTCTGACTGAGCGCCGCCCGAATCTGGGCTGCGTTGAACTGCTTTGAACCGCCGGCGGGGGCCGCCCGGCCAAGTTTCTCCTGTCGGGAGAGCAGTAAGGCTATCGCTCCCGTGACGTGTGGCGCCGCCATGCTGGTTCCACTCATTACTTCGACGTCCTGAAGCGTGCCTGCCTTTGCCGCTTCGATCGATTCTCCGGGGGCGGCTAGATCCGGCTTTTCCCGCTCGTCGCGAGTAGGGCCATAAGAAGAATAGCTAGCGACCTGCACTGGAATGACAGGAGCAACTGAAGCGACGGCGACGACAGTTCTGGCTGTACCTGGGATGCTCAAGGTGAACTCCTCCCATTGGTGGCTTGTGAAGCGGATCGGCCGAGTATCATCGCGTTCAATCCAAGCGTGCACGAGACCATCGGAAAGGACCGTTTTTGCCTCGATGTCGAGACGCCAATTGCCCGCGGCAATGCTCAAATTTTGGCCCGACGAAATAGAGACAAGTACTCGGCTGTCACCATTGTCCCAATGAAATTTCTCATAGCTGATGTCGAACCTGTATCCGGATGGGAAGTTCCCACCTTTCGATTCATTTGCTTCGACAAACTGGGAGGATCCCTGGCTGGGGTCGAAGAGGCGGAGCTTATGGTCGTCACAAGCGCGAAACCACAGCTCAATCACATCCGGCCCAGCGTGAGACTGAAGACTTGTCCAGGTGAGCGACTGCACTTGCTGGTTAGCCATCTTCAGTTGTGCGTGGCCGTCTTTGCCTCTCTCGTTTCCTGCTGATTTCACGACGACCCGTCCTGGGACGCGTCCTCCACCCGAGAAATTGTCGAATGCGGCTTCCAGGTTGGATGTTCCGTCGTGCGCTCCTGCATTCATGCCAAGGCTGACGTTAACGACCACCGGCAACTTGAGCCGATTCGCTTCGCTGTCGATAAAGCTCAATCCATCGACATGGCTGTTGGAATAGCCGACGCTAAATGGGTCACGGGGATTCACCCTGATTCTAGGAATGACGACGACGATTTGGGACTCCGGAGCCATTCCGCCGCAAAATTTCCCGGCCGATTGTCCTGCGGCAATACTGCCGACGTGAGTGCCGTGATGGCGTGGGTCGCGGCCCAAGCCTTTGGGTACAGTGCCGGCTCTGATGTATCCGTTGATCATGTTTTTGGTGTGCAAGGTTCCGTAAAGCGTTCGGCCCTGTACGGTTGGTCCCGGCGCTGAGGAATCGGTCTGATCCCAAATGGAAGCAATGCGTGTGTTCTTGTTTTTGTCCTGGAACGCCTGATGGAGCACATCGATTCCACCGTCAATCAAAGCGATCAGTGCATGATCTCCCTTTTCTGGCTGTTGCGGGTCATTGTGAACCTTGTCCGCGTGCACAAAGGGAACGGACACGCCGCAGTCGAAACCCGAGGTAGGCCGGCTGGCTTCCACCGAGATGACCCATGGACTACCCGCCAGGGCTTCGATGGTAGCGAGACTTCCGAGACATGCCACGATATTCCCGATTTCCGAAGTTACTTGGCAGTCTTGGATATCCATGATTTTGGGTATTTCGGCTGGATGTGCAACGCGCACGAGCATCGGGAGTAGGTCGGAGGCAGCGGGCCCGGCCGGCCCGGCTGTGTGAATCTCCGGTGTCCCCACATCTTTCAGGGTTTCGAAGGTGTGAAGCAGGTATCGATCAATCCGTGCCATTGGAGACCTCCGTCGACTTGCATTTGCAGATCGGGCGACTAGCTGAGGACTACCGCGGTAAACGGCGCCGAAAGCGGTGGTCCTGTGAAGCGCTCAAGAAAGACGTAATACGGAACAGCGGGCGGGACTTTACCGCGTTGGTGACGTGCCGATTGTAGCACGGGAGGAGACCTTCTCAACTGGCATCGACTTGATCTTTACAGCGGCGATGTGTACCTCCTGTCCCTAGCAGCTTGCCGATTTCCCCTTATGTTCCGGCCGTGGAAATTCTCAAACTCGAATGGAGCCATAAACATTGTTAAGGCATTCGGTGGGGAGAAGGGTGGTATTCCCGAGGGTGCAGTGCGGTGGAGCACCCTGCTCCTAAATTTGGCTCGCGAGTGGGGTCGGGCTGTGACCACTCGGGCACGAGCCGCACCGCCCTGGCTCCTCCTCTAGTCTCCAGCTCGGGCGATTGAGTACAGGTTAGACTTCGAAGGGATCACGGAGAAGACTAGCGTAGACTGCGGAGGCAATTACCGCGAACGTCGAAAAGATGTTTTTGTAATAAGTGGTCACTTCGCGAATATTTGGGAGCGCTCCCAGGGAATACCGCGGAGTGGCGCGACCTCGAACTCACCCATCGTAAGGCTCGCTCCACAATCTCGACCCCGCCTGGTTGATGGGAACTTCGAAATAGTCAACCGAAGCGCTTTTGCCCCTGAGTGTGAGAATCGCGAACGCGTGGTTGTAATCGGTGCCGTTGTTGCCGAGCTCGGCAGCGGTTGCCCAGACGGGGAACTGGCCCTTGTCGAGAGTGACCAAGGTGCGGTCCAGAGTGTAGGACTGTTGGTTCTTGAACACCGGCACGGCCGAGCAACCGACGCAGCGTCCGCGCTCGAGACCCATATAAGGTTCATAGACCGCCAGGTTGTGCTCGTGTCCCCAAAACCACCAAGCAACCTGTCCCAAGACATCCTGAAAGTTTCTATAGAGGTTGGGGTTGTAGGCATAAGGTCGCCCGTCGACACGGCCGACCGCCGCGAAGGGAGAGAACAGCTGATGATGGGAGAGCAGGATGGTTTTGCATGCTGGACCGGCGGTCTTGATCTTGTCGCGTAACCAGTCGACCTCTTTTGGATTCACGGACGTCATGTAGGAGGCAACGGTGATGGGATTCGAGTCGTTGTGGCCGGTGTCCATCGCCAGCAATTGCCAATTGCTGTTTTCGAGCAGGAAGTAACTGGCCTGCTGCTCGATCTGGCTTAAGAGCCAGTAGTAGCCGTTGCCGCCGGAATACATGTCGTGGTTGCCGCAGAGGGTAAAGAGCGGGAAGTTCGGAGGGAAGGTAGCGCGGCACTTGTCCAGGAAGTTCTTTGCGGCCTCCTCCTGCGTACAGGAATAGTAGATGTCGCCAAGGTGTAGCAGCAGGTCGGGACTTTGCGACTTTACTTGAGCGAGGAGATTCACTGCCGCGTCTTCGCCGGTCCCCCAATCGCCAACCAGAGCAATGCGAAAAGTTTCGTCGATCGACACGACCGGATTCTTGTTTCCGAGGTACGGGAAATTCCCGCCTTCGGCCTTGAACTTCAAGTAGTTCGTAAGACAGGTGGACCATCCGGCCGCATCGCATACGGCCTTCCTGAGCTCGGCGGCGCATTGGGCCGCGAGCTCTCGATCGCCTCGGATCTCCGCCCAGAGAAATTGCGAGGCTACCTTGGCGCAGTCGCCGACCACGGCGACGGATTCAAGTTCGGCGGTCGGAGCCTCTCGGTTTCCTTCTGCGGCAGAAGCAACGGCGTGAACCGGGGTCATGAAAACATTCTGACTCTCGAGAGCCTCGAGTCCCGTGCGCGCGGTCGAGGTCATCGCGGCTGCGGCGGACTGCCACAGGGAAAGTGTCGGATCTCGATAGGTGTAATCCGGGCGGGTTTCTCTTTCTTGTGGCAATTTGTCTCCTCCTCGAACCCATCGTTCTAGACGGTGATCGTGTAGAGCGGGTTAAAGTCGCTCCCCGCTTGCTTGGCGGCCATCCACCGGAGCAGGTAAACCGCCCTCGGATCGGTGAGGGCCCCGGTGAACTTGTTGGGCAAAACCTCGAGAAAGAAATGGGCCAGGAGGTCTTTGTAATAGTCGATATCGGGCTCAATAACAATGCAGTCTACGGGTCCATTCGGGCCGGGCAGGGTTTTGCTGTTGCCTTGATGAAAGGTGAGCTGAACGTTGGTGACCGCAAACTGAATCTGCTTGTAGCTCAAAGTCGCACCCGGGTGCAACGCGCCGGGGTTTTTTTCCTCGGAGAAGGACCCCATCTTGCTGGCCTTGACGACGTCGTCGACAAGAGCCTTGTCGACGTAGGCAAAGAATCGGTCTTGGGCCATCTGGAATTGGGAGTCGTCCCAGATGGGCTGCCAATAATAGTCCAAGGGAGTCTTTTCACTGGGCAAGGTAATCTGCGACATGGCGGTAAGCAAGTTCAGCAGGCAGCCGAGTACCAGCCCTTCGTTGTGCTCCATCATGCCCACATAGCGCGTCGGGGCATCGTTGATCCCGGCCGAGAGGATCTCGGCGAAGCGAGGTCGCACGCTATTCAGGGTCTTCCAAGTGGCACTGCTGAAGTTTAGATGGCTGTCCTTCTCGAGCAGCATCAAGCTGACGGGCGCTGGCCTCGCGGGTCGGAGGGGAACGGGCATCCAGCCTGCTTGTTCGTAGCCATCGGAGTTCAGAATAACGGTGTAGTTATCGAAAAAATTGTCGAAGTAGGGTAGGCCTTTGACAAGCGCCGCAGACCCAGCGCTATCCACGTTCGTGATGTGCCAGTCGTCCGGCGGCCTCCCATCATGGATCGTAGCGGACCATTTGACGGCATCGGCTATGGACTGCCGCGTTCCGTCGACGATGTGGATGAGAATGCTTCCGGTTTGTGCGTCCATGGTGCTCCCTATTGGTTCGCCGAGATGTGGCATTGATCGCCGTACTGCTCCGCGCGCAAGCTCAACGTGCTCCGCGGCCTGGCAAAGCTACGTTCGCACGTGCAAGACGCGAAAGATAACTGCTGGCGATTTTTTCCACGTCGTCGGTTTGGAACGATTCTCGAAGAAACGCGGCAACCTGTGGCAATTCGACACGTGCCGGGGATGGTGTAGGCTGGCCGCCCGAGTTCGTATATTTCTTGCGGAGGGAAGTCAAATGCAACGCACTTAAGCCGGTAGCTTCGTCCCGCGTATAGGAAGGATCGGCCATCAATAGTTTAACGGCTTGCTGATAGGTGGCGTAGGCTGTGGCCCAAATCTTCTGGCGGTCTGCATCACTCGTCACCGTCACCAACTGATCGAGCGCTTGTTCCGCGGAGGAAAAGATGCCGGACCACTGGGAGGATGGTTCTTCGCCTTTCAGTTGGTCGAAGGAAACTTGAAACATGACGTAGGTGTTCTGCATGATCTGGCCGTCGTACTTCAGGCCGTCGCCGTCGGTAGTGAGCTTCCCGGGATCTAGATCGTCGAGCGAGGTATCGTCGTCGGCTTCCCGGTAGATCAGGATGATGGTTCCCTGCACCAGGCAGAAATCGCGAATCGGATTGTCCGAGGCAGCGGTACTCAGCCGGCCGGCATAGCTGCCCTGGAGGCTATTCTGCGGATCCGTCGCGGTGAGGAGTTTTTTCACGACGTTGGCAACTGCGAGTGCACTAGAAACTGCGGGAGGTGCCAACTGGAGTGTTCCTTTGAGTTCCCCAGAGTTCAGGATGTCCAGGGCACCGCTCAAGTTATCGCTTTTGACCGCACTCATGGTGACGGCCATCTCGATACCATCGCAGTCGGTCGGCAGTTTCAAGGCAATAAATCGCCCACTCCCGAAATAGAACGGGTGCCCAACATCGATTTTCCGCACCTCCTCGATCGATGAACAGGACACCGAGTTCATTCCGGAGAGGTGCGTGATCTGTGTCGACAGGGACACCTTATCGCTGCCGCCAAAAATCTTCTGCCACAGATTTCCCGCGGAACGGTAATGCGCTCCTTTTAGGTTGACGGTCACATACCCGTGGCCCATAAGCACCTGGGCACTTTTCGCGTCCATACCGGCGCTGGGAATGAAATAAATCCGCGTTCCAAAACCACCGATAGCACTTTCTTCAGGCATTGTTAGATCCTCTCTTGTTGAATCAAGAAATCTCTGCGTTGCAAAAGTCGGAGTCCTCCGGAGGAGCTCTCCGCACCGTCGTTCCTGAATTCGATCCTCACTCTTCTCCTAGGTAGATATCCGCGCCTGTCCGGATGGCTTTGACGCGCAGGGCACCGGGCAGTTCGAGTGTTCCTCGGGGGCCGCCTTGGGCGAAGTGGTCGTGGTTTTTTAGATCCCCGAAATCCAAGCCGGTCTTTGTCTCGAGATCGGCGATCTTAACCTGCGTGGCGGCCACATCGAAGGCTTCCTCGAACCCAGGAAGGTTGGCGATGTCTTCTTGTCCCAGAACAAACCCGGTGGCTGCAGCCGTGCCGTTTTCGCGGATGAGAACGCAAACTTTCCAGAATTGAATGGGACAGCGAACGGAATAGTCCATATTCTCGTTGCGATAGACCGGATCGTTCAGGGCAAACACCGGGCCAGTGATGACCACCATCATGCGTTTGTCTTTTTTCGCGTGCTTTTCAAGGAGGAATTGCTCGAGCCCCTGCCAGCGATCCTTGCCGCGATTAAACGGTGAGGCTTGTAGTGAGCAGTTCGTGAAGTGGAAGGTATCGTTATTGGCCTTCCGCGCTCTCGCGACGTCTTCGCCCCAAGCGGTGTCCTCGCGCCGCGTTAGATGCCCTCGGTCAATGCCATGCTCGAACGCTTTCTGGCCAAGTTGCTCGGAATCCAGAATCCGCGGGTCGATGAACCACTTGTCTCCCTGCCGTTTGCCGATGGCCGGCCGATGAACTCCGTCTACATTCGCCGCAGAGAACCAGGCCGTGCGCCTGCTCTTTCTCATGTAGATGCTGTAGTGGTAGTAGGCGAGCTCGAACTGGTCTTTCCCTCTGAGGAAATCCGGGCTGATAACCGCGGTATCTGCTTCCATAACCGGGGTGATCCGTGGCAACGGGACTTTGATCTCCCCGAGGAAGTTTGGATCATAGCCGGGCCGGTCCTTATAGTTCTTATCAACGACTATGGCCTCTTCTTCCGTCTCTGAAGCCGAGCTTAGAGCAGGAGAACGGTCAGATGGACCGGCAATGTCAGGCAGGACCGTGGGTTGTCCGAGAGAGACCGTGACCCGGAGAGGAATATTCCAGGTAATTCCAAGGTCAGAACGGTCACCTCCGGGGATGGCGGGTGCAGGGGATTGCAGAGAGGGGCTGACGGCTGTCCCCAGCGTCGCAGTAGTGGAGGGGCTAACTGCCTGTTCATTGCTTTCGGCTCTCTGCCAAGCGGGCTCCCAATCGTTGGTTGGGGGGAGCGAGTTCTGGAAATTGAGCAGAGGCGCGACTCTCCGGTCTCTCGCGAGCTCATACAGGGGAACCGCGTAGTTGGCCTTCAGGTATTCGCCGGCAAAATGGAGGGCCAGGACCGCACCGGTATCGACGTCAATGATGGCCGATCCGGAATTTCCGCCGAGTGTCGAGCTGTCGTGGGTCATAGCGTTCACGACAGTTTCAAAACTGCGCACGGTGGCTCGCGCGCGAACCATGCCCGGCTGCAAACGTTTCACCTGGTAAGTTTTGTGGAAGATCTTGTCTTGGAGCGAAAGGTCGTTGCGATCGTCGCGCGCGGGGTACCCGATGGCAACGATGTTGTGGCCAACGAGCTCTTCAGGCGACCGCGCCGATAGGTTCAGCGCACCAACCGTCGAAAGCCCGTCGACGGCGAGCAGCGCCATATCCCAATAGGGGTGAATCATCAGGACGTTGCGCACGACGAGAGTTGGGGAAGAATCGTCTTCGGGCGAATCCACCTGCCGCTTGAAGTTAATGGCGGCGTCACCGGGTTGGTAGCGAAGGCGAAGCCCGAGCCCCTCCGTGAAGATCTCGGCCACATGGCGGTTGGTCATCAGCAGGTTTTTTCCAACGACGAAACCCGTTCCCGCATAGGGAAGCAGCGCCGAATTTGGAACCTCGACTCGTCCAATGAAAGGGAGAAGTGCGCTTAGCCGCGCCTTGACCGGAGGCTCATTCAGCGCAAGCCAAGGGGCTTCGACCGGGTCATACGATTCCCCACGAACAAAGACGACTGGACGGTTTGCCGGCAGCACGATGGCCTCGAGGGCATAGAGCTCGGCAGGGGTGACATCGTGTTCGCGATTCTCCAGCATTTTTTGCAGGCCAGAGTCGACGGTCGCCGCTGGGTCGCCCGCCGGTTCGTAACTCTCAAGACCGGCTGGGAGTTCCGCGCGGAACTGTGGCCTGGAGATGGATTCAAGCGCTTCTCGCGGGGCGATCTGTGACAGCATCGCTTTAAGGCGTGCAGCTTTAGCTAGCCTGTCCATAGAGAGCCTCCTTCGGTAGATCCTTCAGAGAGATCGACGACGTTCCGCTGAAGCAGATTCACCGAGTCGCTCGAAATCGGTGGATCAAATCTCGTTCAGTGTGGGTAGTCCGACAGCGGTCAGAACGAGCGCGAAATCCTGCGGCGGCTTGAGCATATTGCCCACCAACACCTGGACCAGGTAGCTGCCCGGCGCGGGCGATTTGATGCGCACGGTTTCGACGTTATTGTCCGGGTCCGGGAAGATCAGGGCATCGGGCAAGCCAGCATTCCCGAGCCATTTGGTTCCGCTCGCGATATGCAGAACCATCAGATTCAGATTGTTCTGCAGTGCCCTGACCGGTACATCCGTGTACGCCATGCAGATTCGCAGTTCCGGGGTGCCTTGCGGGAGATTGAACTGAAACCGCCTGGTAGCACCGGTGATCCGAAAAGAGCGATTCGAGTTTTTCCAATCGTCGACGTATTCGAGATTTAGGCCTGGTTGCGAGGGATTCGGAAACGCGAGGGGAACCGAGACTCTTCCATGACCCTGATGGTAGTTCGGTACTCCGCTAGTCGGGGCCGTCGAATCGGTGCCGGATAACCACACGGTGCTATTGATGATCGTTGCTTTGAGCAGAGCGGCGCTCGGCGCATGATCCCGGGTTTCGATGTAATACTGACGGACGAGTGCGGCGCATCCGGCCACGAGCGGCGTGGCCATGCTCGTTCCGCCGTCAAAAGCATACTTCGGATTATTGGGCTGCTGTGGCGACGTCGGATACGGTCCCCAAAAGTTTGTGATCGGGGCGAGCGATGACTTTGTGGAGGCGATGTCCGTTCCAGGTGCGACGACGTCTGGTTTAATCCTCCGGTCATCGCAAGGGCCTCGGCTGCTGAATGCCGCAAGACACAGTGGGTCACCAGAGACTTTTTCATTGGCGATCGGGGGATTCGGAAATTCTTTCGGCCAACCCATTCCCCAGGTGAGATTGCTGAGCGCCCCGTCAGCGCGGTCACTGCGGCTGGCACCTACCGTGAGGGCATTCTTGCATGACGCCGGGGAGCCGATCGATAGCCAGTCGACGAACCCAGGAGCGGACTTGATCGGGTTCTTAGAGTTTCCTTCGTTGCCCGCGGCAATCAAAATGAGCATGTCGGGATGATTTCGCACGAATTCATCTACCTCTTCACTGTTGATGGTGTAGGACGAAGGTGTCGCCGCGCCCCAGCTGTTGTTGTGGATTCGCGCTCCGGCTTGATAGGCCTCATCGAAAAGGTCATTCAGGTCGAGCGGCAGTCCTCCAAGTCGGCCCTTCGCGTCCAGCAAGGATTGGAAAAACAGCTTGGCCTTGGGTGCGACGCCTTTTATCTTTCCACCCGACGCCGTTCCGTCGCCCAGAATCGAACCTGCGACATGCGTACCATGACCGACCGGATCGGTCGTATCGTTCGGCCGTCCCCTGGCGACTTTCCCGACAATACGGCTTTGAAAATCGGGATGCCCGTCGTCGATTCCCGTATCCGCCACAGCGACGATTTGTCCCGAGCCGTCTTCGGTTACGTTTGTCGCGGGGTTGTGGCCGGGCGCAGCGTCAATGCCGAGCAACCGACGAGCGACATCGTTCCACAGTTGGGGCTCAGTATACTCGGCCACCAAGTCGACTTCCGGCAGTTGCGCAAGATCGCCGAGTACGGGAGAACCCTCAAGCAGAAAGAATCTTATTTTGCGGCCGCTCGATCCCGAGAGGGCGACGTTCCGGTCAGCCAGCCATCGCTCAATTTTGGCTCGGTCTTCAGCTGAGTGCAGGCGCACATCAAACGTCACCATCTTCAATCCGGAAGGCGGTTGTTCGCCTGGTCCACCTCCGACCGAGACCGTTTCGACGTTGACGGCCGAGGGTTCAAGGCTGATCCACTTCACATTGTCGACAAACTTCATAGCCCGAAGAGCAGGGAGTTGCTCCATATTTAGCCTGGTCTTATACCCTCTACCCGGTACCGCTTCGAGCAATGTGACGCCCGCGGCCTCTAACGTCTTTCGCCAGGATTCGACGAGCGGACCGTCCAGTGTCACGTAGTAGTAGTCGACAAGGTTTGGAGCCGCGGGCAGGGTAACCGCCTCCGTCATGCCTTCGACACTCGCCATTGCGCCCTTCCAGGTGTGGGGGAGAACGGAAATGCCGGCGGTTGGCAAGGATTCTGGTTCAACCGCTTTCGGTTCCAAAACTTGCACAACGACGCCCGTACTTCGCAGTTTCTCGAGATTATTCTCATCGACCTCACCCACGAGAAAGCTGGGCGTGGCTTCGTTGGTACTCATGATGTTTCTGGCTGCGTCGCGTTCCTCGTCTCGCATGAAGTAGGCGACAATCCGTTTTTGGGGCATGGCAGTCTCCTAGGCTCGATTCGCGGTCTTCCTAGCGGGCGTGGTGGCGGGCGCCTGGGTTACCCTGGATCGAAGAAGCGGAGTCCAGGGCCGCGACAGTGAAGATGCAGAGTTTCATCCAGCGAACAAACGAGGACCCATGAGGCGGCTATACTATGCCTTCCGAGCGAAGTTGTATAGTTAAAACTTCGACGTCTGTTTATTACAGTTCTGGTAACGTACGTTCTGCTTGCGTTCCTCGTGTGGTACCCTTTGGTTCCCTTGCCAAGGGCGATTCCGCGGCACGTCCAGAGAACCCGGCGGCATGGTTTGCCATCCGTGCCGCGATTTGGGGCCCGATACCGACGCTATGTTCCAGGGCGCAAAGGAATAGAACTCCACGTGACTCGTGAAATGCGAGGGAGCTTTGAGGGAGCAATAGGAATTCCTTTGCATGCCCTCGTGCTCCTTTTCAATGACTTAGTGTTCCTCTGCATTCCTCGTAAGTCCTTGAAATTCCATACATTGTTGCTTTCGATCTCCCCCCCACCCACCATTTCACTCATACGCAGGGAGCCTAGCCGCGAGAGCTCACCGAGTGGAACCATTCGTACCTCTGCCAGTGTTGTGGTCTTGTCCGCCTGTAGATGGCGTAGGGTTTTCCTGACCTTTGCAGAGATTTTCCCGAACTCTCTTCGACCATTCCTTATTGCTAGGATCGTACTCGCGGCAGACCCTCCGATATGAGACCTATCTCTGATCCATGTCAAATAAAAGCAATAGAATCATCGTTATATGAGACACAAAAATCACAACATCTGTGATATACTTGGGCCAAGTCAGAGGAAGGAACAATGTTGTCTAGCACATTGAGGGCGGCCCGCTCTCGACGCGATTGGACCGAAGCCCAAGCTGCTGAACGCCTGGGCATGTCACAGTCCTATCTTGCAATGCTTGAAGGGGGGCAAAGAAAGGTGACGCCGAGACTTGCGCGGAAGTTTAAGTCAGTCTATGGGCTGCCTGCGACCGTTTTGCCTACACCGGATGAATTCAAGCCCCGTGTTTCAGTTGCGGACGAGGAGTTAGTAAACGAAGTTTCTGCTCTTGGTTATCCTGGTTTTGCTTATCTAAAAGCTCGTGTCAAAGAGAGAAATCCAGCGGAAACACTCGTTGAAGCATTGAGTCAGACGAGCCTTGAGTC
>Ga0335083_10000438_pt1 | contig 64433 bp, 61 predicted proteins | sample Lox_Sample_42_FD_206716 | JGI IMG/M metagenome (GOLD analysis project Ga0335083, IMG submission 206716) | Soil microbial communities from Loxahatchee National Wildlife Refuge, Florida, United States - Lox_Sample_4.2 | ecosystem: Environmental > Terrestrial > Soil > Wetlands | place: USA...
GCATGCTCTCCAGGCTGGGCGCGCTCGACCGCGTCAGCGATTCGGTGCAACCGGTGCACTCTTGGAACGGAAGCCAGATGACCGACGGGCGTCTCGCCTGGGCCAGCGCCTGCGCCATGGCCGGCGCGAGCTGCGGGGGCAGCGCCATGAGCGAGGTCATGGCGGTGCAGAACTTCAGGAACGCGCGGCGGCTGATGCCCGCCTGCTCGAGCGCTTCCCCCACCGTGGACTGTGCGCGCATACCGGGCTCCTCAGGGGTTCGAACCGGCTGCCTGCAAGCTGGCGCGCAAGCGCTGCGCCGACTGCGCCAGCTCGCCCGCGTCGCTGGCCAGGATCGCCGGCAGCGGCGTGATCTCGATCAGCTCGGCACACAGCTCACCGTCGGCGTTGTGATGCGTGACCCACCAGACTCCGCGGTATGCGGTCTCGCGGACTTCGCTGGGCCCCAGTGCGCTCACCTGCGCGCACACCTCGCCTTCTCCCAACTGCTCGCGCAGATACGCGCGATCGGCCGATGTGAGTGGGATGCCACGCAGGTCGATCGCCCCGGTGCGGCCCTCCTGGACCAGCGCCGCGAGCAGCGTAGCGATCTCGTGCAGGAGTGCGGCTGCGTTGCCCGAGAGCGTGTCCGCAGCGCCCGGGCCGATGACGGTGACGCCGATGTCGTGCAGGCCGGTCATGCGGGCCACCGTTCGATCAACTCCAACGCGCGTGCGCAGGCTTCTTCGATTCCCGCTCCGACGCGGGGCGTGGGACGCTCGCCCCAGCCGATCGAGCTCGGCTGGATGCCGATCAGCGCCCGGCGCGGCGGCAGGCAGCCGGTCAGCCGCGCGACCTGCATCAGGTCGAGCAGCCCCACCTCGTGGACGCTGCGTTTGCCGTGCGCGCCCAGGAAGTCGTCCATGTCGCCCTGCAGAAACGTCTCGACACTGCCCGGCTCTCGTCGCAGCTCGGCAGCGTCGATCACGATCAGCCGGCTCGCCTCGCCGATCGGGCCGGCGAGCGCGAAGCTCAAAGTTCCACCGTCCAACAGGCGCACTCCTTGTGCCGCCGGCGTCCGGGCTTCTAGCCGGCGGATGGCATGCACGCCGGCCCCTTCGTCGGTGAGCAGGATGTTGCCGATACCCAGCACCAGCGTCGCCTCGATCGCCATGTCGCGTTGCGCTTCGCGCTCGGGTTGCCCGTGCATCATGAGCCGGAACAATAGGCTCCCTGGAGCACGCGGAGTTGACATCGATCAAATCCCGCATGTTTTCGCGGGCTAGACTTGGAGCGGTTGCCTTTCGCTCCGGTTTTGACATGTGCCTCGGCATTCCCATGCAGGTGATCTCGATCGACGGCCTCGCTGCCCGCTGCAGCGCGAAGGGCGTCGAGCGCGATGTGAGCCTGCTGCTGTTGCAGGACCAGCCGGTCTCGGCCGGCGAATGTGTCCTGGTGCACCTCGGCTATGCGATTCAGAAGATGACCGCCGAGGAGGCGCGCTGCGCCTGGGAGCTGTACGAACAGATTCTGGCTGCCGAGGAAGCTACCCCCGATGCATGAGCTGGCGCTGTGTCAGGCGTTGATCGCGCAGGTCGAGACGCTGGCGCGCGAGCATCAGGCGCGGGGGGTGGCCGGCGTACGGTTGCTGGTCGGGCCGCTGTCCGGCGCCGAGCCCGCGTTGCTGCAGAGCGCCTTCCCGCTTGCGGCGGCGGGCACCGTGCTCGACGGGGCGGTCCTGGTTATCGATTCCGCGCCGGTGCTGGTGGCCTGCGCGAACTGCGGCGCGGAAAGCCAAGCCACGCCCAACCGGCTGGTGTGCGGTGCATGCGGGGATTGGCACACGCGCGTCGTGAGCGGCGATGAGCTGACGCTGGCGAGCGTCGAGCTGGTCCTCGAACCGGGTCGCATGACGGACGGTGCCACTCGGGAAGCGGCGATCCATGTGTAGCACGTGCGGCTGCAACACCGTGTCGGGTGCAGGCAAGGTCGAGTACCGACCCGTCCCGCAGCAAACGCGCGCCGTGCCGGTGCTCAAGAAGCTGCTGGACCAAAACGACGCCGTCGCCGCGCACAACCGGGCGCACTTCGATGCGCACGGCGTGCTCGCGCTCGATCTCATGTCTGCCCCGGGTGCGGGCAAGACGGCGCTGCTCGAGGCCACCATCGACGCTTTGCGCGGCGAGCTGCGCATCGCAGTGATCGAGGGCGACCTCGAGACCGACAACGACGCGCGGCGGATTCGCGCCAAGGGGGTTCCCGCCGTGCAGATCACCACCGGTGGCGCCTGTCACCTCGACGCTCACATGGTGCACGAGGCGCTGCGCGAGTTGAGCCTCGAGGGCGTGGACATTCTGTTCATCGAAAACGTCGGCAACCTCGTCTGCCCGGCGGGATTCGACCTCGGCCAGCACCGCGACGTGGCATTGCTGTCGGTGACGGAGGGCGACGACAAGCCGGCCAAGTACCCGGTGCTGTTCCGTGCTGCCGACGTCGTGGTGCTCAGCAAGTCGGATCTGATGTGGTACGTCGGCGACTTCGAGCCCTCGCGCGCGGAGCGCTGCGTGCGCGAGCTCGCGAACGCAGCGCCGGTGATGACGTTGTCCGCGCGCACCGGGGCGGGGATGCAGGCCTGGCTCGACTGGCTGCGCAACGCGGTGCGCGCGCAGGCGGCTGATCGCTTGTCCGGTATCGCGAGCCCTGGCACCTCTGCACCCGCTGCGCGGCCGCACGCCTAGACGGCCCCGGAGCCGAGTTCTCGCCGGCCCTGCGCGCGTCCCTGACGCCTCTCAAGGCTCCGGCGCTGCGGGCGCGTCCGCTCTGGCGCTCCCGCCGATCTCGGCCGGCACAGGTTCTACCCGGAAAGGCGAGCGCCGTTCGCTGAGGCGCTGGAGCATGACATAGAACACCGGGATGAAGAACACGCCGATCAAGGTCGCGACCAGCATTCCCGTCACCACGGCAGTGCCGATGGACTGGCGCCCGCCCGCTCCGGCGCCGAACGCTACCGCCAAGGGGATCGCGCCGAGGATGAACGCGAAGGAGGTCATCAGGATCGGGCGGATCCTGAGTCGTGCGCCGTCCAGTGCCGCCTGCACGATCGACTCGCCACGGCTGCGCCGCAGCCGCGCGAACTCGACGATCAGGATCGCGTTCTTGGCCGCGAGCCCGATCAGCATGATCAGCGCGATCTGCGTGTAGACGTTGTTGTCGAATCCCCGCAGCAGCAGACCGAGGAACGCGCCGAGCACGCCGAAGGGGATGACGAGCAGGATGGCCGCGGGCATCGCCCAGCTCTCGTACAAGGCCGCCAGCACCAAGAACACGAACGCCAGGGACAGGGCGAAGACGTATCCAGTCTGTCCACCGGTCTTCTTCTCCTGATACGTGGCCTCGCTCCACTCGTAGCTGAATCCCTCCGGCAGCGCGCGGGCGACCGCTTCCATGGCCGCGATCGCTTGCCCCGAGCTGTAGCCGGGCGCGTTCGCGCCGTTGATCGTAGCGGCGCGGTACACGTTGTAGCGCTCGTAGTATTGCGGACCGTTGATGGACTTGATGCTCACCAGGGTGCTCAAAGGCACCATGGTGCCGTCGGCGCTGCGCACGTAAAACCGGTTGACGTCCTCGGGTTGTGTGCGTGCGCTGCCTTCCGCCTGAGCCATCACCCGATAGGTTCGACCGTACAGGTTGAAGTCGTTGACGTAATAGCCGCCGAGGAAGGTCTGGAGCGTGAAGAACACGTCGTTCAACGGGACGCCCAGAGACTTCACCTTGTCCCGGTCGACGTCGTACTCGATCTGCGGCACACGCGGGTCGAATCCGCTGTAGGCGAAGGCGATCTCGGGACGGCTGCGCGCGCGCGCCAGCAGGTCCTGCAGCACCCGGGAGAAGCGCGCGACATCCCCGCCTGTGCGGTCCTGCAAGACGAACGTGAACCCCCCCGTGGTTCCCAGACCGCGAATCGGAGGCGGATTGAGGACCAGTATGCTGGCGTCCTTGATCGCCGCGTTGAGCCTGCCCATGAGCGCACCCGCGAGGCCGCCGGCGGATTGCGCGGCGCTTCTGCGCTGGTCCCAGGGTTTGAGGCGGATGAATGCCGTTCCGTTGTAGGACACGCTCTGAAAAGTGAGCAGGTTGAAGCCGCTGATGTACACGACTCCGTCCACGCCCGGGATGCCATCGGCGATCTGAGCAAGCTGCGACATCGCGGCGGTGGTGCGTTCGAGCGAGGCCGCCGGCGGGAGCGTGACGAGCGCCACCAGATACCCCTGGTCCTCGGACGGCACCAGTCCCGTCGGGCGCGTGGAGACCAGCCCCCATACCGCGGTCAGCAACGCGAGAAACGTGAGCGTGACCAACAGGGTATGCCGGGTCAGCACGGTCACCGAGCTCAAGTAGCGCTCCCGAGAGCGCTCGAACGCGCGGTTGAACTTCGAGAACAGCGAGCCGAGCGGGCCGCGCCGCGGGCGAGCGGTATCGACTGGCCGCAGCAGCAACGCGCACATCGCGGGAGTGAACGTCAAGGCGCAGACCGCGGACAGGATCACTGCAACCGCGAGCGTCAAGGCGAACTGCTTGTAGAGCTGCCCCGTCAGCCCGCCGAGAAACGCGACCGGCACGAACACCGCGGCCAGCACCAGGGCGATGGCGATCACCGGCGCCGCCACGTCGGCCATGGCTGATTTGGCAGCCTGCATCGGCGACAGTCCTCCGCCGTCGAGGCGCTGCTGCACGGCTTCCACCACCACGATCGCATCGTCGACGACGATGCCGATCGCGAGCACCAGCCCGAACAGCGTGAGCGTGTTGATGGAGAATCCCAGTGCGCTGAACGCGGCGAACGTGCCGACCAGCGAGACGGGCACGACAAGGATCGGGATCAGGGTCGCGCGCCAGCTCTGCAGGAACACGTAGACGACGAGTACGACCAGCAGGAAGGCGAAGGCCAGCGTCTTCACCACCTCTTTCAGCGACTCGGTGACGAACGGCGTGGTGCTATAGGGAATCGAGTAGACCATGCCCGGAGGGAAGCGCGTTGCCTGCTCGTCCATCACCTGCTGGACCAGCTTGGCCGTGTCGAGCGCGTTGGCGTTGGGTTGGAGGAAGATCCCGATCAGCGCGGCGTCCAGATTGTCGACCGCTCCGTTGATCGAGTAATCGTCGGCGGCAAGCTCGACGCGCGCGACATCCTTGAGCCGCACCACCTGTCCATCGGCGCCGGCGCGCAGCACGATGTTCTCGTACTCGCCGACGTCGGCGAGCCGTCCTTTGACCAGCACCGAGTACTGCATCTGCTGCCCGTGTGGGACCGGCGGCAGCCCGATGGCGCCGGCAGGCGCAACGACGTTCTGCTCGTTGATGGCGTTCGCCACGTCGGTAGCCGTGACGCCGAGCCTGGCCATCTTCCCCGGATCGAGCCAGACGCGCATGCTGTAGTCGCGCTCGCCGAAAATGCGCACCGCGCCCACTCCCGGCACGCGGCCGAGCGCGTCGTACAAGTTGAGCAGCGCATAGTTGCTGAGGAACACGCTGTCGTAGCGGTGCTGAGGCGAGGTGAGCGCGATCACCTCGAGAAAGTCGGTGGAAGCCTTGCGGATGGTGATGCCGTTGCGAATGACATCCGCGGGGAGCTGGCTCTGCGCGACGGCGACCCGGTTCTGCACGTCGACCGCGTCGATGTTCTGGTCGGTTCCCACATCGAAGGTGACGGTGAGCGTGTAGGAGCCGTCGTTTCCGCTCTTGGACCCCATGTAGAGCATGTCGGTGGCGCCGTTGACCTGCTGCTCGATGGGGGCTGCGACCGATTGCACGACCACGTCGGCATTGGCGCCGGGGAAGGCGGTCGATACGGTGACCTGCGGTGGGACGACCTGCGGGTACTGCGCGATCGGCAGGCGAAACATGGCCAGCGCGCCGACCAGGGTGATGATGAGCGCGATGACGGTGGAGAAGACCGGGCGCTCGATGAAGTAGTCGAACATCACGAATGCGGATCTTTCGCAAAGACATTGGGCCAGAGCTGTCTCATGCCTTGCGCCACCGCTCGCGGGAATGTCAGCTCAGCTCGGAGGCCGCGGCGCGCTTAGTGGCGCACCGCCAAGCGCAGCCGGGACCGGCTTGACGAGTGCGCCGGGACGCACTTTCCCGATGCCTTCGACGACAACGCGATCTCCCGGCGTGAGCCCGCTGTCGACGACCCAGTTGTTGTCCACCCGGGTCGTGGCATCGATCTGTCGCGCCTGCACCTTGTCGCCCGCGTCCACCACGTACACCGATTTGAGCCCTTGCAGCTCCTGCACCGACTGCTGCGGGATCTGGATCGCATCGGGTTTCGAGACGGACGGCACGGCCACGCGCACGAACAGCCCGGGGCGCAGGAAGCGATCGGGATTAGGCACGGAGACGCGCAGCTGCAGCGTGCCGCTTTTCTGGTCGACGGCCGCATCGACGAAGTTGAGCCGCCCGGCGAACCTATACTCGGTGCCGTCCGGCAACCAGATGCGGAACCGCGGTGCCTGACCGGGGCGTGCCGTTTCAGCCATCCCGAGCGTTTTCTGCAGGTCGAGCAGCTTGTCCTCGCTCACGCTGAAATACACCCACATGGGATCGCTCGAATACAGCGTGGTGAGGAGCGTCTGTTGCGTGGTGATGAGCGCCCCGGGTTTGACGAGGGACACGCTCATGTAGCCATCTCGCGGCGCGCGGATCGTCGTGTATTCGAGGTTGAGCTCGGCGTTGCTCAGCAGCGCTTTTTGCGCTTCCACCAGCGCCGCATCCGCTCGCTGCTCCGCCACTGCGGCGTCGTAGTCCTGCTGGCTGACGAAGTTTTGCGCGAGCAGGCGTGAGGCGCGCGTGAGCTTCTGCTCCGCGTTGATCAGATTCGCGTCCGCTTGGGCCAGGTTGGCCTTGGCTTGGGCGAGTTGTGCCTCGAACGGCCGGCGGTCGATGACGTAGAGCAGATCTCCCTTCTTGACGCGCGCGCCGTCGGCGAACGCCTGCCGCTCCAGCAGTCCGGAGACCTGAGAGCGGATCTCGATCGTGTCTGGGGCCTGGGTCTGCGCGGTGTACTCGTCGTAGACCGTCACCGGACCGGGTTGGACCTGGATGACCGATACGGCGGGGGGCGGTGGCGGTGGGGGTTGCGCGTTTCCCTTGCAGCCGCACTCGAGGAATGCGAGCAGGGCCAGGCTCACGGGCCCGAGGAGTGGCGAGCGCGCTTTGGGCGCAACGGATCGATTCACGGTGGCCTCTCCGCGATTCGAGCTGCAGCTTCGACAACCACCGAGCGCAACTCAACAAAGCCACTACGGCGGATGCTGCGACTTCGACGGTCGGGAGGGTGGCCTCGAATCGCACGCGCCGCGCTCCCGTCACAAGTATTCACGTCCGCGGGCAGGGGTTCGTCTCGAACTCCTGCCCGCACCCGGTCGGCTCGGCTCAGCGCACCGGTTCGGTCGATCCGGCGCGTTCGCCGCTCACGCCCGCGGCTGAAACCTGGCCGCGCCGCGCTGGATCCCTGCGCGACGGACACCGCCTCAACCGAGGTCGACCGGCACGAAGATCTTCATCTCGTCGCGTTGTACGAGGAGCGCCACGTGCTTGCCGGCTTTCGCTGCCAGCTCACGGAGCTGGTTCGCAGTCCTCACCGGCGTGCCGTTGACGGCGATGATGACGTCGCCGGGCTGGATACCCGCTTGCGCAGCAGGCCCGGTGGCATCCTCTACCAGCAACCCATTGCCGTCACCGGCCTGACGACCCTCCTCTGGAGTCAGAGGCCGCACGGTCAACCCGAGCCGGCCGTGGCTTTGCGCGCTGGGTCCCGCTTCCGCCACTGTCTTGTTGTTCAGCTCGCCGACCGTGACGCTCAACTCTTTGGTCACGCCATTGCGCATCACGTCCAACCTCACTGCCGTGCCCGGTTTCGTGGCGGCGACCTGCGCAGGCAACTCGGCGGAGTTTGCGATTGTCTTGCCGTCGAATCTGAGGATTACATCGCCCGGCTTGAGCCCCCCTTCGGCCGCCGGGCTCCCCGGCTCTACCGTGCTGACCAGCACGCCTTCCGGGCTCTTCAGGCCGAAGGAATCGGCCAGTCCTTGCGTCACGTCCTGGACAGCGATGCCGAGGTGCCCGCGTGTGACACGGCCGTGCTGGAGGATCTGATGCTCGACGTTCGCGGCGATGTCGATGGGAATGGCGAACGACAACCCCTCGTAGCCACCGCTGTGGCTGTAGATCTGGGCGTTGATGCCGACTACCTCGCCTTTCAGGTTGAATAGCGGGCCGCCGGAATTGCCGGGGTTCACCGGAACGTCGGTCTGGATGAACGGCACGTAGGTCTCGTCGGGCAGGGTGCGCCACTTCGCGCTGACGATGCCCTGCGTGACGGTATTCTCGAAGCCGAAGGGTGAGCCGATCGCCACGACCCACTCGCCGACCTTGAGATCGGCCGGGTTGCCGAGCTTCACGGTCGGTAGGTCCTTGGCGTCGATCTTGAGGACGGCGATGTCGCTTTGCTTGTCCACGCCGACTACCTTAGCTTTGAACTCGCGCTTGTCCGTCAGCTTCACGTCAACATCCTTGGCGCTGTCGACCACATGAGCATTGGTCAGGACTACACCGTCGGAACTGACGATGAATCCCGACCCGACGCCGCGGATCGGCACTTCGCCCCGCGGGACGGGGGCTTGGAATCGCTTGAAGAACTGATAGAACGGGTCGTCGGGATCCAGTTGCGGCATTTCCGGCACGGCCCCCGCCGGCTTCGCCTGGGAAGTGACGGTCACGTTCACCACCGCAGGACCGTACTTGGCTGCCAGCGCCGTGAAGTCGGGCAGAGCGTTCGCGCTGTTGGCGGTAGTGCCAAGCAGACCTTCGGGCGCCTGCGTTGTCACAGGCGGGTACTGTAGACCGAGCGATGCCGTGTGCGCCGAGTATCCGATCGCGCCCGCACCAACGAGGCCGGCAGAAATCAGACTGATGGTGATCGTCTTCAGTTTCATGGTGTGCTCCTTCTTACAATTTGAAATCGGGATGCCATCGCAATGTCAGCTTCGAGGCATGGGATGAAGCCATGCTTAAGAGACAGCGAACGGTCGGATGGGTTTCAGTCTCTTGACCGCGACAGTCCGGGGTACGAGCCGAGTGTTTGCGTGCAAGCGTGGCACCCTTGAGATCAGTGGAACTTCATATTCCCTTAAGGGTCTGCCCTTAGCATAGGGGATCGAGAGCAGTAGATCTCCTCTCACGAGTCATTCATCGATGGAGGTACGCCATGAAGCTCAGCAGTGCATTCCGTATGTCCGTACTGGCATTCGCCATTGCCGCAGCTCCGGCTTTTGCGATGAGCGCAAAGGCCCTCGAGCACGCCGACAAGGTGCTGGAGGGAGCCAAGACCACGCTGTCTCAGGCCATCTCCACAGCGGAAACCGAAGTCGGCGGGAAAGCCCTGAGCGCCCGGCTGGCGCGGTCGCATAAGCAGGATTTCTATGAAGTGCATGTGGTCAAAGGCGATCAGTTGACCGACGTCCACGTCGCGATCGACGATGGGAAGGTGCTGAGCAGCCGGCCGCTGGGACATCGTCATATGGAGAAAGGGAAGGGCGCCAACGCGCAAAGCGCTGAGCAGCCCGCCACCAAGAATTGACTTTGCGCGCAGCGGCCTGTCTCGCGTGTTCTTGCGAGCCGCTGCGCGGAGGCTCGGTGGGAACGTGAGTCTTCTCGCCGGGCTACACGTGGCTGTACAGGAGGCTAAGATGAGGACATCAATGTTGCTTGTGGTTGCTTTACTGGGTGCGCCCACGGTGCCGGCGTTGGCCGCGCCGCTGGGCGCAAGCGTCGCAGCGTCCCAGGCCGCTCAGAGTGCGGGGGGCGATCAATCCGATGCGGTCAGGGTCGGAAACATGACCGGAGTATGCGACACCGCGATCGGTTGCGGGTTGCAGCCGCTGAATTCACCGGGCGTTCCATCCGAACCCGTTCGGGTGGGAAACCTGACGGGCGTGTGCGACACCGCGATCGGTTGCGGGTTGCAGCCGCTGAATTCACCGGGCGTTCCATCCGAATCCGTTCGGGTGGGAAACCTGACGGGCGTGTGCGACACCGCGCTCGGCTGCGATTACTCAACGCCTGCTAAGTAGTTCGAGCGGGCGGAACGCATCCGACGTGAAAGAGTGCAAGGAGCCCGCGCGGTCAAGCGATCGTGGGCGGCCGTTGGAAACTGTGGTAAGGCGCCGGCGAGGGTAGTGTCCATTCCAACGAGTCGGCTCCGTCCCACGGCTTGGCCGGCGCGGGCGTGCCGCGGCGCACGCACTTCCACACGGTGCAGACGAAGAGGAGCTGACTGAGTCCGAAGCCGAACGCGCCGATGCTAGGGGTCATGTCGCCGTCGGAGGATCGCGTCGCCTCGCTGGACATCGCGGTCGACTGCGCTTGCGAGGCAGTTAGCCGGTGCTGGACTCGGGCCGGCCCGCAGGGATCAGGCCTAAGCTTCGACCTTTGACGTACTCGTAGATCTGTGTCATCTCCTGTGGGGTGAAAAATCCCGCCCAGGTCGGCATGCCTTTGTCGGGCCTGCCCGCCATCGAGGTGGAGATGAATTGCTGACGAGTCATCCCGGCGTTCAGCGAATGCCGCAAGTCGGGCGCGTAGGCGCTGCCCGTTGCATCCTCGCCGTGGCAGCGGAAGCAGTACGAGTTGAACTGCTCCCAGCCTGCAAAGACGTCGTTCGTTACCTCTTGGCCTTTGACGAACAGGGCGAAGTCCAGAGCCGCGTTCGTCCCATCCGGCAACGTGTACGCGTAGGACTGCACTGCGCCAGGCTGTGGTGCGAGCGATGCTCTGTGCAACGAGAGCACCCATCCCACGACGGCGGCGAGCTGCTCATGCGAGAGATCGGGGTGCGGGGTCATCGGCACTGCTCCCCAGTTGCCGGAGCCACCTGCCTTGATCTTCGCCTCCAACTTGGGAGTGGCGTCGGCCTGCCCGCGATAGCGTTGGGCAACTGCGTCGAACGCAGGGCCTACGACCGTGTGATCCACGGCATGGCACGAAAAGCAATCGCTCGCCCGCGCCAGCTCTTCTCCCTGCGCATGAGACTCAGCGTTGGCCGCATGCGCAGGCGGAAACGTTGCCGGGCCAAGCGCCGCTAGCGCGAGCAGCAAAAAGATGCACGTTCGCCTGAGCTTCTTTAGCGCCCGCAGCGTTGCGGGGAAGCTGTCGACGCGCATGCGTGGCCTCGTCACATCTCGCCCGCCCCACCCAGCACGCCGCTCGGCCGGTACAGCGCGACGCCGTGGTGCTTCAGGATCTCCTTGATCTCGTCGCCGTGGTCGCGGATCACCGCGTCGATGCGTTCCGCGAGCTCTCGATCGTCGAATCGAACCGCCATCGACATCGGGAAGCTGTAGCGCTCGGGAGAACCGAGCGTGCGTTCGTTGGGTATGGGGACGACCTTGAGGTCGGGATAGTCCGGCAGGAACGAGCCGACCGCCGGCTCCCAAGTGATCATCACATCCACTTCGCCGGAGCGCACCGCGTCCAGCATCGCGCGCGGAGACTCCTTGTCATGCTCGCCCACATCGAAGGCGATCGCGCGCTCCACCAATCCGCGCAGCTTAAGCCCCGTCTCGGGCGGTGTGTCCTGCTCGAAGCCCACCTTGACGTCGCGGAGGATCGGCGAGTCCATGCTGGACAGATCGTAGCGCTTGCTTCGCGAGAAGACGAACACGTAGGAAGAGACGTAATAGGGATGCGTCGTGAACGCCTCGCCGCTGCCATAGGGAAGGTTCATGACCACGTCGCAGCGGCGAGCGTTGAGCGTGTTCGCCAGAAACTCGTCGAAACTGCCGTCGGCGCGATAGCTCCCCCAGGTGTATTCCACGTCCTCGCCCAGGTATTTCGCCACGGCCTGGGCGACTTCGTTCTCGAAGCCTTGCCCGGCCCGGTCGGAGAAGGGGAGGTAATCCGGATCGGCGCAGACCTTCAAAGTGCCGGCCTGCGCGGTTGCACCGGCCAGCACCGCGGCCAGTGCGACGGAAACGACTGATAAACCTCTCGTGTGCATCGCACGCCTCGCTCTGTGGATGAGTGACGCCAAAGCAACGGAGGCTCCGGCACCGATGACCTGCGCCGAAGCCTCGATCTCACGGCCCGCTCAGCCGAGCGAGAACACCATGAGCGTTCCACCGAGGTTGGTGCGATCGTTGAGCGAAGAGGTCAAGCCCACCGCGCCTAGGCCTGCAGTCGGATTCGTCAGCCCGGCTGCGAGCCCGATGGCGGCCCAGCCACCAACGCCGGTAAGCACTGCGACATACTGCTTGCCGTCATGCATGAAGGTGATCGGGTTGCCGATGATCCCGGAGGGCGCATGGAACTGGTAGAGGATCTTGCCCGTGTTCGCGTCGACCGCCCTGAACCATCCGTCCAGTGTGCCGTAGAAGGCCACACCGCCCGCCGTCGTCAGCGCTCCGCCCCAGTCCTGGAACGTGTCCGCGATCTCCCAGCGCGTGTTGCCGGTGAGCGGGTCGAACGCGATAAAGCGGCCGCGGTTGCCGCCCGAAGCCGGGTACATGTTGACGATCGCGCCCACATACGGGAATCCCGCCTTATATTTCACGGCGAACGCCTGGTAGTCCATGCAGATGTGGTTCAGCGGCGCGTAGAACAGATTGGTCTGGGGGTCGAACGAAACCGGCTGCTGGTCCTTGTCGCCTTCGGACGCCGGGCAGATGCCCTTCACGTTGATGCCCACCCGGGTCATCTTGTCCGGATTCACTTGTGGCCGCCCGGTCTGCATGTCGATCGTGGAGGCCCAGTTCACCGTCGGGTCGTACTTGTGTGCCGCGAGCAGCTTGCCGTTGCGCCGGTCCAGCACGTAGGCGAAGCCGTTCCGATCGAAGTGCACGAGGCCGGGCATGGTCTGGCCGTCCACCGTGAGGTCGGCGAGGATGTTCTCGTTCACTCCGTCATAGTCCCAGCCGTCGTGCGGCGTCATCTGGTACACCCATGCAGCTCGCCCCGTGTCCGGATTGCGGGCGAAGATGGTCATCGCCCACTTGTTGTCGCCCGGACGCTGCGTCGGATCCCAAGTGCCGGGGTTGCCCGTGCCGTAATACAGGAGGTTGAGAGTGGGGTCGTAGGAATACCATCCCCAGGTGGTGCCCCCGCCCAGCTTCCACTCGTCGCCCTTCCAGGTCTTGAGGCTGGAATCGACGCCCACCGGCTGTTGCGTGGCCCCGTCGATGGTCTTGTCCGGGTCGATCAGCATGGACTCGTCAGGCCCCGTGCTGTAGGCGCGCCACTGCCTCTGCCCGGTCTGCAGGTCGTATGCGGTGAGATAACCGCGTACGCCATACTCTCCTCCCGACACTCCTACCATCACGTGGCCATGCACCACCAGGGGAGCCGAGGTCATGCTTTGACCCAGCTCCGGATCGACGTTCTTGGCCTTCCACAGCAGTGCCCCGGTCTTCGCGTCCAGAGCCAGCACTTGGCCATCCAAAGTGTCCGCGAGGATCTTGCCGTCGGCATAGGCCAGGCCGCGGTTCACCAGGTCGCAGCAGGCGATCGACGGGGCGAAATTGTCCTGCGTCGGGGTGTACTTCCATACCATCTGTCCAATGTTGTTGAGATTGATCGCGTAGATGTAATTCGGATACGAGCTTTCGAAGTACATCATGTCGCCCACCACGAGCGGCTGGCCTTCCTGCCCGCGCAGAGTTCCGGTGGACATCGTCCACGCGACCCTGAGGTCCTGGACGTTGGTGGTGTTGATCTGGTCCAGCTTGCTGAAGCGGTTCACACCATAGTCTCCGCCTGGCATGACCCACTGGGCCGGATCCTGAGACATGTTGACGAGCGTGTCGTCGGCGAACACCGGCAGCGATGCGCTTGCCGCAAGCGCGCACAATGCCGCCATCGCACGCGCCGGCGTGAATTGAATCGAACCGTTCATGACTTGCTCCATGAAAGACCTCCCTGACGAAACTGGGTTATTCCTGTTCCGCTCCACGGGAGAGGGGCAGACGCAAGGCCGCGCCTCGCAGTGCGAAGGCGGGCGCTCTGTCGCGCCCGAGAAGCATGCAATATAGAACTGCGTCTCACGGCGCAAGTTCCGTGCGGCCGCACCAGGATCACGAGCGTTGCAGTTGCGCAACAGATTGCATACGTTCCGCAGCAGCGATGAGCTGACGCACGATCGACTTCGCATTGCGGAGCGGAAGTATGCGATCGCGTCCGGCCCTTCGGGTCCTGCATCGCCGGGCGGGAAGGAACCTCGAGTCCGGTACGCGTTCTAAATCGCGTACACGGCGGCGCGACTTGGCATGGCGATCTACGCCTCACGCGTGCAATGCGACGCCGCGCAATGGCTGAAGCAGTGGCCCTGGCGCAGTGCGTCCGGGAAGAACCTTTGCGTGCCTTATCGATCCACGAATGTCACTGGGAGACTGTCATGACGCATGAGCTTCCCGCTCTGCCGTATGCGACCGATGCGCTGCAACCCCACATCTCGAAGGAGACGATCGAGTTTCATTACGGCAAGCATCATGCTGCCTACGTAGCCAACTTGAATGCGCTCGTCAAGGGCACCGAGTTCGAGCGGTCGAGCTTGGAAGACATCGTCCGCAAGTCCTCGGGCGCGATCTTCAACAACGCCGCGCAGGTCTGGAATCACACGTTCTACTGGAACAGTCTCTCGCCCAAGGGCGGCGGACGCCCGGCCGGGCATCTGGACGCCGCCATGCGCGCGAAGTGGGGCAGCTTCGACGGCTTCAGAGAGGCGTTCGCCAGATCGGCGGCCGGCAACTTCGGTTCGGGATGGACCTGGCTGGTGAAGAGACCCGACGGCTCTTTGGATATCGTCAATACCAGCAACGCCGCGACGCCGCTGACGGGCGCCGACAAGCCGCTGTTGACCTGTGATGTCTGGGAGCACGCTTATTACATCGATCATCGCAATCGGCGCGCCGACTACATCGGGGCGTACTGGAACGTGGTGAACTGGCAGCTCGCCAGCAAGAACCTGGGTTGAAGCTTAGCCCAAGCGGCTCGCCCGCCTCGGGTGCGAGAGCGTTGGCCGGGAAGGCTGGCTCGAGCAGATGATCGGCGCGGCGCTCGTAAGCGGGAGAGCGACGATGACGAAGCGCTGAACTCCGCCGGTTTGTGCGTACTCCCCCGCGATCGGGCGCGGGGCTGGCACTCCGCTCGCGGCCGGCATGTGAGCCGGCAGCGAGCGGTCCGCCGCAGCGACGTCAGTGGTCGTCGCGCGGGAAGCTGAACATGTCGAACAGGTCGCCGATCGCCGGCATGTTCACCGGAACATAGGGGTTGCCGCCTTGGGGCGTGATGGGGTTCGGCAGGTTATCGCGGCTGCGATGCGTAAGCGGCTTGAGCTGCCAGTTGCGCTCGATGAACTTGAGGACCGACGCGTGGTCCGCGTACGTGTGGCTGACGCGGCCGCCCTTCGAGAAGGGCGACACCACGATCAGCGGGATGCGCGGGCCGTCGCCGAAGAAATCGATCGGCTGGAAGAACCCTGAGTCCCAGTAGCCGCCGCCTTCATCGAAGGTGATGAGGAACGCGGTCTCGCCGAATAGCTGCGGCTGCGCCTGCAGCTTATCGAGGATCTTGTGCGTCATGGCTTCGAAGATGTCGAGCTTCGAGCTCGCCGGGTGACCGTCGTCGAAGCTGTCCGGCTTCACGTACGAGACGGCCGGGAGGCGGCCGTGATCCAGTTCGTCGAAGAAGTCGATCACGTCCTTGATGTGCTCCTGGCGCTGCGCCGGGTCGCCCATGATCGAGGCCGCATACTGAAACGGGTTGCAGATGTCGCAGTACCAGTCCCCCCCAGTGCCGATCAGCACGTCGATGGGGTCCGTCGAGCCGTTGTCGAAACGGGCTGCGGCGTTGAATCCGCCTCCGAAGTACGCCCAGCTGATGTTCTTCTCGTTCAGTGCATCGCCGATGGTGCGGACCGACGAAGGTGGCAACGCGGTGCCTGCCTGTATGCCGTCGGTATTGATCTGCCCGTTGGACAGGTAGCCGGGGCGCGTGTTGTTGATCATATAGTAGCGACCCGCCTCGCAGTTGGACGCCGTCAAATCGGGCCGCCAGGGCAGAGACTGGAGATAGGTCTGGATCGCCAGGATGCCGGGCTGCGTGTCGTCGCCGCACATCGTGAAGCGCCCGTCGATCTGGAACGCAGGGTTGGTCGTGCTCTGGGGATCGGGATTGGCGATGCGGTTCGCCGGCGGCTGTGACGGCAATGTTCCCGACTGCTCCCAGAAGATCTGATCTCCCGTGCCGAGCATGACGTGCTGCACGGCGGTGCCGCCCATGACCGGCTGATGGTAGTTGTCGCTGATCGTGTATTCGTCGGCGAGACGTTTCAAGAGCGGTGCGTCGCCGGCTTGCATGTTGTAGAAACCCATCGAATTGCTGCCGGAATCGTCGCCGCGCGCGATGCCGACGAACGGATACAGGTCGTTGCGGCAGCCGGAGGGGTTGGCTCGCGTCGCATGGGCGACGTCGCAGTCCGATTGCTGCCACATGTGGAAGAGTCGGTGCACCATGTCGCCGGTATAGCTGTCATACGGCAGCTTGGGTCCGGTCAGTGGAAACACGGTGTTGGGGAGGCTCATGAAGTTGGCCACCCGCGTGTCCGGCTCGGGGCACGCGGAGGGCGGCTCGGTGGGGTCGGCTGTGCAGTTGGTGAGACCGGTAGCACCCGTGGTAAGCAGGTGCAGATCATGCTGCTCGAGGCCCTGGGTGATCATTCCCAGCTCGCTGAGCGAAAAGGTGTTCGCGTCGAACGGAGGCGCAGAGACTGCCGGATCCTTCTGCAACTGCGCCAGCGTGACCGCCAGCGGCGGTGCGCTGCCGGCCTCGGGGGTGGGCAGATAGGGCTTGTAAGGCGCCTTGTTCGGATTGGTCAGCTTGTCCGTGCTGATAAAGTACTTGGGCGGATCGATCGTATCGAGCTTGAACTGTCTGGCGAGATTCCGATGCGGTCCGGGAGAGCCGTCGGCGGTGACGATGCCCAGCGAGAGGAGATTCGAAATGCTCTGGCCGTGTCTGGGAACGTAAGTGCCATAGATGTTATCGAACGTTCGATTCTCACCGATCAGCACGATCACGTGCTTGATCGGGGTGCGGGTGGGCGCATGCTTGTCGTGCCCATCGCGAGCGTCCTCGGGGTCTGCTCCAGCGTACGCGAGGCCCGTGCTGAGGGCGGCCGTCGCGGCCAGCGTGGCCAGAGTTGTTCGCCAATCGATCGTCTGTCGGTAGATCACTAGTGGTCCTCCTCGTGGGTGTGGCGGAACCGGTCCGCAGCAGAGCGGCAACCGTTTGGGCGCATGCGATCGTGTGTGAGCCGCGGCGACGGTCAAGTCTGCGACGTCGCGCGAGCGCGGCCGGGCGAGCCGGAAAAAAAAGGGTGAGCGCGACAGCCCCAGCGACAGGGCTTCTCCACGGCACGGTCGGACACGGCGTCAGCAGCCGAATCGCTTCCGTCCGAGAGTCGTCGCGCGCACCTGCTCTCCGGTGCGGAACTGTACGCGCCGATTGCGACGAACCTCGGTCAATAGCGTTGCGTGGATGTGAAGGAGGTAGTCTGGGTGGCACTCCGGCGCTGAACTGAAGGCGCCTTGGGCTCGGCTGGGCGATTCACGCGAAACCCTGCGGTGCACTTACCCCGCTATGCCGCGAGCGCCAGCGTCCCGGGCTTGCCGACGGGGTCGAGCTGCAGCGGTGTCATCCCGCGCGGCGACGTTGCGTAGAGGCGAAGCGCGGAACCGCCATCGACGACGGCGCGCGCCGAAAATACTCGAGGCGGCTCGCCCTTCCGGACGGCCCGGTCCGCTTCGTGATGCGTGTGTCCGTGCACGACGTGAAGATGCGGACAGCGGTCGAACAGATCCGAGAGAACCATGTGCTCGGTCAGACCGTCGACCCATTGATGGAGCGGGGTGAACAGAGACCCGGGTGCATGGTGCTGCGCGAAGATGAGCGGCCGTCCAGCGAGGCGCGGATCGGTTGCGATGTCCGCGAGAGACGCGAGCTCGCGTGGGGCGATCGCCCCCGCAGAGCGCAGCGGCGATTGGTGAAAGGCCGTCGACACGGGAACGATCGTCATGTCCGGAAAGCACAGGGCGGTGCCGGTCGCGCTGGCGGCCGCATAGGCTTTGAGTGGACCGTCCATGGCTTGCGCGAAGGCGCCGCCGTCGATGTAGGCGTCGTGGTTGCCGGGCACGAGCGTGATGCGTTCGGCCGGGATTCGCGAGTCCGCCAGCAGCTCGGCGAGCACTTCGAACTGCTCGAGATGGCCATCCTCGGTCAAGTCACCCGTGACAAGCAGGTGATCCACGCTCCTCGCCTGGACCTCCTCCAGCGCGTCGGCAACGCGTTTTCTTCTCTCGCTGGGATCGAGGCGCCTGCCGAAGCTCAAGTACGAAAGGCGGGCGCGAGGCCCGAACGGCCGCTGCGCATAGCTATCCTCGATGAGGTGCAGGTCGGTGAGCTGTGCGATCGTCGCCATGTCCGGGCTCGACCGGGGACGGAAATGCGAGCGGGATGATGCTCATGCGCGCGCCGTGGCGCGGGCGCACCGCGCGGCGCCCGGCTGGACAGACATGATGGCCGAGTCGCGGCCAAGCTCGATAGCATGACCGCGCCAGCTCACCCGCCGGCTCACGCATGCCCTGAGCCAGCACAGGAACAAGAGGTACGACCGCGCGATCTCGAGCGGCGCCCAGTACCAGCGCGGCGTGCCGCGAAGCGCGCGAGCCGTGAGGGCGGCGCATGTCATCTGCAGAACCAGAGCCAACAAGTAGGCGCAGAAGATCAGCTTCGTCGGCGAAGCTAGACCGGCGAGCGTCGTGATCGCAATCGGCGAGAGCAACGGCTCGATAGCGAACTCGGTCGGCGCGACAACACGCCTGATCTTGGCCCAGCGCGTGTGCCGCTCCAAGGTTCGCTCGAACGAGCAGGTCACGTTGCGGTTCTCCACCGGCCACAGCGACACGCGCACCTCATAGCCGGCATGCTCGAAAGCCCGCCCCAAAATGTCATCGTCGGACAGGACATGCGCGACGCGTGAGAAGCTGCCGACACGCTGCAGCGCCTCGCGCCACATCGCCATCGACTTGCCGAGCGTGATGATCCTGCCCATGACCGCGGCCGACGCGACGATGCCGGGTGCGATGACGGCGCACAGTTGCAGGTTCTCCAGCGCCGCACCGAGCGTCCGCTCTCCAGTGCCGGAGACGATGTTGGATACCGCGCCCACGCCCGGGAGCGACAGCTCGGACACGAGCGCATCCAGGTACCCGGGCGTGACGCGCACGTTCGAGTCGGAGATCACGATGATCTCGCCGGTAGCGGCGCGCTCGAGCGAGATGAGCTGCGCGACCTTCGGGTTGGCAGCGGCGTCGGGATCGGTGACGATCAGCCGGACCTTGTCGTGACCCGCTCGCTCGGCGAATTTGCGTGCGAGAGGAGTTGCGCAATCCTCGACGGAGGCCACACCCAGGAGGATTTCGTAGTCCGGGTACTCGAGCGCTGCGAAAGAAGAGAGGTTTTCCTCCAGCTCGTCGTCGAGGCCGGCCACGGGCTTCAGGATCGACACGCGCGGCCAGGCCGACGGCGGGCGTGCCGGCTTGCGGCCGCGCATTGCGACAAGGAACGATGTGACCAGCGTGAGATACAGGGCGATCGAAGCCGCGGCGAGCGCGAGCAAAATGCCTTCCAACACGTGCATGGCGGCGTAGCTTGACTGGGGAAGGTGACAAGTTCTGGACAAGCTCGTGAACGTTTTGCGCAGAGGACCTCTGGGAGTAGTCCGGGTCGAACAGGTAGACGTGGGGCAGGGGGCGACGGCGCGCTCATGTGAACGTCATGCGAAGTGGCGGCGATGCCAGCGATCCGGCTTCGGTCCCGGGACGAAGCCGCCCGGGTCGGGCCGTTCTGCCGTAGACTGCCGATCTCCACAGATCAGGCGCGAGACGACCCACCGGAAAGGACGGACACAGATGAAGGTTCACCTCATAGTTGCAGCCGCCTCCGTCCTTGCCTTCGAGGGGGCGCACGCGTACGAAACCGGCAGCCTCAGCTGCGACAACATCGGGGAGATGGCTGCTCAGACGCTGATCTCGAAGCAGTCGGGCGTCCCGCTCGGCGAGCAGTTGACGAAGCTCGGAGCGCGGCTGCCCCCGAGCGCCGACACCGAGCGAACGCTGATCGAAAACCTAGTGCGGATCATCTACGAGAACGATCTGCTGGTCGGGATGAAGCCGTCGGACGCCTACGCGGTCTTCTCGCGAGACTGCATGAGAGGCCAGCCAGGCGGCGCAGAGCGCTGAGGTGGCCACGGTCGCACGCCGGCGCGTGCGCACACGTGGCCGGACGAGAAGCTATCGAGGCCGCAGGTTGTCCCGAGGAGCGAGCTCGCCGGCAGGCGCTTGCAGCCGCCCAGCGCGATCCGGCGATCGGCACAGGCGCGAGACGCTCCGGGGCGTTGCCCGGGTTCCGCAAAGGTTGCGAGCGCCCGTCCCCGTCGGCGATCCCACTGGGCTCGAGCTCATCGGCGCAGGAACTGCAGGAGCAGCTCCGTCACCTTTTCCGGCTGCTCTTGCTGCACCCAGTGTCCGGCCCCCTCGACGAAATGGCAGCCCAGCATCTGCGTGCACGCACTGTTTTGCATGCTCTCCAGCTCTCCGGGCTTCTGGTAGCTCCCCCAGTCGCTCTTCCCCGCGATGAAGCATGACGGCACGTCGATCGTGCGGCCGGAGAATGTCTGCAGCTCCGCCGTGTACTTGCCGCTCGTGCGGCAGCGGTACCACTGCAGGCCGCCCTGGAACCCGTTTCTGGCGTACTCCCCGCTGTATACGGCGAGCTCGGCTTCTGGCAGCCATTTGCATGCGGCGATCGCGGACTCGGACGGCATCTCCGGCGCGACGGTCTGCGCCATTCCCTTGTCGCGCTCCATGACATAGTAGGTGGGCAGTTGCGCCATCTCGGCGGCAGACCACGACTTGAGCCGGAACGGTTTGTTCTGCTTCCAATCCGCGCTCTTGTAGTGGTAGTAGGCGCGCAGGAACGCATGGACTCCTTGCGGGCAATTGCGCATGTTGTCCGCGGCCTCGCGGGTCGAGTAATACCACCAGTAGTGCTTGCGGGGTGGGTGCAGCGCCGCCAGTTCGGCATTGATCTCGTCGATCGAAGGGCTGGCCGCGGCAGCTCCCTGCGGTGCGTCGCTGCCGGTGTTGAACGGCAGCGGCGGAGGTCCGGGAAACGGGGCGCTCATCATCACCACCGAGCGGAACACGTCCGGCCGTATCAGGGCGCAGTACGCCGCGACAGGAGAGCCGAAGTCGTGGCCCACCACGCACGAGACGGTGCGGTACCCGAGCACCCAGACGAGCCCCAGTGCGTCGCGGACCACGTTGAGCAGGCGAAACGAGCCGAGATCCCCGTCGTAGCCTGCGTCCCAGCCCGTGGTGCGTCCGTAGCCCCTCTGATCGGGGGCGATCACGTGATAGCCCGCTGCCGCGATCGGCAGCATGACCTTTCTCCAGCTGTACGCGAGCTCCGGGAAGCCGTGGAGCAGCAGGACGCAGGGCCTGCCCTTGGTCTCGAAGCCGGCTTCCAGCACGTGCATGGTGAGGCCGTTGATGCCGCTCACGATGCGCGAGCGGATCCCGGCAGGAAGAACAGCCTTCTCGTATGCAACCATCTCGCTGATCCTCGTCTAGCTCGCGTTGGTCGGCCGGCTGCGTTCGTGCGCGAGCAATCGCACGACATCCTCACCGCTGCGTGTCCGGTCCCGATTCTCGGGCGTCTCCTCGGCGAGCGGCGTGCCGGCAACGAACCGGTAGATCTCCGCCGCTCCCTGGAACACCTTCGGGGTGATGCCAGCGGCCCCGAGCGTCTTCGAGATCTCGAGCATCTCGGGGACCCACCGATACGCTTTGGGCGGCATGCGGGGAAGCTGGCCTAGCACCAGATCGTAGACCTCTGCGCGCGACTGCCGCAACTGCTGATCGAGCAGACTCGCTACGCCGAGATGTTGTGCCGCGATCAGCACCTCCAGCCACAGCGCTTGCGTCCCCTTGTTGAGCGCGCCGAAGCACATCTTGAGCGCACTCGCATCGCCGATCCGGTCGCTCACGACGTGGACGGCAAGCTGCGGCCTGGCGAGAGGTTCGAGATCCGCTGCGCCGGGCCCCGACACGTACAGATCGGTCCTCGCGCTGCCGCGCGGGGGCGGGCCGATGATGGCGGCGTCGAGGAAGCGCCCGCCCGCCCGTTCGATTAGACGGGCGATCTCACGCACGGTATCCGGCGCCACGGCGTTGCAGTCCACGATCAGCGTATCTTGGCCGGTCGCGCGCAGCGCATCCGCTGCCTCGCGTGCGAAGTCGAGCGCGGCACCGGGGTTCATGATCGAGAGCACCACGTCGCATTCGGCAACCAGCCGCGTGACGGTACCGACATCGGTGAGTCCCGCCTCACGCGCCAGCGCTCGGCTGCGCTCGCTGCGATGGTCCAGTGCGGTGCACACGCTCATGCCCTTTGCCTGGATCTGCATGGCCACGGCCTGTCCCATATCTCCGGGGCTCATCAACCCGACACGCTCGATCTGCATGACGTCGCCTTTAGAGTGAGTGGTGAACGGCGGATGTGTTCACTGGGCCAGAGGTCGCCGAGTCCGGAGATCGCGCTCGCGCATCGTGGCGGTGCGCGCGTCAGCTCTTCCGCCCGTAGCTCAAGAGTCCCCCGTGTTCCTTCGGCGGGTGCGCGCGAATCGCCGCCTCGTTCGGCTCCGTGCCCCAGCCGGGCCGGTCCGGCATGACCAGGTGACCATCCACGATTTCCGGGACATGGCTGACGAGCTCGTGGTCCCAGGTGAGCCGGTCGACATCGGTCTCCATGATGCGCAGGTTCGGCACCGCCGCGGCGAAGTGCGCGTTCATCATCGTGCACAGGTGGCCGTAGAAGTTGTGCGGAGCCACGTTGACTTCGTGCGCTTCGGCCGCGGCCGCGATCTTCATCGACTGCCACACTCCGTTCCAAGGCGTGTCGACGATCGCGACGTCCACCGCCTGCTGGCGGAAATAGGGCAGGAACTCCCGCAGGCCGAGCAGCGTCTCGCACGAGCTGATCGGGTGCGGGCTCTGCCGGCGGATGAACCCGAGCGCTTCCGGATCGTAGGTGTCGATCTCGACCCAGAAGATGTCGAGCTCCGCGATGGCGCGCAGGATCTTGAGATAGCCCTCGGTCTTGGCGTTGAAGTTCAGGTCGAGCAGGATGTCGACATTGCGGCCGGCGCCCTCACGCAGCGCCTCGAGGTGGAGGAGGAGATTGGAGAGCACCGAGCGCTCGACGTTGATCTCGGGCGAGAAGGGGACTCCGAAGCCTGGCCGCCAGCCGCGCGGGTTCTTGTTGTAGGCGTCGTAGAGGAAGAGGTTGGTCTTCAGCGCGCCGTAGCCCTTCTCGCGCACCTCGCGGCCGATGGCCTTGACGCCCTCGAGGTCGGTGATCGCGGGCGGGTAGTGGCTCGGATGGTTGATCCTCCATGTCGCGCAATGAGACCAGTACACGCGGATGCGGTCCCGGATCTTGCCCCCGAGCAGCTCGTAGACCGGAACGCCCAGTCCTTTGGCTTTGGCGTCGAGCAGCGCATTCTCGATCGCGCCCAGCGCGAGCGCGACGATCCCCCCGGCGGCGGGTCGGGTAGCGCAATAGAGCTCGGCATAGATGCGCTCGTGCGCGCCGACAGGCTGCCCGATGACGCGGGGCGAGAGCCGCTCGATCACGGTGGCTACGCCCGGCGCGCCGAACCCCTCGTCGAACTCGCTCCAGCCGACGATGCCGCTGTCGGTCGTGAGTTTGACGAAGTGGTAGTTGCGCCAGCCGGCGTCGCAGGCCAGCGTCTCGATGCTCTTGACCTTCATCGTCTCCTCCTTTTCTCGGCCCGCTGCCGGTCGGACCCCCCGCCGAGCAAGCGATGGTAGACCATTCGCCGGTCTCCCGTTCATGCGCGCGACGAAGTGGGCGCAGCCGTTGAGGTCGCACCCCCGCTGAGCGAGAATCTCGCATGAGCGGGCGCGGAAATCACGCGTCGAGCATGGCTGCGGGAGTTCTCCAATGACGAAACTGCTCGATCTTCTCGGCACGCGGCTGCCGATCATCCAGGCTCCGATGGCGGGCGTGCAGGGCAGCGCGCTGACGGTTGCAGTCTGCAACGCGGGCGGCCTGGGCTCGCTGCCCTGTGCGATGCTGGGCCCTGCCGCCATGCGCGAGGAGCTGGCGACCATCCAGCGCCAGACGGCCAACCCTTACAACGTCAACTTCTTCTGCCACACACCGCCCGTGCCGAACGCGGAGCGCGAGGCAGCTTGGCGAGCCGCGCTGTCGCCCTTCTACCGCAAGCACGGGATCGATCCCGACCGCATCCCCGCAGGCCCTGGGCGCTTGCCCTTCAGCGCCGAAGCCGCCGAGGTGCTGAGCGAGTTCAAGCCGGCGATCGTCAGCTTCCATTTCGGCCTGCCACCGACCGAGCTGCTGGCGCGAGTCAAAGCGCTGGGCGCGAAGATCCTGTCTTCCGCAACCACCGTCGAGGAGGCGCTCTGGCTGGAAGCGCACGGAGTGGACGCCATCATCGCCCAGGGGTTGGAGGCGGGCGGACATCGTGGAATCTTCCTGTCGGAGGATCTGACCACGCAGCTCGGCACGTTCGCGTTGCTGCCGCAGATCGTGCGTGCGGTGAAGCTGCCGGTCATCGCTGCCGGCGGGATCGCGGATGCGCGCGGCGTTGCGGCCGCCATGGCGCTCGGTGCGGCCGGAGTTCAGGTCGGGACCGCGTATCTGCTTTGTCCGGAGGCCACCACCAGCGCACTGCATCGCGCAGCGTTGAAGAGCGAAGCGGCGCGCCACACCGCGCTCACGAACGTCTTCACGGGCCGGCCGGCGCGCGGGATCATGAACGAGGTGATGCGGCAGTTGGGTCCGATGAGCAGCGCTGCACCCGCGTTCCCGCTAGCGGCCGCAGCGATCGCTCCGTTGCGCGCCAAAGCGGAAAGCGAAGGCTCCGGCGATTTTTCTCCACTGTGGTCGGGCGAGAACGCCAGCGGATGCAAAGAGGTGCCGGCGGGGCAGCTCACGCGCGAGCTGGCTGCGGAGCTTTGAGCCCGTCGGGGTCCTACGATCACGACGCGAGCGCGGGTCTGCGCCGGAACCAGGGTCGCGCCGATTCGAGCTGAGCGCCGAGCCGGAGCAACGTCGCCTCATCGCCGTACCGCGCCACGAGCTGCACCGCGACCGGCAGTCCGTCAGAGGTCTCACCGAGAGGCAGCGTCAGCGCAGGTTGGCCGGTCAGATTGAACCAGACCGTGAACGGCGAAAACGCAAACACCCGCCGCCAATACTCGTCCACGTCGTCGAGCATCGGGTCGATCCATCCCAGCTTGACGGGTGGCGTGGCGAGTCCCGGCGTCAACAGCACATCGCACTCCGAGTGGAATGCAGCCATCTGCCGCCCCAGCCGATGCGCGGTTTGCGTCGCTCGCACGTAGTCGGGACCTTTCACCTTTTCTCCGAGCTGCGCGGTCAGCCAGGTGATCCGGTCCACCTCGTCGTCGCGGGGCGCCCGTCCGGCGCTCGGGTGGCTCGCAAGGTTGACGACCGTGTTTGCGGAGACCAGCGTGAGGAACGTCGGCACGACTGCTGTGCACTCGATGTCGGGGTCGCGCTCTTCGACGCGATGGCCCAGCTCGGCGCAAAGGCGGACCGTGTCGGCGAGCGCGCTCGAGCACTGCGGGTCGATGCTGACGCCACTCGGCGCCGTGACGGTCCACGCGATGCGCAGCTTCCCCGGGTCTCTGCCGACCTCGCTCAGATAGGGGCCTGCAGGCGGCGGCGCGACATACGGATCGCCGGGACCGGCGCCGCACGTCGCGTCGAGCAGCGCGGCGCTGTCGCGCAACGTGAGCGTCACTGCGTGCTCGGTCGCAAGCCCGCCCAGGCCCTCGCCGGAGAAGGGTGCGAAGGTGTTGCGCCCGCGCGTGGGTTTGAGGCCGACCAACCCGCAGCACGCCGCCGGAGCGCGGATCGAGCCGAACCCGTCCGAAGCATGCGCGATCGGAACCATGCGGGCGGCAACGGCTGCCGCCGCGCCGCCGCTCGAGCCGCCTGAGACGCGGGTGAGATCCCAAGGGTTGCGCGTGGGTCCATAGAGGCGCGGCTCGCAGCTCAGCGAAAGCCCCAGCTCGGGAGTATTGGTCCGCCCGAAGATCACCAGTCCGGCAGCTCGGAGCCGCTTCACATGCTCGCTGTCCGACGCGGCGGGCGGCGTGTCGGCGAAGAACCGGGATCCGCGCGTCATCGCGACACCGGCGACCGGCGAAGTGAGGTCCTTCATAAGAAAAGGCACTCCGCGCAACGGCCCATCGGGTAGGCCGCGCGCGACGGCTTGCCTGCCGTAGTCGTAGAGCTTCATGACCACGGCGTTCACCGCCGGATTGCGCGCCTCGACGCGCCCGATGGCGGTCTCGAGAAGCTCGCCGGGCGTGATCTCCTTGCGCCGCACCAGATCGGCGAGTCCCAGCGCATCGTACTGTTCGTATTCGACGAATCCGCTCATCGCAGCTCCTTCCTTTCACCGAGCTCGCTACGCATCCGCTACGATGCCCGGGCTTCGCGCGCAGCGCGCGGCACATTGAGCGCTCGCGCGAGGCGTGATACGGTGACGCCTTGCCCCGACCCGGATCATCGACAGCCCATGACGCAGCCCATCAGAGTCCTCTACATCGGCCCCGCCAAGAGCGAGGCCTTCGACACCTCTTCCCTCGAGCAGCAGAGCCGCGCGCTCCGGCTCGCCGGAGGCACGCTCGTCCGCTACGAGGGCCGCGATCCCTCCGAGCTGGCGCAGGCGCTGCGCGACGTGGACGTCGCGATGCTCCAGGGCCACGGCTTCGATTCGGCCGCCTTCGCGCACATGGGTCTGCATGGCCGCTGCAAGGGGGTGGTCTCCTTCGGCCACGGCTACGACCATCTGGACGTGGATGCGGCGACGCGAAACGGCGTCATCCTGGCCAACACGGCGTCTTTCGGCACCGAGGAGGTGTCCAACCATACCATGATGCACTTCCTCGTCTGCTCGCGGAAGTTCGTGCTGCATGACAAGCTGGTGCGAAGCGGCGTGTGGACCCGCAAGCAGCTAGGACCGATGGGCCACGTCGCCGGTCAGGTCTTCGGCATCATCGGCCTGGGCGACATCGGGCGCGCGGTGGCGCGCAAGGCCAAGGCCTTCGGGCTGCACGTGATCGCGTACGACCCGTACGTTGCGTCCTGGGACGCGCTCGAGTACGGAGTCGAGATGGTGGGCTCGCTGGAGGAGCTGTGCCGCCGCTCCGACTACATCACCGTCCACGTCTACCTGAACGAGGAGACGCGTCACCTCGTGAGCCGCGCGCAGTTCGCCGTCATGAAGCCCACCGCCTACCTGATCCACTGTGCTCGCGGCGGCGTGGTCGACGAGGCCGCGCTGATCGAGGCGCTCGAGCAGAAGCGCATCGCCGGAGCGGGGATCGATGTCTTCGAAAAGGAGCCGGTCGATCCGGCCAATCCTCTGCTCAAGATGGACAACGTGTCCATCACCAACCACTACGCCAGCTACTCCGAGGTCGCGTGGGAGCGCGCGCAGACGCAGCTCGGCGAGGAGGCCGTACGCATCGCCACCGGGATGTGGCCGATGTCGCTGATCAACCCCGAGGTGCGGCATCTCGTCCCGCCGCGCGCGGCGGCACGGTCGTGGGAGGTCTATGCGCGGGAGCTTACGGCCGGACGGCATCGCTGAGGCGTGCCGCCGCAGTCAAGCCTTCGGCTTGGGCACCCTGAACATCCACGCCAGCGGCAACGCAACCGCCGCCGCGAGCGCGGACAGCATGAATGCGTCCAGATACCCGCCGATGGCTGCCTGGCGTTGAATCTCCTCCTGCAGCGCGGTGAGACTTCTGGCGCCGCTGGAAGCGAGGTTACCGGCAAGGCGAGAGAACCTGCGCGCGGTGTCCAACGAGGAGACCGCGCCGGTGAGACCGGCATAGTTCTCCGCCGTCGTTCGCACCAGCACCAGCACGCTCAGTGAAATGAACAGGCTGCTGCCGAAGTTGCGCAGCAGATTGAACACGGCCGAGCCTTGCACGACCAGCGGCGCGGGCAAGGTGGAGAACGCCAGCACGGTCATCGGCGTGTACGCCAGGCCGAAGCCGAATCCCTGCACCAAGTTGGTCCAGTAGATGTCGAAGTCGGACACGTTGATGTTGAACATCGTCATCTGCCACACCGCCCACGCTTGCAGCAGCAGGCCGACGGTGAGCGCGAGGCGCGCGTTGTACCGTGTCGCCCACACGACGACCCCGAAGCTCAGAAAATTGCCCAAGCCCCGGGCGGACATCAGATAGCCGATCGTCGAGTCGGGGTAGCCGCGCAGGTCCTGCAGCAGCGGCGGAAACAGCACGATCAGCGTGTAACTCATCGCGCCCATCAAGAACACGACAAGCAAGCCGACGCAGAAATTCCAGTTGTGGAACATGCGCGGATCCAGGAAGGGCTTGCGCGACGAGATCGTGTTTGCGAGGAAGACAAGCCCGCCTGCCACCGCGAGAATCAGCTCGATCGTGATCTCCGGTGAGTCGAACCAGTCCAGGTACTGGCCGCGGTCCAGCATCAGTTGCGCGCTACCCATGCACAGCGCCAGCGCGACGAAGCCAACCGTACCCAGGCGCCTAGCGGTGCCGCGCTCCTGGTCACCGAGTGCGAAGGCCGCCAGCACGGCCGTCAGGGCTCCGATCGGTACCATCGACAAGAACGCCCAGCGCCAGTTGAGCGATTCGGCTATCACGCCGCCCAGGATGGGCCCCAGCGTCGGGCCCATGACCGCGCCGGTGCCCCACAGCATCAACACCAGGGGATGCATGTGGCGCGGAAAGGTCGCGAGCAGCATGCCTTGCCCCATGGGCATCAACGGCGCACCGAACAACCCCTGTGCGACGCGCGCAAACAACAGGGCTTCCAGCGAGTCCGCGAGCCCGCACGCGGCCGATGAGAGAGTGAAACCGGCCAGCGTGACCACCATGAAGCGGCGCCACCCGAATTTGCCGGCCAGCCAGCCGGTGAGTGGCGTGGCAACGGCCGTCGCAGCGAGGAATAGGGTGACGACCCACGCGCCTTCGTCGTGCGTCAGGGACAGGGCACCGCGGATCTGCGGCACCACGACGCTCGTGGAGGTGATCGCAACGCCGAAGGTGAGCGTGGACACCTGCACCAGCACCAGGATCCACCACCGGCGCGAGCTGGGTGCTTGAGTCGGGTCGGCTTCCCTACCGTCGTGATCGTCAACAGCAGGTACCTGTGCATTCCTCATCAACGGGATCGGTCGAGCGTGCGCCGGTCATTGTGAATTCCAGGGCTCGTTGGCACGGCCCGGTCGTTCCGTGCGCGCGTCCGCACATCGGCTTAATCGTTTATACGCAAGTGTACTGGAGACGGGCTGAGCCCAGCTCTTCGGTGCAGCTGGTTCCGACCAAAAGGAGAACAAATGGGGACGGACCCCATCAGCACGGCGCTCGAAGAGCCGAACGCGACCGACGGTGACGCTGTAAGCCCGGCGGCTTACCCGCGCCTTGAGCCTATAGCGCAGCCACTTCCACCGCCGCCCCGAAGTCCGCTTGCCCGGCGGAGAACGCGAAGAGATCGGCTGCCGCGTCGGGCAGCACCGGAGCGCCCGAAGTCAATGCATTCAGGCCGGGCCAGCCGTCGTGCATCCACACCACGCCCGCCGGAATCCGCTCGCTCACATGCGCGCGGGCCTGCATCTCGCCGCGCTCATTGAATACGCGGATCGCGGTGCGATCCGCAAGCCCGCGCGCATTTGCATCGGCGGGCGACATCCACAACTCCGGCTCGCTTTCGCGCCGCGCGAGCGTCGGCAATTCGCGGCCGCTGTTGTAGAACGAGTGGAAGTGCGCAAGCGTCCGGCCGTGCGCGAGCGTCAGCGGAGCGCTCGGCTGCGATTGCTCCTCGTACGCGGGGAGCGGCGGAAGGCTCAGACTGACAGCGCGCTCGCTGTAGAGCTCGATCTTGCGCGACGGCGTGTCGAACTCGAGCGTCGGGTGCGCGACGTGCGAGACGTTCAACGCGCGGATGCCGCCCTCGGCGCGGAGTTGCTCCACCGTGGCGTGACCCGTGCAGGGATGGTCGAGCACCGCGTTCAGCACCGCCTCGTCCGATCCCCAAGGGTCGTACCCTTCCAGCCCCAGGCGCGCTGCAAGCTCCGTCAGCAGGCGATACACCGTTCGGGTCTCTCCGGGTGGCTGCAGCGCGCGCTCCATCAGGTACAGATGCGTGTTGGACGCCTTGGAACCGAGCTCTTCGAGCCATGCGGTCGATGGCAACACGATGTCCGCGAAGCGCCGTGCAGTCTCGTTCAGGAACAGGTCGTAGCTCACCACGAGCCCGGTGCGATCGAGGCCTTCCGCCAGCGCGTTCGTGTCGGCGAACGAGGAGATCATGTTGGTACCCAAGAGCAGCAGCGTGGAAATGCGACCGTCGCACAGTGCGCTCGTGATCGCCGGCATCTGGTTGGGCATCGCGGTGCCGGCCGCGCGTCGTTCGGGCACCGTGATGTTGCCCATCCCACGGCCGTGCCCGGCGCCGCCGTGCCGCGGGCCGAAGCCGCCGCCCGGAATGCCGACGTTCCCGGTGAGCGCCGGCAAACAGGCGATGGCGCGGCTCGCCTGCCAGCCATTCGCGCCCTTGTGCATCGAGCTGCCGCCGAGCACGATCATCGCCGGCTTGGTGCCGGCGTAGCGACGCGCGAGCGCGACGATGCGCTCGGCGGCGATGCCCGTTCGCTCCTCGGCCCACGCGGGCGAGAAGGCCTTCACATGCTGGCTCAGCCTGTCGAAGCCGACGGTGTGCCGCGCGACGAAGGCGGCATCGTGCAGGCCGTCGCCGCAGATCACGTGCAGCAATGCGAGCGCCAGTGCGGAATCGGCACCGGGACGAACGAGCAGCACATCGTCGGCTTTCGCCGTGGCCTCCGTCTCGCGCACGTCGATGGCGACGATATGCGCTCCGCGGTTCTTGGCCTCCACGACATGCCGCGCGGTGTTGGGTTGGCTCGCGAAGTTCGCACCCCACAGCAGAATCAGCGAGGAGTGCGCGCCCATGTCCTCCTTCGTGTTCGTCTCGATCAGGCCGGTGAGCGCGAGTCCGAATGCTCCCAAGCCCCAGCAGATCATCGCTGGGTTCCAGAACTGGCTGCCGTGGGAGTTGGCGAAGCGCGCCATGAGCTGCGCGTTGACGCGGGTGCCGTAGCTGGCGGTGAACGTGCCGTGACCTGGCCAGAGCGCGGTCGATGCGGGCGGTGCACTCCGGACCGAGGCAGCGATCCGCGCCATCGCTTCGTCCCAGCTCGTGCGGCGGAAGGGATCGGTGCGACGGTCTCGCATCAGCGGATGCAGCAGGCGGGCTGGATTGTCGATGACCTCGCGAGAGGCTTGCCCCCGGATGCACAGGAAGCCGCGGCTGTCCGGGTTCGCGTCGTCGCCCTTCACCGCGATCAGCCGGCCATCGCGGACCTCCGCCAGCATGCCGCACAGCGTGGGATGGCAGTTCATGGGGCACATGGTGCGTACGGTCTTCGAATCGGCGGGTTCCATCTGGATCCCTCTCGCTTGGTCTACCGACGGATCGTCACTGCAACCGTATCACACGCGCTGGGATGGCTCAAACCGGATGCGTGCTCGCGGGGAGCGCCCGCCGATCCGCTTCGGTGTCGGCCTCGCCTTCGACCGGACGGAGGACATCTGTGTGCCTGCCGGTGAAGAGCTGCGCGGGGTCCCTTACAATCCACTTCGATCGAGGTGTCGACAGAACGCGCACCGGATCGCGAGGAACGCGTGGCGCAGTCGTGCGGCACGCAGACCTCAGCCGGGTCGGCAGAGGGTTCGGGAAGTCCGGCCCGTCGGGACAGGAGCGATGGAACAGCTGGGGTACGAACGCAGGGAGAGGAGAGGCCGATGCGGGTGAACAAGGCGGTCGAGCTGCTCGAGCAGCGCCAGCCGGTGTACTTCGAGTTCGTCGACGCGATGAGCGCAGGCGGCTATGACGGAGGCCGCGCGCTGGCGCAGACCTGGGCCGACTACATCACCTACGACATGGAACATAGCGCGTTCGACGTGCAAGCGCTCTGGCAGTTCATGCGCGGCCTCGCGGATGGCGGCCCGACGCGGAGCGGGCACCGGACACCGGCCGTGATCGTGACGCTCCCCATGGACGGGATCGACGTGCACGCGGTCCGCGCGAACGGATGGATGATCAAGCAGGCGCTCGCAGCTGGTGTGCATGGTCTGCTTCTGTGTCATGCCGAGACCCAAGAGGCGGTACGGGCCTTCGTGGAAGCGGCGCGCTATTCGTTTACCGCGCCAGCGGGTTCCGATCTCGGCGTCGGGCGCCGCGGACACGGCGGGCAGGTCCGCGCGGCGGAAGTGTGGGGTATTCCAGTCGACGAGTATTTCGACCGCGCCGACCCCTGGCCACTCAACCCGCGCGGCGAGCTCCTGCTCGGGATCAAAGTCGAGAACACGCGCGCGCTCGCCAGCGTGGAGCGCACCACACTCGTCCCGGGGCTCGCCTTCGCCGAATGGGGCCCTGGAGACATGGGAATGTCGATGGGATACCCGGACCAGCACGACGAGCCCTATCCGGCCCAGATGCAGGCGGCCCGCGCGCGCATCATCAGCGCGTGCAAGACCGCCGGGCTTGCCTTTCTCGAGCAGGTCACGCCGGAGAACGTCGCGGCCCGGCTCGACGAAGGGGTGATGATCGGCTGCGGCCCGAAGGCGCGCGAGGCCGCGGAGATCGGACGAAAGCACACGGGCCGGAAGCTGCCTGGGTGAGCGCGGCCGGGATCCGCCGCAGCGCTGGTGCAGTTACGGGCGAAACAGCGCAGGCTTGCGGATCGCCCTTGTGGGAGGCGTGAGCGCGGCCAAGGTCCGCCCGCAGCGTCTGGCGCCCCCAAGACTTCGCTTCGAGCCCCTCTTAGTGATTCACGCCCGCGGGTTCGGCTTCACTGCTTGCCCGGCCGCATCAGCAACGCGAGCGCAGCGCTCGCCAGCCCGAAGATGCAGGCGACAAGTACGATCTTCGTTGCCAACTCACCGAGTGCATCGCGCGGGACGACATCCAGCACGACGAGCACTCCCAGGAGGGCCAGCACGAGAATCGCGATCGCGCCGATGAGCTTCAGCACGTTCACCAGTCCGGATCGGGCATTCCCGGAATCATCAGGACCTTCTGTCATCAGCCGTTGTCCTCCTTTGGGGTCACGAGGTGTTCCGGACTCCGTATGACAATGTCGCCCGGCTCGGACCGCTGCACAGCACAATGCTGCCGCGGCTCCGTTCAGCCTCGTTCCGTAAGCATGCTTCAAGCCTATGGGAAGGCGGGGCGATGACTTGCGAGCGAAGCAAGAACCACCCAACGACTTCCTCGCCGGCACGGGGCAAGCCGTGAGGGTGGAGGGAGACCTTGCGTCCCCGCTCGCCCGCTGCTTGCTGTCACCGACCCGCTACTGGGCGAGGCGCTCCCGGCGCACCCGGGTCACCGGCACGCGCCGTCCCTGGATATAATCGCGGCTCCCATGCCTCCAGTGTCCACCTCGAGCTCCCGCCTCATCTACGACGCGTTGAAGGCGTGCGGTGTGCGGCTGATCTCCGCACTGCCCGAAACCTGGCTCGTGCACCTGATCCGCATGGCGGACGAGGATCCGGAGATGACGCTGGTGCGGCTCGCGAAGGAAGAGGAGGGCGTGGGCATCTCCGCGGGCGCGCACCTCGCCGGCGTCAAGTCGGCCATGCTCATGCAGAACCACGGGTTCCTCGCCGCCGTCAACGGCATCGTCTCCTGCGCCCAGCTGTATCGAATCCCGCTGCTCATGCTCATCAGCCACCGCGGATCGTTCGGCGAGCGCGATCCGTGGCAGACCGAGGGCGGAGGCGTGACCGAGGACTTGCTACACGCGCTGCGCATCGCTTACCAGCACTTAGACGACCCGTTGCACGTCGCGCACCGCATCGCCGAAGCGCAGACGCTGGCGTATTCCTCGAACAAGCCCGTCGCCCTGTTGCTGTGTCGCGATCTGATGTGGGAGCCATGACGCGCGTCGACGCACTCCGTGCGATCTATGACCAGCTCGCGCAGCGGGTCGTCGTCACGATCATGGGCGCGGTAGCCGCCGAGCTGCAGTCGCTCGGGCATCGGCCCAGCTTCTTCTATCTCCAGCACGCGATGGGGTTGGCCTCCTCGATGGGGCTGGGGATCGCGCTGTCGCGCCCGGAGCTGTCGGTGATCGTGCTCGATGGCGACGGCTCTGTGCTCATGAACTTGGGTGGGCTCACGACACTGGCCCGGTATCGGCCGAAGAACCTGCTGCATATCGTCTTCGACAACGAGAGCCTGCTCTCCGTGGGGGGCTTTCCCACGGCGACGTCGACCGGGAGCGACATCGCGGGCATCGCGCGCGCGGCAGGCGTGCCGCGCACGGCTGCAGTCCACTCGGTCGACGAGTTCTCTCGCGCGTTCGACGAAGCGCTGGCGGCGCGGGAGTTGACGACCGTCGTGGCCAAGGTCGAGGCGGTGGGCCCGTCCGGCTACGTCACCGACCTCGCGCTGCTGGAAAACCGATTCCAGTTCCAGCGCTACCTCAAGGGCGCGGGTCGCTCGGCGTAACCCCGGAGCGACTGCGTGCGCGTCAGCGCAGGATCAGCGCGTTGCGTGCGATCTGATCGATCGCATCCTTCACGGCGGCGGTGTTGGGAAATTTGCCGGACGCCGCTGCGCCAGGTGCGGTCGCCGCCGCACCGATCTCCTCGATCGTGCGGCTGCCGTCCAGCAGCGGCAGCAGCGCGCGAATCGGCTCGGGCACGGGGATGGACTCGTGGCGCAGCGTCGAGATGCGCGGGCCGCGCGGGGACTGGTGGCGAGCCAGGGGACTGGCTTGCGGCCGCTCTCCCGGCTCGACACGAAACGGTGAATCCCCGGCGTGCAGCTCAGCGATGCCGGCGGCGAAGCAATACATCAGGTCCGAGCAGAGCGTGTTGACCTCCTCCTCGCTCGGCGACTTCCCGGCCAGCGGGCGCAGGCGCGAATAGGCGGAGGCCAGCACGTCGTCGAACGGCACGGCGGCCGGCCAGCGCGCCGCGAGCGTAACCAGTGCGCACTTGGTGATGGACCTGGGTACGTTCACGCACATGCCCGCGGGAGTACAGAATCTCTCGATGGCCCCTTCGGCCAGGTTCGGCTTCGCGCTCGACGGACGAGCCCCGCTCGCAAGCCACAGGTCCTTCACGCGCTGCGGCGTGACGGTGCGATCGATGGGCTGATCCGCGTGCGTGAGCAGCGACTGCCGGAAGGTGCGGTTGACCAGAAAATCTCCGAACTGTTCCTCCTCGATGCGATCCCGCGCCATCGCGTGCACCGCGTCCGCCACCTGCATGGGGAAGCGAGTCGTCGGCGCATTCGCGAGATCGGCGTCGGCCAGATATTGCAACCCGTGGCGGGCGGCATGTTGCATGAACTGGTGGAAGTAGACCGGCTCGTTCAGCTCCTCCAGGTGCTCGTGGAAGATGTAGTAGTCGGGAGCGCGGCGCAGCAGCTCCAACTCGGCGCGCAGCAGCTGCGCATAGGGGCTGGTCTCGTCGGGCACCGCCCGCGCCAGGAAATCGAGCATTGCGCGCGCCTGCGCGATGCGCTTGTCCGGCTCGGTGAACTGCATCGCGCGGTAGCGCATGGCGTCGCGGATCATCCCCCGCATGTGCCAACCCGGCAGCGTGTTGTAGCTCACGTAGGCGATGCCCGTGGGCGCCAGGTTTCGGCTGCACACCTCCAGCAGCTTGTCCTGCACGGCGTTGGGGACCCAGGAATACAGACCGTGCGCGATGACATAGTCGAACCGGTCCAGGCTGTCGTCGAGGTCCGTCAGGCTGGACCCGATCAAGCGCACGTTGCCGAGCCCCAGTGCGCGGATCACGGCATCGCCCTCCGCTACCTGGACTGCGGACAGGTCAACGCCGACGAACTGCGCACCGGGCAGCTCGATCGCCATCGGGATGAGATTTCCGCCGGCCGCGCACCCGAGCTCGAGAACACGACAGGTCTCCAGCGCAGCTGGCTTCAGGCCCGCGAGCCGCGCCAGCGTTGCCAGGCGGTCGGGCTGCGCGAGCGGAATCGGAAAACTCTCGTAAGGGACTTCGTCGTAGCTGGTCTTCGAGGTCTCGTGCATCGTGGTTGCGCCTTCACGCCAAGCCCGGCGGGAGTCTCGCTCGCGGATCGCGCTGATAGTGGTTGGGGGATTGCAAGCGCGATTGTGCCAGCATTCTTCTGCCTGCACTCTCCGGACGCCGCGCAGGGCCAGATCGCGCGCAGAATTCGTTGTAGGATGCGTCCCAACCAACGCAGGAGGAGATCGGCGATGCAGCTGAAAGGAACGGTCGCAATCGTCACCGGAGGCAACGGCGGTCTGGGACAGCGCATCTGCCATGCGCTCGCCCGCGCAGGCAGCGATGTGGCAGTGGTCTACGCGCAAAGCCGCGAAGGCGCGCAGGCGGTGGCCGCGGAGTTGAAGAGCACCGGAGTGCGAGCCGAGGCGATGGCGTGCGATGTAACCAGCCCCTCGCAGGTGCAAGACCTGGTGTCTCGCGTGCTCGACACCTTCGGGCGCCTGGACATCTTGATCAACGACGCGGCGTACAACAAGTGGATCGCGTTCCCGGACCTCGACGGGCTGAGCTATGACGAATGGCAGAAGATCCTCGCCGTGAACCTGACCGGCCCCATGCTCTGCATCAAGGCCGTAGCGCCGGCAATGCGGAAGCAAGGCGCGGGTCGAATCGTGAATATCGCCTCCATCGCGGGACTGTCGCCCTCGGGCTCTTCCATCCCCTATGCCGTCTCCAAAGCGGGGCTCATCCATCTCACGCGTTGTATGGCTGTAGGCCTGGCGCCCGCGATCCTCGTGAACTGCATCGCGCCGGGATATCTGGAGGGGACTCGGGCGACCTCGAACCTCAATGCCGCGTACCGAGAACGCGCCAGAGAAGGAGCGCTGCTCAAGCGGGCGGCAGACAAGGACGATGTCGCGAATCAGGTGGTGGCGATGTGTGAGACCGACAGCATCACCGGGCAGACCTTGGTGATCGATGCGGGGCGCTTCTTCCACTAGCGAGCGCGCGAACGCTGCCGCTCTGCTGGGGAACGGCTACCCTTTGATGAGCGGCGCGTTCTTGTCCAGCACCCGCAGCATCTCGTCCCGGCCCACGTCGGGTGCCTCGAGCAGCACGCGCTGGATGCCGGCCTCGCGATAGACCGCAAGTGCGGCCGCGTCGGCAGGCGCGGCGAACACCGTGATCGACAGGGTCGCCGGGTCGCGGCCCGCCGCGTCCGCCGCCTGGCGAAGCCGGGCGACGGCGCTCTTCGGTTCCCAGCCGCCGCGCGCCCTCGGAAACCACCCGTCGCAGAACTCGACTACGCGCTTCAGGGTGTGGTCGGTCTCGCCCCCGAGTAGCATCGGCGGATGCGGCTTCTGCTTCGGCTTGGGGTAGAGCCAGACCGGATCGAAGTTGACGAACTCGCCGTGAAACTCGGCCTGCTCCTGGGTCCAAAGCGCCTTCATGGCGAGCGCTCGCTCGCGCAGCAGCTTGAAGCGCGTGTCGTAGCGCGCACCGTGGTTCTCCATCTCCTCGACGTTCCATCCGCCGCCCATCGCGAAGAGGAAGCGGCCGTTCGAAAGCTGGTCCAGGCTCGCCACCGATTTGGCGGTGACGATCGGGTCGCGCTGCGGCACCAATGCGATGCCCGTGCCGATCTTGAGTGTGCGCGTCGCCGCCGCGGCGAACGACAGCGCGACGAAGGGATCGTGGGTGTGCGAATAGCGCTTGGGCAGCGGGCCGCCGCTCGGGAACGGGGTGCGGCGGCTCACCGGGATGTGGGTGTGTTCGCACACGAAGAGCGACTCGAAGCCGCGCGCTTCGAGGGCCTGAGCGAGCTCGCCGACTTCGATACCGTAGTCGGTTGGAAAGTGGTACACCCCAACGAGCATGGCAATTCCTCCTCGCGTTTACTGCGTCCCACATCCACTGCATGCACGCCGGAGCGATCCAGCGCCCGGCACGACACATACACCGCCGAGCGGCCTAGCCCGCCTGCGCTACGGACAGATCGCCCCAGCTCGTTGTCCGTTCAATGCGCACGGCGATCACCGGGTGTTGCGCGATCTGCATCGCCTCGAGCTGCCGGTACCGGGAACGCAGCAGCGCCTGCGCGTCGTCGTGCTCCGTCCCCTCGGTCAGGATCTCGGCACGCCCATGCAGCGAGACCCAGCCGAGCCGAGTCCAATCTTCGTCGTAGCGATCGACCACCACGGCGACCGCCGGATTCTCTGCGATGTTCCTCAGGCGCTTCAGCGTGGCGCTCGAGCCTCGCTTCGGCTTTTCGTCGATCGTGATGTAGAGGGTGCGCTCCGAGACCACGAAGCACACCGGTACCACATGGGGCACCGCGCGGCGGTCGGCGGTGGCGAGGTGAGCGATCCTTTGCTGTGCGAGAAAGCGGCGCTCGTCGTCCGACAGCATGCTCGCCTCGACCGCCACGCCCTCCGGCTTACCTTCCGCGAAGTATTGTGCAGGAAGCCCAGATGGGGGTCAAACGGGCTGAGTGGCGGTCCCCGCTCCGCACCCCTCCACTGTCGCTGCTAGCGTTGCCGTTATGCGGCCTTGCGCTTCGGCTGCCATGCCTCCGGCTTGAATTGATCGTTGAGCGGCAGATGGCCGATGTGGTCTACATAGTTGTTGTATGTCTTCATGCCCACGCCCATCAACACTTCGATCAACTGAGCCTTCCCATAGCCTGCGGCGAGGAACGCGGCAACGTCCGCATCCGCTGCCCATCCGCGCTGCTCGACCACTTTGCGCACGAACGACACGAGCGCGTCGAGCTTCGCGTCCGACAGCGGAGCACGCTCACGGACCGCTGCGACGATCTCGGGTGCTACGCGCGCAAAGCGCTTCGCGAACGTAGAGTGTGCGGCGACGCAGAACGGGCAATCGTTCGCCTCGGAGACCGCCAGCGCGATGAGTTGCTGCTCGCCGGGCGACAAGGACGATTTCGAGAACGCCTCGGCGATGGCCAGTGCGCCCTGCAGGGCCGCCGGGGACTCGGCGAACGCGGCGAACAGGTTGGGGATGAAGCCGAAGTTCTTCTGCAGCCCCTCGAGCAACGGCTTGCTGGCCGCAGGCGCGGAAGCGACCGTGTGAATCGTGAGCGCGGTCATGGTGATCTCCTGGGTGTGGATCGGCGGCGCCGATCTGCGCTAGCATATTGACCCACTCACCTCGGAGCCGTAAGTCCAGAAAGGCGCCATTCTATGTCCGAAACCCCGGATTTCGATCTGTTGTCGGACGTCCTGCGCAGCCTCAAACTGCGCGTGAGCCTGTTCAAGCACGGCACCTACCGCGGCGCCTGGGCGCTGGATTCGAAAGGGATCACGCGCGCAACCTTGCATTTCATCGGGCGTGGCCAGGTTTGGGTACACCGCAAGGGGGTACGCGAGCCGCTCGTGCTCCGCGGCGGAGACCTCGTCATGTTTCCGCGCGCGGACTGGCACCAGCTCTCCGGCACGCCCAAACGCCTGCCCGGGATGCGCCTCGGCTCCGACGGCGAAGGCGCGCCCAGCACGGTGCTCTGCGCCATGGTGGAGTTGGAGCCAGGCACGGTGAACCCGGTCATGAGCACGCTCCCGCCCGTGCTGATCGTGAGCAGCGAGGACAGCGCGACCTCGGCACAGCTCCACGGGATCGCCCGGGTGATGCTGGCGGAATATGATGCCGGCGGCCCCGGCCGGCAGGGGATCCTCGACCGGCTCGCGGAGGTTTTGTTCGTGCTCGTCCTCCGCCAACATATGCGGCAGGCACAAGCACTCACCGGCTTCCTGGCAGCGCTGCGTGACGAGCGGATCGCGCGCTCGCTCGCCGCGCTCCACCGGGAGCCTGGCGCACCCTGGCGCGTGGAGGCTCTGGCGCGCGAAGCGGGGATGTCGCGTACGGTGTTCGCGGAGCGCTTCGCACAACTGCTCGGGCAGACGCCGATCCAATATCTCACCGCATGGCGGATGCAGCTCGCGGAAGATTTGCTGCGAGAGGACCGCCGCTCCGTAGCGCAAGTCGCCGACCGGCTCGGGTACCAGACGGAGGCTGCCTTTCGGCGCGCGTTCAAGCGCGTGCGCAGCGTGTCCCCCGGCGCGGTCCGACGCAGCCCGCGCGGCTCCCGAGAGCCGGCGCACGACTGAGCCCGCGATCCGATGGCGAGCATCGGCCTCAAGCGCGTGATCGCGAGCGCGGTCGCTCTCGTCGGAGTGACCTACGTGGGCTTCTGTGCTTATCTGTGGACGCAGCAGCGTGCGCTGATCTTCCAGGCGCAGCCGCTGGTTCGACGCACACCAAGGGACGTCGGGGTCGAGTTCGCGGATCTCGATATCCCCGTCGCGAGCGGCGGGGTCATCCATGCATGGTGGCTGCCGGCGGATTCGAGCGCGCCGCGCGCAGCCACACTGCTCTACCTGCGTGGCAACGACGGCAATCTGGGGGAGGAGGTCGAACGGCTGGCTGCGCTGCGCCGGCATGGGCTTCCCATCCTCGCGATCGACTACCGGGGCTTCGGGAAGAGCAGCGGCCCGGCGCCGTCGGAATCGCAGGTCTATGCGGATGCCATGGCGGCGTGGGATCACTTGGTCCGATCCCAGGGCCTCGAGCCCAGGCGCATCATCGTCTACGGCCACTCGCTGGGCGGTGCGGTGGCCACGGAACTGGCGCTGCACCGTGCGCCGATGTGCGGCATCGTGCTGGAGAGCACCTTCACCTCGATCGCGGACCTGGGGCAGGCGCAGTACCCGATTGTCCCGGTCCGCTGGTTTCTCACGGAGCGCTTCGACACCTTGAGCAAGATCAGCCGTCTGGTCGGGCCCATCGTGTTCATTCACGGGACGGCGGACGACGTGGTGCCGGCCGGCATGACGCAGCGGTTATACCTCGCCGCGCACGCGCCGAAGCAGCTGATCCTGGTCGACGGTGCAGGCCATGAGGACGCGATGCCAGCTGGCGGGACGCGGGTGGCGGAAGCGATTGCCGGCCTGGCGCGTCGATGCGCCGGCGGATCAAGGCAAAGATGAACCGCGGGCGACTTGCTGACGGTGCTACCGCTGCCTGTGACGTCGGCCCGACAAGGAGTGGTCGGCGGGACGCGTCGCTCGTAAGGGATCTGAGATCGAGGGCCCAGCGGGATGCAGGGAAGCGAAAAGGGGGCACGCGATCGCGTGCCCCTGCGATCTGCGTCAAGAAGGCTTTTTCTGGCCCCCGGTCCCGAATGCCACGCTCCTGGCATCGCGGTCCCACAGCTCGTAGTAGCCGGCGATCTTGCCGTCCCTTACCGTGACGCGGGCGAGGAACACCTGCTCGTACATGCGGCGGGTCTCAGGGACGTATGCCTTGGCTCTGTACGCGACGAAGAAGATGTCGGGGTGCGGCGTCTCGAACAGCTTCATGTCGCTGAAAGTCCAGTCCGTCGCTTCGAGCGGGAGGCGGCGCAAGGCCGCCGCCACGGCAGCGCGGCCTTCGATGCGACGAAGCGACGCGTCGTCCGCGTACGGATACTCGAACACCGCATCTTCGGTGACGAGCTGCTCGATCGGGTAGCGGCCGCGATCCGGCGCCAGCCAGATACCGAGATGGGCACCCATCAGGCGCATTACTTCATTCTGCTGGCGCTGGGTCGTGGTGCTGGGGATGTCGGGATCGCGCTGGAGCGTGTACGCCAGCGGAGCCGACTGCGCGTCGGCCTGACTCCAGGCAGCGACACCGAGCATGACGATCAGCGAGCCGAGTATGACAGGGATCTTGTTCATCGTGGTTCCTTTCCATTCCGGATTGAAGAGCAAATCAGCGGCACGGACTCTATGCGCGTTCGTGCGCGGGAAACAGTAGCTTTCCGGAATGGGACTCATGCCGGCCCGTCATGAATTGGGCCGGCGACGCGGACGGGCCGGGCGCGTGCCCGGCTCGGTGGAAGCGACCTCGCGTCAGACTACGCTGACACGAGGCGAACCGGATACGATCTCGCCGATGACGGCAGCGCCGTCGAACCCGTCGGCATGGAACAGAGCGAGCACATCCCCGACCGCCTCAGGTGCGCAGCTCACGAGCAGCCCGCCGCTCGTCTGCGGATCGGTCAGCAAGACCCTTTCGATGTCGCGGTCGGCACCGATGTCCACTAGGCCGCTGTAGCTGCTCCAGTTGCGGGCCGATGCGCCGGTCTTGTGTCCTTGCGCCACCAGATCGCGCACGCCGGGCAGCAGCGGCACGGCATCCCAGCGCACGCGTGCCGCCACGCCCGAGCCCTTGCACATTCCCAGCAGATGTCCGAGCAACCCGAAGCCGGTGACATCGGTCAGCGCATGCACTCCAGCCATCCGGCCCAGCTGTGGCCCCGGAGTGTTCAGCTTGGTCGTCACATTCACCATCGCCGCGTATCCGTTCGCGTCGAGCGCTTGCTTCTTGAGCGCGGCGCTGTAGATGCCTACCCCCAAGGCCTTGCCCAACACGAGCTTGTCGCCGGTTTTCGCATCGGCATTGCGCTTGAGGTTGCGGGGATCGACCAGCCCGATGGCCACCAGCCCGTAGATGGGCTCTACCGAGTCGATGCTGTGCCCGCCCGCGATCGGGATCCCGGCCCGCGCGCACACCGACTCGCCGCCGTGGAGGATCTCGCGGATCACCTCCATCGGCAGCTGATTGATCGGCATGCCGACCAGCGCGAGCGCGAACAGCGGAGTCCCGCCCATCGCATAAACGTCAGAGAGCGCATTGGTCGCTGCGATCGCTCCGAAGTCGAACGGATCGTCGACAATCGGCATGAAGAAATCGGTGGTCGCGACGATCGCTTGCGATTCGTTGATGCGGTACACGGCGGCGTCGTCGCTGGTCTCGGTTCCGACGAGCAGCTCGGGGCGGAGCCAACCGGAGCCGCTCTTCGCGAGGATCTGCTCGAGGACGGCCGGTGCGATCTTGCAGCCGCAGCCGCCGCCATGGCTGAACTGCGTGAGTCGGACCGGAGTTGCGTCGCGGGCGGTCATGACGGGTTCTCCTCAAGGACAAGCGGTCGATTGTAGCCCATCGTCAGACGCTGGCGCGTGTGCGTGGGGTTGCGTCACAGCAGCTCGGCCAAGATCCCCAACAGCGAGGAGCGCTCGCGTCGAGGATCGAAGAGCGGCCTCCTCGCGCGGCAACCGCGTTGCAGACCGGCATAGAAGCGCGGCTCGCCGACACACCGTGACAGAAGCGCCGCGAGCGCCTCGCCATTTCCGACCGGGAAATAGCCCGGGTAATCGCGGCCGAGCATCCCGACGTTGCCCGAAATGCGGCTCGCGAGCACGGGGGTGCCGGCGGTAACGGCCTCGACGATCACGTTCGCGCCACCCTCCATCAGCGAAGGGACGAGGAGCAGGTGCGCGCGCTTGATCAACTGTCGCGTCCTCGCGTGCGGCTGCGCGCCGACCCAGCGGATGCGTCGGTCCACGGACATCGCCTCTCGCACCGGCGCGGCCAACGCAGGGTCCCTGCTGTCACCGACGATCGTCAGAGAGCAAGCCGCCTCCGGCGCCAGATGGCTCCAGGCGCGAAGCGCCGTGAGCGGATCCTTCTCGGGCCGCAGGTGCGCCACCATGACACAGTTGAGACGCCCCGCGGCCTTGACCGCCGGCACGAGCGGCCGGCACGATTGGTACACCACGCGCGCCTTGCGACGATGCCGGGCCGGGAGGTGGCGCACGCCATCCTCCTGCAGTACGATCAACCGATCGGCGAGGTCTAGCGACTTGCATACCTCGGCACTGTGAGCCAGATCCCGATACAAGTCGGTGCCGGTCAGCACGACGATCAGCGGACCATCAGGGTGGGCTTCGCGCCAATCTCGTATGACGCCGTGGCTGCGGCGGGCGTGAAGTGCGATCAGGCACTCGGGGGCCGCGTGACCACGCTTGCCTTCACCCGGGGTTTGTACAATCACGCGGAACCGGTCGTGCAGCAACTTCGCCCAGCGCGCCGCTGTGCGCCAATTGCCGTTGTTGGCGCTGGCGGCATAGGGCGTTGCGATGCGGAGGAAGGGCGCGCTCAAGGTTGCCATGCGAGAGCTGAATGAAGTGCAAGCCCTGCGAGCTGCGCTGCTGGATGCGCGCAATTATACGCTCGCCCTGTACGCCCACCTGACGCCCGAGCAGCGCGAGGTGCCGTACCTGCGCGTGGTCAACCCTCCGGTCTGGGAGCTGGCGCACGTCGGCTGGTTCCAGGAGTTTTGGTGCCTGCGCTACCGGGAAGGGCATGCCCCGCTCGCCTCGCGCTGGCCCGACTGCGACCCGATCCTCAATTCCGCTCTGATTCCCCATGCACAGCGCTGGCAACTGCGCCAACTCGTCTGGGACGACGTGCTGATCTATCTGCAGCACGAGCTCGAGGATACGCTTCGCGCATTGGACCGCAGCACGCCTGCGCAGCGCTATTTTTTCCAGCTCGCTCTCTACCACGAGGATATGCACGGCGAGGCGCTGCTGATGACGCTCCAGACGCTCTCGCTGCCGGGGCCACGGCTGCCGGGGCCGGTGCTCCCGCGCCCGGTCACGGTAGGCAGTGGCGGCGAGGTGGAGTTCGCAGGGGGTCGATTCGCGCTGGGTTCCGAGCCCGGGCCGGACTTCGTGTTCGACAACGAGAAGTGGGCGCACGAGGTCGAGATCGCGCCCTTCGCCATCTCGGCCGCCGCGGTGAGCAACGCCGAGTTCTTACGCTTTGTCGAGGAAGACGGTTACGCGCGGCGCGAGCTCTGGTCCGAGGATGGCTGGCGCTGGCGCGAGCAGTCGCAATTGGACGCGCCGCGCTATTGGCGCAAGAGCGCGGGTCGCTGGCTCATGCGCCGGTTCGACCGGTGGGAGCCGTTGTGCGACGATGACCCCGTCATGCACGTGAACGCCCACGAGGCCGAAGCCTACTGCCGCTTCGTGCACCGCCGGCTGCCCACCGAGGCCGAGTGGGAGTTCGCGGCGCGCGCCGGATGGTCCGGCGGCGAGCGCTTCCCCTGGGGAGACGCCCTCGGCAATGACGGCAGAGCCAATCTGAACGGTCTCTACGCAGGGCCGGTGCCCGTGTGGGCGCTCCCCGAGTCCGACAGCGCGCTCGGATTGCGCCAGATGCTGGGCAACGTCTGGGAGTGGACCTCCACGCCTTTCCGGCCTTACCCCGGCTTCACGCCCGATCCCTATGCGGAATACTCTCAGCCCTGGTTCGGCGACCACCGGGTTTTGCGCGGCGGCGGCTTCGCTACGCGCGCGCGGTTGGTGCATAACCGCTGGCGCAACTTCTATACGCCCGATCGCGGCGACATCTTCGCCGGCATCCGGACGGCGCGCTCGCTGTAACGATGGCCGTCCGCGCCGACGTCCCGACGGTGGTCCCGGCTCAGCGCTCCCTGCCGGAGGCGGCCTCCGGGGTGGCCGACAGACCGGGCGAGCCGTTGGCGCAGGGCGGATCGTCGTCTGCGATCCGCGGCTCCGACCCCGACCTCCACGGGTTCGGGACGATGCGCTACATCCGGTCACGCGGCCTAGCCGGCGAGTGCACCGGGCGCCGTCGCTCGCACGCTGCAATCGCTTTGGCGGTCGGGATTGCCGCCTCGATGGGAACCGCGTCGGAGGCGGCCGACTCTCTGCCAGTACCGGGGCTGTACCGTGTCGAGGTGCGGATCAGCCTACCTAACGTGCAAGATACCGCGGCGCCGATGCTCTTGACTCGCTGCATCGGTGCGGACGACCTGCAATCTGGACGGGCTTTCTTCGTGATGAGCGAGAATCCGCTCAAGAGTTGCGATCTGCTCGACTATCGGGTGACGGCCGGCACAGCCGTCTATCGGATCGCGTGCCCGGGACCGAACAAGGGCAGCGCAGTGGCCGTGTTCGACACCGCAGCGACCTCCTACCATGGCACCATTCAGATGAACATGGGCGGGAAGAACATGACCATGTCCGAGGCGCAGGCCGCCACGAGGATCGGAGACTGCCGCTAGATGCGCACAGGGCGGACCGGGGGCGGACGGTCGCCGATCAGCGACGCACATCCGGCCCGTCGGCGACGGGCCTCAAGCCGGAGGCGGCGAGCCCGGGCTTACAGTCCGGGAAGAACTGCGACAGATACGGCCCGTAGCGAAAGTCGGTGAACTCGCACGCGTGCGCGAACGAACCGTAGCAGTTCGCCTCCGACTCCACGTCGCAGTAGCGATCCCCGTAGCGGACGGCGAGCGGCGTGATGCTGACGGTATTCTCTCGCGGCTCGGCCCTCGCTACCAGGTCCCCTTTGGGCGTGAGCACGAGCAGAACGGAGTAGGGGAAGTGCGGCTCGGGCGTGTCGTAGCAGCCGCACTGGCGTGCTTCCACGCGCAGGTCCTCCTTGCGGAGCGCCGCGAGCTCTGCCGCCGAGAACCGAGCTTGGAGCCAGCGCGAGATCCCGTCGACGTCGAGCGTTTTGGTCTGCTCCGGATCGTCCGCGGCCAGCGCTGCGTCGCGGGCGTGAGCCTTGCCCGTCGGGACCAACACTGCCGATATCAAGATCAGAGCGGTTGCTAGCTCTTTCGCTGTCTTCATCGCGCTCGCTGCGAACATGGATCGTGACCCTTGGTTGCCCGGGTGTAGCCCAGTGGCCATCGCGGGTTAGCGAGCTGCGGCCGGCACCATCGGGTGTCGGGCGCACGGCACAGCAACGGCTCGCGCCCCGCTCCTTCCGATCTAGGCTGCATACAACGTGCCATGTCGCGCTGAGCTCGCGCATCGCCGGCACGGCCGGAGGAACCGGTCGGCGAGCGAGAGGCGTAGCTCGGGTAACGCCCGTCGCTACGTACGGGCGCGGACCGCGCGGGCAGGGGGATTCGAGAGATGCAAGCCGATCAGATCGCGGCTCGCCGCCATCCGCTGCCTTGGGGAGGGAAGCGGGCGCCGTCGCACAGCCACCTGCGGCACCGGTTACCGCATCGCGGAGCTGAACACGAGACCGCTGATGAAACCCGAGCCCACCGATTTCGAGTACTGGCTATTTGACTGTAGCCGGATGCCTTCCAGCGGAGGGGGTGGCTGGCCGAACACCGATTGGAAGTCCTTGTCCACCCTGCGCGTCACCGTCCTCCAGCGCATGATGGGCTCTCTGCCCGTCTCGGCGACGATGACCTTGATCTGGTAGAGCAGGGGCACTCCTTCGGACCACGTCGCGTTCAGCGCTCGCGTGGGATCCCAGACGTAGCTCAGCACTTTCCCGCCCTTGAAGGCGAGCAGGACCTGCAGAACCTGATCGCCGTCGTTCGCACGCGGAAAGCTCTCGACCATCCAGCTCCAGGTGAGCTCACTGAACTTGGTGACATCGAGATTGATCTTGCGGTTGAGCGAGAACGAGGCGCCGTCGGCATGGAAGTAGAGCGCGAGCGCTCCCGGCCGATCCGGGGCATCGACGACACGGAAGGCCGGTTGCCCCGTCTTCACCCGGAGCTCCCAGGGTTCGGGGGCACCGTCTTTGGCTTTCCGTCCGTCGAAAGTGAGCTGGACCGTGTCGTCCGCCCATGCACCGCAACCCATGCTTCCGGCGCAGAATGCAAGGACCAGGGCGACCCACGTCAGCCGGAGCCGGCGAGTCGTAGACCGGGCGTGAGGCATCGGAAAGCCCTTTGGCATGCCCTCGACCGGTGCGTTCGGACCCGGCGAGGCCGCGGGTACGGGAAGAGCAGGCACACCCCGCGCGGATGGGCTACGCGGAGTCGTCACCGAGCGGAATGCGGGAGATCGGTCATCGCGCCAGGATACGGGACTTCCCGCGGGCAAGCCACCGCACGTTGGCGCTGCGCCGACAGATCGGCAGAGGTCGGTGCGGCGTTCAGGCGGCACGCTGCTCGGTGCGATGTATCGGGAGCCGCCACTGGAGCGGCACCAATCCGCACGCGGATGGAGAGGTCGCAGGGACGCAGGGACGCAGGAAGAGCGCCATGTCCAAGTCCAAAGATTCTGTCGCCGAAACCATCCGGCGCTTCAACGCCGGGCGTGACCCCGAGCGCCTGAGGCTCAAATACCAGGCGATGCGCGCGAGCGCGTTTGGCTTCCTGCGCGGCACCTGCCACTTGTTCTATGACCGGTTGCCCGCCTCAGGGTTGCTTACCAAGGCCCCGCGTGCCTGGATCTGCGGCGACTTGCACCTGGAGAACTTCGGCAGCTACAAAGGGGACAACCGTCTGGTTTATTTCGACCTGAACGACTTCGACGAGGCGGCGCTCGCTCCGTGCACATGGGACCTGCTGCGGCTGCTCACCAGTGTGCTCGTGGGTGCGGGGACCCTGGGGCTCGGCGCTGCCCAGGCACGCGGACTGTGCCGGCGCCTGCTGGAGGCCTACGTGAGTGCCATCCAGGATAGCAAGGCCCGCTGGGTGGAGCGCGACACCGCCGAAGGCGTGGTGAGAGAATTGCTCGATGGTCTGCGCACGCGCACGCGCAAGGACTTCCTGGACAGCCGAACGGTGCGGGTGAAGGGGCTCCGGCAGATTCGCGTGGAGGGCAAGCGGGCTCTAGCCGCAACACGCCAGCAGCATGTGCGGATCAACGCTTTCATGCGCGAGTTTGCCCGGTCGCAACCGAATCCGGGCTTCTTCCGGCTGCTCGATGTGGTACGGCGCATCGCCGGTACCGGCAGCCTCGGCGTGCAGCGCTACGCGCTGTTGGTCGAAGGGAAGGGCTCGCCGGACGGCAACTATCTCCTCGATCTCAAGCAGGCGCTGCCCTCCTCTCTCGTGCCGCATCTGGATGTCAAGCAGCCCAAGTGGAAGAGCGAGGCGCACCGTGTGGTCGCCTTGCAGCGTCGGGTCCAAGCCATCCCGATGGCGTTCCTCACGCCTGTGTCCATCGACGGCGTCCCCTACGTGCTGCGCGGCCTGCAGCCGATCGAGGACCGCGTCGCACTCGGACACGGGAAAGGCAAGCTCGACCGCGCGCAGCAACTCATGACCACGCTGGGGGAGTTGGCCGCGTGGGGGCAGTTGCGCAGCAGCGGGCGGCAGGGCTCGGCCACGGCGGACGAGCTGATCGCGTTCTGGAGCAAACCTGGCCGGCCGCGTCGGCTGCAGCGTCTCGCGCTGGAGTGCAAGCGGCGAGTCGAGCAGGACTGGACGGTGTACTGCCGCGCGTACGATGCGGGTTACTTCGGCGACTCCATCCGCGGGACCGCGAAGCGAGCGTAGCGATGTAGACCTACGTAAGTTGCGCGGCCCAATCTCATGAAAAGCATGAGCCCGCAATCGTGATCTTCCCGTAGAGCCGCGCGCCGGATTCCGTCACACTCCAATTGCACTCGTTGTCTGTGCCGGCGTATTCCGATCTAGGTTCGGCGTAGCGCTTGCGAAGCGACATACGGGGCGCTATAGCGTCATCACCATTGGAGAGAACCATGTGGACCAAGCCTGAATTCACCGAGATGCGTTTCGGCTTCGAAGTCACGATGTACATCTACAACCGCTGAGGTTTCGGCGGACAGGCAAAAGCCCCGTTTCGGGGCTTTTGTTTTTGCGGCCTCCCCCGCATCGGCAGACCGCTCCCGCTGCGCGCAGCGCGAGCTTTTGATCCAGATCAACGACAGCACCCGGGTTCAGGAGGAAAAGCTCTTCTGGCACGGCCGAGTGGGAAGGCAAGACACCGAGCCGGCGCAAGAGGGCACACAGACCGAATCTTAGGAGACTGCAGATGGGCGCACCGGAGACGTTGTTTCAGGGTACCGAGCAGCCGTGGACGCGGCAGGAGTTCGAGGCGCAACTGCGCGCCAAGGGCAGCGGGTACCATATCTATCACCCGTTCCACCTCGCCATGAACAGCGGCGGCTGCACGCGGGAGCAGGTGCAGGGATGGGTGCTCAACCGCTTCTACTATCAGATCGCGATCCCGATCAAGGACGCGGCGGTCATGTCCAATTGTCCCGACAGGGAAGTGCGGCGGGAGTGGATCCAGCGCATCATCGACCACGACGGCCGCCAAGGCGATGAAGGCGGCATCGAGGCCTGGCTGCGGCTGGCGGAGGCGGTCGGCCTGAAACGCGAGGACGTAACCTCGCTCAAGCACGTGCTGCCCGGCGTGCGCTTCGCCGTGGATGCGTATGTCAACTTCGCGCGCACGCGCCCCTGGCAGGAGGCGGTGACATCCTCCCTGACGGAGCTCTTCGCGCCCGAGATCCACCAGAAGCGCCTCGACACCTGGCCCGAGCACTACTCCTGGATCGATAAGCCGGGCTACGCGTATTTCCGCAAGCGCCTGACCGAGGCGCGGCGGGACGTCCAGTTCGCGCTCTCGTTCACGCTCGACCACTACCGGACTCGCGAACAGCAGCAGCGCGCGCTCGACATCCTGCAGTTCAAGCTCGACGTGCTGTGGAGCATGCTCGATGCGATGCAGGTGAACCTTGGCATCGGGCCCAGGAAGCCTTGAGGCGGAGCACGAGCGAGGGCGCGCTGTTGCACTCCGGTGTCACCGGATCTCTGGAGATCGCTGATGGAAAAGGCTGGATCTGAACCACGCAAGACCGGTAGTCCTCTCTGGGTCAACGCGGAGATCACGTACAAGTGCCCGCTGCACTGCGTGTTCTGCTACAACCCCGTCGATTACACGCAGTTCGGGCCCGAGCTCGCGACGGCAGACTGGCTGCGCGTATTCCGCCAGGCACGCGAGCTGGGCGCGGTGCAGCTCGGAATCTCGGGCGGCGAGCCGCTCATGCGCGACGATGTCGAAGTCATGGTCGCGGAAGCGAGCGCGCTGGGCTACTACGTGAATCTGATCACCTCCGGCGTTGGGCTGACGGAGAAGCGCATCGCGGCGTTTCGGCAGGGCGGGCTGGGCCAGATCCAGCTCTCGTTCCAGGACTCCACGCGGGAGCTGAACGATTTTCTCACCAGCACCAAGACCTTCGAGCTCAAGTCGAAGGTGGCTGCGTTGATCAAGCAGTACGAATATCCGATGGTGCTCAACGTGGTGCTGCACCGGCTCAACATCGACCATATCCAGCAGATCCTGGACATGGCGCTCGCCATGGGCGCGGATCACCTCGAGCTCGCGAACACCCAGTATTACGCCTGGGCGATGCTGAACCGCGATCACCTGCTGCCCAGCCGGGAGCAGCTCGTGCGCGCCGAGGAGATCACCAATGCGTTCCGCAAGCGCGTGGGCAAGAAGATGAAGATCTACTTCGTGGTGCCCGACTACTACGCGGATCGGCCGAAGAAGTGCATGAACGGCTGGGGCACGACCTTTCTGAACGTCGCGGCGGACGGCGTGGCGCTGCCCTGCCACGAGGCACGCATGCTGCCGGGATTGACCTTCCCCAACGTGCGGGATCACGACATCGCGTGGATCTGGAACGAGTCGCCGGGCTTCAACCGCTATCGCGGCGACGAGTGGATGAAGGAGCCCTGCCGTACCTGTCCGGAGAAGGAGAAGGACCTCGGAGGCTGCCGCTGCCAGGCGTTCATGCTGACCGGGGATGCCGCAAATGCCGATCCGATCTGCGCGCTGTCGCCGCACCACCATGTGGTGACCGAGGTGGTCGACCGGGCCCAGAACCCGGAGCCGGCTGTCAAAGTGCACCCGATCGTCTTCCGCGACGACCGCAACTCACGCCGGCTGACCGCCCAGTCGAAAGAGACGGCGGCGGCCGAATAGCGGAACGGGCCGAGCGGGCTGGGAACCGATAGATGCGCACTGCAGCGCTGTGGGCAAGTGCCGGGGCGTTGGCGCTGCTCGCGGCGGCAGGTGCGAACTCCGCCGAGGTCTGGGTGGGCAACCAGCGTACGGGCACGGTCCAGATCGTCGACGGCGCATCGCTTGCGCTCGTAGCGGAAATCCCCGTCGGGCTCAAGCCGCACAACGTTGCATTCAGTCATGACGGACACCGGGCTTACGTCGCCAACCTAAGATCGGGCGACGTCAGCGTGGTGGATGCCGACGCGCGCCGAGTGGTGGCAACGCTGCCGGCGGGCAAGATCACGCACCACGTGGCACTCTCCCCGGACGGGCGGTTGCTCTTCGTGGCCGTGCGCGGCGAGGACAGAGTGATCGTCTTCGACGCCGCGAGCTTGCAGCCGGTCAAGTCCATCCCGGTCGGGAAGAACCCCGGGATGACGCTCTTCACTCCGGACGGAGCCAGGGCGTACGTGAACAACGCCGGCGAGGCGAGCGTGTCGATCATCGACGTGGGCAGGCTGGAGGTGACCGGTCGAATCGCGGATGTCGGCGGCTGGACCGGCGACATGGCCATCACGCGCGACGGCAAGCGGTTGATCGTCACCGCCGGCGCGAGCGATCGCTACGCGCTCATCGATGCGAGCGCCGACCGGGTGATGGCTACCGGCGTTGGTGGACAGGGACCGCATGGAGTGGCGCTCACTCCGGACGGTGTGCATGCGCTGGTCGTGAACAGCCTGTCCGGCGATCTCACCGTGGTCGACATGGCCACAGGCGAGTCGGTCGAGACGATCGCCGATCTCGGCGACAAACCTGCGTACGTGGATGTCTCTCCCGACGGCCGCTACGCGTTCGTCACCCTCATCGGCGAGCGCGCCGCCGGCGATCCACCCAACCGGCTCTCCGGCCACAGCCCGGGGCTCGCCGTGGTCGATCTGGCGCAGAAAAAAGTAGCGCGCACGATTCCGCTCGGCGGCGACCCGCTCAGCGTGACGGTAAGGCCCTGACCGCACGCTGGCAGGGTATGCTCCGCCTCGCATCCCGCGGGATCCGCGAGGCGTAGCCATGATCAGACTCGGCATGTTCAGTTACGGCGGAGCCGCCGCCATCGTCACGAGCGTGGCGCTGGTGATCGGGCTGGACGCCGCAACCGGCTCCAAAGCCACGATCGTCAGCGGCCTGTTGATCGTGGCGCTGGCAGACAACCTCACCGACTCGCTGAGCATTCACATCTACCAGGAGTCCGAGCGGCTCGATTCCCGGGCCGCCTTCTTCTCCACGCTGACCAACTTCGCCGCGCGGCTCGCGACCTCGCTGAGCTTCGTCGCCCTCGTCTTGCTGCTGCCGATCCGGAGCGCGATTCTCGCCACGTCGATCTGGGGATTGCTGCTGTTGAGTGGCCTCACCTGGGTGCTCGCGCGGGAGCGCGGGAGGAGCGTCTTCGCCGAGATGTTCAAGCACGTCGCCGTGGCGCTCGCGGTCATCCTGGCCAGCAAACAGATCGGCGCTTGGATCGGCGCGCATGTCGGCGCCCCGTAAAGCGCGCAGGCCGGCCTCGATCAGAGAGTGCGTGTGATCTTCGCGAGATGCGGCGGATGATCCGGATCGCGTCCGCGTGCGCGCGCAAGTCGGGCCGTAAGCGGATACGCGGTGTGCAGCGTCACGACAGGTTGAAGCAGCGGATCGGGAGCTGTCGGGACGGAGACAACGTGGGTCTTTTGCCCGAGGCGTTCCTGGTGCGGAGACAAGAGAAGCACCGAGGCCCCGGCGACGTGGAGCTGCGAGAGGGCTTCGCCGATGCTCGCTCTCGTGGGCGCATCTCCTGCGAGCACAATGGCAGGCAGCGAGGGCGACGCGAGGGAGATCGGCCCATGCAGCAGCTCGGCTGCGCTTACCGCCTCGGCATGGATGCCGCACACCTCTTTGAGCTTGAGCGCGAGTTCCCTCCCAACCGGTAGCATCGGGCCGCGCGCCACGACAAACGCATCGTCATGCTCCGCGAGCAGCTGGACTGCGGCGTCCCAGTCGACGCGGTCGCAGCGGGTGAGCGTCTCCGGCAACTGGTCCAACGCCGCGATGAGCGACGAATCGCGTGTCCACTCCGCGATCAGGTGCAGCAGTGCGGTGAGGCTCAGCAGGAACGTCTTGGTGGCTGCGACGGCAAGCTCGGGCCCGGCGCCCATCTCGATGACGATGTCCACCGTGTGCGCCAATGCCGAGTCGGCTGCGTTGGTGACACCCAAGGTCAGCGCGCCGCCGTCTCGCGCGCCTGCCACCGCCGCACACAAGTCCGGGCTCGTGCCCGACTGTGAGATCGCCAGCACCACGGCGCGCTCGAGCCGCAGCGTGCACTGGTAGACCGACGCCAGCGACGGAGGCACCGAGGCGGTCGCCAGCGCCAGTCTCAGCCCGGCTAGATAAGCCGCAAACGCCGCAGCGTTGTCCGAGCTGCCGCGAGCGATAGTGGCGATCAACGTGGGTGAGAACTGTTCGATCCGAGCAACGACGCCGGGCAGCTCACGCCGCAGGCGCTCGAATTGCCGCGACGCCAAAGCGGGCGTTTCGGCGGCTTCGTGCTCGAGCAGGGACGCCATCGAGAATCGAGCTCACCCGCGCAGCCTGCGCTGACGGCCATACAGCAGCATCAACGCGAGCAGCGTGGTTCCGAACACGATCTGACGGCCGAACGGCGGGATGCTGAGCGTAGTGAGGATGCTTTGTAACAGCACGAGCACGATCGCGCCCGCCATCGTCCCGACGTAACCGCCGCTTCCGCCGGCGAGCGAGGTGCCGCCGATGACCACTGCGATGATGGACGGAAGCATGTATTGATCGCCGGCGCCGACGAATACGTACTCCGTGTAGCCGAGAAGGAGAATGCCGGTGATGCCGCTGAACAGTCCGCTCAACGCGAAGAGCAGCGCGCGTGTGCGCCGGACCGGGACTCCCGCCAGCGCCGCGGCAGTCTCGTTGCTGCCGATGGCATAGAGGTTCAGGCCGAACGTCGTCCGGCGCAGCACGAGCGTGACCGCCACACCGACGACCAGCCAGATGAACAGGATCCCCGGCAGGCCGAACAAGAGCGGCTCGCTCACGATGCGAGACAGCATAGGTGCCGCGCGGCCGGACGGCACGCCGCGCGTGAGCAGGACCAGCCCGCCCTGCACGACGCCGAGCATGCCGAGCGTCATCACCAGCGGTGGAATGCGCAGGAGCGTGACGCCGAGACCCGTGATCAGTCCGATGAGGAAGCTCGCAGCTAGCACCAGCACAAGCGCCTGCGCGAGATAGGCGTCCTGCTGGTGCATCAGATTGCCCGCCAGAAATGCGGCGAAGGAGAGCACGCCGCCCACCGACAGGTCGATGCCCTCGCGGCCGCCGAGAATGACCAGATTCTGGCCTGCCGCCACCACGCCGAGCAGCGCCGCGATGGTGAGCAGCGTGACGATCTGCCGCGGCGAGGCGAAGCCCGGCGACAGCAGCTCGCCCGCAGCGAGTAACACGACGATGGCGGCCACCGCGATCGCGAGCGGCCGCTTGAACACCGCAGGCAGTCTCGCCATTTCGGTGCTACCTCCCACGCGCCATCACGACCCCGCCGGCCAGAGCGGCCAGGATGATGAGCCCCTGGATCAGGCCCTGCCACTCGAAAGGAAGCTGTGCGAAGAAGATGACGTTGTTGATCAGTCCCAAGATGAACGCGCCCAAGACGCTGCCCGCTACGCCTCCCACGCAGCCGCTCAACGCAGTTCCGCCGAGCACCACCGCGGTCACCGATGCCAGAGTGAGCGCCCCGCCGATGAGCGGATCGCCCGATGCGGTTTCGCCCACTAGCGCGAGTCCCGCGAGCGCGGAGAACAGGCCCGAAATGGTGTACGCGCCCAACCGCACGCGTGCGACCGGCACCCCGGTCTGATAGGCCGCTTGCATATTGCCGCCGGTGGCGCGTAGCGCGCGGTAGAAGCGTGTCCGGGCGGCCACTGTGGCGAACGCGATCGCTGCCACGAGAATCCAGATCACGGTCGGCACACCGAGTGCCGCGCCGGCGTAGGCGTTATAGAAAGCCGGCGGGACCTGCCTTCCCGCCTGGGGCAGGATCCACAGCGCGAATCCGGCGAAGACAATGCCGGTCGCGAAGGTCGTCACGATCGGCTGGAAACGCAGATATGCCACGCACAGGCCGTTTACGACTCCGCAAACGAGCCCCGCCGCCAACCCCACCGCGAGGCCGAGCGCGATCGAAGCGCCCGATCCACCCATTCCGTCGATGATGGATACGACGGCGACGTTGACCAACGACACGATCGCGCCCGCCGAAAGATCGATGTCGGACGCGAGCACGACGTAGGTCTGCCCCACCGCGACCAGGCTCATCGGCAGGAACGCGGCGACGTTCGAGGCGGCTACGCCGAAGCGCAAGAACGTCGGCTGCAGCACCGCGTTCACGATGCACAGCACGACGAAAACCGCCGCCGCCATCCAATAGGGGCGCGGCTGCGTCCAGAAGCGCGGCGAGTTCTTCATCTGGACGCAACCGGCTCTTGTGTGGGTCGCACATCCCGGCAACCCGTGCCGCGGTCACGCTGCGCTCCTCCCCCTTCAAGGGGGCGGCCGGGAGGGGGGTGGGGGAGATCCACCGCACACCCCATCCCCACCCTGACCCTCCCCTTGAAGGGGAGGGAATGCACATCGTCCGCACGCGGGATGCACGATGATACAACCGGCTTTCGTGCGGGTCGCACATCCCGGCAACCCATGCCGCAGTCGCGTTGCACTCCTCCCCCTTCAAGGGGGGGGTGGGGAGGGGGATGGGGGAGATGCAGCACGTACCCCATCCCCGCCCTGGCCCTCCCCTTGAAGGGGAGGGAATACGTAGCATCCGCACGCGGCACTAGCAACGACGGCTGAAGAACTTTCATCTGTGCCGATCAAGCCACGGGGCGTCCTGCGGCATAGGCGGCCTGGTACAGTGCGAAGCGGGTCCGCTCCTCGCCGCGCAACTCGGCCACGATCTGGCCGCCGTTGAAGACGAGGACGCGATCGGCGACCGCCAGCAGCTCCTCGTCGTCGGAAGAGTGCAGCAGGATCGCCACGCCTTGGCTGCACAGCTCGTCCATGGTCGCGTACAGATCCTCCTTGGTCTGGATGTCGATTCCTTTGGTGGGATCGTCGAGCAACAGCACGCTGGGCCGGGTCGCGAGCCAGCGGCCGAGCACGACCTTCTGCTGATTGCCGCCGCTCAACTCCGATACCGAGGCCTGCAGCGAGGAGAACTTCAGCTTGAGGCGCTCGATGAAAGGCGCGATCTCGCTCTCCAGCCGCTCGCGAGCCACGGTCCAGCGTCGGCCTCGGGCGAGCAGGGCGATGACGAGATTCTCGAAGATCGGGCGGATTGCCATGACGCCGTAGCGTGCGCGGTCGCCTGCGACATAGGCGATGGCGTGTCGCATGACGAAGCGCGGGCTCGTTGGAACGAGCGGCTTTCCGTCGACCCGGATGCTGCCGTCGCGCAGCGGCAGCGCGCCGAACAGAGCGCGCAGCAACTCGGACTGGCCTTGCCCGTGCAGCCCGCCCAATCCGAGGATCTCTCCGCGATGGAGCTGGAAGGACACGGTACTCAACTTGGCGGAGGTGAGGCCGTCGGCTTCGAGCGTCACCGTTTCCGACGGCGTGTGGCGTCTGCGCCGCGTCTCGGCTGCCGCCGTCTCACCCACCATCGCGGCGACCAGGATATCGCGCGTGGTCTCCGTGGTCGGACGAGTGAGCACGGTGGCGCCGTTACGCATGACCGTCACGCGGTCGGCGATCTCCAGCACCTCGTCCATCCGGTGCGTGATGAAGATCATCGAGCGGCCTTCGGTCTTGAGCGCCCGAATGCGCTGGAACACCGCGTCCACTTGATTGCGGTCGAGCGCGGCGGTGGCTTCGTCGAAGATGATGATGCGCGGGTTGGCAGCGAGGACCTTCAGGATCTCCACGAGCTGGCTCTGATCGGCGGAGAGATCCGCCACCCGGGACTCGGGCTGCACGCCCGGCCCCAGAACTTTGCCGAATTGCTCCAGCGCTCGCAGCGCCATCGCTCGCAGCGCCTCGCGATCGACCATTCCAGCGCGTGTGTGAGGCTCGCGACCGAGATAGATGTTCTCGGCCACGGTCATCTGCGGGATGAGGCTCAGCTCCTGGTAGTAAACGCCGATCCCTGCCTCCGCCGCTTGGCGTGGGCCGGGGAACGAAACCGGACGGCCGTCGAGCAGGAGCCGGCCGGCGTCTGCGGCCACCGAGCCGGCGATGATCTTGCACAGCGTGCTCTTGCCGCAGCCGTTCGAGCCGATCAGCGCGTGGACTTCGCCGGCGGCGAGCGCGAACTCGGCGCCGGCCAGCGCCACCACGCCGCCGAACTGCTTGCGCACACCGCTCGCCTCCAGAACGGGCATCTGTGCACGCGCTTGCGGGGCCGGCGGCGTGCCAGGCTACTTCTTGAAGTAGAGCTGCAGGGCCTGGTCGGGGGTCACGATCGTGCTCACCGAGATGTAGCCGGGCTTGTCTTTCCAAGCGTCGTAGATCTTCTCGAAGTTGGAGCTGTCGATCAGCGGAATGGGGATGTAGATCGCATTCCCGTATTGGCCCTTGAAGATGCCGTCCTTGAGCTGATGTCCCTGCAGGCGCAGCACGGCGACGTTCAGCGCGCTCGCCATGCAGCCGGGCGGATTGACCGACGCGCCGCTGTTGTAGTGATGCTCCTTCCACGTCTTGAGAAAATCGACCCGGATCTCGCCGGTGGCGGCGATGTCGGTGCGCTTGGCGTCGACCAGAGCGCGCCACGCGCCGGCGGCCATGCCGTCCTGCACCCAGACGCCGTTGATCTGCGGATAAGTGGCGAGCAAGTTCTGCATCGCCTGCTGCCCCTGGGCCTCGTCCCAGTTGGCGTTGACCTCGTTCAGGATCTTGATGCCGGGATACTTGGCGAACACCTCCCGGTAGCCGGCGATGCGCATCTGATTGGCCGGGTGGCCGGCCACGCCGTTGATGGCCACGACGTTTCCCTTGCCCTTGAGCGTCTTGGCGAGCCACTCGGCCGACTGCATGGCCCAGCCCTTCTGGTCGATCCCGACGTAGATCGCGTCTTTGGAAGAGACCTCGGCGTCGGTGGCGATGACCATGATGCCCTTGGCCTTGGCCTGCGCGAAGATCGGATCGAAGGCCGTCGGGCTGTTGGGGTTGACGATGATCGCGTCCACGCCCTGGTTCATGAAGTTGCGCACCTGCGCGATCTGGCCGGGGACGTCCACGTTGGAGCTCTGCGCGATGGTCTTCACAGTGACGCCGCGCTTGGCCCACTCCTTCGCTGCCGCTTCCGCTTCGTCGATCATCTGGGTGCGCCACTCGCTGCCAACCCAGCCGTTGCTCAGCCCGATGGTAAAGGTGTCCTTGGCGCTCGCCAGCGGCGACCCGCCGGCGGTGACGACGGCGGTGAGGCCCACCGCCAACAGAGTTCTTTTCATGATCTACCTCCAGGGAAGAACGCTCGTCTGTTCGATCGGTGCGCCATGTTCAGCGCACGGCCTGCCGCGGCAGCACGAACCAATGTCGCAGGATGCCACGGTTCAAAGCAATCTACCCGGCGGCTGGCCGGGCGGATTTGACGTGCGTCAACGATGGGTGGCGGCGAGCGTACGTTCTCCAGCGCGGGTTGCGCCGCGACCGAGCGTCAGCCCCGGCCGGTTCCCAGGCGATACGAATCCAGGATGTCTTCTCCCTTCCAGGCCAGCCCGCCGGGCTTTTCTTTCCTGTAGCTGTAGATGGCCTCGAAGTGCCTGATCCGCTGCGGCACGCCGCTGATGTAGGGGTGCACGGCGATCGCCATGATCCGTGCCGACTCGGGCCCCCCGTCGTAGAGCCGGTCGAACTGGCGGCGCGCACGGTGGAACAGCTCGGCCGCTTGCCTGCATACACACGTGTGGTCTAAATGGAGTTGCGGATCGTCGCCCGCGGCCTGCCTCCGTGTAATCCTCTGAAGGAGGCAGCTCCGCGAGTGGGCTCAGCGGTTCGTAATTCGGAGTCTCAGCGCAATCCGAGCAGAATGTTGGCGGCGAGAGCGAGCACCACGACCGCGAAGATTCGTTTCAGCCAGGAGACCGGCATCCGGTGGGGCGCCATCGCGCCCCAAGGCACAGTGATCAAAGTTCCCAGCACGATTCCCGCCAGCGCCCGCAAGTAGACATAGCCGAGGCTGAATCGCGGGAGGTGCTCCTGCCCCAGGGAGGTCCAGATAGAGCCGACCGAGCCGGCCCCTGCGATCGGGAGCAGCAGAGCCGAGCACGTGCCGATGGCCTGGAGTATCGGCACGTTGCACATCATCAGCAGCGGAATGGTCAGAAGGCCGCCACCGTCCGCTTGTACCTAACCGGCGAAGACATAGGTACACCCGCGCGAGACAGCCCCATTACAGGCCACCACGCCAGACGGGACGAGCTGGATGCCGGGGAGCACCGCGTCGGTCCAGTCCTTCTTCACATCGTCTGCCTTTAGGCCCATCTTCTGCGCAACCATGCCGCTGTAGACGGTGATCGCGAGGTTGCAGACCGCCACTTTCACGCCGCGAGCGATGAGCTTCTGGAGCACAGCGTCAGGAATCGGTACGGGCAGGGCGTTGGCATCGAGGTAGTACGGGTTACGCAAGGCGGGCGCCTTGGTCTCCGGATCGTTGATCTTGAAGACCTCGCCCAGTTTGTACTTCGCCCACGCAGAGTCGTTGAGCGCGAGCGGGATCGTATTGTGCCGAAGCACCACCACGACTCCGAGCTCGCTTTGCGGCAGGCCGTAGGCCGGCGCACCGGTTAGCAAGAACGCGAACGACCACACCAGTCCTATTCCTCCGTTGAGCTCCGGCATGTCGTAGAGCTGCTTTTGCGTGCCGGGGATGCTGTCGAGCCATCGTGTGAAGTCGGTGCTCGCACCTGCCGCCGCCTGCACCGCCGTGACCGGCACCATCGCGCCCAAGCCGGCTGCAGCCGTCGTCGCGGCGAGCCCGAGGAAATCGCGACGGTTGGTGGGAATGTTCAGCTCACTCATGGTTGCCTCCTTCGTTGCTGTGAGATTAAGGAATTCTCAGTCGTTGTGACGCAGGACCCTGTCTCCACGCGAAGCGGGCAGGTGTCGCCTCCCGCGAGAGGACGGAGACAGCGCGCTGTTTGGCCTGGGTCACGCGACCGCAGTGTGAAAGCCAGAACCCCTGTGCCGTGGCGCTCACGAGACGTGCGCGGCATGTGATGGCAATGCCGAGCGACGGTGCATTCTCATGACACCGGGATCACGCCGCATTGTACTCAGCGAGTGTATTAGAAGGATTTCTCCTTTGTTTCATCTGTTTCCGGCGGCCGTCCCGCTTTAGCTGCTGCGCTTGTCCGATAACGCACGCTTCGACGGCGCTGTACTGCCGCGGGAGGCGCTCGGAATCGCGCTGCGTTGGTGGAGCGGTGGCGCCGCTAGCCCCGGTCGTCAGCCGGGCGCAGAATAACCTTCTGGTCTTGCCGCGCCTGCGCGGAAAAAAGGAAGCCTTTTCTTCGCCGAAGCGCTCAACATTGCACGTCGCCCAACGCTGTCCACCGGCGCCGGCGACGTCCCGATGCGTGCGCGATGCGAAGCGCGGCGCGCCGCAACGTCCAAACTGCATTGCCCGAGCGGAGGAATGCCATGTCCCATGCAACGGAAGTCGCGATCGTCACCGGCGGCGCCGGCGGAATCGGCGAGGCGGCTGCGCGCGCGATCGGCCGGCGCGGCGTGCGGATCGCCGTCGCCGACCTGCGCCTGCCCGCGGCGCAGCAGGCGGCGGCGCGGCTGCGGGGGGAGGGGCTCGAGGTCGAGCCGCTCGCCGTGGACGTGGCCAACGAAGCGAGTGCGCGCGCCCTGGCAGAGACGGTGCTGGGCCGGTGGGGCCGTATCGACATCCTGGTGAACAATGCCGGGGTGGAGAGCTCCAAGCCTTTCCTGGAAATCGGCCTCGAGGAGTACGAACGCGTGATGCGAGTGAACACGACCGGCGTGTGGCTGTGCTGCCAGGCGGTCATCCCGGCGATGCTGCGGCAGGGAAGCGGCTGCATCGTGAACGTCAGCTCGGTTGCCGGGCAGCGCGGCGGTGGCCTGCTCGGAACCGCGGCCTACGCGACCTCGAAGGGTGCGGTGATCGCGCTCACCAAGGCGCTGGCACGCGAGTTCTCCAAGTCCGGCATTCGCGTGAACGCCGTGTCTCCCAGCCTCACCATGACGGACCTGGCGCAACGCCAGCTCGATCGGCTCCCCGCCGGCACGCTCGACCGCGTGATCGCGATGACGCCGATCGGGCGCGTCGCGCAGGCCGAGGAGATCGCCGACGTGATCGCCTTCCTCACCTCGCCCGAGGCGTCGTTCGTCGCCGGCCACGTGCTGAACGTGGACGGCGGCACCGCGATGTGACGAGCGCCGCGGCGACGCAGCTCGCGGCCATGCACGCTAGCGATGCTGCGCTCCGCCTCGCCAGTTGCGCTCCGCTTCGTCCCATGCTGTGAGCGGCTGTAGGTCCGGCACGCAGGCGAGCCCCGATTTGCCGTCAGACGAGCGCGCTTCCGGCGACACGACGACATCGAGCAGCGCCGGGCGGTGGGTGAGCCCACGCGCGATCGCGCGCTTCAGGTCCTCTGCGCGCTCCACGCGCTCGGCGTGCATGCCGAAGGCGCGGGCCATCTGCGCGTAGTCGGAGAACCGCAGCCGCGTACCGACGACCTTGCCGTGCGTGTCGGTCTGGTCGTGCACTTCGATCTGCCACGCGCCGTTGTTGGCGACGACGATCAGCACCGGCGCCTGGTGGCGCACCGCGGTGTCGACCTCCATGGCGTTGAAACCGAAGGCGCCGTCGCCGGTGGCCACCACGACCTGACGGCCCGGTAAGGCGAGCGCGGCGGCGATGCCGAACGGCGTGCCGACGCCGATGCAGCCGAGCGAGCCGGGGTCGAGGTAGCTCGAGGTCGAAAGCGCCACGCGCGCGAAGCTCAGGAAATCGCCGCCGTCGGCGATCACCACTGCGTCGGGCGAGAGCTGTGCCTGCAGTTCTGCGAGGAGCCGGTTCGGATGAATGCGTCCTTCGGAGTCCGAGGCCGCGCTCTCCATGGAAGCCTGCAGCCTGCGCGCACGCTCTTCGTGCTTGCGGCGCAGCTCTTCAGCCCAGGCCCGGTCGATCGCAGGCTTGCGCTCGCCCGCCGTGCGCACGATGGCTGCGAGCGCGGCGGCCGGCTGCGCGAACAGCTCTACCACGCCCCGGCGGTTATCGCGGATCTCGGAGGGTGCATCGCCGATGCGCAAGAACTTCGCGGCTCCGAACACCGCGGGGGAGCCGTATGCCAGTTGGAAGTCGAGCCGCCGGCCGACGGTCACGACCACGTCTGCCTGCCCCATCACCGACCCGCGCATCGCGGCTACGACGCTCGGGTGCGAATCGGGCAGCAGCCCTTTGCTCTCGCCCGTATCGAGATACGGCGCGCCCAGGCGATCCAGAAGTGCACGCAGCTCGGCGCCGGCCCCACGCGCGCCGCGCCCGCTGATCAGCAGCGGGCGTTCCGCCGACCACAGAAGCTCCACCGCCGCCATGACGTCGTCCTCGGCCGGCAACAGCACGGGGCGCGGCTTCGGGCGGAAGTGCTCCTCGAGCTGCAGCGGCTTCGGCACTTCGCCGCGCAGCGTGTCGGTCGGAAAGTCGAGATACACGGGACCGGGCTCCCCGCCCTGACCGAAGGCGCGCGACACCGCCTCGTCCAACTCCTGCAACACGAGAGAGGGCTCGCGCACGGTGCGTGCATAGCGCGTGATCGGCCGGGCGATATCGGCGTGCGGCAGATCTTGCAGGCCGCCCCGGTTCTCCTGCGCGCGCGGCGGGCCGCCGGAGAGCACGAGCACCGGCGCGCGCGCGACATGCGCGTTGGCGATCCCGGTCATCGCGTTGGTCATGCCCGGGCCGGCGGTCACCAGCGCCACGCCCAGCTTACCGGTCAATTCGCTGTGCGCATGCGCCATGTACACCGCGGCGCGCTCGTCGCGCACGTCCACGATACGGATCCCCTCGGCGTCGCAGCGCATCCAGATCGGCATGATGTGGCCGCCGCACAGGCCGAAGACGCGGTCCACGCCGCGCGCTCTCAGGAACCGCGCGATCACGCCGGCCGCGGTGTCGGGAGTCAATGATGCATGCATGGTCGCCGCCTTCCCCGGATCAATGCGCGGGGGTTTTCTTCTGCTTCTTCTGCGCGCGCAGGTCGATGGCGCCGGGCTGCTTGCGCGGATCGCTTCCCGGCGGAAAGATGTGGATCTTCTGCACCTTCGCCGAGGTGCCGGTAGGCAGGCTGTCCACGAACAGGATCCAGCCTGGAGCCTTGAAGTAAGCCATGCGCTCGTAGCACCAGTCGAACAGCGCCTGCGCCAGCGCCTGGCGCTTCGTTTCCTCGGCCACGTCGTCGGGCGACTTGGCGATGACGCAAGCCATCACCTCTTCTTCGCGCACTTCGTCGGGCGCGGCCAGCACGGCGAGCTGCTTCACCTT
>Ga0335083_10000439_pt1 | contig 64409 bp, 59 predicted proteins | sample Lox_Sample_42_FD_206716 | JGI IMG/M metagenome (GOLD analysis project Ga0335083, IMG submission 206716) | Soil microbial communities from Loxahatchee National Wildlife Refuge, Florida, United States - Lox_Sample_4.2 | ecosystem: Environmental > Terrestrial > Soil > Wetlands | place: USA...
GAGGGCAGCGTATAGCCGCCGCTCGAGCGGCGGGCCGGCACGCGCGGGGTCGGGCGCCGGCGCGGCGCGGCTTCCGGCTCGCCATCCTCATCGTCCTCATCGATGTCCGGTTCGATCGACGGCGCGCGCGACGCGCCGTCAAAACGCGGCTCGAAGCGGCCGTCGGGCGTCATTTGCGCGGCGCGCGTCGGTTGGCGCGGCTTGCGTTTGAACATGCGCGCGGCGCGCGCCTTCCAGCTCAGCAGCGCGTGCACGATGAGGCCGAGCCAGGCGGAGGCACGATCGCGATCCTCCTCTTCCTCTTCTTCCTCGTCGTCCTCGATTTCACGCGTGTCCGGCGGCAGCCCCTTGAACCCGGCCGCGAGCACCAAGGTTACCGCGGTGGTGGCGCCAAGCAGCACCGCTGCAATGACGCGGCTCATTCCGGCGAGCGGCGCGTGGAAGATCATCGCCGGCAAACGCAGCACGGCGTCGCCGATGACGCCGCCGAGACCGGCCGGCAGCGGCCATGAGCCGATGCGCGGCAGCGTCGAGGCGAAGGCGGCGGCGAGCAGCGCGGCGAGAATCCAGATCGCGCCCCGCCATTTTTCGCCCAGCGGCCGGTGCGACAGCAGCCGCCAGCCGAGCAGCGCTTCCGGCAGCAGCAGCAATACGGCGGCGAGGCCGAGAAGCTGCATCGCCAGGTCGGCAAAGATGGCGCCGGGGAAACCGAGCAGATTGTGCACGGATTTCTGCGTGGCGTGGCTGAGCGAGGGGTCCTGCACCGACCAGGTGGCGAGCGCGATGGCCCCGAGCAGCGCCAGCGTGATCAAGGCAATCCCGGCGAGCTCGCGCAGACGCCGGCGCACGATGTCGCGGAAATGCTCCGAGACGAAGGCGACGATGTCGAGGCTGCGATCGATAGCCGGCATTGCTACCCCTTTACCCGCACGATCTTTTTCGAAAACCGGTGTCCGCTTTCCGGGATCATGCGTTACTCCAGCACAGCGACGAGGCGATGCAGCGCCTCGGCGGTTGCGGTCTGGTCCTGCACCATGGCGATGCGGATATAGCCTTCGCCGGGATTGCTGCCGTCGGTCTGTTCGTGCGCGAGGTAGCGGCCGGGCACGACGCGCACGCCGGCGTCTTTCCAGAGACGCTTGGTCACCGCCTCGCTGCCGCCGAATTTCGATATGTCGAGCCAGAGGAAGAAACCGCCGGCCGGCCGCACATAGCCGTAGCGGTCGCCGATGATCTGGTCGGCGAGATCGAATTTGGCGGAGTAGAGCTTGCGGTTTTCCACCACGTGCGCCTCGTCATTGTAGGCGGCGACGGCGACGTGCTGCAGCGGCACCGGAACCTGCGGCGCCGAGACATTGCGTAGCTCGAGGAAGGCGGAGAGGAAGCGGCGGTCGCCGGCGGCGAAGCCGACGCGCAGGCCGGGCAGGTTCGATCGCTTCGACAGCGAATGAAAGACGACCGTGTTGGCGAAATCGGCGCCGGCCGCTTCCAGCATGCCGGGCGGCGCGTGCTCGCTGTAGATCTCGCTGTAGCATTCATCGGCGAATACCAGAAAGCCGAAGCGGCGTGCGAGCGCGGCGAGCTTCTCGAGATAGGCGCGGCTGGCGACGGCGCCTTGCGGATTGGACGGTGAGGCGAGGTAGCAGGCGACGGTGCGCGCGAGCAGCGCATCGTCGAGCGCGCCGAGATCGGGCAGGAATCCGGTTGCACGCGTCGCCGGCAGATAGACCGGCTCGCAATCCGCGGCCAGGGCGCCGGCGGCATAGGCGGCGTAGAACGGATTGGGGATCAGCACCGCCGGCTTGCCGGCGCGGCGGGGCACCCAGCGCTTGGCGGCGATCGCGGCGAGAAAGAGACCTTCGCGCGTGCCGCTGAGCACCAGCACTTCGCTGTCGGCGTCGACGGGGCGCGCGAGCTTGTAGCGGCGGCCGAGCCAAAGCGCGGCGGCGCGGCGGAACGGTTCGGCGCCTTTGTTTGCCGGATAGCGGCCGAATTCGCCGAGGTTGGCGGTAAGCACCGGCCCGACGAAGGGCGGGATCGCATGCTGCGGTTCGCCGACCGAGACGTTGATCACCGGTTTGCCCGGTTCGATGCCGGCGATCAGCTCGGTCAGCCGCACGAAGGGTGAGCGGGAATTGGCCGCTTGGGCAGCCACTGCGGAAGGCTCACGCTGGGCGGTCATCAGGGACATGCGGCTAATGGGCGGGACAAAGGCCCGCGACACGATCAGTAATCAGCATAGGTGCGGCGAGGTTAAGACCCGATTAACCATCGGGCCGGCAAGCGGATTTTGGCCCGCGCCAGCGCAAAAAAGAGAGGCCCCGGTCCCTCTCAGGACCGGGGCCTCAACGGAAGGGACAGTGCCGGGTTTCCGCCCCTACCGCTAGCTTGTTCTAGTGCATCGTCGGCATGACGCCGCTTACTGCACCGCCTCGCCATGCAGCGCGAGATCGAGACCTTCGCGTTCGGCTTCGTCGGACACGCGCAGGCCGATGATCGCGTCGATGATCTTGAGGATGATCAGCGAAACGATGGCGTCGTAGACGATAACGATGATGACGCCTTCGATCTGGTTGATCACCTGGCCGGCATTGCCTTCGATCAGGCCGGAGGTGCCGCCGTACTCGTTGATGGCGAAGACGCCGGTCAAGATCGCGCCGGTGATGCCGCCGACCGCATGGACGCCGAAGCAGTCCAGCGCGTCGTCGATGCCGTGCATGTGCTTGAGGCCGGTGACGCCCCAGTAGCAGACCACGCCGGCGGCAACGCCGATGGCCATTGAGCCGATCGGGCCGACGAAGCCTGACGCCGGGGTGATGGCGACGAGGCCGGCAACGGCGCCCGAGCAGATGCCGACGACGGTTGCCTTGCCGCGGTGCGCCCACTCCACCAGCATCCAGGTGAAGGCGGCAACCGCAGTCGCGATCTGCGTCACGGTCATCGCCATGCCCGCCTGAAGGCCCGAGGTCACCGCCGAGCCGGCGTTGAAGCCGAACCAGCCGACCCACAGCAGGGAGGCGCCGATGAAGGTCAGCACCATGTTGTGCGGCGGGCCGGTCTCCTTGCGCTTGCCGAGGCAGATGGCGCACATCAGGCCGGCAACGCCGGAGTTGATATGCACGACCGTGCCGCCGGCGAAGTCGAGCACCTTGATATAGGCGTCGGAGTTGCCGGAGGAGAGCATGCCGTCCGGTCCCCAGACCCAGTGCGCGACCGGGGCATAGACCACGATCGCCCAGATGCCGATGAACCACAGCATCGCCGAGAACTTCATGCGCTCCGCGAAGGCACCGGCAATCAGCGCGGGGGTGATGATCGCGAAGGTCATCTGGAAGCACATGTACACCATCTCGGGAATGGTCGATGCGAGCGGATTCGGATTGCCCGCGCCCGAGGCGATGTCGCTCATGACGCCCTGCAGGAAGAATCGACTTAACCCGCCGACGTAAGGCGAGCCGGGTGTGAACGCCATGCTGTAGGTGCAGATCGCAAAAAGGATCGTGATCAGACAGGTGATGGCGAAGCTCGTCATCACCGTGTCACCCACGTTCTTCTTGCGGGTGAGGCCGCCGTAGAACAGGCCGAGGCCCGGAACGGTCATCATCAGCACGAGGGCGACTGAAGTGAGCATCCAGGCGGTGTCGCCGGAGTTCGGCGAGCACTTGGTCAGCACGGCCTTCTTCGGATCCGGATCGTTGGCGCAAGATGGCGTCGGTGCAGGTGCTGCCGGGGGGGGGGCGGCCGCGGGCGCGGCCGGCGCGGCGCCGGGAGCAGGCGTCTGCGCGTAAGAGGTCGAGTAAACGCCCACGCTCAGGAAGATCGCGAGCAGTGCCCCGAATGCGAGAGCCAAAAGTCCCGCACGGGAGGGTCTTTTCAACGTCATGGTCTTAACTCCTGTCCGTATTGTTTGGGTGCGGGTACTAGAGAGCCGCGGCATCGGTTTCGCCGGTGCGGATGCGTACGGCGCTGTCGATCGTGTAAACGAAGATTTTGCCGTCGCCGATCTGGCCGGTCTTGGCGGCGCCGGTGATGGCGCTGATGACCTTGTCGACCTGGTTGGCCGCCACGGCCACTTCCACCTTCATCTTCGGGAGGAAGCTCACCGCATATTCGGCGCCACGATAGATTTCCGTGTGGCCCTTTTGACGCCCGTAGCCTTTAACCTCGGTGACGGTCAGCCCTGACACCCCGATAGAGGTCAGAGCGTCGCGGACCTCGTCGAGCTTGAAAGGTTTAATAATGGCCATGACGATTTTCATGGATTCGATCCCCGCTTGGGCCCGTTTTATGACTTCACCAGTGCGGGCGGTTCACTGAGCACCGACTACCAAGCGCGCTTTGCAGGCAATGCCGCGGGAATAGAATCAAACGCCGTGCCAGTTGCGCGATCGGCGCCTATCCGGCTGATTTGATGAACGATTTTTTACCTTTAGGGCCGCGGACCAATGGCGGCCATGGGCAATAGCTTAAAGCGACGCCAAGACGATAACGACCTGCACAAGAATTAATCAAACGCTGGTGGAATACCGAGTGCACCGCATTAAGTTGCGGTCTTTTTTGAAGATTTATTAGAGAGCCGCGGCGTCGGTTTCGCCGGTGCGAATGCGCATGGCGCGGTCGATCGGTGTCACGAAAATCTTGCCGTCGCCGATCTGCCCGGTCTTGGCGGCCGCAGCGAGCGCATCCATCACCTGGTCGATCTGCTCGCTGGCGATGGCGACCTCGATGCGCAATTTCGGCAGGAAATTCACCGCATATTCGTTGCCGCGGTAGATCTCCATGTGGCCCTTCTGCCGGCCATAGCCCTTGACCTCGGTCACAGTCATGCCGTGCACCCCGATGTGAGTGAGCGCGTTTCGCACTTCATCGAGCTTGAACGGCTTAATCACGGCGATCACGAGCTTCATGGCCTGATCCTTCATCCTTCCCGGCAGACTGGCCCGATTAAGCGGGATTTTGGCCACCACCGCAAGCAGTTGCCGAGAGATGGTTGACGAAGGTCAAATGCGGCCGGGCAGCGTGCCGGCGAGGCCTAGATATCCCGGCGCAGACGCACCAGCCCTTCCTGCGCCACCGAGGCCACCAGCGTGCCGTCGCGCTTGAACACCAGCCCGCGGGCAAGACCGCGCGAACCGTGCAGGTTCGGCGTATCCTGCGCGTAGAGCAGCCAGTCGTCGGCGCGGAACGGGCGATGCAGCCACAAGGCGTGATCGAGGCTCGCAGCCATGAAATCCTTTTCGAACAAAGTGCGGCCAAGCGGCACCAGCGCCGTATCGAGCAAGGTGAAATCCGAGGCGTAGGCCAGCGCGCATTGGTGGAACGCCGGATCGTCGGGCAGTTTGCTTGTGGCGCGAATCCAGACATGGAAGCGGCCGGCTGGATATTTCCTGCCGAGATAGCGGTCGAACTCCACCGGGCGCAGTTCGATCGGCCGATCACGCTCATAATATTGGCGCACGGACTCCGGCATCATCGGCAGCAGTTTCTCCCGCATTTCCGCATCGCTTGGCAGCTTTTCCGGGGGCGGCACGTCCGGCATCCGGGCCTGATGGTCGAGGCCTTCTTCTGCCGCCTGGAACGACACCAGCATGGAAAAAATCGGATGACCGTGCTGGCGCGCGGTGACGCGGCGGGTGGTGAAGCTCTTGCCGTCACGCATGCGGTCGACGTCGTAAATGATGGGGACCTTGGGGTCCCCCGGCAGCAGGAAATAGGCATGCATCGAATGGGCAGGGCGGCCTTCGACGGTGCGGACAGCGGCAACCAGCGCCTGCCCGATTACCTGCCCCCCGAACACGCGCTGCCAGCCGGATCGCGGCGAGCGGCCGCGGAATAGATTTAAATCAAGATTTTCCAGATCGAGGATCGACAGCAGGTCCCGGACGGCGGTGGACATGGGTAGGCCTCAAATATCCGCCCAACCTGCTATGCTCGCGCGAGTTTTACAAGGAAGCGGTGATGGCGATAGCGCAGCACAAGGCCGACGTCCTCATCGGCGGCGCCGGTTTTGCCGGCCTCGCCCTCGGCATCGCGTTGCGCCAAGCCCTCGGCGACGGCTTTGCGGTGACGGTGGCCGATCCGGCGCTCGCCGCCGCGAAATCCAACGACCTGCGCGCCTCAGCGATCGCCGCGGCGGCACGGCGGCTATTCGAGGCGATCGAGGTCTGGGGCGCGGTCGAAGGAGAAGCGCAGCCGATCCTCGATATGGTGGTCACCGACTCCAAGCTCGACGACGCCGTGCGCCCGACCTTGCTTACCTTCGGCGGCGAGGTGGAAGAAGGCGAGCCGTTCGCGCATATGATCGAGAACCGGCGTCTCGTCGACGCGCTGGTGGCGAAAGCGCGCACGCTTGGCGTCAAGTTGCAGGCGACCGCGGTCGCCGGCTTCGAGCATTCCGCGCGCACGATCGATGTGCAACTGGCCGATGGCGACACGGTCGCCGCGCGGCTATTGGTCGGCGCCGATGGCGCGCGCTCGAAAATCCGTGAGCGAGCCGGGATCGCCACGCATGGCTGGAACTACGACCAGTCGGCGATTGTCACCACGGTGGCGCACGAGCGCGAGCACAATGGCCGTGCCGAGGAGCACTTCCTGCCGGCCGGGCCGTTTGCGATCCTGCCGCTTACGGGCAGGCGCTCGTCGATCGTATGGACGGAAGGCCGGCGTGAAGCCGAACGCATCGTCGCACTGCCGGATGTGGAATTCCATGCCGAGCTGGAGAAGCGCTTCGGCCTGCAGCTCGGCGACATCGAAGTGGTGGGACCGCGCCGCGCCTTTCCGCTCGGCCTGTTCACCGCGCGCTCCTTCATCGCCGAGCGCCTGGCGCTGGTCGGCGATGCCGCGCACATCATTCACCCCATCGCCGGCCAGGGCCTCAATATGGGCCTGCGCGATGTCGCGGCGCTGGCTGAGGCCGTCGCCGATGCGGCGCGGCTCGGTCTCGACGTCGGCGCGGGCGATGTGCTCGAGCGCTACCAGCGCTGGCGGCGTTTCGACACCATGACCATGAGCGTCGCCACCGACGGCTTGAACCGGCTTTTCTCCAACAGATCGGACGCGCTGCGGCTCGTTCGCGACATCGGCCTTGGTTTGGTCGAGCGCGTGCCGGCGCTGAAACAGGTGTTTATTCGCGAGGCGGCGGGCTTTACCGGCGACGTGCCGAAGCTGCTGCGCGGCGAGGCGCTGTAGATTCAACTCAGCTGTCGCGCGGCGATGGCGTCGATGTGAATCTGGGCGCAGTGTCCGCAAGGCCGCCGAACATGCGCGTTTCAATGGTGAAGCGAGTGCCGAGCAGCGCGACGCGCCGGATGCCAGGCTGGCGCAGCGCGCCCGTGACTTCCGCGATCATGTCGACCAATGCCAGCAGCGAAATATTCGCGAGCTGCTTCGCACAAATATGCGGCGTGACCGCGACGATCGCCGTCAATTCGGCGCCGCCGCGGGCAAGTTCGCCGGTCAACCCATTCAGATAGCAGGCGAGACCGTCAATGTCGTTCGCCGTCACATACGAGCGGACCGTGCCGACGTCCGCATGCGCGATCGTCAGACGCGGCGTGTGCCCGGCTTTCTCATGTATCGCCAGCAGCCGCCGGTAGTAATGAACCGTTGCGTCAGGCCACAGCCCGCCAATGAGGCCGAGGTGACGCCCGGCCATCATGACAGCGGAATGCTGCCGACATGGTCGTGAAATGCCTTGCGCCTGGAGACGGCGTCGTACCAGCGGTCGAGATTGGGCGTCGGCGGCCGCCCGGGCACGAGCTGGCGGTAGCGGTAGCACATCACGCCGGCCGGGATGTCGCCGTAGGAAAAGGCCGGGCCGGCGACGAATTGCGTCTTGCCGAGCTGCGCGTCGAGCATCTTCATCGCATCGGTGGTTTTGTCCTGCGAGGCCTTGATTGCCGCCATGTCGCGCTTTTCCGCCGGCGTGCGGATCAGGCCCCAGAACGCCGGGCCTATCGCCGGGCCGAGCACCGACAATTGCCAGTCCATCCACTGGCTGGCGAGCGCGCGTTGCCTGGCGTCCTTCGGCTCCAGGCTGCCGGCCTTGTCGTGCTTGCCGGCGAGGTAGCGCACGATCGAATTCGATTCCCACAACGTGAAGCCGTCTTCTTCTTCCAGCGTCGGCACCAAGCCGTTCGGATTCATCGCCAGGTAGGCCGGCTCTTTGTTCTTGCCGAAGGCGCCGCCGACGTCGATGCGCGTGTGCTCGAGTCCGAGTTCACCGACCGCCCACATCGCCTTCTGCACGTTGGATGAAGTATTGCGGCCCCAAATCTTGATCATTGCATTTCTCTCCCTGTTCGCTGGCGCCAAGTATTATTCCGTCATGGCCGGGCTTGTCCCGGCCATCCCGATAAAAACGCACGACCTTGGCCTTCCTAAGCGAGATCGCCGGGACAAGCCCGGCGATGACGAATGAGAATGCCGCGGCCGCATCAATCCAGCCGCCGCGCCTCTTCCGGCAGCATGATCGGGATGCCGTCGCGGATCGGATAGGCAAGCTTGGCCTTGCGCGAGATCAGTTCCTGCTTGGCGGCGTCATATTCCAGCGGCCCCTTGGTCAACGGACAGACCAGGATTTCCAGCAGCTTGGGATCGACGCTGCCGGCGGGCCGTTCCAAAGGCGGTGTGGTGGGCATGGGCTTCTCGTTGGTCATGCCTGGCTTTATGCCGGGCATCCGCGATTTCGACCGCATAGACTAAAGGCGTGGATGGCCGGGACAAGTGCCACGACCGGGCCGGCCCTCAGGCCGGTCCCGGTTGCCCGGCCATGACGCATTTTCGTTACTGCAGCTTCGGGTCGCCTTCGGTGTTCCTCTTGGCGAGTTCGATTTCGGTGATGGCGATCAGCACCTCGGCGCGGGTCTTCAGATCCGGCGCTTCCAGGAGCGCCTGTTTCTCGGCCGGGCCGTAGGGTGACATCATCGCCAGCGCATTGACCAGCGCTTCGTTGGGCGCCTTGTCGATCCCCTCCCAGTCCGCCTTGAGATTGTTGGCCTTGAGGAAATCCCCGAGCGCGCGCAACAACGCGTTGCGGTCGACGGCACTCTCGCCCTTGCGGGCGACAAAATCGTCGACGAAGGGCGTGTAGGAGACGCGGCACTGGCGATACGCGGTCTTCACCGGCAATTCCTCGATCACGCGAAAACGCGCGACGCCGGTCAATTCGAGTAGATAGCGGCCGTCGCCGCTCTCCGATAATTGCGTGATGCGGCCGACGCAGCCGACGGTGAACAATCGCGGCTTTTCCGCCGAGCCGCCGTGCGCCGCATCGGGCTGAATCATGCCAATGAGCCTGTGGCCGTCGCGCAGCGCATCGTCGATCATGGCGAGATAGCGCGGCTCGAAAATATTGAGCGGCATCTGCCCGCGCGGCAACAGCAATGCGCCCGGCAGCGGAAATACCGGGATTACCTGCGGCAAATCGACCGGCCCACGGTATTCGGCATTCATCGGCATCAATTGGCCCTCATGCTGAGGAGCGCTCGGTCAGGAGCGCGTCTCGAAGCATGGGGCCGCCCCATCCTTCGAGACGGGCGCGTGCCGCGCCCTCCTCAGGATAAGGGCGGAGCGACGCGAGTAGCCGCTACGTCACGAAAACAAAATCGACGACAGCCGCTTGCGCCCGTCAACGGTCGCTTCGTCGGTCGGGCCCCAGGCCTCGAAGAACTGCACGAGCTGCTTGCGCGCGCCGTCCTCGTTCCATTTGCGGTCGCGCCTGACGATTTCGATGAGCTGGTTGACCGCGTCGGCCCGCTTGCCCTTGGCGTTGAGCGCGACGGCAAGGTCGAAACGCGCCTGGTGATCGAGCGGATTGGCGAGAACCTTTCCTTCAAGCTCCGTCAGCGGTCCGACCGACTTCGCTTGCTCGGCATTTTCCAGCGCCGCGCGCGCCGCGGCGACCGGGGCCTCGTTGCGCTTGGCTTCCGGCACCATGGCGAGCGTCTGCTTGGCCTGTTCGAGCGCGCCGGTCTCGACGTAACAGCGCGCAAGCCCGGCGAGCGCATGCACATTGGCGCTGTCCTGGCTGAGAAGCTCCGCGTAGATCTCGGCCGCGGCGCCGGGATTGCCGCCAACCAGCGCCTCATCGGCGGTCTTGAGCAAATCCTTTTCCTCGGCGCCGACCTTGCCTTTGGTCAGCCGCTCGAGGAAGGCGTTGACCTGCGCTTCGGGCAGCGCGCCCATGAAGCCGTCGGCGGGCTGGCCGTTGACGAAGGCAATCACCGCCGGGATCGACTGAATGCCCATTTGCCCGGGGATCGCCGGATGCTCGTCGATGTTCATCTTGGCGAGCTTGACCGCGCCCTTGGCGGCCTTCACCGCCTTTTCCAGGATCGGGGTGAGTTGCTTGCAGGGCCCGCACCAGGGCGCCCAGAAATCCACCAGCACCGGCTGGCGCTTGGACTCCTCGATCACATCCTTCATGAAGCCTTGCGTGGTGGTATCCTTCACCACGTCGGCCACTGCCGTCATTCCCCCGCCGTTCTGCAGCATTTCTAGCCTTTTACGTTTCGGTTTCCTGCCCGATTAAATGGGCATCTGGGCAATGAATGCAATCGGGTCAGGGGCTGGCGGCCGATGGCCCGGAAACCGTCTCGATGCGCGGCAAATGGCCCGTCGATTCAAGGAATTTGACGAGGTCGTCGCGGGCAATCGTCGTGGTCATGGTGTTGTCGAGCGGGTGAAAATTCAGCGTCTGGTGCGCCATCATCTCGCCGTCGAGGACGACGGTAACGCGGCCCGCCGTGTCGTTGATGGCGCCGAAGGGCGTCACCGAGCCGGGCTCGACGCCCCAGACCTCGCGCAGCAGATCGGAAGCGCCGAAGGAAAAACGCCCCGTGGCGCCGAGCCGGCGATGCAGGCTCTTGAGATCGATGTTGGCGCTTTCCAGCGCCACCACGAGATAAAGCTCGTATTTCTTGTCGCGCAGGAACAGGTTCTTGGTGTGCGCGCCGGGCAGCTCGCCGCGCAGTTTTTTCGCCTGTTCCACGGTGAAAACCGGCGGATGCCTGGCCGTCCTATGCGGGATGCCGAGCCGGTCGAGCGCGGCGAACAGATCGTCGGGAGTTGCGGGCATGCGGGCGACACCATAGTTCCTGGGAATAATTATGTCGCCCGTCGGTTTCACCAGGGAGATCATCATGCGCGCGCTAATTACGATTGCCGCTCTCCTAGCAGCCGTATGCCTGGGTGCTTGGCCGGCTCAAGCAGATGGCAATGGACCGTGGTGTGCGGTGTTTTCCCTCGGATTAGGCGATTCTGTTTGGGACTGCCGCTATGCCTCGCTCGAGGCCTGCCGGCCGTACGTGATCGCCGGCAACCGCGGGTTTTGCAATCCAAATCCGGCCTGGGACGAACGTGCGAGCGCCCCTGCACGCCGAAAACATCCCGTCCCGCGCGGTTAACGGCACATTTCCGCGGTGGTTGCAAAGGGGCTCGCCTATTGGCTATAGGAACGGGCTTGGCGGCCGGGCTGGTACCGGCCAACTATCCAACGGATGCGGGTGTAGCTCAGGGGTAGAGCACGACCTTGCCAAGGTCGGGGTCGAGGGTTCGAATCCCTTCGCCCGCTCCAACCTTCGCGCCCTTCGGCGCTTCGGTTGGCAAGCCAGTCTGATCGCGAAAGGTTGCCCGCCATAGCTTCAGCGAAGGCGGGCCTTTTTATTTCTCCTTCACGTCGATGATCGTTCCGCCGGTCATGCGCGCAAGCTCCGGCGCGCTGCTGCGGAAGACGTGGCGCGGCGTTCCGGCTGCCGCCCAGAGCGGATCGAGCTTCATCAGATCGGCGTCGATGAAGATGCGCGGCGGGCTGAGATGGCCGACCGGGGCGACGCCGCCGATGGCAAAGCCGGTGACGTCGCGCACCCAGCGGCCGTCGGCCGGCTTCACCGGCTGGCCCACGGCGGCGGAAATCTTGCCGACATCGACGCGATTGGCGCCCGAGGTGAGCACCAGCACCACCTGTTCGCCGGCGCGCAGCACGATCGATTTGACGATCTGCGCCACCGTGCAGCCGACCGCCGTGGCGGCATCCTGCGCCGTGCGCGTTCCTTCCGGAAACATGGTGATGGTGTCGGCGTGGCCGGCAACAAGCAACGCTTCGCGCACGCGTTCGACGGAGTCGCTCACGGTCAGTATCCCGCCGCCATGGCGCCGCGGGTGCGCGTGTCGGCCGCGCCGACATAACCGTTATCGGTGACCGCGATCGAATTGGCCGAGGTGCCCGGCGCAACCGGCACGATCTTGTAACCGTCCGCGGTCAACGCATCGAGCACGCCGGCCGCAAAGCCCGGCTCGACCAGCACCTCGTCGGGTTGCCATTGGTCGTGCAGCCGCGGCGCCGTCACCGCTTCGGCAATGCCCATGTGGAAGTCGACGACGTTGGCGATCACCTGCAGCACCGCGGTGATGATGCGGCTGCCGCCCGGCGAGCCGGTGACGAGAAACGGCTTGCCGTCCTTGAGCACAATCGTCGGCGTCATCGACGACAGCGGCCGCTTGCCCGGCCCGGGCAGATTGCTGTCGAAGCCGACCAGGCCATAGGCGTTCGCGGCGCCGGGCTTGGCGGTGAAGTCGTCGAGCTCGTTGTTGAGCAACACGCCGGTGCCGTCGGCGATGAGGCCGAGGCCGTAGGAGAAGTTGAGTGTATAGGTGTTCGACACCGCATTGCCGTCTCGGTCGATGACGGAAAAATGCGTGGTGTTGCGGCCTTCGTATTCGGCGGGCGTGCCCGGTTGGATGTCGGCCGCGGGCGTTGTCTTGTCGGTGATGCTGCCGCGCAATGATGCCGCATATTTTTTCGCGATCAGTCCGGCGACCGGGACGCTCACCGTATCGGGATCGCCCATGTATTTGGCGCGGTCGGCATAGGCGCGTTTCATGGCCTCGATCATGAGATGCAGCGACTTTTCGCCGCGTCCCAGCTTGGCGAGATCGTAGCCCTCGAGGATGTTGAGCATCTCGATCAGCGCCACGCCGCCGGACGACGGCGGCGGCATGGAGACGATGTCGTAGCCGCGATAGCTGCCGCGCACCACCGGCCGCTCGATGGCTCGGTAACTTTTCAAGTCGTCCGCGGTCATGATGCCGCCAGCCGCGCGCACGGCGTCGGCGATCTTGCCGGCGACACGGCCCTGATAGAAGCCGCCGGGGCCGTGGTCCGCGATGGCCTGAAGCGTGTCGGCGAGATCGAATTGCAGCAGCCGGTCGCCCTGGCGTGGCACCCGGCCGCCGTTGAGCAAAATCCCCTCGGACGACGGCCAGCGCGCCAGCCGGTCGCGCGCCGCGGGCAGCGAGTCGGCAAGATCGTCCTCCACCGGAAAGCCATTCTGCGCCAGGTTGATGGCCGGCGCGATCAAGTCGGCGAGCGAGAGCTTGCCGGAGCCGTATTTCTCCGCGGCGAGCGCGAGGCCGGCGACGGTGCCGGGCACGCCGATGGCGAGAGCGGAATCGCGCGACTTTGCCGCATCGGGATTGCCCTGCGTGTCGAGAAACATGGTTGGCGTTGCCGCCGCCGGCGCGGTCTCGCGATAATCGATGGCAATGTCGCGAGGACCTTTGGCAAGGTGGATGACCATAAAACCGCCGCCGCCGATGTTCCCGGCGCGCGGATAGGTCACCGCCAGCGCAAAGCCCACCGCCGCCGCCGCGTCGACCGCGTTGCCGCCGCGGTCGAGGATTTCGACGCCGATGCGCGCGGCGCGGCTTTCCTGCGCCACGACGATGCCGTTATGCGCGAGAATCGGCGCCGCCGGCGCAATGCCGGTCGGCCGTCCGACCGGCGCGACCTGGGCAAAGGCCAAAGCGCCAATGAGAAGCGCGGTTACGAGGGTGAGATGGCGAGTCATTTTGCGTGAGCTTACGTGAGCTCAGTTTTCTCCCCGCGAAAATGGCGGAAATATTGCGTAGCACAAATTAAAGGCGTCGCTCGATGGCCGCTAGTCGCCGGCCAATGTTCATACAACCGTTAAAGAACTTCCATCGAAGCGGCACATAGGGTGCCTAGCCTCATCGCGAGGCTGAGCCGGTGAAGGGGGCAGGCGTCGGTATGACGCTGGGTCGCACTCGCCGCCGGTTTACTTCTCACCAGCAGCTCGGAATCACGGCTTTCCTGAATATTCCGACGGCGCTCACGCGCGCTTTGCGCATCTATGACCATCAGGGGGACGACTTCATGAAAAGATTTCTATTATCGACCGCGTTATTGGCCGCGGCCGTCACCGTCAATCAAGCGGCTTCGGCCGACGATTGGGACGCTCGCTTCCACGATAACGACAAGGTGACGATCGCCGTGTTCGGTGATTGGCCGTACGGCCAAATTCTGTTCGACAGCGCCTCGCTGCTGGTCAATTCGATCAATGCCGACCGCGATGTCAGCCTCGTCATCCACGTCGGCGACATTCACTCCGGCAGCCAACCCTGCACCAGCGCCGGCATCAACAATTACAGCCCGCCGACGCCCGCCACCACGCCCCCGATCGCGACTTCGTACCCGGACTACAATCAAAAGATTTTTTTCCAGTTCCAGCAGATCAAGCCGCCGGTCGTCTATACGCCCGGCGATAACGAGTGGACCGATTGCCACAAGACCAAGGAATTCAAGAGCGGAAATCCGCTCAACGAACTGACGGCGGTGCGCACGGTGTTCTTCGCTCAGCCCGGCAGGACGTTGGGGGTGCATAGCCGCGAGGTCTGGAGCCAGGCGGTGTATTTCGATCCGGCTCACCCCGAGGACAAGCAGTACGTCGAAAACATGATGTGGATGGACGCCGACACGATATTTGTCACGCTCAACGTGCCCGGCTCCAATAACGATACCTTGCCCTGGACCAACGGCTTCGAACAGCAGCCGGCCCATGACAACGAAGTCGCCGCTCGCAATGCCGCCAACAGCCGCTGGCTCGCGGCCGCGTTCAAGCAGGCGCAATGGCTCCGCGCCAAGGCGGTGGTCATCGCGTTGCAGGCCGACATGTGGGATCTGACGGCGCTGGCTCCGGGAGGCGATGGCCTCAGCGCTTACACGCCATTTGTGCAGCAGATTGCCAATCTCACGACCAACTTCGGCAAGAGCAGCCCCACCGGGCTCGTCCATCACACGCAGTCCGTTCCCAATCTGACGCGGATTACGGTGCAAGGCTCGACCAACGCGCCGGCAGAATGGCTCAAGCTCACGATCAACACGCGCAGGCCCGGCGTATTCAGTTGGGTCAACGTGCCCTACTGCACGAACCCGGCGGTCAGCTGCCCGTAACCCGCCGGTTTGGCACGACAGGCGACCGGCCCGTCCGCTCGGCGAATGGGCCGGTTGCTATTGCGAAGCGATGCCCGGTTAACGCGCCTGGCTGTGATAGACCGTGTTGGGCCGCATGTCGGTGGCGGAGGCGACGCGGTTCGACATGTTGAAGAAGCCGGCCACGGCGGAAATGTCCCAGATGTCGCGGTCGGTAAATCCGGCGCGGCGCAGCCGCTCGCGGTCGCCCTCCTCGATCGTCCATGGCTGGGCCGTGAGCTTGACGGCGAAGTCGAGCATGGCGCGCTGACGCTTGTTAAGCCGCGCCGCGCGGTAATTCATCATCATGTGCTCGCCGAGCAGCGGGCTGCCCGAATATTGCCGTACCGCGGCGCCGTGTGCGGTGAGGCAGTAGTAGCAGCGGTTCTGCGACGACACCGCGACCGCAATCATCTCGCGCTCGAGCTTGGAGAGGCCGCTGTCGCCGAGCATCAGATCGTTGTACATGGCGACGAAGGTTTCCAGCTTCACCATGTCGAAGGCATAGGCGACCAGCACGTTGGGCACGAAGCCGAGCTTGTCCTGGCATTTCCTGAAATAGGCGGCCATGGCGGGCGAAAGCTTCGCCGGCGGCAGATTGAGCGCGATGACCGGCGCGTCATCGGCCGGAACCGGCGCGAGTTTCTGGCTCATTGCTTTTGCCGGCGCCGCGGCTGGCTTGGCCATGCCGCCCTTGATGGCGCGCAGCGCCGGCTGGGGCTTGGCGGATTTGGCCACGACCGGCTTGACGGCGGCCTTACTGGTTTTGCTGGATTTCGGCATTGCACGCGCCCCTTGCTTTTCCTCACCTTGGCGCAGACTACAACTTTGCGTGCCGCCGCGATACGACGCGCCGCGGCCTTTAGACCTTTTATTTCAGTCTGTTAGGGGGTGCCTTGGCTACGCCGCCGGCGCCGGAGAAACCACTGTCAACACCGCGTCACCAAATGATGGGTTGCTCTCGACGCCCCGCCGCGGAAGGTGAAGACTCTCCTCCGTCTCGATCGACCCCCCTTGCCAGCGCGAGGATTCATGGACGCCCGCACATCAGGCGACGACGTAGAAAGCACCGCTCGCCGAGCGATCGACGAAGCCGGCGCCGTGCTGTCCGAGAGACATCGGACCATTCCGCAAAGCTTTCTCGCGCAGCTCTTCGGCCGCGCCGTCCCCGAGGACGTCGTGCATTACGGCGCCGCCGACCTGGCGATGCTCGGCGAACGCGCCTGGAATTTCCTCGGCGAGCGGCAGCCGGGCACACCGAAGATCCGCTTCGAGACGGTGCCGCTCGAAGCGTCCGGTGACCGTCAATCGACCTCGGTCATCGAGATCGCCAACGACGACATGCCGTTCCTGTTCGACTCGGTGATGGGCGAACTGTCCGAACGCCGTCTCACCGTGCGGCTGGTCACGCATCCAATCTTCGGCGTCAAGCGCGATGCCAGCGGCAAGCTTACCGCCTTCGGCGCGGCCGACGCCGCCGACAGCGGGCGCGAAAGCTTCATCCACATTCATGTCGATGCGGTCGAGGATGCTGCGTTGCGCGAGACGATCGTGCAGGCGCTGCAATCGGTGCTCGGCGAAGTGCGGCTTGCGGTGCAGGACTGGCGGCCGATGCTCGAGCGCGTCAACGCCATCGTCGCCGAGTTGAAGACCACGCCGCCGCCGCTGCCGGTCGACGAGATCGCCGAAGCGATCGAATTCCTCAAATGGCTGCTGGCCGACAACTTCACCTTCATCGGCGTGCGCAACTACGTCTTCGACGGCCACGACCTGCAGGCGGACTTTGACAGCGGGCTCGGCATCATGCGCTCGCGTGAATTGCGGGTGCTGCGCCGCGGCCAGGAACTGCTGGAGATGACGCCGGAGATTATGGAGTTTCTGAAAGAGCCGCGGCCGCTGATCATCGCCAAGGCCAATATCCAGGCGCACGTGCACCGGCGCGTCTATCTCGATTACATCGGCGTCAAGCGCTTCGATGCCGCCGGCAATCTGGTCGGCGAATTCCGCATCGTCGGCCTGTTCACCTCCACGGCCTATACGCGCTCCGCGCATAGCATCCCCTACCTGCGCCGCAAGATCGCCAACGTCGAAGAGCGCGCCGGCTTCGATCCGCACAGCCATTTCGGCAAATCGCTCGCCAATGTGCTCGAACACTATCCGCGCGACGAGTTATTTCAGATCGACGAGGAAACGCTTTATCACTTTGCGCTCGCCATCATGCAGCTTGACGAGCGCCCGCGCGTGCGGGTTCTGGCGCGGCGCGACCGCTTCGATCGATTCGTGTCAGTGCTCGTATTTGCGCCGCGCGAGCGCTATGACAGCGATATCCGGGCAAAAATCGGCGACTATCTGTCGAGCGCTTTTGTCGGCCGCGTTTCGGCGTTCTACCCGTTCTTCCCGGAAGGCCCGCTGGTGCGGGTGCACTTCATCATCGGCCGCTCCGGCGGGGCGACCCCGGATATTAGCCGGGTGACGCTGGAAGACGCGGTTTCCGAAATCGTCCGCACCTGGAGCGACGGGTTGGCGGCGGCGCTGGCGCTGAGCCACGCGCCGGATGCGACGCGCGAGCTGCTGGCGCGTTATGGCGACGCCTTTTCCGCCGGCTTCCAGGATACCTATCCGCCGAGCGTGGCCGCGAGCGATATCCGCGTGATCGAAGGCTTGAGCGACAAGCGTCCCCTGGGTGTCGATTTCCACCACCGGCTGGAGGAAGAGCAGCGCGCGGTGGGCCTGAAAATCTGGAGTTTCGCGCGGCCATTGCCGCTGTCGGAGCGCGTGCCGGTCCTGGAAAACATGGGCTTCCGCGTGGTCGACGAGCGCACCTTCCACATCCAGCCGAGGCACGAAGGCGCGCGCAACGTCTGGTTCCACGACATGCTGCTGGAACGGCGCGACGGCGCGGCGATCGAACTCGACAAGGGCAAGGCGCGGCTCGAGGCCGCCTTCCTGATGATAATGCGCGGCGGCGCCGAGAACGACGGCTTCAACGCGCTCACGCTCGCCGGCAGTCTCGGCTGGCGCGACGTCGCGCTTGTCCGCACGCTGTCGCGCTACCTGCGGCAGATCCGCGTGCCCTATTCGCAAGACTACATGTGGGCGACGTTGGTCAAGCATTACGTCATCGTCGACGATATCGTCGAATTGTTCTACGCCCGCTTCGATCCGCGTCCGGGCGCGGCCGAGGAGCGCGAAGCCAAACAGCAGAAGATCGTTGCCGGCATCGAGCAGGAACTGCAGAATGTGCAGAGTCTCGACGAGGACCGCATCCTGCGGCATTTCGTCAATGTGGTGCAGTCGGCGATCCGCACCAATTTCTATCAGACCGACAAGGAAGGACTGCCGCGCGCGCTGATCGCGGTGAAGTTCAGGAGTGGCGAGGTCACCGACCTGCCGCTGCCGCGCCCGCTCTACGAGATCTTCGTTTATTCGCCGCGCGTCGAAGGTGTGCACCTGCGCTTCGGCAAGGTGGCGCGCGGCGGCATCCGCTGGTCCGACCGGCCGCAGGATTTCCGCACCGAAATTCTCGGCCTGGTGAAAGCGCAGCAGGTGAAGAACGCGGTCATCGTGCCGGTCGGCGCCAAGGGCGGCTTTGTGCCGAAGAAGATGCCGCACGGCGCCTCGCGCGACGTCGTACAGGCGGAAGGCATCGCCACCTATCGGTTGTTCATCTCCACGCTGCTCGACATCACCGACAACTACGCGGCTGACGGCAAGATCGTTCCGCCGGACTGCGTGGTGCGCCACGAGGGCGACGATCCCTATCTGGTGGTCGCGGCGGACAAGGGCACCGCGACCTTTTCCGACATCGCCAACGAGATTTCCATCGAGCACGACTATTGGCTGGGCGATGCCTTCGCCTCCGGCGGCTCAGCCGGCTACGACCACAAGGCCATGGGTATCACCGCGCGCGGCGCCTGGGAGGCGGTGAAGCGGCATTTCCGCGAGATAGACATCAATATCGGCACGACGCCTTTCACCGTGGTCGGCGTCGGCGACATGTCGGGCGACGTGTTCGGCAACGGCATGCTGCGCGAGACCACGACCAAGCTGGTCGCCGCCTTCGATCACCGCGACATCTTCATCGATCCAGACCCCGATCCGGTGGCGAGCTTTGCCGAGCGCAAGCGCATGTTCGCGCTGCCGCGCTCGAGCTGGCAGGACTACGACAAGAAGCTGATTTCCAAGGGCGGCGGCGTCTATCCGCGCTCGTCCAAGGAAATCCGCCTCAGCCCGCAGGCGCAGAAGCTGCTCGGCGTCGGCGAAAGCGCAACGCCGCAACAACTGATGAAGGCCATCCTGCAGGCCCAGGTCGACCTTCTTTTCTTCGGCGGTATCGGCACCTATGTGCGCGCGTCCAGCGAAACCGACGAAGCCGCCGGCGACCGCGCCAACGATGCGATCCGCATCACCGGCGCCGATCTGCGCGTGAAGGTGGTGGGCGAGGGCGCCAATCTCGGCATGACCCAGCGCGGCCGCGTCGAGGCGGCGCTCAACGGCGTGCGCCTCAACACCGACGCCATCGACAACTCCGCCGGCGTCAACACCTCCGACGTCGAGGTCAACATCAAGGTCGCGCTGTCGCCGCTGGTGCGCTCCGGCGCGTTGACCATGGACGCGCGCAACGCGCTGCTCGCGGAGATGACCGACGAAGTGGGGCGGCTGGTGCTGCGCAACAACTACCAGCAGACGCTGGCGCTCTCGCTGGCGCAGCGCCGCGGCCTCGAAGATCTCGGCTTCCAGTCGCGGCTGATGCAGACGCTGGAGGCGCGCGGCGAGCTCGACCGCGCCGTCGAATTCCTGCCCGACGAAATGGCGCTCGCCGAGCGGCGCAAGCGCAACGCGCCGCTGACGCGGCCGGAACTGTCGGTGCTGCTCGCCTACGCCAAACTCTCGCTCTACAGCGAATTGCTCGCGAGCCCGGTGCCCGACGATCCTTATCTGTCGCGCGAGCTCGAACGCTATTTCCCCAAGGAAATGCTGCGCTATGGCGAGGCGCTGCAAAAGCACCGGCTACGCCGCGAGATCATCGCCACCCAGCTCACCAATTCGATGATCAACCGCGGCGGAGCGACCTTGATCGTGCGCATCGCCGACCAGACCGGCGCTCTTCCGGCGACCATCGCCGCGGCCTTCGCCGCCGTGCGGCAGAGCTACGACATGATCGCGCTTAACAGCGAAATCGACGGGCTCGACAACAAGGTGTCCGGCAAGGTCCAGCTCGATCTCTACGCCCTGGTGCAAGATCTGCTGCTCGACCGCATCGTCTGGGCCCTGCGCAATGTCGAGGCCAAGCGCGGCCTCGAGCCGATCATCGCGCATTACAAGGACGGCATCGCCCAGGTCGTGGCGGCGCTCGATGGCGTGCTGCCGAAGGCTGCCGCCGCCGCGCGCGACGCCCGTCTCGCCGAGCTCACCCGGGCGCGCGTGCCCGAGGCGCTGGCGCGGCGGCTCGCCAATCTGCCGCTGCTCAAGGCGGCGCCCGATATCGTGCTGGTCGCCGACCGCGCCAAGAAGCCGATCGCCGAGGTGACCGCGACCTATTTCGCCGCGGAAGCCTTCTTCCAGCTCGACCGCGTGGCCGGCGCGGTGCCCGGCATCGTGGTATCGGATTATTTCGACCGCTTGGCGCTCGATCGTGCCGTCGATTCGATCGGCGACGCCGAGCGGCGGCTGACTGCGGCCATGGTCGGCAACGGGGTTGCCGGCGCCGGCGCGGTCGCGGAATGGGTCAAGCCGCGCCAGGCCGAGGTCGAACGCATCCGCGCGGCGATCCACGAAATCGCCGGCTCCGGATTGACGCTGTCGAAGCTCACCGTGGCGGCGAGTTTGCTGGGGGATCTGGCGCGGGGGTGACGCTCTTATCCCTCCCCTGAACGGGGAGGGTCCGGCGCGCCAGCGCCGGGGGGTGGGGTCACGTCGAAATTGAGAACACCCCCACCCGGCTCGCTGCGCTCGCCACCCTCCCCGCAAGCGGGGAGGGATAAGAAGCCTTCAATGCCGGAAATGCCGGACGCCGGTGAACACCATGGCGATGCCGTGGTCGTCGGCGGCCTTGATCACCTCATCGTCGCGCACCGAGCCGCCGGGCTGGATCACCGCGGTGGCGCCGGCCTCGATCGCCACCAGCAGCCCGTCGGCGAAGGGGAAGAAGGCGTCGGAAGCGACCACCGAGCCTTGGGTCAGCGGCGCGGCAAGCTTCAGCTCCTTCGCCGCATCTTCCGCTTTCCGCGCCGCGATGCGCGCTGCATCGACGCGGCTCATCTGCCCGGCGCCGATGCCGACGGTGGCGCGATCCTTGGCATAGACGATGGTGTTCGACTTCACATGCTTGGCGACGCGGAAGGCAAAGCGCAGATCGGCCAATTCCTTTTCGCTCGGCGCGCGCCGGGTGACGGTCTTGAGCTGCATCTCGTCGACCACCGCATTGTCGCGTGACTGCACCAGCAATCCGCCGGCGACCGACTTGACCGTGAGCCCCGCCGCGCGCGGATCGGGCACACCGCCGGCGAGCAGCAGCCGCAGGTTCTTCTTCGCCGCCACGATCTTGATCGCTTCCTCGGTTGCTTCGGGCGCGATGATCACCTCGGTGAAAATCTCGGTGATCGCCTTGGCGGCCTCGGCGTCGAGCGGACGGTTGAGCGCGACGATGCCGCCGAAGGCCGAAGTGGAATCGCAGGCCAGCGCCTTCCGGTAGGCCTCGAGGAGGCTTGCGCCTTCGGCGACGCCGCACGGATTGGCATGCTTGACGATGACGCAGGCGGCGGTGCGCTGCGCGTCGAATTCGGCGATGCATTCGTAGGCGGCGTCGGTGTCGTTGATGTTGTTGTAGGACAGCTCCTTGCCCTGGAGCTGGCGTGCGGTGGCGACGCCGAAGCGCATGCCCGGCGCGCGGTAGAAGGCCGCGCTCTGATGCGGGTTCTCGCCGTAGCGCAGCGCCTGGATGAGTTTGCCGCCGAAGGCGCGATAGTCGGGCGCGTTGTCGTGCAAGGTGTCGGCAAACCAGTTGGAGATCGCCGCGTCATAGGCGGCGGTGCGCGCATAGGCCTTGGCCGCGAGCTTTTGCCGCAACTCCAGCGTCGTCATGCCGGTGTGCTGCGCCAGTTCGCCGAGCACCAGTTCGTAATCCGCCGGCTCGACCAAGACGGTGACGTCGCCGTGGTTCTTGGCGGCGGCGCGGATCATCGTGGGCCCGCCGATGTCGATGTTCTCGATGCAATCGTCGAACGCAGCGCCTTTGGCCACCGTCGCCTCGAACGGGTAGAGATTGACGACGAGCAGGTCGATCGGCCGGATGTGATGTTTCTCCATCGCCGCGGCGTGCTCCTTGTTGCCGCGGATCGCCAACAGGCCGCCATGCACCTTCGGGTGCAGCGTCTTCACGCGGCCGTCCATCATTTCCGGAAAGCCGGTCAGATCGGCGACGTCGATGACGTTCAACCCGGCGTCCTTGAGCGCCCTGGCGGTGCCTCCGGTGGAGACGAGCTCGACGCCGTAGCCGGCAAGCGCCGTGGCGAAGTCGATGAGCCCGGCCTTGTCGGACACCGACAACAGGGCGCGGGTGATGCGGCGCGGATGACTGGCCATGTGCTACCGGCTAGCACATCAGCCGGGCGAAAGTGTATGCGGCGGCCTGGCAATCCACGCGGGCATCCACAAGCATCACAGCGGCAATTCCGGCTCCTCCGGGGCGTCCTTGCGGGGGCCGATTCCCGCCGGCGTCGTGTGGCGGAAACACCAGCGCACCCGCGGCTGCTTGCGCGCCTGGCCGTAAATGACGATCTGCACGGTGCGGCGCGGGCCGTCGGGACCGGCGAGGAATACGCTTTCCTCGATGTCCGCCGTTTCGCCGTAGGTGTTGAAGGTCCACAATTCGCGGTCGGGCAACAGCAGGATGGCGCCGTGGCCGTCGCTCAGCCGGCTGGCCTTGACCGCCGGATGCAGATGAAAGCGCACGGCGTAGTCGTCGGGCGCCTTGCTGCCGGCGTTCGGCTCGTAGACGAAATGGTCTTCGCCGTCGAGCGTGCGGCCGTCGAGGCTCAGCCGCAGCACGCGGTGGTGGATCACGCCGAATTGGCCCGCATAGCCATCGTGCGACACGCGCAGAATGGCGCCGTCGGCCGTGTCCTCGCGCAGCACGGGCACGTTGCCCGGTCCGCTGATGATCGGCGTGCCAAATAACAGGCCGCGGAAATTGCGCGACTCGAAGAACTGGCAGGATGACGTGTCGTTGAACGTCGCGGTCGAATGCGTGCGCGTCGCCCGCGCCGTCTGCCGCCAGCTCTCCTTGTTCACTGCCGGCATGCCGCAGTTCACCACCAGGCGATTGAGATTCCACGACAGTTCGAAAGCGAGACAGCCGGCGTGCGCCTCCTGGCTCAAGGCGAGCGGCGGCGGCTTGCCGGTGTCCATCAGCAGGGTGGTCTGCCCGGCATCGATGCGCTGGTATCCGGAATGCGGGGCGTTCGCCACCGGCGCCCCGCGCGCGTCGTCATAGGCAAGCGCGGTCGCCAGAAGATCGACCGGCGTCGGCCCCATGCCGTTGAACAGCGCGAAGTTGCCGTCGGCATGACGGAAGAAGCGCAACATCGGCATCATGCGGTCGATGGCGTTGTTCAGCGCCAGCGGCGGCGGCAGATTGCGCGCCGAAAATAATTGGCGCAGCGGCAGCAGATCGATCAGCAATTCGATGAGCGTGCCCGGATTGCGGCTGACGTGCCCGCCGTCGGGCAGGATCTGCCGCCCCAGCTCCTCGACCAGCTTGCGCGCGCTCACGCGCAGGCTGCCGGACTGGCCTTCCAGGCAAAGCGCGGCGTAAGTCAGCGTGACCACCGCCTGCAGCCGCGGCAGCCCGTCGCGCGATTGATTGAGGGTGCGGCGCAGGTAGCGCACCTGTCGCGACAGGCTGCGGGTGAAGCGGCGGTAGAAGCGCACGTCGGCGTCCTGCAGCACGAACGGCGCCTGGCACAGCCAGAACAGGATGCGGCGCGAGAGAATATCGGTGCGCCAGCCGAGCGGATGCCAGCGGCCCTGGACATTGATCCAGTCGTCGATCAGTGAGCGGGCATTGGCGCGGGTGATCGCGCTGTCGGCGGCGCGCAGATGCCGCAGCCAGGAAAAGCTCAAAAGCATCACCGCCCATTCGTCGGACGGCGGCATCATTTCGAATGGCGAGCGGCGGTCGCAGATCACCACCTTGCCGGCGAAGGCGAAGCGGCCGCCGTAGATTTCGCTGGCGCGGGTGGCGTCGGCAGTGCGCAGATCCTGCGGCGCGATGACAAGGCGGTCGGTGGTGGCCGAGGTGTAGCGCCAGCGCATCAACGGATGCGCATTGATCCGGCCGACGAGGCTGCGAAATGCGCGGCGCTCGATGAGCACGGAGAGCCTTAATCGCTCCGCGACCGAAACCCGCGTCATTGAGCGGCTCGTCCCCTGTAGCGCCCGATTCTCCCCAATCGAGGACAAGATAGCGAAGCCCCGCCGGGGGGCCAATATGTTTGAAATCAAAGCAAAAAAACGATTAATGGCGGATCAGCCGGGCGGCGTAAAAGCCGTCCAGCCCGCCCCAGCGCGGATCGGGGTCGGGCAATTGCATCGGCAGGGTGCGCAGGTCGCCCTCGGCGCTGACGAACTCGGCGCAGCCGAACACATCCGCGGCCGTGATCGGTTGGCGTTTGACGCGGGGCTCGCGCGCGATCAGCGCCGCGACCTGCTGCTCGGCCTCCTCGGGCTCCAGCGAGCAGACGCAATAGACGAGCGTGCCGCCGGGCTTGAGCAGTTCGACGGCGCGGTCGAGCAGCCGCTGCTGCAGCGAAGCAAGAATCGTGAGATCGGCCTCGCCCTTGAGCCAGGGCACGTCGGGATGTCGGCGGATGGTGCCGGTGGAGGAGCAGGGCGCATCGAGCAGCACGGCGTCGAACGGATCGCTTTGCCATTCCAGCGCATCGGTGGCGATGACCTCCGCTTTCAGCGACAGCCGCGCGAGATTTTCGCTGAGGCGCATCAGCCGTCCGGCCGAGCGGTCGACGGCGGTGACATCGGCGCCAGCGAAAGCGAGCTGCGCCGTCTTGCCCCCAGGCGCCGCGCATAGATCGGCCACGCGTTTGCCGTTGAGATCGCCGAAGAGATGCGCCGGCAATGCGGCGGCCGCGTCCTGCACCCACCAGGCGCCTTCGGCAAAACCGGGCAGCAGCGAAATGGCGCCATGCGCCAGCGTGCGCACCGTTCCGGTCGGCAGCACGCGGCCATGCAGGTGTTCGGCCCATTCGGCGGCATCGTTCTTGACGGTGAGATCGAGCGCCGGCTCGTGGCCATTGGCTTCGGCGATCGCGCGTGCCGCATCGCGTCCGTAGGTTTTCGTCCAGCGCGCGAGCAACCATGCCGGCGTGTCGAGCACGGTCGCGGGGCTGAGGCTTGCCTCGCGGTTTTGCGCCACGCGCCGCAGCACCGCATTGACCAGGCCGGCATAGCGGGCGCTGCGCCGATCGGTCTGCGCCAGCCGCACCGAGAGATCGACCGCGGCGTGGTCGGGAACGTCGAGCCAGAGGATCTGCGCCGCCCCGAGCAGCAAGATGGTTTCGGTGCGCGGCGCGTCTGGTGGGAATCCCTTGTCGAGAAAACCGCCGACGATGTGCCGCAGCGTGCCGAGACGGCGCAACACCGTGGCGGCGAGGCGGCGCATGAGCGCGCGGTCGCGGTCGGCAAGCGCCGCGAGGCCGGCATGCGCGCTTTTGCCGGAGAGCTGCTCGTCGAGCGCGATTTTCCGCCGCAGCACGCCCTCAAGAATGTCGGCGGCAATGCGCCGGGCGGCGAGGCCCGGGACATCCGGCTGCGGGGAGGTGCGCGCTCGCGCCATGGAAGGAATCATTGCCACGAATTGTGTCCGTCTCGCGAACCGGCCGGCAAAAAACGTAATTGACACACAGCTTCGCTTGCGTGCCCGGTTGTAGAAAAATTCACACAGCAACCCACGATTGCGCTTGCGCGAATCGGGCATATCCGCCTATTCTAGGATTATGTTCACAGTCGCCAGAGCGGTCACCCCTGCGCGCGGCGGCGCCCTGCTGCTGGCGGCCGCCTGCTTTGCCGCGGGCCTCACCGCCGGCGCGGTATTCGCGCCAGCGCCTGTGGGCGGCGGGGCGGCGCCGGCTTATGCGCCACCCCCGCGGGCCGCGTTACGCGACGGTCATCCGGCCGAGGTGCTGCGGGTCATCGACGGCGACACCTTCGAGGCCCGGGTGCGCATCTGGCCGGGCATGGACGTGACCACGCGGATCCGTCTGCGCGGCATCGACGCCGCCGAGCTGCACGCGCGCTGCGACGAAGAGCGCGGCAAGGCCATCGCGGCGCGCGAGGCGCTGGCGCACATTCTGGCCGAGGGCGCGGTCGGCGTCTCCGGTGTTGCCCAGGACAAATACGGCGGGCGCGTCGATGCCGACGTCTCCACCGCAAGGACTGCGGACGTTTCCGCGGCCATGCTGCAAGGTGGATTTGCGCGCGCCTATTCCGGCGGCCGGCGCGAAAGCTGGTGCGGCTGAGCGCGGAGTTGTCCCGCGTTAGCGCTCCACGATCACCGGCGTGCCGACATCGACCAGCCGGTAGAGCGCGCGGATATCGTCGTTGTACATGCGGATGCAGCCGTAGGAGACGAAGCCGCCGATCGAGCGCGGATCGTTGGTGCCGTGGATGGCGTATTCGCCGCCGCGCATGGTCAGCGCCGCCGCGCCCATCGGATTTTTCGCCGCACCGCCGGGAACGACCTCCGGCAGTCTGGGGTTGTCGCGACGAATCTCATCCGGCGGCGACCAGGCCGGTTTGACGTATTTGCCTTCGATGCGCGCCTGGCCGGTCCATTCCTTGCCGGCGCGGCCGACGCCGACAGGAAAGCGCAGCGCGTGCCCGCCGTCGATGACGTAATAGAGCCGGCGCTGCTCGGTCTTCACCACGATGGTGCCGGGCGCGAAGCCGGAGAAGGAGACGACGTCGCGCGTGGCGGCATGTGCCGTCGCGGCGACGATTGTCCAGGTCAGAGTGAAACAGGCAAACAGCGCCGTGCGCCGCAGAACCATAGCCATCGAACCCGCCCGCTTGCATTAGCGGGCGGCATAATAGGGCGCGCGAAAACGGGTTCGAGCGAAAGCGCGAAGTAACCTAAACGGTTATTTACTTTCCGCGCCGGCGCCGAGAACCCTGCTTATGCGCCTGCCTTGGCGGCTTTCTTGTTTTGCCGGTTGTTCACCAGATCGTCGACCACCGCCGGCTCGGCAAGCGTCGAAGTATCGCCGAGATTGCCGAATTCATCCTCGGCGATCTTGCGCAGGATGCGGCGCATGATCTTGCCGGAGCGCGTCTTCGGCAGGCCGGGCGCAAACTGGACCAGGTCCGGCGAGGCGATCGGACCGATCTCCTTGCGCACCCAGGCGACCAACTCCTTGCGCAACTCTTCGGTCGGCGCTTCGCCCGCCATCAACGTCACATAAGCGTAGATGCCCTGACCCTTGATGTCGTGCGGGTAACCGACAACGGCCGCTTCCGATACTTTCGGATGCGCGACCAGCGCGCTTTCCACCTCGGCAGTGCCCATGCGGTGGCCGGCGACGTTGATCACGTCATCGACGCGGCCGGTGATCCAGTAGTAGCCGTCCTCGTCGCGGCGGCAGCCGTCGCCGGTGAAATAGCGCCCGATATAGGTGGAAAAGTAGGTCTGCACGAAACGCTCGTGGTCGCCATAGACCGTGCGCATCTGCCCGGGCCAGGAGTCGGCGATGCATAGATTGCCGGTACAGGCGCCCTGGAGTTCGTTGCCTTCGGCATCGACGATCTGCGGGATGACGCCGAAGAACGGCCGCGTCGCCGAGCCGGGCTTGAGCTTGGTGGCGCCCGGCAGCGGCGTGATGAGAATGCCGCCGGTCTCGGTCTGCCACCAGGTGTCGACGATCGGGCAGCGGTTCTCGCCGACGACATGGTAGTACCATTCCCAGGCTTCGGGATTGATCGGCTCGCCGACGCTGCCGAGAAGACGCAGCGATTTGCGCGAGGTTTTCTTCACCGGCGCATCGCCGCCCTGCATCAGCGCGCGGATCGCGGTGGGCGCCGTGTAAATGACATTGACCTGGTGCTTGTCGCAGACCTCCCAGAACCGCGAGGTCGTCGGATAGTTCGGCACGCCTTCGAACATCAGCGAGATGGCGCCGTTCGAGAGCGGGCCATAGACGATGTAGCTGTGGCCGGTAACCCAGCCGACGTCGGCGGTGCACCAGTAGATATCGCCGTCGTGATAGTCGAACACGTACTGGTGCGTGATCGAGGTATAGACCAGATAGCCGCCGGTGGTATGGAGGACGCCTTTCGGCTTGCCGGTCGAGCCCGACGTGTAGAGAATGAACAGCGGGTCTTCCGCGTTCATCTCTTCGCACGGGCAATCGGCCGCCACGATCTTGGCCATCTCGTCGTAATAGACGTCGCGGCCCGGTCTCATGTTCACCTTCTCGCCGGTGCGGCGCACGACGATCACGGAGGTGACGCCGCCGGCCTTGTCGCAGGCGGCATCGGTATTCGCCTTCAGCGGGATCTTGCGGCCGCCGCGCACACCTTCGTCCGCCGTGACCACGACGGCCGATTTGCAGTCCTCGATGCGGCCGGCCAGCGAATCCGGCGAGAAGCCGCCGAACACCACGGAGTGGATGGCGCCGATGCGCGCGCAGGCGAGCATGGAAATCGCCGCCTCCGGGATCATCGGCATGTAGATGGTTACGCGGTCGCCCTTCTTGACGCCGCGCGCCTTCAGCACATTGGCGAAGCGGCAGACCTCGGCGTGCAGCTGCTTGTAGGTGATCTTCTTGTCGTTTTTCGGATCGTCGCCTTCCCAGATGATCGCGGTCTGCTCGCCGCGCTTGGCGAGATGCCTGTCGACGCAGTTGTAGGCGACGTTGAGCTTGCCGTCCTCGAACCACTTGATCGAGACATTGTGCGGGTCGAAGGAGGTGTTCTTGACCTTGGTGAATGGCTTCGACCAGTCGATGCGCTTGGCCTGCTCGGCCCAGAAGCCGTTCGGGTCCTTGATCGAGCGCGCATACATGTCCTGATACTTGGCGTCGTCGACAAAGGCGCGCTTCGCCCACGCAGCCGATACGTCATAAATCTTGTCGGTCATCTATTCCTCCCGGCCCCGCTTGTCCCGTGCGGGCGAACCTGTTTGTTGCCCCCATTATGCGACGGCACATTGATTTACGACAAGCCGGTGGGCCTGCCACTTTGGTCGCTATTTTGGTGGTTTTTCAGAGGGCTAGACGCCCCGGGCGCCGACGGTCCATGCGCATCGGCAGCGGTGCGATCGGTTCACGCAACCACGGCCGGTTTGTGCATCGCGATGCCGCCCATAACAAGGACAATGCCGAATATATCCCTCGCCGAGGGGATCTGCGCGAGCACGAGCGCGGCAATGATCGTCGCGGTCGCCGGCAGCAGTGCCAGCAGCAAGGCAAAACTCGCGCGCGGCAGCCGCGACATCGCCAGTTGATCGCAAATATAGGGGATCACGGAGGAGCAAATGCCGATGCCGATCCCTGCCAGAACGAGTTCAATATGTCCAAAGGCCTTCACCGCCTGGACGATGCCGATCGGCATAATGGCGACAAACGCGATCACCATGGCCGCGCCGAGGCGCTCGACGCCGCCGCTGGCGCCGCTTTCCGCCGCCTTGTGACCGAGCACGATATAGCCGACAAACAGCGCCGCGTTGAGTGCCGACCAGAACAGCCCAAACGGATCGGTCGCCCATTTCACGTTGATCAGGATGAATACGCCGGCGACTGCGAGGAGGAGCGCGAAGAAATTGCGCCGCGTGCGCAGGCCATAGAGCGCGACGATGATGGTGCCGACGAATTCCATGGCCGCGACCAAGCTCATCGGCAGACGATCCAGCGCCAGGTAAAACGACGTGTTCATCACCGCGAGGCAGATGCCGAGTCCCGCGAGCAGTAATCGTGTCTTGCGATCCGCCTGCGCGATCGTTTTCCACGGCTTTGTGACGCTTGCGAAAATTATGGCCGCCGAGGCGATGCGGAACCACGCCACGCCGAGAACGCCGACCGCCGGAAATAGCAGCACGGCAAAGGATGGTCCGAGATAGTGAAAGACGGCGCTGACACCGAACCACGCGTGCGGAGGAACGGCACCGGCGGCTTTGTTGACGATGAGGCCGCTGGTTGCGATTGATCGCCTGTTCATGCCATCATTATGAAGTCTCGGATCGCTCCATCCATAGAACACGGAAGGGCTTTGGCTGAATATAACGATCAATCAAAGGCTAAAATTGCTAAACGCTTAAGATCGAAAAACACCAATATCGACGCGGTCGACGCCAAGTTGCTGGCGGCGCTCATTGCCAATGCGCGCGTCAGCAATGCCAAGCTTGCGCGTCTGGTGAAGCTGTCGGGTCCGAGCGTGTCGGAAAGGCTCAGGCGGCTGGAAGAAGCCGGCGTGATCGAAGGCTACACGGCGAAGATCAATCCAGGCGTGCTCGGCTTGCCGATTGCAGCGTGGCTTCGCGTCCGGCCGATCCCGGGGCAACTGCAAAAGGTGGCGGACATCCTGCGCGGCCTGCCTGAGATCGTGGAGTGCGACCGCATCACCGGCGAGGATTGCTTCATCGCCCGCGCCCATGTCAGATCGGTCGGCGATCTGGAGCGGCTGATCGACAAAATCATTCCTTGGGCGATGACCAATACATCGATCATTCAGTCGTCGCCGGTTGCGCGCCGCTTGCCGCCGATCGCCGCGGGCCGGCGCTGACGCGTCACCCTTTCAACCCGCCCATCTTGCAGACGAGCTTCCATTCGTCGGCCGTGACCGGCTGCACCGACAGCCGCGTATTGTTCGCCAGCACCATCGCTTTCAGCTTCGGCTCGGCCTTGATTTCGGCGAGCGTCACCGGCGTCTTTGCCGGCTCGAGGGCTTTCACATCGACGACCACCCAGGGCTCGCCTTTCTTGGCCGTCGGGTCGGGATAGTGCTCGCGGATAATCTCGACCACGCCGACGACCGCCTTCTCCTCGCCGGAGTGATAGAAAAAGGCGCGATCGCCCTTCTTCATCTTCATCAGATTTGACTTGGCCTGGAAGTTGCGCACGCCGGACCAGGCGTCGCCCTTGGCGCCCTTCTTGACCTGATCGTTCCACGACCAGGAACCAGGCTCGGATTTCATCAGCCAATAAGCCATGTCACGCCTCCGATTTGATCGGGCGCGAGAGAAGCGACTCAATCGCCTCGTCGACGCTCAATTTGCCGGCCAGCACCGCGGCGACGGCGGCGGAAATCGGCATGTCGACATTCTTCGCGCGCGCCATTTCCAACAGCACCGGCGCGGTGAACACGCCTTCTGCTAGTTTGCTTTGATCCGGCTTCTCGCCTCTGCCCAATGCCACGCCGCAGGAAAAATTGCGCGACTGCGGCGAGGAGCAGGTGAGGATGAGATCGCCGAGGCCGGAGAGGCCGGTCATCGTTTCGGGCTTGGCGCCGAAGGCGCGGCCGAAGCGCGAGAGCTCGGCAAAGCCACGCGTGGTCAGCGCCGCCGCGGCGCTGGCGCCGAGGCCGCGCCCGGTGACAATGCCCGCCGCGATCGCCAGCACGTTTTTTGCTGCGCCGCCGATCTCGACGCCGCGCACGTCGGTCGAGTGATAGGGGCGGAAGGTGCCGGAATTGATGGCGTGCGCCAGCGCCTCGGCGAGCGTGCCGTCGCTGGCCGCGAGCGTCACCGCCGTAGGCAGGCCACGGGCGACGTCGGCGGCAAAACTTGGCCCAGACAGGATCGCCGGCGTCGCCCGCGGGGCGCATTCGGCAATCACCTCGGTCATGAACTTGTGCGTGCCGTGCTCGATGCCTTTGGCGCAGGCGATCAGCGAGGTGCCATCGCGCATGGTTTGCGCGAGCGACTTGACGACCGGGCGCGTGGCCTGCGCCGGAACGACCAGCAGCATCGCGTCGGCTCGCGTTGCTTCGGCAAGCGCGCGGGTGATCTTGATGCTGTCGTCGAGACGAATACCCGGCAGAAAGCGGCTTTCGCGCTTTTTCTCCAGATGCTCGGCATTGGCCGCGTCGAATTCCCACAGCACCACGCTGCGCCCGGCGCGCGCGCAGGTCAGCGCCAGCGCGGTTCCCCAGGCGCCGCCGCCGAGCACGGCGATGCGGTCGATGCTCATTTCTCTTTCTCCTGCCTCCCCCCTTGTGGGGGAGGGTTGGGGAGGGGGGTACTTTCAAAGCAATGCGCGAAACGAAAAATACCCCGCTCCCGGATCGTGGAGCCTGTCATCGGGCGGCGCTTCGCGCCGACCCGTTGGCGATCCGACCTCCCCCTCAAGGGGGGAGGCAAAAAAGGGGAGGCGACCTGCCGAATCATTTGTATGCCGCCGTCTTCTTGCGCGCGCCTTCGGCGGCGGCGATTTCATCGAGCGGCCAGCGCGCGCGCGGTGGAGTATCGAGCGAGTCGGTCATGCCGAGCGCCAGCTTTTCGCAGCCGGCCCAGGCGATGATGGCGCCATTGTCGGTGCACAGCGCGAGCGGCGGCGCGACCAGCACGGTGCCGACTTCGAAGGCAAGCCGGTGCAAGACCTTGCGGATCGCCTGGTTGGCGGCAACGCCGCCGGCGGCGACCAGTGCGGTCGGCGCCCCGTATTGGGCGCGGAACAGACGCAAACCCGCGCGCAGCCGGTCGAGCACGACATCGACCACGGCCTGCTGAAACGAGGCGCAGAGATCGGCGACGTCCTGATCGGAGAGCGGCGCGATCTTTTCCGCTTCGAGCCGCAGCGCCGTCTTCAGGCCGGACAGGGAGAAATCGGCGTCCCTTCGCCCGTGCATCGGCCGCGGCAGCGCGAAGCGGGCGGCATCGCCATGCACGGCTTCCTTTTCGACCTGCGGGCCGCCCGGATAGCCGAGGCCGAGCAACTTCGCCGTCTTGTCGAAGGCCTCGCCGATGGCGTCATCCTGCGTGGTGCCGAGGCGCACGTAATCGCCGACACCGCGGACGGCGACGATCTGCGTGTGGCCGCCGGACGCAAGAAACAGGCAATAGGGGAACGGCGTTGCATCGGTCAGCCGCGCCGTGAGCGCATGCGCCTCCAGATGATTGACCGCGATCAGCGGCTTCTTGTTGACCAGGGCGATCGCCTTCGCCGTCGTCAAGCCGACGATGACGCCGCCGATCAGGCCCGGCCCCGCCGCCGCGGCGACCCCATCAATTGCGTCGTAATCGCGCCCGGCCTCGTCCATCGCCTTGGCGATGAGCGCATCCAGCGCTTCGACATGGGCGCGGGCGGCGATTTCCGGCACGACGCCGCCAAAGGCGGAATGCTCCTTGACCTGCGAGAGCACGATATTGGACAGAATCTTGCCGCGGCCGTCCTCGGAACGTTCCACCACGGCGGCGGCGGTCTCGTCGCAGGTCGTCTCGATGCCGAGGACAACCATGAAAGCTTTCCCCGCTCCGGCGCGGTCCCTATAGTCCCGCCCGATTTGTGGTCCGGCCTAGCATCGCGAGGTCATCGAGTGCAATCCTCAGGCGCCCCTTTGCGCATCGGCACGCGCGGCAGCCCGCTGGCGCTGGTTCAGGCGCGGCTGGTGCGCGCGCGGCTCGCCGCGGCGACGGACGCGGACGAGGCGGCGATTGAGATCAAGATCATCCGCACGACCGGCGACGTCATTCAGGACCGGCCACTGGCCGAGGAGGGCGGCAAGGGCCTGTTCACCAAGGAGATCGAGGAAGCGGTGCTGCGCGGCGAGATCGACCTGGCGGTGCATTCGGCGAAAGACATGCCGACGGTCTTGCCGGCGGGCCTCATGCTGGCGGCCTGCCTCGAGCGCGAGGACCCGCGCGACGTCTTCGTCAGCCGGACAGCACGCTCGCTTGCCGAGCTGGCGCAGGGCGCGACGCTCGGCACCGCGTCGCTCAGGCGGCAAGCCATCGCCAGGAAGGCGCGACCCGATCTTAACGTCAAACCGCTGCGCGGCAATGTGGAGACGCGGCTGCGCAAGCTCGAGGACGGCGAAGTCGATGCCACGATCCTTGCGCTCGCGGGACTCAAACGTCTTGGGCTCGCCGAGCGCGCCACACGGATCATGAACATCGACGAGTTTCTGCCCGCGGTGGCGCAAGGCGCGATCGGCCTCGAAACACGCGCGGACGATGCGCGCACGCGCGAAGCGCTGGCGCGTATCGATCATGCCGACACCTCGACCGCGATTGCCTGCGAGCGCGCCTTCCTCGCCGTGCTCGACGGCTCCTGCAAGACGCCGATCGGCGGCCACGCCGAGATATCCGGCGGCGTGCTGCAATTCCGCGGGATGATCGTGAAGCCGGACGGCAGCGCCGCGCATCAGACCAGCGTCGCCGGCTCGCGCCAGAACGCGGTCACCATCGGCGCCGATGCCGGCCGTGCCCTGCGTCAATATGCCGGTCCGGGGTTTTTCAGCGCATGATCCCGAAAAGTGGACACCGGTTTCCCGCCTTCGCGAAGCCCGCTTCGGCGGGCGAAGGAAGGTCGGACAAGATCACGCGCGGGAAAAAATAAGATGCGCATCGTCGTCACCCGGCCGCAGGAGGATGCCGAGCGCACCGCCGCTGTCCTGCGCGGGCGCGGCCACGAGGTGCTGGTTGCGCCGCTGCTCAAGCTCGAGCCAGCCAAGGCCGATCTGCGCCCCAACTGGGGCGGCGTCATCATCACCAGCGCCAACGCCGCGAATGCGCTCGCCGCGCATCCGGCGCGCGACCAGTTGACAAAACTGCGGCTGTTCGCGGTCGGGCGGCGCAGCGCCGAGGCCGCGCGCGCCGTCGGTTTCACCGACGTGATCTCGGCGGGCGGCGACGTGCGCGATCTGATCCGCACCCTGGTCGCGCGCCGCGCCGACGAACAGGCGCCGCTGCTTTACCTCGCCGGCGAGGATCGCGCGCGCGATCTCATCGGCGAACTCGCAGCGCGCGGCATCGCCGCCGAGATGGTGGTCATCTATCGCGCCGTCGTCGTTGCGTTTCCGCCGGCATTGGCCGCGGCGCTCCGGGACGGGACGGTCGACGCGGTGCTGCATTATTCCAGGCGCAGCGCAGAAGGGTATCTCGTCGGCGCCGAGCAGGCCGGCGTGAGCGAGCAGGCGCTCAAGGTCCGCCACATCTGTCTGTCAACGCAGATTGCCGCGCCACTCGTCGCCACCGGTGCGGCCGATGTCGTCGTCGCGCCGCGCCCGGACGAGGCGGCGCTGATCGAGCGCATCGGTGCTTGACATTGGCGCGCGCGCGCCGTTTGCGTTATGGGGCAAGCGGGTGAATGGGCTCGCCTCGAGGAGGTGCGCATGGCCGACAAGCGTGCGACGCCGGAAGCGCCGCAACAATCGCCACAGGACGCGCAGGATCAGCCGCCGCGCAGCAAGCGCGCGGCGCCCACCATCGATCTGGCCGCGACCGAAGTGCCGCCTGAAGGCGCTGCCGCCGAGACGCCGCCGGAACGGCCGGCGAGCGCATCGGCCACCGAAGCCGACGTCCATGCCAGTCCCACCCGTCCGCCAAAGGCAATGATGGCAGCGCTTGGCGCCGCCGCGGGCATCGGCGCGGCCGTTGCGGTGCTCGTGGTGTTCGGGCTCTGGCGCGGTGGCTTTATTTCCCCCGGTTACGAAAATGCCGGTGACTTGAGCGCAAAGGTGGGGGCGGCGGAAAAGCAGGTGAGCGACTTGCAAAGCCGGCCGCCGGCGCCGAATACGGATGCGATCGGTGCTCTCGTCGGCCGGATCGACAGGATCGAGGCAACGCTCGCCAAGCCTCCGCCCGGCGACGCCGGCGTCGCCGACAAGCTCACCGCCGCCGACAATGCGATGAAGTCGTTGGGGCTTGCGCTCGCCGCGCTCGGCCATCGTACCGATGACGCGGCTGGCAACGCCGCCGAGGCGCACCGGGTCGCGGTTGCGGCAACCAAAGCCGTTGCCGATCTCAAGGCGTCGATGGAAGCGGCGACCGCGACCAATTCGCCGGGCGTGCCCCGCGCCGATATCGACGCTCTGGAGAAACGCGTCGCCGCGCTGGAGAGCCAAGCCAAGGCGGCGCAGGGCGCCAAAGGCTCCGGTGCCGACAGCGCCGCGCGGCTTGCCTTGAGCGCGGAGGTGCTGCGCGGCGCGGTTGCCGTCGGCGCGCCCTATGCCGACGAACTGGCAGCGGTCAAACTGTTTGGCGCCGACGACAAGGCGCTGGCGCCGCTCGCGCCATTCGCGGCCAGTGGAATTCCGGACAAGAAAGCATTGGCGGAGGAACTCTCCGCGCTGCTGCCGCAAATGCTGAAGATTGCGGGAACGCCGCCGCCATCGGCCAGCTTCCTCGAGCGGTTGCAGGCGAATGCCGACAGGCTCGTGCGCGTGCGTCCGCTGAATGCGCCGCCGGGCGACGACCCTTCGGCGCTGCTCGCGCGCCTCGATGTTGATGCGGCCAACGCCGATATCGCCGCGGCGTTGAACGATCTCGGCAGGCTGCCGGACAAGATCCGCGCGCCGGCGGCGGCCTGGATGGAGAAGGCCAGGGCGCGACAGGCGGCCATCGAAGCGGCGAGACGATACGCCGCCACGGCCGCGCGGGCGCTGCGGCCGCAGTGAGGACTGGATGATCCGTCTCGTCGCTTTCCTCGTTTCTGTGGCCCTGCTCGCGGCCGGCGTCGCCTGGGTCGCCGACCGTCCGGGCGACATCGCCGTCAACTGGATGGGCTACCACATCGAAACCTCGGTGCTGGTGGCCGCGCTTGCCCTGCTGGTGCTGGTGATCGCCGCCATCGTCCTGTGGTCGATCCTGCGCGGCATCTGGCGTTCGCCCCAGCACGTGTCGCTGTTCTTTCGCCACCGGCGCGCCATGAAGGGCTATCTCGCCGTCTCGCGCGGCCTCGTTGCCATCGGCGCCGGCGATCACCGCCTTGCGCGCAAATCGGCGGACGAAGCGGCACGGCTGTCGCCCAACGAGTCGCTGACGCTGCTGCTCACGGCGCAGTCGGCGCAACTCGCAGGCGATCGCGCCGGCGCCGAAGGCGCTTTCCGCGCCATGCTTCGCCGCGAGGAAACCAGGCTGCTCGGTCTGCGCGGACTTTTTGTCGAAGCCCAGCGGCGCGACGATGCCCCTGCGGCGCTGCATGCTGCAGAGGAAGCCGCCAGGGTCGAACCGTCGCTGACCTGGGCCGGGCACGCGGTGATCCGGTTTCGCAGTGCCGCGCGCGATTGGCGGGGCGCGCTCGAAGCCCTCGAGCGGATGAAGAATTCGCTCGAAAAGCACATCTACCGCCGCAAGCGCGCCGTGCTGCTGACCGCGCATGCCCTTGCAGTCGCCGACACCGACCGCGAGGCGTCCCACGCTTCCGCGCTGGAGGCGGTGAAGCTCGCACCCGATCTGGTGCCGGCGGCGGCGCTTGCCGGACGGCGCCTCGCCGAGGCCGGCGAGGCGCGCAAGGCGGGCAAGATCCTCAGCAAGGCGTGGGCCGCCAATCCGCATCCCGACATTGCCGAGGCTTACGCCAACCTGCGCTTTGGCGACAGCGCGCGCGAACGGCTGGCGCGCGTCAAGCGCCTGGTCGAGAAACTGCCGGGCCATGTCGAGAGCGCGCTGGCGCTGGCGCGTGCCGCGCTCGATGCGCGTGATTTTACCGCCGCGCGCGCCGCGCTTGCCTCGCATCTTGCGGCGCCGACGCGGCGTATCGCCACGCTGATGGCCGAAATCGAGGAGGCCGAGCACGGCGACAAAGGCCGCGTGCGCGAATGGATGGCGCGCGCCATGCGTGCGGCCGGCGATCCGGCATGGACCGCCGAAGGAGTCGTCTCCGACCGCTGGATGCCGGTGACGCCGAAGGGTCACCTCGATGGCTTCGAATGGAAGCCGCCGCTCGCCGAAATCGGCGTCAGCCCGCCCGTGATCGAAGTGAGCGAGCCCGCGCCGCAGCCGACAGCGGCGCCGGAGGCAAAGCCGCCGGAAGCAATGCCGCCGCAGCCAGAACTCAAGCCCGAGCCGAAGCCGGTCGCGCAAGCCAAGCCGGTCGAGGCGGTGATCCCGTTGGTGCATGCACCCGACGATCCGGGGCCGGATCCGGGCCCGGAAAGCGATCCCGTGGCCGAGACCGCGGCGCCGCCGGCGCGCGATACCTGGCAGCGGATCAGGCAGTTGTTCCGTTAATCGCAAATCAGGTCGGTTCGGGCTACTGCTTGCCAATCCCGCCTGCCGCCACTATCAACGGCGCAGCATTGACGCATTATCTGTCCCACTTTTCGGGGTCATGCTTGGCCGGCGTAGCTCAGCGGTAGAGCATCCGCTTCGTAAGCGGGGGGTCGGGGGTTCAAATCCCTCCGCCGGCACCATTCCCCCGCCCGGAATCGATGTCATCGTCGGAAAGAACGCGCAACGCGGCGCCTTCGACGTCGCTGTATTGTCCGCTGCGCAGCGCCCAGAGGAACGCCAACAAGCCGAGAAGGCCGAGCCCGAGCGCCATGGGAATGAGATAGATCAACACGTTCATGGGCGCGCTCCCGAGCGGCGGGCCCGCAACGCGTTCAGCGTGACCAGGATCGACGAGCCGGACATGGCCAGCGCGGCGATCAGCGGCGTCACCACGCCGAGGATGGCGACCGGCACCGCGATCGTATTGTAGATCGCCGCAAGGGCGAGATTCTCCGACATCAGCCGGCGCGCGCGGCGGGCGATAACAATTGCATCGACAATGGGCGCCAGCCGCTCGCCGAGAAACACCGCGTCGGCCTGCGCCTGCGTGAGATCGGCGGCGGCAATCGGCGACAGCGAGACATGGGCGGCGGCGAGCGCCGGCGCGTCGTTGAGGCCATCGCCGATCATCAGCACGCGGCGGCCATCGGCTTTCAGCGACTCGACGCACGCGATTTTTTCCGCCGGCTTCAATTCGCCCATCCATCTGGCGACGCCGAGCGCCCGCGCGACGGGCCGCACCGCGGCGTTGCGGTCGCCCGACAGGATAAGGACCTCAAAGCCGAGCTGCGTCAGCGCCAGGACCGTCGCCGCCGCGTCGCTGCGCAATTTCTGGCTGATGGCGATGACGGCCGACTGCGTGCCATAGACGAAATAAATGCTCGATGCATCCGCGGCCGGCGCCGGCGTATCGGCAAGGCCGCAGAATTCGGCGCTGCCGAGGCGGGCCTCGACGCCGGCAATTTTTGCGCGCACACCCTGCCCCGGCTCCTCGGTTGCGGCGTTAAACGGCATGCGCAATGTTGCCTCGCGCGACAGCGCAATCGCCAGCGGATGCCGGCTCGACAGCGCCAAACGCGCCGCCATTTGCAGCAGGTCGGGGTCAATCTCGCCGGTATTGGTCACGCGCGGGTCGGGCAGCGTCAGCGTGCCGGTCTTGTCGAAGATCACCGTGTCGGCTTCGGCCAGCCGCTCGATGGCGTCGCCGGCGTTGAGGATGATACCGGCGCGGAACAGCGTCCCCGAGGCGACGACCTGCACCGCGGGGATCGCCAGCGCCAGCGCGCAGGGGCAGGTGATGATCAGCACGGTGATCGCCGTAACCACCGCGTCATGGACGCTCGACCCGGCGATGAGCCAGCCGGCCGCGGTCAGCGCCGCGGTCGCGTGCACCATCGGCGCGTAGATGCGCGCGGCGCGGTCGGCAAGCCGCAAGGCATGCGATTTCGCGCTCGCGGCCTTGTCGAGCAGCCGCTCGATCTCGTCGATCAGCGCGGTGCCGCCGGCCGCGGTCGTCTTCAACGTCAGCGTGCCGGCGTAATTCATGGCTCCGGCATAGACGGTGGCGCCCGCCTTGACCGCCCTGCGCGCGGTCTCGCCGGTGATGATGCTCTCGTCGATCTCCGATCGTCCGGAGAGCACGACGCCGTCGGCCGGCACGCGCTCGCCCGCGCGCAGCAGCACGCGTTCGCCCGGTTTCAGCGCCGCCACCGGTACGCTGACCAGCTCATCGCCTTCGAAGCGGCGCGCGGTCTCGCCCTTCAAGGCCGCCAGATTGCCGGCGACCGTCCGTGTCTTGCGCCGCATGGCGTGTTCCAGCGTCCGCCCGACCAGCAGGAAAAACAGCAGCATCAGCGCCGAGTCGTAGTACGCGTCGGCGGCGTGATTGATCGTTTCCACGACCGACAGGCCGAGCGCCAGAATGACGCCGAGTGAGATCGGCACGTTCATGTTGAGCGTGCGTGCGCGCAACGCCCGGAAGGCGCTGACGAAGAACGGCTGCCCGGCATAGGCCGCCGCCGGCAGCGCGATCAGCGCCGAAGCCCAATGGAAAAAGTCGCGTGTCTCCGGCGTGATGTCGCTGGCATTGCCCGACCACACCGCGACCGAGAGCAGCATGATGTTCATGGCGGCAAAGCCGGCGACGGCGAGGCAGCGCAGCAGGCGGCGCGCTTCGGCGGCCTCCTCCTGCTCGGCGCGCAGCGGCACGAAGGGATAGCCGTGGTAACCGACGGCCTCGATCGCCGAGAGGATCTGCGACGGCTTGACCAAGCCGTCGTCCCAGGCGACGTGCAGGCGGCGATTGGTGAAGTTGAGCCGCGCCTCGCTGACGCCGGGCAGGCGCTTCACCGCACCTTCGATGCGGGCAATGCAGGCGCCGCAGGAGATGCCCTCGACCGCGACATCCATGCCCAGCGTGCCATCGGCGGCCGGCTTGGCGTAGAGCGAGAGATCGAGCGTCTCCGACATGGAACTACTTCAGCGTGACGCGGCTCTCCGAGCGGAACACGCGCGTGTCGCCGCGATAGAGATCGATGATCAGGTCCCACTGCCCCGGCGGCGCCGCGGCCGCGCCGCGGAAGCTGCCCGCGGCCTTGGGCTGCAGCGGGATCACATGATCGAGGCGTTCATCGGCTGGATGCGCAAGCCGCGCATCGGCGGTAAGGCCGCCGAGCGGCGCCCCCGTGGCGTCGCGTGCGGTCACGTCGAGAACCGCGAGGCCAGCGCCGTCGCGCGCAAGCCTGCCGCCGATCTGCCAATGCAGTGCGTCCTGGCGCTCCGCCGTGGCGACGTCCTGCTCGAATTTCAGCCCGGCCTGGTAGGAGCTTTTGGTCTCGACGCCGCCGAAGGTGGAAATTGCCGCGCGCACCAGCACGCCGTTGACGGCGAAGACGACGCCGAAGAACAGCAGGAGCCAGACCAGCACCTTGGGGCCGGTCATTTCGCCGCGTTGCGCCTTCTTTGCCGTCGCGTTCATCGGTCTCTCCTAGCCTCCCGGTCCGAAGAAGTGATCGCGCATTTCAGCGGCTTCGCCGGAATCGATATCGATCAATTTGAACAGGACGGATGTCGACGGCGCCGGCGGCGTGGCGCTGTAGTCGGTGACCATCACGCGCACCTCGCGGGTCTGATCGGGGCCGACCGAGACGAGCTGGCGGCCATCCGCGCGCGGCGGCAGACCGACGAAATCGACGAGCGAGGAAGGCAGCCCGTCGACACTGAGGATGAAGTCGCGCGACTTGAGCTGCTTGTTGACGATGCGGATCGTGTAGCCGTTGCGCAGTGCCCCGTCCGACAGGCGCACAAACATCGGATTACGGTCGTGGATGACGCTGATGCCTTCGCTGTCGCGCGTCGCCAGCGTGTAGATCATGATGCCGCCGGCGATGGCGATGATTGCGGCGTAGAGCACGGTGCGCCAGCGCACCAGCTTGAAAAAGGCCTGCTTGCCTTCCATCCGCCGCTTGATGTTGATGTCGGTGTCGTAGGCGATGAGGCCGGTGGCGCGGCCGAGCTTCGCCATCACCGTATCGCAGGCGTCGATGCACAGCCCGCACTGGATGCAGCCGAGGCTCGCGCCCTGCCTGATATCGACGCCGGTCGGGCAGACATGCACGCATTGCAGGCAATCGACGCAGTCGCCGGCCGGTTCGCCATGCGACCGCAGTTGCTCGGCCTTCTTCACCGAACAGCGTGGCTCGCCCCGGTCGTAACGATAGGTGACATTGAGCGCGTATTCGTCTGTCAGCGCCGCCTGGATACGCGGCCACGGGCACATATAGAGGCACACCTGCTCGCGCATATGGCCGGCGAGCGTGTAGGTGGTGAAGGTGAGAATGCCGATGAAGGCATAGGCGATAAACGGCGCCTGCCCGACGGCGAGGTCATGCACCAGGGTCGGCGCGTCGGCGAAATAGAGCACCCAGCAGCCGCCGGTCCACCAGGCGATCATCAGCCAGACGAAGTGCTTGCCGCCCTTGCGCGCCCAGGTTTGCAGCGACCATTTGCGGGCGTCGCGCTGCATGTGCTCGCGGCGATCGCCCTCGAAGAAGCGCTCGACGGCGAAATACAGGTCGGTCCACACCGTCTGCGGGCAGAGATATCCGCACCAGATGCGGCCGGCGATCGCGTTCATCAGGAACAGCGCCACCGCCGCCAGGATCAGGAGGCCGGTGAGGTAATAGACCTCCTGCGGCCAGATCTCGATGGGGAAGAAATAGAAGCGCCGCGTCGGGAAGTCGATCAACACCGCTTGGTTCGGCGCGTTCGGTCCGCGATCCCAGCGGATGAAGGGCGTGATGTAATAGATGCCGAGCGTGATCAGCAGCACCGCCCATTTGATGCGGCGGAACAGGCCATGCACGCTCTGCGGATAGATCTGGCGCCGCGCCGCATAGAGCGGAATTTCATCGTCGGGCGGCTCGCCGCCGACTTCGGCCGCCTCGACCAGACGCGTCAACGCCGGCGCAGGTCGCGCCTTGTCGAGGGCGATGGTCGAAGCCCCTGCCACAATCACTTCTCTCCGCCGCCGAAGCTGAAGACGTAAACCGCCAGAGCCTTGATCGTCGAATCGGGCAGCCGGCCCTGCCAGGCTGGCATGACGCCGCCGTGGCCGTTCTGGATGCCTTGCACGATGGTTTGCTTGTCCGGGCCGTAGAGCCAGATGTTGTCGGTCAGATTGGCCGAACCGAGTTCGCGATTGCCCTTGCCTTCCGGCCCGTGGCAGACCGCGCAATTATCGGCGAAGATTTTCTTGCCGAGTTCGAGATTGGTGCCCGGTTCCGTCGGCAGCCCCGACAGCGAGCGGACAAAATCGGCCACGGTCGAAATCTCATTGGGCAACAACGTGCCGGAAAACGGCGGCATGTTGCCTTCGTGGTCGTCCTTGTCGCCCGAGCGGGCGCCGTGGCGGATGGTGTTCTCGATGTCGGTGAGCTTGCCACCCCACAGCCAGTCGTCGTCGTCGAGATTGGGATAGCCCTTGCCGCCGCCGCCGCCGGCGCCATGACAGGGAGCGCAGTTATCGGCGAAAGCCGTGCGGCCGAGCGCGCGGGCGAAATCGGAGAGCTGCGGATCGGCAGCGATCTGCGTCACCGTGGCGTTGGCAAGCTTGTCCATCATCGGCCCGCGCTGTGCCTTGAGGCCTTCAAGGTCGCTCACCACCGCCGCGCGCGAATGCCAGTTCCAGACGCCTTGCGTCGAATTGGTCAGCAGCGGCCAGGCCGGATAGACGACCCAATAGCCGATGGCCCAGATGATGGTGGCGTAGAACAGCCACAGCCACCAGCGCGGCAGCGGCGTATTGAGCTCACGGATGCCGTCCCAATCGTGGCCGGTGGTCGCCGTCCCGGTCAGAGCGTCGATTTCCTTGTGTCCTTCAGCCACCGGTCAGTCCTCCTGCAACGGAATGCGCGCGGCTTCATCGAATTGCTTCTTGCGCGACGGCCACAGCGCGTAGAGCAGCACCAGCGCGAAAATGACGACGAAGTAGACGAGCCCCCAGGTCTGGGCGAACTCGGCCACGGCTTGATATGTCGGGTCCATCGTGGTCACCGGATATTGGCTTTGTCGTCGTAGAGCTTGAAGTCGACTTCCGTGCCGAGCATCTGCAGGTAGGCGATCAGCGCGTCGGCTTCGGTGACGCGGCCGGGGACGCCGGCGAAGTCGCGGGCCTGCACCTTCGGATAGCGCTTGGCGAGATCGGCGGCGTCGGCGCTGTCGTTGGTGTCCTGCGTCACCACGTCCTGCCTGGCATGCGCGATCATGTCGGCGGTGTAGGGCACGCCGAGTTCGGCCTGCACCTTCATGTGCTCGCCGATGTGCTCGTAGTCGAGATCGGTCTGCGCCAGAAAGCCGTAGTCGGGCATGACCGAGCCGGGCACCACCGAGCGCGGATCGCGCAGGTGATCGCGCTGCCAGTCGTCGGAATACTTGCCGCCGACGCGGGCGAGATCGGGACCGGTGCGCTTGGAGCCCCACTGGAACGGATGATCGTACATGCTCTCGGCCGCGAGCGAGTAATGCCCGTAACGCTCGACCTCGTCGCGCAACGGCCGGATCATCTGCGAATGGCAGAGATAGCAGCCCTCGCGCACGTAGATATCGCGGCCGGCGAGCTCGAGCGGCGTGTAGGGACGCACGCCGTCGACCTTTTCGATCGTGTTCTTGAGGTAGAACAGCGGCACGATCTCGACCAATCCGCCGATGGCGATGACGATGAGAATGCCGATCACCAGGATGATCGAGTTCTTCTCGAAGACGGCGTGTTTCTGCCAAAGCGACATGGCTTGCCCCCGCTTATTCCGCTGGCGCCAGCGCGAGGCCGGCCGGTTCGGCTTCTTCCGCCGAGCTCACGGTTTTCCAGAGGTTCCACACCATGATCAGCGCGCCGCAGAGGAAGAGGAAGCCACCGAGCGCACGGATCACGTAGAAGGGATGCATCGCCTCCACGGTCTCGACGAAGGAATATTCGAGGAAGCCGAGATTGGTGTAGGCGCGCCACATCAGCCCCTGCAGGATGCCCGACACCCACATCGAGGTGATGTAGAGCACGATGCCGATGGTCGAGATCCAGAAGTGCCAGTTGACGAGTTTCATCGAGTAGAGCCTGCGGTTCCACAGCCAGGGCACCAGGCAATAGACGGCGCCGAAGGAAATATAGGCGACCCAGCCGAGCGCGCCGGAATGCACGTGGCCGATGGTCCAGTCGGTGTAATGCGACAGCGAATTGACGATTTTCACCGACATCATCGGCCCTTCGAAGGTCGACATGCCGTAGAAGGCGACCGACACCACCATCATGCGCAGCACCGGGTCGGTGCGCAGTTTGTCCCAGGCGCCGGACAGCGTCATGATGCCGTTGATCATGCCGCCCCATGACGGCATCCACAGCATGATCGAGAAGGTCATGCCCAGCGTCTGCGCCCAGTCGGGCAGCGCCGTGTAGTGCAGGTGGTGCGGGCCGGCCCAGATGTAGAGGAAGATCAGCGCCCAGAAGTGGATGATCGACAGGCGGTAGGAATAGACCGGCCGGTTCGCCCGCTTGGGAATGAAGTAGTACATGATGGCGAGGAAGCCGGCGGTCAGGAAGAAGCCGACCGCGTTATGGCCGTACCACCACTGCACCATCGCATCCTGCACGCCTGACCAGACGATGTAGGATTTCGACGAGAAGATCGACACCGGGATCGCCGGATTGTTGCCGAGATGCAGAACGGCGATGGTGACGATGAAGGCGAGATAGAACCAGTTGGCGACATAGATGTGCGGCTCGGTGCGCCGCATGATGGTGCCGAGATAGACGAGCAAGTAGGTCACCCAGACGATGGTGAGCCACAGATCGGCGTACCATTCCGGCTCCGCGTACTCCTTCGATTGCGTGATGCCGAGCAGATAGCCGGTGCCGGCGATGACGATGAACAGGTTGTAGCCGAGCACGACGAACCACGGCGCCAGGTCGCCGGCGAGCCGCGCCCGGCAGGTGCGCTGCACGACGTAGAACGAGGTGGCGAGCAGCACGTTGCCGCCGAAGGCGAAGATCACCGCCGAGGTGTGCAACGGGCGTAGCCGGCCGAAGCTGATCCACGGCAGATCGAGATTGAGAAACGGAAACGCCAGCTCGCAGGCGATGTAGAGGCCGACGGTAAAGCCGGCGATGCCCCAGAACATGGCGGCGACGGTGGCGAATTTGACCGGGCCCATGTTGTAATTGGGCTTGCCGTCGACGGTCAGCGGCACCGGCCCGGCCGGGCGCTCGTAATAGCGGTTGATGATGGCAAACACCGCGGCGACGCTCGCCGCGCAGAAGACATAGGCATGGAACGCGTATTCCGGCGTATAAGCCTTGGCGGCGATCAGCAGTGAGACGAGCGCCAAGGCGGTCAGCGTCAGCGCCAGGCCTCCTTCGCCGAGTGTCATGCTTTTTTGAGGAGCGAGCGCGTTCGCCATGCGTGATCCCATCGTCTGTTGGGCTGGAAGGAGGAGAGGCCCGAGCCGGCAAATATCGACAAAATGGCCGCGCGTCCCTTGACGCAGATCAAAAGAATGGCGGCGGATCATATGCTTTGCGCCACAAAGCGGTCGGCTTGCTGGTCCCGCTCGCGCGCCCTAAAATTGCATTGCAAAAAATGCATAGGGCAGACTGTCGGCATGAAACTGACAAAACGCGCCGCCTTGATCGCTTGCGGCTTTGGCTTCGCCTTGTCGGCGTCGATCTTCGTCTCGCAGGCGCAAGCGCAATCGGCCGACCTCGTGCTCTGCGACCGCGTCGCCGCCGATCCCGGCGATCCGGACAAGCCAGCGGACATCAAGGGCGCCGCTGTGATCGCGCAGAGCGACATCGCGATCGCCATCAAATATTGCCGAGTCGCGGCGGCATCCTCGCGCCGCGCCATGTTCGAGCTCGGCCGCGCCTACGCCGCCAATCAACAGCTGGCGGAGGCTGCCGGCGCCTACCGCAAGGCCGCGGACAAAGGCAGCACCTCAGCCATGGTTGAACTCGGCGTCTTGCTGGGGACCGGCAAGGGCGTTGCCAGGAACGAGGCTGAGGCGCGCAAGCTGTTTGAGCGCGCCGCCGAGGCCGGCAATCCGCGCGGCGTCACCAATCTGGCCGCCATCGCCAACGCCGGCGGCGCCCCCTCCGATCCCGTCAAGGCGCGAATGCTGCTGGCGAAAGCGGCGGACGAGAATTCGGCGGAAGCCGAGTATCAGCTCGGCATGATGACGGCCGAAGGCGTCGGCGGCCCCAAGGACGATGTCGCCGCGCGGGCGCTGTTTGAGAAGGCCGCGGCGCAGGATCATCCCGGGGCATTGGTACAGATGGGTGCCTTTGCGCAAAGCGGACGCGGCGGGCCGCAGGATTCAGCCGCCGCCAAGGCCTACTACGAGAAGGCCGCGGCGCTCGGCAACGAAGACGCCAAGGCGGCGCTGAAGAAAATGGAATGCCCCTACGTCATCAAGGACAAGCGCGGCAATTTCGTCAGCAATCTTTGCTTCTAGCCGCCGCGCGACTGCCCGCCGACTTCACACGTCCTGCGGGCTCAGCACCTCGGCTGAGGAATGTGCCTTGATCTCGCGCACCGGCACCTGGCCGCGGATGTCGCGGCCGGTCGGGCGCCAGGTGCAGACCTGGCTCTCATCCACCCAGATGGTCTTGAACTCGGCGGGGGCGAAGAATTCCGCAAAGGCCATTTCCTCATCTGCAGCGGCCTCGAGGTAATGCCGCTCGCGGTCGGGGTAATAGATCACGTCGCCCTTGCGCACCGGGTACGGCTTTTCGTTGGCGTAGACGGTGCCGCGACCGCGCAGCACATACATGAAGTGCTCCGCGCCTTCGTGATGGTGATTGGCGGCGGCGGTGCCCGGCGGATAGATGATCATCTCGCCCTTGACCGCCCTGGTGCCGAACAGTTTCGGCGTCACCAGATAGATGCGCTTGCGCGCGTCATGCTCGGAATCGAGCACCGGCTCGCGCGTCCAGTCCATCAGGCGGAACGGCGGCGGGGTCGTCGCAAATCCAGGGTCGAGAACGCCAGCATTGGGGATCTCGCCATAGAGCAGGGCAGCGCCTTGGCTCGACGCAATCGTTCCCGCAAATCCCGGCGGCAGGAACGCGACGTGCGCTTGCGTCAGGGAATGCCGGCCCTCGGCTGCCAGTGTCGCCTCGCCTTCGAGGACCTGCAGCCAGGCCACGCTCGGCGCCGGCACCTTCAGTTGCGTTGTGCCGCCGGTGGCGAGCCTCAGCCGGTCAAGCAGGATGCGGGTTCCCGACACACGTGCGTCGGTGAGCAGGTGCTGGCGAATCACGCCTGCTCCTTCCGGCTCGGCCGCGACCGCGCTCTCGTTGAAAATAATCGCCATGGTTGCCTCCCGGGCATCGATCGGGTCCAAGCCTAGCGAAAAAGCGATTGAAATTTCTACGGTATTCGAGGGGATTTTTCATGCACACAAAGCGGTGCGCTGCTGACGAAAACCCCTGTCATTCGCGCGGTAGTGGCGTCATAAAATGTGGAGCCGTCAACTGAGTCGTTCATAGGACCTCTGCATGGCCAAACCTGCCGTCATCCTCGTGGGTGCTGACAAGGGCGGCGTCGGCAAGACCACGGTTGCCCGCACCCTGCTTGATTATTTCAGCGCCCATCAAATGCCGACGCGCGCTTTCGACACCGAGTCGCCGCGCGGGACACTCAAGCGCTTCCATCCTGAGGTGACCGAGGTGGTGGACGTCACCTCGGTGCCGGACCAGATGAAGATTTTCGATACGCTGTCGAGCTCGCAAGCCTGGGTGACGGTGATCGACGTGCGCGCGGGCCTTCTGTCGTCGACGCTGCAGGCGCTCAGCGACATCGGCTTCCTCGATTCGGCGAAGAAGGGGCAGATCAGCTTTTCCGTGTTCCACATTCTCGGTCCCTCGATCGCCTCGCTCGATGAGATCGCGGAGACCGCGCGCTTTGTCGGCGACGCCAGCTATTTCCTGGTGAAGAACTTCATCAACAATACCACGTTCTTCGAATGGAACCCGGAGACCTACAATTCCTATTTCAAGCGCATCAAGGGCGCGATCGAGATCACGATTCCAAAGCTCAACGAGATGGCCTGCGAGCAGGTGGAAGTTGCGGCCGTGCCGTTCGTCACCTTTGTCGCCAACAGGACCATGAGTGGCGAACCGGCCAATAATTCCTTTGTGCTGCGCGGCTATGTCCGCCACTGGCTCGGCCACGTCTGGGCCGAATATGACCGGGCCAAACTCATCGACAAGATCATGCCGCCGGTCGAGAGCGGCCAAATCCGTCAGGCCGCCGGCTGATCGCACCTGGGCCGTCGGCGGTCGGGGGTCTGATGCCGCTGCGCAGCTCTGTCACCATTGTTGCTTCGCCGCGCCCGCGCGTGGGCAAGACGCTGCTGGCGCGGCTGCTCGTCGATTTTCATCTGCACGAAGGCAACCCCGTCTCCGGCTTCGATCTCAATGCGGGCGATGAGACGCTGACGCAATTTCTGCCCGCGCATGCTGCTCCCGCCGCCATCGGCGACATCAAGGGCCAGATGGCGCTGTTCGACCGGCTGATCGTCGACGATGGCGTCGCCAAGGTCGTTGACCTCGGCCACCAGTCGTTTGCGCCGTTTTTCGCGCTCGCCAATCAGATCGGTTTTGTCGAGGAGGCAAACAGGCACGGGATCGCCATCGCGATCCTGTTCGTGCTCACGCCGGACGCGAGTTCGATCGAGGCCTATGGCAGTCTGGACAAGCGTTTTCCCGCCGCGCTGCTGTCGCCGGTCCACAATGAAATTCTCGGACCGGCGCACCACCGCGCCAAATATCCGATCGGCCCCCGTGGGCTGATGCTGCGCATCCCGCTTTTGGCTCCGGTGCTGCGCAAATATGTCGAACGGCCGCCGTTTTCATTTGCCGACGATAGTGAAGCTGTTTGCGACATCCGCGCCGATCTGCAGATCGAGCTCGAGCATTGGCTGCGCCGCGTCCATATCGAGTTCCGCGAACTGGCGCTGCGCACCTTGCTTGCCGACTTGCGGTCCTCGATTCGGATTTCGTCCTGATTTATCTCGGTTTTTCCGGGCCGAGGGAACTTTTTCGCCGACCAAAAAAAATGCGGTTGCGGGAGAAGTTCCAGGAACCTCCCGGCTATCTGGGCGTTAACGGCCCCAGACATTCCCCGCGCGTGATACCTGCGCCAACGAGGAGGGTCTGGTTATGTGGGCGTCTTTGTTCGCCGTGACTGCCATAATCGCTATCGCGCTCAGTTTGGCAGCAATCGTCGTCGATTCGGTCAATGGCGGGAAATTCCGCCTCTAACTCCATAAGAACAGTCTGAGCTCAGACTTGGGCGGCCTTTTGTGGCGGGCCGCCCTCTTTCTTTTCTTGCGCCGTTCATGAGCGGAGCGCGCACATCGTCCTTTTCTTTCGCTATTCTGGCGGTAATGCCGTCGACCCTGCTGCTTTCGCGGCGCTTTGCGCCGTTGTTCTGGTGCCAGTTCTTCGCGGCATTCAACGATAATTTTCTCAAGACGGCTCTGGTCTTTCTCATCCTGTTCCGCCGCGGCGGTCCTGATTCCACCGCGTTGATCACGCTCGCCGGCGCCATCTTCATCGCGCCCTATTTCATTTTGTCCGCGCTCGGCGGCGAGCTCGCCGACCGCTACGACAAGGCGCGCGTGGCGCAATGGCTGAAATTTTTCGAGATGTTCATCGCCGCGCTGGCGGCGCTCGGCTATGCGCGGCAATCGCTGCCGGTTCTTTTCGCGGCGCTCGCCGGGTTCGGCGTGGTCGCTGCGCTGTTCGGGCCGATCAAATATGGAATCCTCCCCGATCATCTCAAGCGCGAGCAGTTGCCTGCCGGCAATGCGCTGGTCGAAGGTGCAACGTTCATCGCCATCCTGACCGGCACCACCGTCGGCGGACAGGCCGCGCGCGGCGGTGGCGAGGCTTTTGCGTTCGCGATCATGCTCATGGGTTTTGCGCTGGCCTGCTGGATCGCCGCCCTTTTCATTCCGCCGACCGGGGAAGGCGCGCCGCATTTGAAAGTCTCGTTCAATATCGTCAGCTCGACCGCCGCCATGATCCGCCACGTGCGCGGCGATCCGCGCCTGTGGTGGGGTGCCATGGTGACCAGCTGGTTCTGGCTGGTCGGCATCGTCGTGCTGTCGCTGCTGCCGCCGCTGATCAAGAATTCGATCGGCGGCGATGAGGCCACCGCCACCGCCTATCTCGCCATGTTTTCGATCGCCGTCGGCCTCGGCTCCTGGCTCGCGGCGGCGATTGCGCGCGGGCGCATCGTGCTCGCCACTACGGTCGCCGGCGCCGTGCTGGTGGGGATTTTCTCGCTCGACCTTGGGGTTTCCACCTGGGGTCTTCCGCCGGAAATTACCCTGCGCGCACCGGCGCAGATTTTCGCCGCCTTCACCGGTTTTCGCGCCGGGCTCGATCTTGCCGGGCTGGCAATCGGCGGCGGGCTGTTCATCGTGCCGGCCTTCGCCGCGGTGCAGGCCTGGTCCGGCGCCGACTACCGCGCGCGCACGGTGGGCGCGGTGAACATCCTCAACGCGGCGTTCATGACCGGCGCGACGCTTACCGTGGCGCTGCTGCAGAAATTCGGCGTCGGCGTGCCGGCGTTGTTCCTGGTGGTCGGCGTGGCGACGCTGGGCGTTGCCGCCGCGATCTGGCGCACGATGCCGCGATCCGCCTCGTCCTGAGGAGCGCCGCAAAGGCGCGTCTCGAAGGATGGGCGGCCCCATGGTTCGAGACGGCGCTTCGCGCCTCCTCACCATGAGGCCAAGAGACGTGGTCTTTTCAGGCTTTCCGCATCGCCAGCACGCGGTCGACCATCTCGCCGGCGACGCCGACGTAGTTTGCCGGGTCGGTGAGCTTTTCCAGACCCTTGCGGTCGATGTGCTTGCCGATCTCCTTGTCCTCGGCGAGCAGATCGATCAACGGCCGGCCGGTTTTCACCACCTGCCGGCAGACGTCATAGACGACGTCGTGCGCGCGATTGCGGCCCATCGCCGCGCCCAAGCCCATCATCACGGCTTCCGACATGATCAGACCTTTGGTGATGTCGAGGTTCTCGCGCATTTTCTTCTCGTTGATCTGCAACCCGGCGACGACAAAGCGCGTCTGCGCCAGCGCGCCGGCCGACAGCATGAAAATCTCCGGCAGCGCGATCCATTCGATCTCCCAGGGACCGGTGGCGCGCTCGTGGTCCTCGACCATCGCTTCCATCAGCGCCGCGGCGAGTTGCTTCACCATCGCCGTCTGCGCCGTGATGTAGACCGAGGAGATCGGATTGCGCTTCTGCGGCATGGTCGAGGACGAGCCGCGGCCTTCGTGGAACGGCTCATAGACCTCTTCCACTTCCGTCTGCATCAACAGCTTCACGTCGAAGGCGATCTTGCCGCAGGAGCCGGTGACGAGGCCGAGGAAGCAGCCGATCTCGGCGATGCAATCGCGTACCGTGTGCCAGGAAATCGCCGGCTGACCGAGCTTCAATTCCTTCATCAGTTCTTCCTGCACCTTCAAGCCGTCCTTGCCGAGCGAGGACAGCGTGCCGGCGGCGCCGCCGAATTCGCCAACCAGCGCGCGCGGCTTGAGCTGCTTCAGGCGCTCCCGGTGCCGCTCGAAACCGGCGAGCAAGGTCGCCATCTTGTAGCCGAAGGTGATCGGCACCGCCTGCTGCAGGTTGCTGCGCCCGGCCATCGGCGTGTCGCGATATTTCTTCGCCAGCGCCGCGAGCGCGTCGCAGATGCCGTCGAGCTCTTTCCCGACGATGTCGAGCGCTTCGCGGATCTGCATCACCGTCGCCGTGTCGGTGATGTCCTGCGTGGTGGCGCCCCAATGGCACCATTCGCCGAGGCCGTCCTTGCACAGCTTCACCAACTGCTGCACCACCGGCAGCACCGGATAGCCGATCTTCTCGGTCGCCGCTTTCAGCGTGGCCATGTCGATGAGCTTGCCGTCGCAGTGCTTGACGATTTCCTCGGCGGCGTTGTTCGGGATGATGCCGAGCCGCGCCTGCGCCCGCGCCAGCGCCGCCTCGATGTCGAGATATTTCTGCACGCGGTTCTCGTCCGACCACACCTTGCGCATGGCTTCGGTGGTGAAAATGTCGCGGAACACCGCGGAATCGAGGATCGTCGAGGGCATTCGGGGCTCCCGGGAAATCGCCTAGCTTGTCGTCACCGGGCTCGTCCCGATGACCCCGCTTAGGATGGCAGAGCCGTGCTAACCTAAGCGGGATGGCCGGGACAAGTGTCACGGCCGGGCCGGCCGAAGGCCGGACCCGGTTGCCCGGCCATGACAGCCGAATCGTCGGGGAGGGCATCAATGAACGTCAGCACGAAGCCGCAAGCCAGTTTCAAGCTCGAGCCGGTGCATCCGAAGCCGGAGGAGGCACACACCATGCCCTACGCGCCGGCGGTGCGCATCGTCGGCGCTTGCGATCTGATGTTTCTGTCCGGCGCGACGCCGTCGCCGCTCTACCACAAGCACCCGCACGTCGATGCCGAGCACGTGCATCCGCATTCGATCGAGGAGCAGACGGTGCGGGCGATGGAGGCGATCCAGTCGATCCTCGACGAGACCGGCGCCACCTGGCGCGACGTGATCAAGGTGACCAAGTACCTCACCGACTTCCGCGATGCCGACGCCATGCACGCGACCATGCACCGGTACTTCGGCGACTGGAAACCGGCGAGCACGACGGTGTGCATCAATCAGCTGTCGTCGCCCGGCGCCCGCATCGAGCTCGACATGATCGTGGCGCTGCCGAAGAAGGCGTGATGACGCTTCCGCTTCATCTCCAGCGCCTCGTCGAAGCCGGGTTTCCGCGCTTTACGCCTGCGGAAATGGCGCGCCACCGCGCCGCGGTCGAAGCGCTGCTCGTCGAGGCGCAATGCGATCATCTCGTCTTTTGCGGCGCCAACCGCGCCGGCTCGATCGTGCAGTATCTGACGCAGTGGCCGGTGACGGCGGAAGCGGTCGGCGTGTTCACGCCGGGCATGCGCGATGCGCTGTTCGTGCAGTGGATCAACCATCAACCGCAGGCCTCGATCATCGCCGATCAGGCGGATGTTGCCTGGGGCGGCGAATCTTCCATCGCGGCCGCGATCGCGGTGCTCAGAAAGCGCGGTGCGCGCGCCGGCCGCGTCGCCTGGATCGGGCCGCTGTCAGCCGACCAATACCTTGCGCTGTCTGCTGAATTCGGCGCGCTAAAAAATCTCAACAAGCCCTACACCCGCCACCGTTTGGTCAAGTCGGAAGAAGAGATCGACTGGCTGCGCATCGGCGCGCATTTCACCGATCTCGGCATGGCGGGCTTGCGCGACGGCGTGAAGGCGGGTCTCACCGAACGCGAGCTCGATGAGCTGATCGAGCGCGCCTATGTGCGGCACGGCGCCGTCAATTTCATCCACTACATCGGCGTCACCTCCATGCGTGCGCCCGATCTCGGCGTGCCGCGGCAGTTTCCACTCACGCGCAAGGTGGCCAAAGGCGACGTCGTCGTCGCCGAGATCACCGCGACGTTCTGGGACTATCCGGGGCAGGTGCTACGCTCGTTTGCGATCGGCGAAGAGCCGTCGCCGCTCTATCGCGATTTGCACGCGGCGGCCGATGCCGCCTTCGACGCCATCACCGGCATCCTCAAGGCCGGCGCGACACCGGCGCAGGTGATTGAAGCCTCGCGCGTCATCGAGGATGCCGGCTTCACCATTATCGACGATCTGTTGCACGGCTACGGCGGCGGCTACCTGCCGCCGATCCTTGGGTGCACCAACCGGCCGTCGGGCCCGGTGCCGCAAGAGCCGTTCCGCGCCGGTCAGGTCGTCGTGGTGCAGCCCAATGTGGTGACGCCGGATCGCAAGGCCGGCGTGCAGACCGGCGAGATGATGGTGATCCGCGAGAGCGGCATCGAGCGGCTGCACAGCATCCCGCGCGGGTTCCTGGTTATTTAAGCTGCTCGACCAGCCAATCGGCGCTGGGCGAGCGCCAGCGCCAGCCGCGGTTGTTGGCGATGTGATTGCCGTCCTCAATCATCATCAGCCTGACGGGTCCTTTGACCTCGCGCGCCAGGCGCTCGGCATCCTCGGCAGGGACGATGCGGTCGAGCCGCCCGTTGACGATGAAGATGGGGCAGGTGATCCTTGCCGCCACGCCCACGAGCGACAGCGTCGCCGCGTTCTTGCGCGCCTCGTCTTGCGTCTTGCAGTGGCTGCGCACGCGGAAGGCTTCGCGCGTCAGTTCCGGCAGGCCGTCCCAGGCTGCGCCCCAGTCGAATGGCCCGCCGAGGGCAATGCAGGCCTTGATGCGCTTGTCGAAAGCGGCCGCACGCGGCGCGTAGTAGCCGCCGAGGCTGACGCCCCACATGGCGATGCGGGCAGTGTCGAGGTCGCGGCGCCGTTCGACGAAATCGAGCACGGCGCCGACGGGCACTTCGTAATCGCCGCGGATGGCGAAGTCGTATTGCGCCTCGCCCTGGCCCGGCCCCTCGAACACCAAGGTGGCGATGCCGCGCGCCAGGAACGGCGCCTCGTAGGCTTCGGTTTCCTCCTTGGTCGAATCGAGGCCAACCGCCATCACCACGACCGGCGGCCGCTCGGCGCCGGCCGGCTTGCGCAGGATGCCGGCGAGGGACTTGCCCTGGTAGGGGATGTCCACGCGCTCGCCGGGCGGGCGCAGATGCGGCAATGCCAACTGCCGGCACTCGATCTGCTTTTTGTGCGCGGCCCGCATCTGTGTCTGGTCCTGCACGAACAGGAACGAGGCGAAATGGTAATAGACGCCGGCGCGCTGCAGGGCTTCGCCGGCGGTCAGCAGATGCCCGGCGGCAAGCTCCTCGCGGCCCATCCGCTCGTGATCCGCCGCGCGCGCCGACCAGGCGCGGCACCAGTCGTCGTAGCTCGAGAGCGAGGCGGTGACGTCTTCGAAATCGGTGAGGCTGACGCCGTTGGCGACAAACCGCGCACCCCAATGGGCGATCGCAGCCTTGAGGCGGGGATCGGACGACATGGAATTTCACTCTGTTTATTGCGGTCAGCTGGCCTCGCGGCGATACCACGGCATGTAGCGGCGCGTGACCCAGTTGATCAACACCTCGAAGCTCAGGCCGAAAGCGGCGAGGAAGATGACGCCGACGAAGGCTTCGCTGTGATGATAGGAGCGGGAGTTATAGAGAATGTACATGCCAAGCCCGCCGACCGAGACGAAGAATTCCGCGACCACCGCGCCGATCAGCGCGCGGCCGCCGGCGAGCCGCAAGCCGGCGAGCAGGTAGGGCATCGACGACGGCAGCACGACCTCGATCAGCCCGCGCAGGCGGCCGCCGCGGAACGAGCGCGCCACTTCCAGATATTCGCGCGGCACCGAGCGCGCGCCGTCGGCGACGTTGATGATGATGGAAAAGATCGCGGCAAAGATGATGGTGGCAATGCGGGTGGCGCCGGAATAACCGAACCACAGCGAGAATAGCGGCAGCACCACGATCATCGGCATGGCGTAGAAGCCGTTGACGTAGTGCCGCAGCGCGCGCTCGGCGACCGGGCTGCGGCCCATGGCGAGGCCGACGACCGTTCCGGCGACCAGCGCGATGAGGAGCCCCTCGGCGACCGCCAGCAGCGTGCTTCCCGCGGCGCTCAGGAAGGCCGGATCGACGATCACGCGCGGGATTGCCATGACCACGGTGGTCGGCTTGGCGACATAGGCCGGCGCAAAGGCGCGCACCACCAGCTCCCAGGCGAGGAGGATGACGAGGCCGGTGACGAGACGCGGCACGAAGGTGCCGGCGTCGCGTTTCTCGCTGGCGGGAAGGGCAGCAGCCTCACTGATGACGATGGTCTGGTCGGCCATGCGCTACTGCCTCCAGCGGGCGAAGTGCCGCTCGATCGCGAGACCGAGCCGCATCAGCCCGATGCCGATCAGCGCGATCACCAGGATCGAGGCGAACACGCCGCCGGTGTCGAAATTCTGCGAGGCGTTCATGATCAACTGGCCGAGGCCGGTGGAACTGAGAAAGAATTCCGCCGCGACCATGCCGACCAGCGCCCGCCCGATTGCCTGGCGCACGCCGGTCATGGCGTAGGGCAACGTGTAGGGCAGCATCACCTCGCGCCACAGCGCCCATTCGTTGGAGCGGTAGGAGCGCGCGACCTCGAGCAGTTCCGGCTTGATGCTGCGCGCGCCCTCGACGGTGTTGTAGATCACCGGGAACACCGCGAACAGAAATACCACCAGTACCTTGGGCGCGAAGCCGAACCCCATCATCGACAGGATGAACGGGATCAGCGCCACCATCGGCGTCGCATAGATGATCATCAGGTAGGGCTCGATGCCGACCCGCAGCGTGCGCACGCGCGCGAGCAGCATGCCGAAGGGCAGGCCGATGACCAGTGCCAGTACGAAGCCGGTCAGAAACAGCTCTGCCGACGATATGAACTGGCGCACGAATTCCCCGGTCGCCACCAGTTGGCCAAGCCGCACCAGCGTCTCCGAGAACGGCACCATGAAGGCCGCGCTGGTCAAGCGCCCGGCGATCTCCCAGGCGCCGATGCCGACAGCGAGGCTCAGCCAGACCGGCGCGTAGTAGCGAATGAAGCCGTTTTGTCTCATTTCACCATCGCATTGGCGTCCTTCCAGACACTGGCATCGACCAGGTTCTCGAAGGTCACCGGCTCGTTGTCCGGCTTGATGGCGCCGATTTTTTTCATCAGTTTCGCGGTCGCCTCCAGCTTGTCGCGCGGCAGCCCGTCGTCCTTCACCGCCCAGAAGTCGATGGCGAGGAACTCGGCAAGCGCCGCCTTGTTGACCGCCTTTTCATGCCCGGTCACGGAGGCCGCCTCGGCCACCGCGTCGGCGTTTTTGGGATCCTGCATGAAGCGCGCGGCGTCGGTCAGGCCGGCGACGGCGCGCACGATGGCGTCGCGATTCTTCGCCAGATTGTCCTTGCGCGCGACCAGCATCAGATAGTGGCTGGTCGGGTTGGTGTTCTTCATGGCAAGCAGGATGTTGAGCTTTTTGCCCTGGGTCTGGATCTCGGCGAGATCGTCAAGATGCAGCACCGCATATTGCAGGCGGCCGGCGAGTATGGCCGGACCGGAACTGGAGCCGAGCGCCACCTGCTTCACGTCGTCGATCTTGACGCCGGGGCAGCCGGTGAGCATCGAGCGCAGCGCCACCGAACGCGCGCCGCCGATCGAATCGACGCCGACTTCCTGCCCCACCACATCCTTGCAGGTCTTGCCGCTGTCCGTCGTGCCGAGCACCCAATCGGGGTTGGGCATGCCGTAAACGGCGACGAGCGGGACGTCGGCATTGGAAATCTGGATGATCACCGGGGGCGTCGGCGAATAGGCGAGATCGATGTCGCCGGAGACCACCGCGCGCGCGGCCGCCGTACCGTTGTCGAACGGTTTGATTTCGACGTCGGCGCCGTATTTCTTGAAGAAGCCTTGCTTCTCCGCGACATAGGCGATGATCACCGAATAGATCGGCGGAATGCCGGGGACCGCGAGCACGACCTTCTTGCCCTGCGCCGAGGCCGGCGCTGCGCTGAGCAGGCTCGCGGCGAGCAGCGCGCTGCCGGCCAAGAGAACGACGGTTCTGCGCAACATGAGAATCCTCCCTGATATCTGCAACGGTTCTTGTTTCAACGCTCGATCTGGAACTCGGCTTCCCGCGCCTCGCGCATCAAGGTTGCCCAGACGCGCTCGCGCAATTCGGCGAATTGCGGCTCGCGCAGTGTGGCCCGGGTGCGCGGATGCGGCAAATCGATGACGACGTTTTCGTGAATGCTCGACGGCCGCCCCTTGAGCACGATGACGCGGTGGCCGAGCAGGACCGCTTCCTCGATCGAATGGGTGACGAAGATCATCGCCGTCGGCCGCTCTTCCCAGATGCGCAGCAGTTCAAACTGCAGGATTTCGCGGGTCTGCGCGTCGACCGCGGCAAACGGCTCGTCCATCAGCAGCACGCTCGGCTCGATCGCCAGCGCGCGTGCAAAGCCGCAGCGCTGCTGCATGCCGCCGGAGATCTGGTAGGGGAACGATTTTTCGAAGCCGGCGAGTCCGACCAAGCGGATGAATTCCGGCACCTTGCGCTCGATATCCGCTTTGCCGGCGCCGGCCATGCGCAGCCCGTAGGCGACGTTGTCGTAGACCGTCTTCCACGGAAACAGTCCGAAATGCTGGAACACCATGGCGACGCCGGCGATCGGCTCGGTGACCCGTCGCTCGCCGACCAGCACCTCTCCGGCATCGAACGGCAGCAGCCCGTCGATGCAGCGCAAAAGCGTGGTCTTGCCGCAGCCGGAGGCTCCGACAATGGCCACGATTTCGCGCTCACCGACGTCGAATTCGATGTTGCGGAACACTTCGAGCGTGCCATAGCGCTTGGCGAGGCCCTTGACGCGGATGCGCGGTGCTGCATCCGCGCGCACCGCGGGCGCATGACGTTTGGTAGATGCCACGGTCAAATGACTGGTCACTCGGCGGCCTGCGTTGCAGCTATGTTGTTGACCTTCGCCCAGTAGTCGGCGGCTTGCTTGGAGCGCACGAGCGCCTCCTGGCTTTCGAAACCGGGCGCCATCGAGGCGTCGGTGCCGGCGAGAATTTGATGGTGCTCGATGTTCAGCGTTCGTAGCCAGCGTTGCTGGCCCATGGTGAGCGCGACGAAATAGCCGATCTCGACCAGTTCCGGCTCGCCGAAATGTCGATGCAGCCGCGCCCAGAATGCATCGTCGGTCGGCAGATCCCAGGTAATCGCTTCGGCGTAGGATAGCGCCGCCTTCTGCCGTTCGTCGTAGCGCGACGAGCTTTCGAAGTTGATCAGTTCGGAATAGTCATCCTCTTTCAAGCCGGCTTTGGCTGCTTTCATCGAGCGTTGATTGCCGCAGAATTCGCACAGCACCGAGCGGGAGACGTAGATCCGGCACAACTCCTTGAGCTTGTGGTCGGCGACGCCATTCTTGAACACATCCCGCCAACTGTTGGCGAATGACCAGAACACCGCCGGTACATGCGCGCGCACCGCCTGGCTCTCCGGCCGCGGTGTGCCTTCGCGCGCGCAACGTTCGAACTCGGCGATCATGGCGGGGTCCTTGACCGTCGCTGGATCGACGTAACTAATGCGCGGCTTCGACATGGCGCTTTTCTCCCTCGGCATCAGCCGGTTCACGGCCCAAGGACCGGTCAGCCATTTTTGCTTTGTGTCGCGGCATGATGCCGCATCACTGCAACAGGGGCAACGCCGCTCATGCCCGGCCGGGCCGGGACTGGCCATCAGGGCTTTTCAGCGGCTTCGGCGGTTTCGCCCGGCTCGGGTCTCGATTACAGTGCGCTCCAAGGCCGATGCTCAAATTTCGGTCAGCAGGGGGAAATCCCATGGCAAGCAGCGTGAACGCCGGCGCGCGTCTCGACCGGCTGCCGATCTCGTCGTTCCACTATCGCATCTTCTGGCTGGTCGGAGCCGGCATGTTCTTCGACGGCTACGACCTTTACGTTGCCGGCAGCGTGTTGGCTTCCGCGATCCAGACCAGATTTTCGACGCTGCCGCAGAACCTGCAATTCATTTCGCTCACGTTTGTTGGCATGACCGCCGGCGCGCTGGTCACCGGCTTTCTCGGCGATCACTTCGGCCGCCGTTTCACCTACCAGATCAATTTGCTGATCTTCGGACTTGCCTCGCTGGCGGCGGCGTTCGCTCCGAATATGACCATCCTCATCTGGTGTCGATTCGTGCAGGGGCTCGGCCTCGGCGCCGAAATCGTCGTCGGCTATTCGACGCTCACCGAATTCGTGCCGCCGAAATCGCGCGGGCGCTGGCTGTCGTTTATGGCATTTCTGGTGGTCGCCGGCTTTCCGGCGACGGCGCTGCTCGGCTATCTCATCGTGCCGGGCTTCGGCTGGCGGCCGATGTTCGTCATCGCCGGCATCGGCTCGCTGATCGTCTGGTATCTGCGCAAGGCGCTGCCCGAGTCGCCGCGCTGGCTTGAATCGCAAGGCCGCGCCGCGGAAGCCGAAGCGCTGATGCAGGCAATCGAGAAGGAAGCGGCAACGGCCGGCGCATTGCCGCCGGCTGCTGTGCCGGCGCCGGTTCCAGCGGCCGCAGCCATGGACCTGCTCAAGCCGCCGCTCCTGCAGCGCATGATCGTCGGCTCGTGGGTGCTGATCACCATCAACACGCTGATCTTCGGCTTTGTCATCTTCCTGCCCCAGTTCTTCCTGCGACAGGGCCTCACCATCACCAATTCGCTCGGCTATACGCTGGTGTTGTCGATCGCGTCGCTGCTCGGTTGCGCGCTCGGCGCCTGGACCTCGGATTTCATCGGCCGGCGCTGGAGCATCATCGGCGCTTCGCTGGTCACCATCGTCACCGGCTGGGTCTATGCGCGCTTTAACGCGGCGTCCGATCCGGCGATCGTGCTGAGCGTCGGCTTCGTGCTGATCGTGGCGATCTACGTGCAGACCGCGATCCTGTTCGGCGTCTATACGCCGGAACTGTTCCCGACCGAGATCCGGCTGCGCGCCAACGGCATCTGCAACACCCTTGGGCGGCTGGCGACGGTGTTTTCACCCTTCATCGTTGGCTCGCTGATGGCGAATTACAAGCTACCGGGCGTTGTCTGGCTGATGATCGGCCTCGTCGTCGTGCAGATCGTCGTGATTTGGGCCTGGGGCGTCGAGCCGCGCAATCGGCCGCTGGAGACCGTAGGCGCCGCCGCCGCGTGATCCGTGCGGATTAAACCCCGGTAAGCATTACGTGGCCGGCCTTCCGGCAGGCCCATAATGTTTATAGATAAGGGAGGGATGGCGCGCGCTTGCCGCCGTCCGGCGGCTTATGGGAATAATGCGCCGATGTTCGAATCGTTGCGAAATCTTGTCGTCGAGTTGACCGAAGGCGGCAAGCATCCAAGTCACTTCGAGGAGGGCGATTATCGCCTCGCCGCGGCAGCGTTGCTGGTGCATGCCGCGGCCATCGAAGGCAACATTCCGCAGGTCGCGCGCGACAAGCTGCATGCGCTGGTCAAGCAGCGGTTCGATCTCGACGATGCGCAAACCGACGAGCTGCTGGCCGAGGCGACCGCCGCGGAACGGCAATCGATCGACCTCTATCAGTTCACCGCGCGGCTCAATCGCTCGCTTGACGAGAAGGGGCGCGCCCGCGTCGTCGAGATGCTGTGGCAGATCGTCTATGCCGACGGCGTGGTCACCGAATTCGAAGACAATCTGGTCTGGCGTGCGGCCGACCTGCTGCACGTTCCGCAGAGCGAGCGCATCGCCTTGCGCCGGCGGGTGGCCGGCGAAGACGCGAGCGGAGACGCATGAGCGGGCCGCGGCCGGTCACCGTCGTCACCGGTGCCTCTGCCGGCATCGGCGCCGAGCTGGCGCGCGTGTTCGCGCGCCACGGCCATGAGCTCGCATTGGTGGCGCGGCGCGAGGATCGGCTGCACGCGCTGGCCGAGGAAATTGCCGCAACGGGGGCCGCCAAGCCGATCGTCATCGTTGCCGACCTCGCTCACGAGCCGGCGCGCAAGATCCGCGACGCACTCGCCGCGCGGGACGCCGAGCCGCAATACATGGTCAACAACGCCGGCTTCGGCCTCGTCGGCACCGCAGCCAGGCTCGATCCCGCCGAGCAACTGGCGATGATCGATCTCAATGTGCGGGCGCTGACCGAATTGTCGCTGGCCTTCGTCGACAGCCTCGCCCGCCACAAGGGCGGCTTGCTCAATGTCGGCTCGGTCGCCGGCTTTCTGCCCGGGCCGGGCATGACCGTTTATTACGCCACCAAGGCCTTCGTGCTGTCCTTCAGCGAGGCGATCCACAGCGAGTTCAAGAGCCGCGGCGTCCGCGTGTCGGTGCTTTGTCCGGGTCCGGTCGAGACCGAATTTGCCGCGCGCGCCGGCGTTGCCGGCAACATCGCGCCACCCATTCTCGCCCAGCCCGCCGCCTATGTTGCCGAACAGGGTTACCGCGGTCTTATGCGGGGCCAGCGCGTCGTCATCCCCGGCTTCACCAACAAGATAGCCGCGCTTGTGGCCCGCTACGCCCCGCGCCGGGCGCTGCTGGCCGTGGTGGACGCGCGGCAGTCGAGACGCAGGTCCGCGCGGAAAACATAGCCGCCATCGCCCGCTCATGTTGCCAAGCCCAGTAAAGCCGCTACTACTCGTCACCAGCGGCGATACGCGCGTTGCAATGCCATGCTGAAACCAGTCCTCATCATCCTGCACCAGGAGCATTCCTCGCCCGGCCGCGTCGGCCAGACGCTGACCAGGCTCGGCTTCCCGCTCGACATCCGCCGCCCGCGTTTCGGCGATCCGCTGCCGGAGACCATGGACGATCACGCCGGCGCGGCGATCTTCGGCGGGCCGCAGAGCGCCAACGACAACGAGGACTTCATCCATCGCGAAACCGACTGGATCGGCGTGCCGCTGCGCGACAAGAAACCGTTCCTCGGCATCTGCCTCGGCGCGCAGATGATGGCGCGTCATCTCGGCAGCCGCGTTTATCCGCATCCGGAAGGTCATGCCGAGGTCGGCTATTACCCGATCCGGCCGACCGAGGCCGGCCGCAAGGTCTGCGCCGAATGGCCCGACCACGTCTATCAATGGCACCGCGAGGGCTTCGAACTTCCGGCGGACGGCGAATTGCTGGCCGAGGGCGACGCATTTTCGGTGCAAGCTTTTCGCTACGGCAGCGGCTACGCGCTGCAGTTCCATCCGGAAGTCACCCACGCCATGATGTATCGCTGGCTGGTACGCGGCGCCCACCGCATGTCGTTGCCCGGCGCCCAGCCGCGCGTGGAACACGTCATCGGCCGCGCCGTGCACGATTACGCCTCGCGCAACTGGCTGGCGGCGTTTATCGACCACTGGCTTGGCCGCAAGCCGGCCGTGACGGCCGCCTCGGCCACTTAGGCCCAAGAAAAAGTCCGCTTTCGCCAAGGCTTTGGCGCGGCAGTGCTGGCTTGCTTGGCTGCGATGGGAAACACTGGCGTGCCGAGCCGTAGCTGCCCATCTTCGCCAAGGCTTCGACGGACACCCGCCCTAAAGGCCTTGCCCGCCGAAGCGTCAGTGAAGGCGGGTGGTGGAGCCGAGGGGATTTGAACCCCTGACCTCCTCATTGCGAACGAGGCGCTCTCCCAACTGAGCTACGGCCCCAGCCGACAGCGGCAATGCCTACGGCCCCTTGTTGGGGGCTGTCAAGGATGCCGCCGCGCCGCAATAATGCGCGGTAAACCGGCAAAGACGCACGCCGCCCCCTTTTCCTGACGCAGGCAAGCGGCTATTCGTCACTCAGCCCGACTCGACGGAGCGCGCGGATGAATCCCTTCCTTTGGCTCGTTGATACGCTCATTTCGCTCTACATCTGGATATTGATCGCTGCCGCGGTTCTGTCCTGGCTGATCGCCTTCAACGTCGTCAA